>ENA-UOOI01001894-UOOI01001894.1-fermentation-metagenome-genome-assembly--contig:-NODE-1894-length-19769-cov-3.937202_pt1 | contig 19769 bp, 23 predicted proteins | sample MGYA00245779_ERZ724027 | MGnify/ENA primary metagenome ERZ724027 (study PRJEB28704, sample SAMN03018318) | fermentation metagenome | biome: anthropogenic terrestrial biome; feature: soil; material...
GAAGCAGACCTACTGCGGTCAGCACGGAGAATCGTCCCCCAACGTCATCCGGAACTACAAAAGTCTCATAACCTTCTTCGTCGGATAAACTTTTTAATGCTCCCTTTGCCTTGTCTGTGGTGGCATATATTCTTTTTGCTGCTTCTTCTCTCCCATATTTTTTCTCCAGAATTTCTTTAAAAATACGGAAAGAGATTGCCGGTTCTGTTGTAGTACCGGATTTTGAAATGATATTTACAGAAAAATCTCTATCTCTGACCACATCAATCAGCCCCTGAATATAACTGCTGCTGATGCTGTTACCCACATAGTAGATTTCAGGAGTTCCCCGCTGCTCTTTGGTTATATTGTTATAGAATCCATGTCTCAAAAAATCCACTGCCGCCCTGGCTCCGAGATAAGAGCCACCGATTCCTATAACAAGCAGCACATCGGAATCCTCCTGGATTTTTTTCGCCGACTTTTTGATACGGGCAAATTCCTGTTTGTCATAATTCACCGGAAGGTCAATCCAGCCAAGGAAGTCATTTCCCTGTCCGCTTTTCGATGTCAGAACTTCTTTTGCACTGGTTGTAATCTGTTCAAATGATACAGATTCCTCATCGCGGATAAACTTTGCTGCCTTAGAATAATCAAACTTACACTTGCTTTCCATGTTCTGTATCTCCTTTATATGTGGATTTAAAATATCAAGCTAATATAAGTTTAGTTTATCAAACTCAGGCCTTCCAGTCAAGACAGATCATTGCCCTATATCAGTTCATATATTCGCGGATCACCTCCCGAAACAGCTTCTCCTCTTCGGGAGTCAGCACTCCTGCAAACCTGCTGTCTGATGCGGCAGCCTCACGGATTCCCTTTTCAATCTGTGTAATCTGTTCCTCCGTATTGGCATTTGACTGTTCCTGGCGTTTTTCTTTCTTTTTCTTGATATTTTCCCGTTCCTGCAATGTAACTGGGAAGGCCTCCGGCTGGGCTCTTTCTCGTGCCCGGCCTCTGATATTTTCAAAATAATTTCTCCAGCTGTCAACCAGAAGATCTTCTTTATCCGGTTGATTCTGGCAGAATTTTATCATCAAAATCCCGCATGCTATGGCTCCCGCAAGCAGCCCATGCCGCCATAAGACATAAGTTTCATAATGATACTGCATCACCGTGTATCCGGCCAGCGCAAACAACAGGCCGCAGATACATAACGAAATATTGACCCATTGTTGCAGACGTCCGACACGGGTCCCTGCCTGCCTGGCATCAGTTAGTTTTACACGAATATAAGAATCTGGATCTTCAAGAGGCTTATTCTTACTTTCTTCCAGAATACTGCTTGTCCACTTACTTTTTGGCTTATCCTTTCTTTTCAGATCACCAAGTGCCTTATTGTAAAAATGATTACTCCAGAACAGACACCATACTCCCACAATGCCTGCCGCTATCATACCGTATTGAAATAATTTCATATCAATGCATGTCTGCAGCATTAATGATACCCCCTTACGTTTTGGTACTGTCATTATATACCGCAAATGCACTTTCTTGCATAATAATCGTTCGTCAAATCACGACAGATTATTCGAGTTTATAGTCTTTTCACCATATTCTCTACTAACCTGACACAATGTCCGATGGCTTCCCGCTCGAATGTTGGGTAATCGACAGATGCACTGTCGTCAGCTTTATCAGAGATTGCTCTTAAAACTACGTATGGAATCTTGTTAAGATGCGCTGCCTGAGCAATCGCAGCTCCCTCCATCTCAGTACAGAGGCCGCCAAAATCACATATAATGCGCTCTTTTGATTCTTTATCAGAGACAAACTGGTCTCCGCTTACCACTCTGCCTTTGAATACAGAAATATCCGGATTTACTTCCCGGCAGACGTCGCACGCTGCCTGTATTAATTCCTCATCAGCCGAAAATGACAAAACATCCAGCCGTGGAATCTGTCCTTTCGGGTATCCAAAATTTGTAGCGTCCATATCATGCTGGAGAGCATCCGTCGACACAACGATATCTCCAATATTGATTTCTTTCTTAAGAGATCCCGCTATCCCCGTATTGATCAGAGCATCCACATGATAATCATCAATCAGAATCTGAGTACAGATACCCGCGTTGACTTTTCCAATCCCGGATCTGACAACCACGACATCTTTCCCATTAAGCTTTCCTTTATTAAATTCCATGGAAGCCTTCGTCTGTACGGATACTTCTGTCATCTGCTCCTTTAACTTAACAACTTCTTCTTCCATTGCGCCTATAATGCCAATAATCTTCATCCGATTTTCTCCTCTACTTTACACTGGATTCATTTCTGCAAAAATGATATAATTAAAGATGTCCTGTAAAAATAATATCACACTACAACATCAAGGTCAAAAGGAGGAATTATGATATATAAAACACAAGGAACCTGCAGTAGGGAGATTGCGTTCGATCTTATAGACGGTAAAATAAAAAATGTTAAGTTCACCGGAGGGTGTAACGGAAACTTAAAGGGAATCTGTTCCCTGGTAGATGGTATGGATGTAAAGACAGCGATCGATAAATTAGAAGGAATTCAATGTGGAACGAAAGGCACCTCATGTCCCGACCAGCTGGCACAGGCATTAAAACAGGCAGTATAATACCACAGATTACCCGGTGTGCAAGACCGGGCAATGGCAGTACCTGATGATGCGAAGGAGGATTAAAATGAAACATATTGTTCTGACAGGAGGAGGAACAGCCGGACATGTAACTCCCAATATCGCCCTACTCCCCTATCTAAATGAAGCCGGTTATAAGATCTCTTATATCGGATCCTATGACGGAATAGAAAAAACACTAATTGAAGAACAGAGCATTCCCTATTACGGAATCTCATCAGGGAAATTACGCCGTTATTTTGATGTAAAGAACTTTAGTGATCCCTTTCGCGTCTTAAAGGGTCTTGGTGAAGCTAAGAAACACCTGAAAGAACTGTCCCCAGATATTATATTTTCAAAAGGGGGGTTTGTTTCTGTCCCTGTTGTTCTCGCTGCCCGGAAGTTAAAGATACCTGTCATCATACATGAATCAGACATGACTCCCGGTCTGGCAAATAAAATATGTATTCCATCCGCATCAAAAATCTGTTGTAACTTTCCGGAAACACTTGAGCATGTTCCCTCCGATAAAGCAGTGGTTACAGGAACACCGATCCGAAGTGAACTGCTCTCCGGCAATAAGTTAAGGGCACTCGATTTTTGTAACTTTACAGCCGGTAAACCAGTGCTTATGGTTATCGGCGGGAGTCTGGGCTCAGCTGCAGTTAACGATGCAATACGAGGCATACTCCCCAAACTGCTAAAAGAATTTCAGGTCATACATCTGTGTGGAAAAGGAAAGACCGACCCGTCTTTAGAAGGAACCGAAGGGTACGTTCAGTATGAATACATCAAAAAAGAGCTCCCGGACATGTTCGCGCTTGCCGATCTTGTCATTTCCCGTGCCGGTGCCAATGCCATCTGTGAAATCAGCGCGCTGGCTAAACCGAATCTGCTGATTCCTTTATCTGCAAACGCAAGCAGAGGGGATCAGATATTAAATGCACGTTCTTTCGAAAAGCAGGGATACAGTAAAGTGATGGAAGAAGAATCTGTAACCCCTGAAAAACTGCTGCAGGCCATCCATGACTTATATCAAAACAAAGAGACCTATATCAATGCTATGAAAAACAGCAGCCATAACGATTCCATACGTATGATTATCGGTCTTATTGAAAGCACTGTGAAGAGATAAAGATTAAGAACCGGGCAGCTGCCCGGTTCTTAATCTTTATCTCTGTTTACATGAATTGTTTAACTTTCCGGACAATTTCTTTCTTATCGCTTTCATCCAGACTGCCGGATTCCCATGTAAGTCCTACCTGATCCCCGTTATACCGCGGGATCACATGAATATGAAAGTGAAATACGCTCTGTCCCGCCTGCTCTCCATTATTCTGGAGAATGTTCATCCCGTCCGCATTCAGCCCCTGTTTTAAAGCTTCAGCTGTTTTCCCGGCCAGGACAAATGCTCTGGAGGTAATATCCTCAGGCAGCTCATAAATATTGGGAAAATGCTTCTTTGGCAAAACCAGAGCATGTCCAAAGGATGCAGGTCCGATATCAAGTACCACCCGAAAATCTTCATCTTCATATAAAGTAGCTGAGGGAATTTCCCCATTCGCAATCTTACAAAAAACGCAATCCATAACTCACTGACCTCCTTATTTTTGTCTTATAAATCTTCATTTGTCACTTTTTGTCAGAAAAACGCAAACTCTTTTGTTTGATTATTACACATTCAGGTGATAAACTAGACTGAAGAGGTGATATATATGAAAAATGAAGAATATAATTACACTTTGTCAAAGTTTTCCCATGAGGTACGAAATCCGGTAACTTTAATCAACAGCTTTCTTCAGCTGATGGTACAGGAACACCCGGAAATAACTACCTACAACTTTTATGACAAAATCGAAGAAAATATGACAATTCTTCGAGTACTGCTGGATGAACTGACAGACTTCAACCATGCTAAAAATCTTTGCGAGGAAGAGATCAATCTCTACCTGTTTTTAGTCAGCTTCACCGACTCAGCAAGGGAAATGCTGAAAGAAAAAGGTATCAGTCTCATCCTTCAAAAGGAATCTGCGATTCCAAGAATTAAACTGGATCCGGTTAAAATGAATCAATTATTCTCAAATCTGATCCGAAATGCCTCAGAGGCCATCTCTGATGAAGGCGGCAAGATCGTCATCCATATATCCTGCGACGGCAGCAAGGTAGAAGTTAAAGTTACCGACAATGGATGCGGCATCAAAAAAGAGCGGCTGGACAACATCTTTAACCCCTTCGTGACCTACAAAAAAGACGGTACTGGCCTCGGCCTTGCGATCTGCAAAGAGATCGTAGAAGCTCATAACGGAACCATATCCGTGACATCAGTACCAGATGATGGAACTCAGTTCATTTTAATGTTTCCAATCTCTTAAAGTGAATCAGCAAAACTGACAAAAGAGCTCCTCCAAATAGTCCGCCTACATGGGCCAGATTATCTACACCGGAAGAACTGAACCCTACATACACAGAAAATGCAATCATTGCAAGCAAACGACCAAAACTCAGATTTCCTTTCTGACCTCTGTAGTGCCAGACTATAATTACAAGGGCTCCAAGCACTGAAAAAATTGCACCTGACGCACCAGCCGATATCACATTTTCCCCTCTTATGACTTCTGAAATCCACGACAGGACACTTCCCATCAGTCCTCCTCCAAGATATATAATCAAATACCAGATCTTTCCCACATATCGCTCCAGATAGTATCCCATAAAAAACAGTAAAAACATATTGTTAAACAGGTGCCCTGTGCCAAAATGAAGAAACATACAGGTAAACAGCCGGTAATATTCTCCCTGTTTTATGAAAGGAGTATAAGCAGCTCCCCATTCTATCATATGCGCTGCATCCGATGAACTTCCTGTAGCTTCTACCAGTATAAACACTAATATGTTAGCACCTATAATGATTAAATTGACAACGCTTACCGGACCTTTACGCATTTCATCGATAATATCCTCATTATAGTTTCCTGTTCCCATACACTCCTCTCTGCTTTGACCCTAAGAATTTTAAATATAATTCTATCAAACGATAAATTGACTTGATATATATCTCTACACTATAGATTATAATAAATATTTGCGAATAAATCAATCACAAATTTTTAACTTGTTTTTTGTGCACTATTTTACTGGACAAATTTTTCCATCTCGTATATAATCAAATTCATCGAAACAAATCTTGTTTCAATTATCTTTCTGGAAACAGAGCCTTCAGCGTAATCGCTGTAATTTCTTTTATTTAATTTTAACTTAATCTTAGGAGGTGATGGATGTGGGAAAGTATTAGTATTATCTTTTACTGCCATATCAGTATGTATGGACCTGCAGACAGAAAAAATATCAAATATATGGATCGTGGCAGGGTGGTGCATCGGTCTCATCTTCCGGACTGCATCCGGGGGAATCGGACAAAGTCTTAGTTTTGCCGCCGGGGCTCTGCTGCCTGTTATCCTATTGTTTCTTCTGTTTATGGCACATATGCTGGGAGCCGGTGACATAAAATTATTGTCAGTATTAGGCGGATTTATGGGACCCGTCCAAATCTTCACCTGTACCATCTATTCCTTTATCTGTGGCGCCGTTATTTCCTTCTTAGTTCTCATCTACTATCATATATTTCTTGAGCGTCTTCAGTATTTTTTCAATTATTTCAAACGCTGTATCAGTCAGAAAAAACGAATTTCCTATCGCTGCCCCGGCAAGAAGCGCCCCGAGCATATTCACTTCTCCGTTGCGGTACTACTCGGAATTCTCCTGTGGATTGGAGGTATTTATTAAAAAATGAACAGACCCAAAAATATATTTGCCGTATGTGATCTGGAAGTAGAGTACGCATACAATTTCATGGAATATCTAAATCAAAAGAAAAACATTCCATTTGAAATCCAGGCATTTACCGGTCCTGAAGTTCTCTGCGATTATGCAAGGGAACATCCGATAGAGATCCTGCTGATTTCAGGAAAAGCCATGAACGATATGGTAAAACAATTGAATACGGGAATGTTGATTATCTTATCCGAAGGTGTTCATAATCCCGGGCTTGACCATTATCCAAGTGTCTATAAATATCAGTCATGTGACGGTATGCTGCGGGAAATCATGAATTATTATGGCGCAGATAAAACACCCCATGATCAGACGCCGGTATTAAAACGGCAGACCCGTGTAATCGGGGTCTATTCCCCAATCGGAAGAACGCAGAAAACTTCATTTGCACTGACTCTTGGACAGATACTGGCCAAAAACCAGGCTGTATTATATCTGAACCTTGAGAATTTCTCCGGTTTTGACCAACTGCTTGAACAGAGCTTTGAATACACTTTAAGTGATCTTCTTTACTTCACACGCCAGGAAAACATTAATCTCTCTTATAAGATGGCCGGTATGGTTCAGAACATGCAAAATCTGGACTTCATTCCGCCGGCACTCTCACCTATGGATATTCAGTGTACCACTTATGAGGAATGGATGACGCTGTTAGAAATGATTGTAAAAGAAACACGATATGAAATCGTAATCCTTGATCTCGGAGACGGAGTACAAAGCCTGTTCCAAATCCTGGAATCCTGTGATCAGATCTATGTTCCCATAAGAAATGATGTGATTTCCGCCTCTAAAATTGATCAGTTCGAGCATCTCTTAAGTGTCTGGGGGCACACCCATCTTACAGAACGGACCAAAAAGCTGAAACTGCCTTTCCACACTACCAGTCACAGTGGAAAATCATACTTTGAAAATTTAGTCTGGAGTGAACTCGGGGATTATGTACGAGAGATGCTCAGAAAGGAGGATTCATGATAAGTCAAAAGGAGGAGATGCAGGGACAAATTCTTTCACAGATGGATATGGCCAAAGAGTATGAAGATAATGAGATTTTATCTCTGATTGATGAGCTGATCTTAAAAGACGGCAGGAAAAAGCCGATGACCATCGATGAGAAAGACCATCTGCGCAGAGAACTGTTTGACTCTATCCGAAAACTCGATATTCTTTCCGAATTACTGGATGATAATGAGATAACAGAAATTATGGTAAACGGATACCAGAAAATCTTCATTGAACGAGAAGGCAAGATTCAAAAATATGATCATCAGTTTTCTTCCGCAGAGAAACTGGATGACGTAATACAGCAGATTGTAGGCCAGTGCAACAGAATCGTCAATGAACAGACCCCCATCGTGGACGCAAGACTTGAAAACGGTTCCAGAGTAAATATCGTGCTAAAGCCTGTCGCATTAAATGGTCCCATCTTAAGCATCCGTCGTTTTCCCGACTCTCCCATCACAATGTCAGATCTGATACAAAATAAGAGCATTACAAAAGAAGCCGCTGATTTTCTGCAAAAACTTGTAGTTTCCGGTTATTCTATTATGATTGGCGGAGGGACTTCTTCAGGAAAAACCACATTTTTAAATGCACTTTCCTACTTTATCCCATCCTCTGAAAGAGTTGTGACTATCGAGGATAACGCAGAACTTCAGATACAAAATGTCGAAAATCTAGTCCGACTGGAGTGCAGATCAGGCACCATGAATGAATCATTAATAATCACCATGGATGACTTGATTAAATCTGCCCTTCGGATGCGACCCAACCGGATTATCGTAGGTGAAATCAGGGGCGGTGAGGCGAGGTCTTACATAAATTCCCTTAATCTGGGACACGACGGAAGCATGGCAACCGCTCATGCAAACTCAGCTTCAGAAATGATCACCCGCCTTGAGATGATGGTGCTTATGGGCATGGAGCTTCCCCTTCCCGCTATCAAACGCCAGATTGCCTCAGGTATTGAGATACTGATCCATCTGGGACGTGACAAAGACGGACACCGACGGGTGGAAGAAATTGTAGAAATTCTGGGCCTTCATAAAGAAGAAGTGGAACTTAAAACCCTCTATGAAAGAAAAGGCGGGCAGCTGATAAGAGAGAACAATTTGCTGCATACGCAGAAACTGGAAAAGGCCGGCTTATGAAACGAAGATACGATACCTATGTTTTCTCCGGAAAGGAATACACAATTTTAATACTTAAAGTTCTGGGACTTTCTCTCCTGTTAAACTATCTTTTCTTTCGAAGTATATGGGGACTTCTTCTTATTTTCCCAGTCGGATGTCTCTGCTATCGGGAGGAAAAAAAAACAAAACTGAAAAAGTTACGTCAAGAGCTCCACTATCATTTTAAGGAAGCAGTCGCTTCGATACACACAGCCGTTCAGGCGGGTCATTCTCTTGAAAGTGCTATAAAAGAATCTTATCGGGATCTTGAAAAGACCTATGGCAGGTCAGATGTAATGGTTCAGGAACTATATGTGATGTGCAATCAGATAACCCTTAAAATTCCTGTTGAAGAATTATTTTCAGATTTCGCAGACAGAAGCAAAATCGATGATATTGAGACATTTGCCCAGGTAGTTCGAATTTCCAAGAGAACCGGCGGAAACTTAAATCTGATTTTACAGAACATCTGGAACACGCTGAGTGAAAAGATAGAGACCAAACAGGAAATAGATGCACAGGTCGCGGCAAAAAAATATGAACATAATATTATGAGCCTGATGCCGGCAGGTATCATACTTTATCTTCAACTGACTCTGCCTTCACTCTTATCAGAAGTGTACACAACATCCGCGGGTAAAATTGTGATGACTGTCTCACTTGTTATATATACTGCCGCATATCTGCTTGGCAGTAAAATCGTAGATATTGAAGTATGAACCGGAGGGATTCTATGGAAAAAAAATTATTGGCAGTTCTAACTGTATCCGGAATTATCCTAAGTGCCGCATTTATGATAAAAGATTACACAACTGCGAGAACAATCCCCGATTACAAACTGAAACGTGGCACCTATGGACAAGGTGAAAGAGAAGAGGTACTTGACTATGAAATCAGTGACGGAACAAAGGGAAATATCGCTCTGGAAATACCAGAGGCGACTTATACAGCAAAAGAAAGCAGGAAAATTCTAACCAAAACACTGCTGCAGATGGATAAGGCCATACTGGCGGATAATCATTCTTCGAATCATATAGACAGAAACCTGGATCTGGTAAATTCTCTCCCTGACAGCCCCGTGTCAATATCCTGGAGTAGCAGCCGTCCGGATCTCATCGACTTTGAAGGGATCTTAAGCAGAGATATTCCAAAAGAAGGAACTGACGTCTTGCTTGAAGCCGAGCTCAGCCTCTCCGGGCAGTCAGAAAATTACCGGAAGGACATAATAATCTTTCCGCCAAGGCCTTCAACCGTGAACGAACAGTTAAAGTATAAGGTTGAAGAAGAAAACAGTAAATTAGAGGGAAAAGAATTTATTCTTCCAGAATCCCTGGACGACGAACGAAAAATCACATGGAAGTTCAAGCCCTCTTCTACCGGAACATCAATCCTCATTTTAACGATTGCCCTCGTTCTTTTCCTGTATATTGCTCCGAAAAAACAGCAGGAGGAACTTTTGCGGCAGCGCAGAGAACAGTTGATCCTTGACTATCCCGATATTATAACCAAGTTCCTTCTATTATTAAGTGCCGGGCTCAGTATCAGGAGCTGTTTTGAGCGCATCACGATGGACTACAGTAAGATCAGGGATGAACAGTATAAAAAGATTCACCCTGTCTACAAAGAAATTGCTTTCACCTATCGAGAAATGAAAAGTGGCGGCTCAGAAATTACTGCTTATGAAAACCTCGGAAAAAGATGTGAATGTCCCGAATATAAGACCTTCTCTACCCTGCTTGCACAGAATGTGAGAAAAGGGAATAAGGACATCGTGGAGATTCTGGAAAGAGAGGCTCATGATGCCTTCGATCAGAGGAAACGGAATGCGCGCATTATGGGTGACAAAGCCGGCACAAAGCTGTTAATACCGATGATCATGATGCTTAGTATTGTCTTATTGATCTTAATGGTACCCGCTTTTCTGTCATTCACAGAAATCTGATGATGCCAGAGCTGAAAGATGATACATTCTATGGAAAGGAGGTGAGGCAAATGAAAGAAATCCAGGCATTTTGGAAGGAGGAAGATGCAGTTGCGGTCGTTGAGGTTATACTGATCCTTGTTGTCCTGATTGCTCTTGTGGTTATCTTTAAGAAACAACTGACAAGTCTGGTTAATGATATCCTGTCAAAAGTCACGAAAGAAAGTAAAAACATCTAGTGTGCCGTCGGCGCACTGACCACAAACCCAAACTGCCTAAATAGAAAGGAGCTTGTATACCATGAAGTGTAAACGGGGAAGTATCACCATTTACCTCTGTCTGACCCTGACAATTATCTTGTCATTGTTCACTGCCATGTTGAAATCTATCCGGACCGCCGGTGGGCGTGTTATCATAGCGTCAGCCATGGACCAGGGCCTGTTTTCACTGTTTGCACAGTATGATAAGGACCTTCTGGAGGAATATGATTTGTTCTATATTAACGGAGGTTTTGGAAGCGATTCACTTCAGATGAATGCTTTATATGAGATGGTCAGCCACGATGCAATGTATAGTCTGGATCCATACGGGCATGGAAATAGAAATTTTTTTGGAGCAGACTTTGTGTCAGGCAGCATCACCGGTTACGTTCTGGCCACAGATCAGACGGGAAACTCATTTGTGGACCAGGTATCGGAACATATGAAATCATCACTCGCCGCTTCTGGTATACAGCAGCTTTCAGAAACTATAAACTCACAGTCAAAAAAAATGACATCACAGCAGGAACAGCTAAAACAGATTATAAGTAGTGATCCCATATCGGTATACGATCAGGAAATAGCCTCTGCGGCTCCTCAAGAGCCCGGCAGCGTGCCTGTACAGGCGCCAGAAGAGTTCCCTGCCGAAACCCGGGATATAAATCCAATCGAGCTTATCAGAAATATCAGAAAATCAGGGACTCTCGGACTTGTAGTGAAAGATCCGGACGCTCTGTCACCGTTTAAAATTGATTCTTCAGTGATGTCTTCACACAGAACTCTAAACCGGGGAATGGGCCTGCTGCCCGCTTCCCATTCGGGGGGAACCGACAAGTTAATGATGATGGAATATCTTATGGAAAAATTTCCGAATTTTACATCATCTGAAATCACGGATGGGCTCTCCTATCAGATTGAATATGTGATCGCAGGAAAAGATACGGATACAGAAAACTTAAAATCCGTCGTAAAGCAGCTGCGCCAAATCCGGGCAATATCAAATATGATCTATCTCTATTTTTCCCCGGAAAAGAAAGCACAAGCCGACCTTGCGGCAGCAGGTATCTCCTCTTCTATGTTGATTCCTGTATCACAGCCGGTCATCTCAATGGCACTCTTATCCAGCTGGGCATACGCGGAAAGTATCTCAGATGTTCGAAGCCTGCTGGATGGACAGAAAGTACCCCTGGTCAAAAGCGACAGCACCTGGAAGATCTCACTTGAGGGACTGTCATCCTTTCTGACCAGTACGGAACATGTTACTCAAAGTAGCAGCGAGGGTTTCGATTACAGCTGGTATCTTAGATTTCTTCTTTTTAAACAGTCACAGGCAAAACTTACAACGTCAGCGACGGATCTAGTGGAATATAACATGAATCTGATAAATCCGGATGGTCATTTTCACATCGACAACTGTGTGGAATCTCTGGAAATAGAAGCTGTCTGGGAAATAGACTACAACAATTACAACATATGCAGAAATTATAGTTATCAATAAGGAGGTGTGGATGGGTGTCCTTTTACACGGATAAAAGAAAGAACAAACAGGGTTCAGTAATCACGCGCTTGGCCCCAGATAAAAAAAATAAAAGTGCTCTTCTTCCAAAGGTTTTTATAAAGACAGCAAAATGCAGGAGCAAACCTACCCCGAAGGTACCTGCCGGAGATAATAATATCAATCAATCCGGTAAAAGGGCAGCCATCTTCACTTCCATAAAAAATGCCAGTTTCACTGTCGAGGCCGCCCTCATTCTTCCATTCTTTCTTCTGATCTGTCTGACCATATTTGGCATGTTGAATTTTTACAGCCTATACGTATCAGAAAGTGTAGCCTTAAAAGATAGGGCTGAGAAAACTGCTGTATACGCCTATGAGTCTGACAGGTCTCCGGATTCAGACGGATATCTGACTCTTACCAAACCGGTAAATTATAAGGTTCCCTATTCTCCTGTTCCACTTCCCGCACTTGAAGTCCCATGCTTCGCCAGAGTTCACATCTGGTGCGGGTATCTGGGATCAGGATTTGGCTTTGACAGTAATACAGACAGCGAGATGGTCTACGTCACCGACTATGAAAGTGTTTATCACACAGATCCTTCCTGCAGTCATCTCGACTTACATATATTTACCAAATCTCTCTCAGAAGCAAGGAAATCCAGAAATATAGATGGTGCACGTTATCATCCCTGTGAAAAATGCATTCGCAAAGCAGGTGCTAATCCGCAGGTTTATCTGTCAGAACGCGGAACTGCCTATCACAACAATCTGGAGTGCAGCGGACTGAAAAGGAATGTCCGACTGGTTGAGAAATCAGAGGTTTCCGGTCTCAGACTCTGCAGCAGATGTGGGTCACAAAGCAGACATTAAGGAGGTTATCATGGACTGGATCAATGTAATTACTCTTGCTCTGCTCGCCATCGACAGCTGGGGAGATCTGCGCAGCAGGGAAATCTATCTTTTTCCCACTGTCATCTATGGGATTGCGGGGATTATTCTCAAATTCTGTATGGGGCAGTCTTCCTTATATGAGCTGATCATTCGTATCATTCCCGGATTCTTTCTGCTTCTAGTCGGAAAAGTCAGCGGCGAAAAGATCGGTTATGGAGACGGTCTTGTAATACTGACGCTTGGAATCTGGATCGGTTTCACCGACTGCCTGCTCACACTCACCGGAGGTCTTTTGCTGGCTTTTATCTTCTCAGTCACATTTCTGACCTTAAGGAAATTCAAAGGTGGCACTCAGCTGCCTTTCATACCCTTTTTGTTAATCAGCTATATAGGGAGGCTTTTTGTCCAATGAAGAATAAACATATAATCTGTCATGCTTCTATGTCCGTAGAAGCGGTTTTCGTTGTCCCCTTAGTGCTATTTATACTGTTTTTTCTACTTTCATTTAGCTTCTTTACACATCAGAAAGTCTGGTTCACAGAAGCGGCCTATGAGGCGGCTCTATCTCCTGATTGCGAGGAGGAAAAAGCACACCTCCTGCTGGAAGAGGCTCCTCTTGGCATCGGTACTCCGCATGTCGATGTAAAAAAATATGATCATCACATACAAGTCACTTATCGCGGAAATATATCGGGCACAAGCAAAATCAACTTAAACTATCAGTCATCTGCCGAGACCCAGATCCTGAATCCCGCAGAAATTATCAGGAAAATTAGGGCCGGAAAACAGCTTGCCGAAAAACGCTGAACCAGGCCGAGCTTCCATATATGAAACATGTTAAGAAAGGGTGTGTATAAATGATACATATTGAATATCAAAGAGACTTGAATCACAATTACGTAATCTTGGAAAGTCCCGGGGCCGTGGACACCGGCACTTATCAGGTCAGAATGATTTTGTCCAACGATATCGACGGACTCCTCCACTGCAGTATCCGGGGCGTTGACGGTCAGACATTATACTGCTATGAGATAACCTCCATGCAGTCGTTAAAAAGCGTCTATGAATTCAAAAATATACAGTCGGATTTTCTCATTCATCTTTATGAGCAGATTCTTCATGCTTTAGAACTTATGGAACAGTTTTTATTGAATCTGAATGACCTCATTCTACTTCCGGAATTAATTTTTCTCAGCCCTGAGAGCAATGAGATTAACTTCTGCTTTTTGCCCGGTTATGAGAAAGGTATACAAAAAGAATTACGGGATTTAATGGAATACCTGCTTCCAAAGATTGATCATAAGGATCAGACAGCTGTTACAGCCGGTTATGGTCTGTATCGGGTCATTGCTGAGGAACATTGTGATATCGAAGCTCTAAGAGAAGCACTTAATGTACAGAAAACTTCGGTTGTGCAGCCCGACGTTCTGCCGGATGATCCGGAAGATCAGGAACCTGAAGATATAGAAAGGGAAAAGATCCTGGATGATTTCTTTTCTTCCTCAGATGAAGCTAAAGACGAAGACAGCTTCGATGAAAAAACTCTGGGGATTGGAATCGGTCTGAGCCTGACAGTTTTAATTATCCTGTATAAGATCTTTTCACTGCCTCTGTGGATCTGTCTTGTGATCCTCTGCCTGAGCGGAGGAGGTGCAACGGCAGCATATCTCGTAAAAAGTGGAAAGCTGAAAAAAGGTAATGAAGCCCCCGTTCCTCCTCCCCAAAGAGAAAAGCCGTTCTCTTTCATAAATTCTGACAAAGAAAGGAAAAAGGAAGACAGGAACCTGCCTCCTCTTTATGGTAAAACCGAACTGCTGGGAAATACCCAAACTCACTCCAGCCCACAGCTGATACCTCTGTCCTCTCAAAACGCGGATCCCATTCCTCTGAATAAAGAACTGATACTTGTAGGAAAACTCTCTTCTGCCGTCGATGGAATCATCGACTCCCCTGCAGTCAGCCGGATTCATGCAAAAATCAAAAAAACAGACGGAAGCTACTATATTGGCGATCTCAACTCCCGAAATGGAACTTTCGTAAACGGAAATCCTATAACAGGCGAAGATGAAGTAAAGTTAAACTCAGGTGATGAGGTTACCTTTGCGGATCTGACTTATCGCATTGTGTTCTGAATCAGATCCGCATAATCGGCATCTACCGCTTTTATCAAATCTTCCGGTGAAAGATATAAACTTGTCCCAATTCTGCCGCCGCTGACATATATATTTTCAAAATCCCGGGCAGAAGTATCAATATAAGTAGGAAACTGTCTTTTCATACCGATTGGGCTGCAGCCCCCTCTTACATATCCGGTAAGCTTTGTAATCTCTTTGACCGGAACCATCTGAAGCGACTTTTCTTTGACCTCTTTTGCCGCATGTTTCAGATCAATCTCCCGGTCAACCGGTATGACCAGCACATAATGTTCTTTGCTTTTTCCCTCAAGTACCAGTGTCTTAAACGTCTGATGTATAGGTATTCCTTCTTTTTCTGCCATATGAACGCCATCTATAAACTCATCTGATTCATACTGAACCAGTTCGTATGGGATCTTTTTCTTTTCCAGAATCCTCATGGCATTTGTCTTAACTTCTTTTCCCATGATGTAGCTTACCTCTTTTCAAGTGTTAATCTTCAGACAGACAAGAGCTCCTTTTGTTCTTACTGAATTCTCAAGTATCAGCCTGCCGCCCTGGCTGTTTACAAAAGACTCTGCCATAAACAGGCCCACACCATAGTGATTTCGCGAATTTCTACTCTTATCGCTCTGATAAAACTGCTGTGTTCCTCTTTGTATATCCTCTTGTGTAAATCCGGGACCACTGTCCTCAATCATGAATACGAGCATTTTGTTTTCTTCTTTTATAAATATATGGATTTCTCCACCGGGCGGTGTATATTCCAGTGCATTTGAAAGAAGATTACCCCATACCCGAAGAAGAAGCTGTCTGCTACTATTAATATAATCCGGAAGAGAAGAAATTTCAACCTCCAGGTGCTGATGCTTTCCCGCCGCTGCCGACTTTGCGCATTCTGCAAATTTCATAGCGGCTTGTTTCACGTAATGTCTCATTTCAATGCAAAAAGGACGAGTTTTGCACTCGCCCTGATAAATCATTCGCACAAATATGAAGCTCAGCAAAGTTCCGCCTTCTCTTTTCTGCTGTCAGAAATATAATTTACGACGTACATCATAATTGCAAAAACTGCTGAACCAATAAACATGATTTTAAGCCCCGTGACTTGTAGAATGAGTCCGGACAAACTCGAGAAGACAGGTACGATACATAGAGCAAACATGTTCATGATTGACGCAGCCCTGGAAAGGTAATTCTGCTCAACTACTGCAAACATCTGAGTCTGTATGATAAAAGAAGAAATGGCAATCCCGGTTCCCATCATAAAGTTTCCTACAGCAAGACCCCCATACTGAACAGCTTCTGGCGCAAAAATGATCGCAACAAATATCAGGTATGGGAGCGCCAGAAAGACCCCACTCAGCAGAAAAGCCTTCTTGTCTCCAAGTTTTTCTTTTAATGCCGGGCCAAATAAAGTGCTGACCATTATCCCGACTACAGAACCAATGCCTATCACTCATGCTGTTGCCACCATGAAGCTGATCCTGAACATATGGAACCTGAAATACATTAATAGGAATGAATACAATATTGATCAAACAGGTAAAAATGCAGATATTCACAAGCTGTTTTCTCTTCACCAGATATGAAAATCCCTGTTTTAAATCATTCACTGAATTCGAAAGTGTCATCTTCTCCTGTTCCACCTTTGGCAGATGAAGGGTTACTGAAAAAACACCACAGATCATAAACAGTATGGAATCAATCGCAATTGCACTTCCCAGTCCCAAAAGTCCGATCAGCGCAGGTGCCACTGCAAGACCTAAGACCTCCAATAGTTTTGTCGCAGAAGTCTGAAGCGCAATCCCGGCATCCATATTTTCTTTGTTGAGTATCTTAGGCGTAACACTAGCTGTTGCGGGAGCCCGGAAAGATTCAAAAGAAGAGTTCAAAAATGTAATTATATAAAGCTGCCATCCCCGAATCCATCCTGTCAGATACAAAACAGCAGTCAAGAATGCACATAACCCTCTTCCAAAATCGCAGATAGATAAAATCACTTTTTCGCTCTTATGCTGCGTGACAACGCCCGAAATCATTCCAAAAATCAAATTCGGGAGTCCATTTACAGCAAACAAAGTGGCCACCTGTAAAGTGGAACCCGTGATCTCATAAATCAAAATAGAAAATGCAATCGTGTCAATTCCATCTCCGCACCTCGAGAACATCTGCCCCAACGTACTCTTCCAGTAATTCTTTTCATTCTTCAGCAGTACATATCTACTGCGGCTCAATGCTTCTTCCATCAAAATCCTCCCTGCTATATTGCGTTTCAAATTTTCTTTTCCAAAATGATTCTTTGTTCCTCCATTCCACAGTATTCATAAAACTTAATTGCGTTTTTGTTAAAAGCCCACACCGTCAAATCCATTCGATCTGCTCCTAACTTTCTGCCCTCATTCTCTATCTTTTCTAGCAAATCTCTCCCTATAGATTTTTTTCTATAAGACGGCTTTACATAAATTTCCTGAATATATAAACTTTTATGTTTCATTAATAGAGGGTTCTCCGCCGTATTCTTAATTTCCCCAACTCCATACCCTGCTGCCTTACCGCCTGCCTCTGCTATCATTGCTATACAGTTCTCATCTTCAATCATTTGTATGAAATCTGATTTACTAATCACCGAATCTGTTTTTGCATAAATATCAGATCTGTTCTTTACGTGAAGACTATGTAACCCATTCAGCATAATAGAGATCGCTGTATAATCCTTTTCTTTTATACTACGTATATACATTGTTTTACTCATTTTTCCCTCATAATTTTTTGAAAAAGCTTTGTAGGTGGATATTCATACATCTATATGCATTTTATTATATCACAGCCATCTTGCCATTCGCAATCAGCATCTGTCATGAACCGAAATATCTGATATTGTTATCTCCCTACAACCTATGGTAATATGATGATACAAGGTCAAAAAGTCATGTGTTTCATGCCTGCATGAAAAAACATGAATTTGGAACCCAAACAAACATGAGAATGCAGTCCGATAAAGACATAGAAAAAATAATGAGAGAAACCAAGAAAGGAAAATAAGAAAGATGACACGAGTTCGTAACAAGATTCCTCCGGTTGGTATGAGAATGATTAAATCAGCTGTTGCTGTTTTTATTTGCTTTGTCATTAATTTGATCCTGGGCGGAACACGTGATATCATACAATCGATTATCGCCGCGTGTATCTGTATTCAATCGCGGATGGATTACAGTGCCAGAACCGGATTCGAAAGAATCGCCGGCACTCTGATCGGTGCTGTCTTTGGATACGGAATTGCTCTGCTGCTACGTTTCTTTCCTCATATGGAGGCTTTTGGCGGACTTCCAAAATACATCATCATTTCCCTTGCTGTTGTGCCTGTCATCTATACAAGCGTCCTTTTAAAATTAAACAACTCTGCAATCATGGGATGCGTAGTCCTCTTCTCCATGACCTTAGGTCCCGTGGGCAATGATCCGATTGCCTATGCATTAAACCGTGTTGTAGATACATTAATTGGAATCGTGGTGGCAATTGGAGTCAACTACTTCGAACTGCCCCATCACCATAACAATGATACCCTGTTTATCTCCGGTCTGGACGACACGCTCTTGAATATGAATGAGTCATTAACCCCTTACAGCAAAATAGAATTAAACCGTATGATATCTGAGGGTGCGAAGTTCACAGTCTTTACAAACCGCACACCTGCTTCTCTCGTTGAAGTAATCAGAGATATAGACTTGCACCTCCCTGTCATTGCCATGGATGGCGCTGTCCTCTATGATGTACGAGAAAATGAATATTTAAAACTATACATGATCTCAGGCGGAACTGTTGGTAAACTGCTCACTTTCTTTGAATCACAGAATGTGAACTGCTTCATCAACACCTTTATCGGAGGTATTGCTGTAACTTTCTGTCCCGAACGTATGACGGTAACAGAAGAAAATGAATATCTCTTCTTCCGAAAGTCACCTTACCGTCAGTATGTACATACCGCATTTCCCGACAAACACGAAGCCGTCTATATCTATGTTTTTTCCGATCACGACACAATAACTGCGCTTAAGGAAAATCTATGTCAACAGGACTTTTCCAAAAAGCTCAAAATGAAAATCGTTCCCTCGAAAGAATTTCCCGGAAACGACTACCTGCGTATCTACAGTAGAAATGCATCAAAAAGAAACATGATCGAATATCTGAAAGAATATATAGGTGTGGATAAAGTAATTACCTTCGGAGATTCAGCTTCAACTGCAGATATTGTAATCCACGATGAAGATACGAATAAAGTGATTAAAACAATGCGCCAACTATATCGGCCGCTGGGACTTAAAAAGAAAAAGTAAAAGCACCGCCCCCGGTGCTCTTTATCGTCATCGAAAACAGTGCTTTCAGTGCGCCTTCAGGGACTCGAACCCTGGACAAATAGATTAAGAGTCTACTGCTCTACCA
>ENA-UOOI01001897-UOOI01001897.1-fermentation-metagenome-genome-assembly--contig:-NODE-1897-length-19759-cov-31.108455_pt1 | contig 19759 bp, 11 predicted proteins | sample MGYA00245779_ERZ724027 | MGnify/ENA primary metagenome ERZ724027 (study PRJEB28704, sample SAMN03018318) | fermentation metagenome | biome: anthropogenic terrestrial biome; feature: soil...
GAAAAGTTGGTGAAGACTATGGTGCATTTAAAACAAATGAATCAAGGATAGCTAAATTAAATGGCAAAAATTATTGGTATTGGACTAGAGTTCCTTATTTTGACCGTTCCTACGTTGTATGCAATGTAAGCAGTGACGGTTCCCTCTACAACTACGGTGCATACACTGAGTCGGTAGGTGTCAGGGCGGCTTTAAATCTGAAATCTGATATCCTCCTTGAATATACAGAAAATGATAACTTTGTATACCCTAAGGATATAAATAAAATCTATAATGCAGATGAAGTAAAAAAATATGGTTCATGGGCTAATGGGTACTATGGATTTGATGCACATAATTTTCAACACTTTGATGCAACAGGTAAATGGGCATCATTTGGTAATGTTATAGATGAAGATGAAATAGCACAAAAGTATATATTTCCTAATGGTAGAGTAGTAACCATTGATAAGTATGGCATGGTAAACGATTATAAGACATTTGATACTACTCAGCCTGCTACTGTACCTATGGATGGAACATCTATTAAAAATATGTTCCTAGGTTATATTGATGGTATTGGGTTAGTACCTATGATGGAAAAAACTGATGGGTGCATCTGGTATATAGATAATGATAACCAGGCAAGAATGCTGCCTATAGAACGCAGCGAGTATAAAGATACTTTAATATACCATAAGGTCAATAACAAGTCAGATAAGTTCTTATTTGTTAAGAATGATGGCAAATTAAGCTATTTCAATAAGGATAGATTTGAAGTAGAAACTAAAATTAACATGAATGATGTTGAAAAGGTATTACCAGCTACTAATGTTACTGATGATTTATTCCTTATGAAAGATGGCACAATTAAAAACCTTGATGGTACTGCAGTAGATTTTCAAGGTAAGAAATTAGTAAAAATGCTATCCAACAGATACCTAATTATGGATGATAACTTCATATATACTATGCAGGGTATGTCAATAAAAAATACTAATACCTTAGCAACATTATATAACAAAGCAGTTAATGACCTATTATGGCTAAAAAATGGCAAGGTTATGAGAGCAGATAATAGTGGTAATATGTCATTCTTAAATGATGTTAATGGTAAACTCGTAAAAGATTTAGTTAAAGTTGATGAAACAGGAACATTTATCCTTATGAAAGATAATACAACCAAGTCATATGGCAGCGTTTCTAATATTGGCGATTTAAAAGCTAAAAATATTGATTTTAATAATATTGCAGCAATTGTTTCTGACAACACAGGAAACAATGACAAGAAGTTTATTGCTATGAAGAATGGCTGGTTATATGACTTTAACGGTAATAACACAGAAATTATATTAGTTGATGGAGCTATTACTGATTTTACTGGTGGGCATGATTATGTATTTGATATAACAGATGAGATCCAATCTAAAATAGATGAGCTTAATAATAAACCTGATATTACGCAGGAAGAATTAGATGGACTAATTGACCTAATTGATCAATTATCTGAAGATGAAAAACCTAAGTATGATGCAACTATAGAAGATCTAAAAAAGAAAGTCGGTGCTCCTGATACCGAAACTCCAACACTTACAATAACACCAAGTACAGAGGATTGGACTAACAAAGATATAGTACTTACAATTATTGCTGCTGATAATAAAGCTGTTAAATCAATCACTTTACCAGATGGCACAGCAGTACAAGGGAATACTGCATCATATACAATAGATAAAAACGGTACTTACACATTTATTGCAGAAGATAATGCAGGTAATAAAACCAGCAAGGATATAATAGTAAAAACAATAGATAAAACAATTCCAACAGTAACAATAAGCGAAAATGGTACTAATATATCAGTATCCTTTTCAGATGATTTAAGTGGTATTAATAAGAAATACTACAAGATTGATAACAATGAGTGGGCAGAAACAATGCCTAATATGCAGCAGCTTAAAGATAGTAAGCATACAATACAAGCTAAATGTACAGATTTAGCAGGCAATGAAAGCGAAGTTAAATCTTATGATTTCTATACAAGTGAAGAAGCTATTAATGCAGGTAATAAAGCATTAGAGGCACTTACTAAGGCTGAAGGATCTAAAATACAGGAAGATATTAATAATGCACAACAGCTTATTGATACTGCTAAAGATAAGGCAAACGCATTAAATGATGCTGATAAAAATAAATCTACCTTAGTAAATAATGTAGAGGTTATGCAAAATAGACTTGATGAAGTGCAAAAAGCTATAATTAATTCAAAAATAGATGAACTTAATAAAAAGCCTGATATTACGCAAGAAGAATTAAATGAAGTAATTGACTTAATTGACCAACTATCTCCTAGTGAAAAATCTAAGTATGATGAAATTGTAGATGAACTTAATAAAAAAGCAGTTACTTCAGATACTGAAGCTCCAGTACTTACAATAACACCAAGTACAAAGAATTGGACTAACAAAGATATAGTATTTACAATCACTGCTACCGATAATAAGGCTGTTAAATCAATCACTTTACCAAATAGCACAGTAGTACAAGGGAATACTGTATCATATACAGTTGATAAAAACGGTAAGTATAGCTTTATTGCAGAAGATACAGCAGGCAATAAGAAAACTGTTGAATATACAGTAAACAATATTGATAAAACTAATCCAATAGCTGCAATAACTAATAATAGCGGTAAGATATCAGTATCTTTTTCAGATGATTTAAGTGGTATTAATAAAAAATACTACAAGATTGATAACAATGAGTGGGCAGAAACAATGCCTAATATGCAGCAGCTTAAAGATAGTAAGCATACAATACAAGCTAAATGTACAGATTTAGCAGGCAATGAAAGCGAAGTTAAATCTTATGATTTCTATACAAGTGAAGAAGCTATTAATGCAGGTAATAAAGCATTAGAGGCACTTACTAAGGCTGAAGGATCTAAAATACAGGAAGATATTAATAATGCACAACAGCTTATTGATACTGCTAAAGATAAGGCAAACGCATTAAATGATGCTGATAAAAATAAATCTACCTTAGTAAATAATGTAGAGGTTATGCAAAATAGACTTGATGAAGTGCAAAAAGCTATAGATAAAACCAAAGCTGATGCTGAAAAGAAAGCTAAGGAAGAATATGCAGAAAAGCTTGTTAAAAAAGCCGAAGAAACTAAGAGCCAAAGAGATGTTGATACTGCAAAAAAGACAGTTAATGATTTAGAAAATGTAGCAAAGAAAGATGAACTAAATAAGAGACTTGATGAAGTGCAAAAGATTATTGATAAGATTAAGAATGATAAAGCTGAACAAGAAAAGGCCTTACAGGCAGCAACAAAGCTAGTAGAAAAAGCTGAGAAAACCCTACTAAGGGAAGATTACAATACTGCATACTCTGCAGTAACAGCATTACCACAAATGCAAGGCAAATCAGAATTATTTAATAGACTAATGAAGCTAAATGCTGCTATAAATAGAAAAGACAGTGAGAAGAGAGTTCAAACACTTACTAATGTTAGAGGTGCAGAAAAATTAGTGCGTAAAGCAAGCATCAGTAAATCGACCGAGGATATCGCAAAAGCTCAGGAAGCAATTAATAAACTACCAGAAGGTAAAAATAGAGACAGATTACAAACTTGGCTAGATAGCTTTGCAGATAATACAAAATTAACTCCTTCACTTAAATTAAATTACCAAAGAGATGCAGAACGAGCAATAAAACACGCTGAGATAGTAAGAACTCAGGAAACAATAGATGCTGCACAAGATAAGATAGATGTACTTCCAGATACTATGAATATAAAGACTGCATATCAATCAAGACTAGATAGGGTAACTATAAAAGGCAGTCCTGAAAGTATGAGTACATTAGATAAACTTAGAGCAGCAGAGAAAGCAGTTAAGAGAGCAGAATCTAATCACACAGTAGAAAGTGTAACTGAGGCAGAAAAGCTTGTAAATGCACTTCCTGATAATGATAGGAAAGAGTTCTTACAGTCAAGGGTAACAGCAGAGAAACTAATGCAGGAAGCAGAGAAAGATCCATCAGAAGAAAAAATCACAGCAGTGCAGACTGCAATAGAAAAATTACCATATGGTAATGTAAAGTATAACTTACTTAAACGAATTGCAGCAGTGCAGAAACAGTTAAAGTAAACTATAAAAAGAGCTTCAGTACTTTTCTTGTACTGAAGCTCTTTTGTATTATACATGGAGTTGCACTATTGGGGGAAAATTCTAACTAAAATAAAAGCACTTTCCCTTTATAATAATTTAATAACCTCTTTATCTGAATTATTGCCAAAAAGAGTGCTTTTTATCCAGTTTACACAAAAATTTTTTACAGACCTAAATTTCCTAATTAAGAAAGACTTCAGCACAATAACTGTGCTGAAGTCTTTTGTTTTAAATTCCCAATTGCTTATTTACTTCGTCTAATTCATGTTTTGTATTTATTAGTGTTTCGGTATAAGCAAATTTTTTATCGTATTCTATTCTTAGCTTTGCTAATTCACTTACACATTCATTTAATGCATTTGTTAGGTTTGGCACCTTCTTACTAATAAGGCTTTCCTTGAAACCTGTTAACTGTCTTAACAAGGATAACTGTGTTTCATAAGTTATCTTATATGCTCCAATACCATGTAGATAAACTACTGTTGATCTTATACCATCACCTATATTAATATTTTCACCATACATTTTCATACCTAAATAATCACCTAAATAAACTTCTTTACCACTAAGTGCAAGATTTATCTTTGGAGTAAGCTGTTCTATTAATTTTAAATTCAATTCTTCTTCTACTCCATTAATAGTAATTATTTTGGTGCCCATATCTCTTATAAGCTTTACATCTTGTTTATATGATATAAGATTTTTTCCATATATTTTTTCTGTTTTTTCTAATTTTATTATTTTATCTTGAATAGAATATTTATTTTTCAGAAAGTTTTTCTCTAATACATTTAGCTTCTTTAGCTCAACTTCTAGCTCAAACTTTTTAAGAATTAATGGATTATCACTTGCTGAGGCTTTCATTTCTGCATAATTCATTAATTGCACATCCACATCATCTACAGCTCTTTCATTGCTCATGCCACAAAGTATTTGGCCAATAAATTGAGCTTTGGTTTGGAGCGTCTGCCAACTGTAGGCATCAAAAGTTCCTTTAGTTACATAACGGTATATATCAACTTTTTCATTGGTGTTACCGTTTCTTACACCCCTACCGTCCCGCTGTTGCAAACCTGATGGTTTCCATGGTACATCTACATGATGAATTGCAACGATTTTGTCCTGTGCGTTTAGACCCTCACCCATCTTTGATGTTGAACCTAATAATATACGGATATCACCTTTTCTAAATTGTTTTATCATCTGTGATTTTTGGGCAGGAGTTTTTGCATCATGTATAAAAGCGATTTCATTTTCAGGTATTCCTTTTTCCATTAATAGTTGCTTAATCTCATGGTAAACATCAAATACTGTATCGTCAAATAAATCCACTTCATCAACTGCTGATTCGTCAATATCATTATCTGTATCATTGGTGCTATTATTAATGATGTTATTAACAACACTTAATTGATTTGAAACAGACTGTTTTTTAGGAGTACCTAAATCACAAAATATAAGTTGAGTACCTTTAACGTTAGTTGTTTCTTGCCATATTTTAAATATATTTTCAGCACAGACACTAGTCTTTGTTGGTCCATCTATTTTTGCATTGACATCTATTAATCTAATGTCTAATGCTGCTTTTCTTCCGTCATTGGTGACTTTTAACATATTATCAACTTCTGGTTCTACTTGCTTATTTGAAATAGCTTTAGCTCTTGGTAATAATTCATTGTTAATATAATTGGTTACTGCAGATATTGCCGGAATTTCTATTTTATGATATTCGCTTTTAGGAACAGATATATTTAATTGGTTCTTTAATACTACATCTGTACATTGTCTAAATATACTTGTGAGTTCTGGTACATTATGAAATCTTGAAAACCTTTGTTTTTGTCTAAATCCTTTACCTGTAGGGCTTATCTCAACTGAATTAACTACTTCACCGAAAACGCTGGCCCACTTATCAAAGGTATCTATGCCTTGTGCTCTTAAAATTTGTGGCTGTAAGTATCTTTGTGTTGTATATAATTCTGACATAGAATTTGATATTGGTGTTCCTGATGAAAAGACAATTCCTTTCCCTTCTCCACGTATACTGTAAATATATTGGATTTTAGTTAATAAATCATCAGTCTTTTGTGCTGATGTTGTTTGAACTCCAGCTACATTTTGCATTTTTGTGTATGTGAAAAGATTTTTGAAGTTTTGACTTTCATCAATAAATAATTGATCAATACCTAATTCCTCAAAAGTTACTGTATTATCTTGGTTTATATCTTTTAATTTTTGAAGTTTTAATTTTTGATTTTTTAATGCAGACTGCAGCTTTTTAACAGTCATTTTTTTATCACGTCCGATGCTGTATTCTCTTATAGCATCTTCTATTTCTTGTATTTGTTTATTCATCATATTTTCTTGGAATTCCTTACTTACAGGGATTTTTATTAGTGAACTGTGACCAATAACGATACCATCCCAGTCACCTGTTGCTATTTTACTTATTAGCTTTGCTCTATTGTTTTTTGAAAAATCATCACTTGTTGCAACTAATAATTTAGCATTGGGATATAGCTTTAAAAATTCCTGATAAAATTGTCCACTCTGAACCATATGATTAGGTACAACATAGAGTGGCTTATTACATATTCCAAGTCGCTTCATTTCCATACCAATTGCCATCATAACGTAAGATTTACCAGCTCCGACATGATGGAATAACAGTAAACTGTTGTTTTCTAATACTCCACGTGCAATAGCATTTTTCTGATAATCCCTTAGCTCAATCTCTGGATTCTTTCCAGGAAGTGTTAACATAGCACCATTATATTTTTTATCAACGAAACTGTTGTAAAGCTTGTTATATGTTTTTTCAATATTTTCTCGTCTTTCTTTATCTTCATATATCCATTTTTTAAATTCTTCTTTAATCATTTGTTGCTTTGTTTCTGCTTCAATTGTTTCTTCCTTATTTAATACCCTTATTTCTTTTCCATTGTTATCTTCTTTTGTATCGTAAACCTTTGGTGTTTTATTATTTAGTGCTTCCTCTATAAGTTCACAAGCAGTTCTTCTACGAGTACCCCACTTTTCATAGTTCTCAGTATAACTTACATATACGTTTCCATATACCTTGTATTCATCTAAAAGACTAATATATTCTATATAGACATTTGTTTCTCTCCAGCTATCGTTTGCATCTAGTAAGTAACGTAGAAATTCAGAGTAATAATCTACTGGAATAAATGACGTGCCAAGTTTTACGTCTATTTGATCATACGTTAGTGGTATTGGTTGTACTTTTTCTAATGCCTCAACATTAACTTTAAATAATTCATTATTACCAGCTGCATCCTTTGCTTTATGGAGCTTTTCTACTACATTACCGCTTAAATATTCAGCTGCTAATACATATTGATTAGTCTCAGGATCAACATAAATTAATCCATCTAACTCCGCTAATATCTCGCTCTCTGATTTTTTATATATCTGTTTTATGAAATCAAGGTTAACATATCCATACTTATTTATGCAATAACTAAGTGCATCTTTTGCAGTATCAATTGAGTGTGTGTATAAATCATTTCTTATAGTCCTCTTATAAAATATATCCGCCTTTTTTACACCATCATTAGTATGTATTTCTAAGGCACATAATAATGGATAGTCTGGATCATCCTTGAATTTCATTTTACAAGCCTTAGTATCAATGTATTGATAGTTATAAACGAATCTATCATACATTACATTTAATGTTTGTAACAATTCATTTAATGCACTATCAGAGCATTTGTGTACTTGAGCTTGTAATACCTTGTGAACGTGTTTTTTTAATTCTACAAAATCCTTGTACATCTGAAGATTTTTCTTATTAGTTACTTTATCTATTCCCACTAATTTACCATTCTGGTTTTGTACTAGTTTTCCATTAATAAAATCGTAACCAAAAGGTTTTATATCATAATTATTTAGTGGTAAGATACGTTCCTTCTCCCCATCATAAGGTGTATATATATTAGTAGGAATAGCATTTAATACTTCGCTAAATGCTTCATCTAGAGTTTTATCTTTTAGCACAGGGACTAATTCTGGTCCATACATGCCTGATTGTTCTTCTAAAGTACCAAGGATGTGATCAGGATGCAAGTTATAATAATTATTTATGCCCCTTTCATCTACAGTTAAAAATGTTTCAGTATCTGCATCTGTATTCATGCGATCCGTTTTTTGCAAAAATATAATATCTGTTACTGCATCAGTCCTTGCATATTCTTTAAATGCATTTTGCGGCAATCTAAATGCTGATATTACTTTTGCTTTATTTTTAATTAATTCTCTTGTAGTTTTTGTTTTTGAATCCATAGTAAATTTTGATGTTACAACTGCGAGTATTCCACCTACTCTTAGCTTATCTAAGCTTTTTACTATAAAATAGTTGTGTATTGATAAATTGTATTTATTATATTCTTTATCAAATACACCATAGTTTCCAAAAGGAACATTACCTACTACTAAATCATAGTAATTAGGGTAAGTTAAACTTTCTTCAAATGGGTTAATTTCTATATCTGCATTTTGATATAACTGTTTAGCAATTTCTCCTGAAAGCGTGTCTATTTCAACACCTTTTAGCGTAGAGTTACTTCTCATAATCATTGGCATTGCTCCAAAGAAATTACCGATACCACAAGCAGGTTCTAGTATATCGCCGCCTTTAAAACCCATCTGTTCTAATGCTTTATACATAAAGTTTATAATAGTTGTATCTGTATAAAAAGCATTATTTACAGTTTCCTTTGCACTAGTATATTCTTCTTCTGTTAGTAAACTTTTTAATGTTTCCCTTTCCTCTTCATATTTACTGTTTTCATCAAAAGCTTCTTGTAAAGCTCCAAAACCAGTAAATTTGGCTAAAACATTCTGTTCTACAAATGTGGCATAAAGATTTTTAGCTTTTAATTTTTTTATTAACTTTATGCAAGCAATATTTTGTGTTAGCCTTGCTTTAACACTGCCTAGGTTTTCTAGTACCTTTTCTGTCAAGGTATAATCCTCAGTTGTTTTTACTGGTTCAGTTTCTATGACAGTTTTATTTTCTTCCTTAACAAAATTATTAATAATTTCAAATAAACTTATATTCTGAGAAGAATTAGCAGTATCCTTTTTATCTCTTTTTCTTCTCATATATTTTTGTTTATTTTTTTGATGCTTTTGAGGTTGTAGTTCATCATCACCCCAAAAACTCATTTGTTTTAATGCATTATTCATATATGTTTTTTCCTCCTTAATTTTTAGCTTAAAAAAGCCATAATAAACTTCTTCAGCTTATTATTATTGCAAAATAAAAACTGTTACTTTTCAGTAACAGTTTTTAAAAATCATTTTCAAATTTTAATTTTTTAATATTTTATTTTTTAAAAATATTTTTTATTTAACTTCAAAAACGAAATAATAATCCTCAAGCATTTTAATACCTCGTGTATTAGATACATTATGGCTAATGCAAACAGCATATTGTTCTCCTAAGTCATAATGAGTTAGCGGGGTAATAAACATATCTTTTCCATTACATGTTATAGCACATGGAATATATTCGCCATGTGAGTTCTGCATCTTCACATTTGATGGATTACAAGTTTGTTTATCCATGGGTTGATTAAAAGTTACTTTCCATGTCTTTACAGTACTTGCTATTTCAAAAAAAGGTCGATCCAGTAGTTTTAAGAATTTATTATTATTTTTTTTAGAAATGGATGTATCCTTTCTTTTATGGGTTTTATCAGTTTTAGATGTATTCTTTCTCTCATTAACTTCAATAGTTTTTAGAACATTTGCTAACTTATTAGTTAGTGTAGTTTTATCTTTGCAGTCTTGCAGCCTATTTACAGAATATAAAGCTATATTGTAATTTTCTCTAGTAGGTTTTTTACAAGCCTCAAAGACATCTTCTGTTGCTTTAAGTATTTTCCTATATTCAGCTTGAGTATTATTTATTGTAGTTAATACAACATTTAATCTTTCAGTTAAAGATGTTTTAAATGCTCCATTCTCAAGTTTATTTACTACATTTAGTGCCGCTTTATAGTTATCCATGGTTGGATTATTTTCAGCATTTTTAACTAATTGTTCAGCCTGCTCTTTCATAGCTTTCTTCTCAGCTGCAGTTTTAGTATCATTGATTGCTTCCTGCACTACATCAAGTCTATTATTAAGATTAGCTTTATCAGTACCTTCTGGGAGTGCATCAACTAATGTTTTTGCACTATCAATATTGACTTGAAGATTACTGTTTTCTGCTGCTTCAACTGCTACTGTAGCCTTTTCTATTGCTTCCTGTAATGCTTTAGAACTATCTTCATCCTCTTTTTCATTAGCTTCAATAGTTTTTAAAATATCTGCTAATTTATTTAATAATGAAGTTTTGTTATCGCTATCTTGTAGCTCATTTACAGAATCTAATGCTATATTATAATTTTCTCTAGTAGGATTGTTATAAGCATTTAATACTAGGTTTGAAGCTATAACTATTCTTTGATATTCAGCTTGAGTATCATTTATTGTAGTTAATACAACATTTAGCCTTTCAGCTAAAGATGTCTTAAATACTCCATTCTCAAGCTCATTTACTATATTTAGTGCTGCATTATAGTTATCTGTGATTGGATTATTTTCAGCATTTTCAACTAATTGTTCAGCCTGCTCTTCCATAGCTTTTTTATCGGCTTCAGTTTTAGTATCATTAATAGCTTTTTGCACAACATCTAATCTGTTATTTAATACTAATTTATCGGTATCTCTTAAAGCATTAACTAGTTCTTTAGCACTATTAACATCTGGCTGTAACTTAGAAGTTTCAGCTTTAATAACTGCATTTGTAGCTGCTTCTAGCTGTACCTTATAAGTATTCTCTGTATCAATGCATTTTTGTACAGTATCAAGCCTGCTATTAAGATTAGTTTCATCAGCACTTTCTGGTAGTGCATTAACTAAATCTTTTGCACTGTCAATATCGACTTGAAGTTTACTGTTTTCTGCTTTTACTACTGCTGTTGTAGCTTCGTTTATTGCATCCTGTAATGATTTATCTTCATCAATAGTTTTCTGCACTGCGTCAAGCCTTGCTGTAAGTGCTGTCTTATCATTATCCCTAAGTACGTTTACTAAATCTCTAGCTGCTGTTACATCATTTTGTAGCTTACTACTTTCTGCCTTAATAACTGCATTTGTAGCGGTTGTTAACTGTGCTTTATAAGCATTTTCTGTATCAATGCATTTTTGTACAGTATCAAGCCTGCTATTAAGATTAGTTTTATCAGCACTTTCTGGTAGTGCATTAACTAAATCTTTTGCACTGTCAATATCAGCTTGAAGGTTACTACCTTCTGCTTTTACTACTGCTGCTGTTGCAGTTTCTAATGATGTATTATCATTGTTTATTTTATATAACTTTATATCTTCGTCAGCTATTATTTTAGGTACTTTATTTTTATAATATTTACATTGAATGGCTACTGAATTAACACTAGTATTATTTTGACTCTCATTTGTATCATAGGCTAGAGCAACATGCTCAGCAAGATTCAATTGTTTAGCAAAATAATCTTCTGCTAAAACCTTTTCACCATGAGAATTTCTTACTGTAGTAGTAGGTTCTGCAATTACCCAGCCATAATTAGGCATATAGAACTCTGCCCACATATGTTCATGAGTTTTTAAATTAACTATATCTGTATTTTTATCAAGATTTCTATATCCACTAACCGTTCTTGCAGGAATTCCACTTGCTCTACATAATGCTACAAATAGCTGACTATAATCTTGGCATACCCCTTTGTTTGTTAATAAAGCATTTAATGCACCTTTATTAGCATAAGTACTATCATTTGTGTAATCCATATTAAGATTAACATATTTAAAAATTTCATATGCTTTATCATATGGATTATTAATGCCTTGGGTTAGTTCCTCAGCTTTTTGTTGTATTTGTGAATCATTTGCAGGTACATTTTCCGTTGATCTTAAATAAAATTGATAATTCGGTAGCTCACTAAAGTTATTTGTTACCTTTGATTTATCAATCTTATAATCAACTGTTCCAGTAGAAAAAGTATTCTCTACTGTTATTTTTTTTGTATCTCCGCGAGGGAAGCTTTTGATTGTAGGTATTTTTAATTTATAAGAATCCTGAGGACCAGTTATTATATCCCCCTCTGATACTTTTAAATCATTTTCATCTAATATATATGGAGAATTTAGTTTATTGCCAAGTAATATAGATATGTCTAAATTTAATGCATCTCCATTACTATCAGCAGAATGATTAATAGTAAATGTTCTCATTAATTTGTATTTTTGCAAATTATTTAATATTGGTCCTGTTTCTGCTGCCAACGCATAAAAACTTATACTACTAATAATTAAAATGTTGACAATGAAACTTGTAAGTAGTTTTTTTGCAGTTTTGTTCTTCACTTTTTAATCCCCCCTGTAGTAAATATTAATAATAAATAAAAATATTTGTATATAATGGATACTGTTTACTACATTTTAACACATCCCCCCTTTTTTAGCTTAAAAAAGCCATTAATTTTAATTCTTCGATTTATTATTATTACAAAAATAAAAAATGTGTAAAAAAAAGACCCATAGGGTCTTTAATTTTTTGGCTGATTTAGGATGTCTGAAATGTAAGGATTGTAATTGCAAAACTCAATATGGTGTTTAATGTTATGCATGAATTCATCATCGGTTAATTTTTGTAAATACTTATACCATATCTCTCTTTGATATAAGTTTAAGTTCATATCAAAAGCTAGTTTTAAATCATTTATGCCTTTATCAAAAGTTTCTCTTGAAAGCATAATAAAACAATCTCCTTTCTTATGTGTTAATAACTTTACTTTATTATTATTACAAAAATAATTTTTTTAAGATAAAAGTGCAAAAATTGTGTTAATTTTCGCATAAAAAAAGATCTGCAGATATATTTCTTCTGCAAATCTTTTAATAATTTTAGATTTAACATATTATTTTAATTTTCTTTGCTGCCTTCTATTTTATCCATGTAGTTACAGTTTTCATCTGTAACTGCAAGTGGTCTTAGATTTATAAAAAATAAATCTAAATATTTAATTTCTTCAGTTATATTATTTATTTTTTTGCAATATTCTCCAGGCTTATAATAAGATGTCGGAGAATTTTCTGCTTTTTTGATTATTTTCTCAAGTTCCTGCCACTTTTGAGAAATAATATTTTTATTTAAATCTTCATATTCCTTATATAGAAATATTTTATTAATTTCAAAGTTATAATAATATTTAAATACCCAAATCGATAATTTATTTTCAGTTTCAGATAAACAAACGTAGTAGACATCAGAATAATTAATTATAAATTGCATTTCATTAACTGAAACTCCCAGCGATTGAAGTCGTGGGGTTCTTAGGTACTAAATAACTTCCAATATATCACAAATGACATAAAGACTGATTATTTTCCCTAAGACTTTCACTATCAAGGACTGCCGCTGCAATCCATTAACGATAGCATAACGCCCGTTTCGAGACGTTTGATATAATATTTTTATATGCCTATACTGCTTAGATTTTCTTGATTTTGCAGCCTTTGTACCTCTTTGTTGTGCAGTTTTAAAAATTTATCAAAATCTATTGTACATTGCTCATTATTGATTGAGCTTAAATTTGCATTAACATTCTTTATTAGATATGCTGAATACATATCACGCTGTACCTTTATTGGTGTACCGTTATAGTTAAAATAGTTCCATCTCTTGGATAGTTTCTTTTTGTTATATTTCCTATCCAAGTGGTTATACTGTGATGCTTTTACTTCTCTTGTATTAACTTCGTAGTATAGACCACCTTTTGCTTTAAGCTTATTCTCAAGTATTGTTAAAAACATTGCAGGAGCTTTCTTAGCTAGTGATTTTCCAAATCGCTTCTTCCTTTTAAACTTACCATGCTCATTTTTCTCAGTGTTCTTGCTCTTTTTCTGGAGTGCTTTAAAGTTCATTTCTTCAACATAGACTGTATTACAGTTTTTAATTATTTCATTGGCCATTATATTGTGATCTAACCGTCTTATATCAGCTTGACACCTGTATAAATCTTTAAGTCTGTTTTTAGCTTTTATATAGTGTTTAGAATAATGCCAGGTTAATTTGCCTTTTTTAACTGTACCGTCTTTATTGAAGTTTTGAGGATCATTTGCTCTTTTGCTTCTATCCATGTATCGCTGAGTTCTTCGTTTTACATTCTCAATGTTTTGCACTCTTGGAGCAAGTTCTAATAGTTTAACATCATAATCGTTTACATAAGCTATGGTTTGAGTGCCTATATCAATTCCAGCAGTACCAACCCCTATACTATTTTTGATTTCGCCAGTTGCTTTATTAATCTTTATTGGCGGTACTCCTTCTAACACTAGCTGTAGTATGTATTTGTATTTGCTTTTAACAAATATTCGTTTAATTCTGCAGTAGCATATTTTATTTCTTAAAGCATTTATTTCATATTGATTATTTACATTAAGCATTACTGGTATTTTAAGCCTATTCCATAGAAATAAATTATTCTCTAGACTATAACGTATGCCTGTACCATTAGATTTACCTTCTAAGGAACTTAATGTGCCATACTTCTTAAAATGTACTTTTTCTCCATCACCAAATAATTTATCATTGATAGCTATCCATACTCTGCTTGCTATCTTTTGTGCTGTAAAAGCATCAATATTTTTTCTGAATATTCTTTGCATTAACTTAACATCTTCATGCAGTGAATATTCACTAAGTCTATATTTTTTAAGCATAGCATTTCTTGTATCAAGATAAGGTTTACATAGCTTACGGAAATCTTCGTTATCTCTTTGAGTTACTGGAGTTGTTTTATATAAATTACTTAATGCAGCTTGATTTTTTCTCCACTGCTTAGTTTTAACCAACTCATTATATCTTTTTAATGCCTTACTTAATAATGCATTATATATTTTTCTGCCTATCATCTATAATTTAGTATAGCATTTAGCTATACATGCTTCTGATTCTCTATGTATTGCTGAATTACTTCTTCTGAAACATTTCCTATAGTACAGCAGAAATAACTTCTGGTCCATAATGAAGGTATTCTGCTTTTTAATTCTGGGTATTTATCTCTTAGTATTCTACTACTCCTACCTTTAAACAGCCTTATAAGCTCATGCAAAGGTTGCCTTGGATCAACACTTATAAACATATGCACATAATCTGGCATAACCTCTAAAGCTTTAATTTCAACATCTTTTTCTTTAGCAATTTCATAGAATATCTGCTTTAAATCTTTTTCAATATCCCCAACTAATACTTTACGCCTATATTTAGGGCAGAATACTATATGATATTGATTAAGATATACTAAACCTTTCTTGTGTGTATAGTTTTCGTACATTTGATATCATCTCCTTATCTAATCTTATTATACAACAATGTTAGATAAGTTGCAAATATCTAATGCTATATTTAATAAGTATTTAAGTAGTATAAGCTTTCATACCAGTGATTGAAATCATGGGCTTTCAGCTAAGCCTTTGTAAGAAATTATACAAGCTGCCAACCTGTACTGGCTACAACTTGTATAACTTTTCCCCCTGGGAGTTCTTTCTTTTCTCTTTTGTCATTGTGAAAAACAAATACATGTGTGTTTGTTTCACATTCTACTCCGGTTTCAAAGAACCTTCCCCATTCTGATCCTTGCTGAAAGGATAGCTTTTCAATTAAAGCAGGGATTGGAGATGCAAATACAACCGTTTGCCCCCTTAGTTCTTCTGCTGCTTTGTTAACTTCTTTTAGCATCCAACCAGTAGCTGGAACTGAAATAATTTCCCAACCTTCTGGAAACTTCTTATCCAATATCTGTTTTTGTTCTCCCATAAGTTGATGTTGTTCATTTAGAATTACTTTAACTTTATCCATTTTTATATCCCCCTTAATTTTAGCTTTTAAAAAAGCTATTAATTTTAATTTTCTTATTTATTATTATTATATTTTAAACTTTCTTTTTTTCAGCTTTTAAAAAAGCCATAATTTATTTAATCACTTTATTATTATACCTTTTAGAAAGTTTTTTCACTTTTCTGATGCTTTTTTAAAAAATATTTTTATATAATATAAGAGAAAATATACTGTGTATGTAAATGTTGACAGCATACACAAATAATGATATAGTAAAAATATGAAGAATAAGTATAGAAGAACACAAACCACGGTAAGCTTTATTAATTATCACTTTATATTTTGCCCCAGGTATAGAAGAAAGATTTTTGATATACCTAGTGTAGAGGATAATTTTAAATGCTTAGTTAACGATATATGTGGGGAGATGAATATAGAAATAATAGCAATGGAATGTGGTAGAGACTACACATATATGTATTTAAACTGTCCTCCAACATTAAGTCCTTCTACTATTATGAAAAAACTGAAAGATACAACAAGTAAAGTTTTGCGAAATAAGTTCGATGAATTAAGTAAGATGCCTAGTTTGTGGACCAAGAATTATTTTGTTTCTACTGCTGAAAATATAAGCAATGAAACAATAAAAAAGTATGTGGAAAGCCAAAGAACAAGATATTAATCTTTACAGAGGCTTAGCCGAAAGCCCATGATTTCAATCACGGGGATGAAGGCTTGTATCTCTTAAATATTTATTAAATATATAAAAAATATTAAGCTAAAAAACAAGGGGGAAATTTAAATGGAGAGGAATAATGTAATACAATTATCATTTTTAGAAAAATCAGAAAAAACTATTATAAAAAATAAAAAGAAAAGAAATAGAAAGAAAAGAGATAAACAGGTTGATAATATAATTCAAATAACATGGTTTGATACTATTAAAAATAGAACTAAAAAAAGTAATCAGACACGGGTAAAGTCAAATAAAAAAGTAATAAAAAAAATAGAAAAAGAGGATACTGTAAGTGCTATTAGGAAGTATCAATTAACGAAGGATCCTGCTCTTTTAAATAGTATTGTTAAGGATAATTATAATTTAATATATTATACAATAAAAAGGTATCATTTAGATAGCAATACTACAATAGACCAAGATGATTTATTGCAGGAGGGAGCTATTGGGTTAATAAAAGCCATAGAAAAATTTGATGCAAAAAAGAAATGTGAATTTTCAACTTATGCTATCATTTATATTAAATCATATATAATTAATTATATTAAGGTAAATAGTAATGGTAGTGTTGCTGTAAGTTTACATGGTATAGATTTAATGAATAAGTATAGAAAGAATGAGGATGATATTAAAGATTCTAAATTAAAGGGCTCATTAAAAGTTATTTCTAATACTCCTATATTAATGGATGCACCAGTAAAAGGCTATAATAAAGATAGTATGAATTTTGAGGAAACATTAAGTGATGAAAATGAAGTGGAATTTGCCAATGTAGACTTTAAATTAACTTGGCAGAAAATTTCATTAGATTTAACAGAAAAGCAAAAAACAATAATTGAATATTATATACAAGGTTATCACTGGAATGAAATAAGTAAGAAAATGCACTCATCTCCTCAAGCAGTAAGTATATCTGGGAAACGGGCGTTTAAAATGTTAAAAGAAAAATATGGGAATGATCTTAAAAAAATGCTATGTTCTTAAATTATTAATACTTAATATTTTCTTTATAAAAGGGGGGTATTAAGAATTATTATCTATAATATATAGCAGCTTACAAATATTAATTAATTGTAAGCTGCTAATTTATTTTTTCCTTTTCCCTTAATTAAGCATATTATTATTTTCAGGGAGATAGTTTAATATTTCGTCTAATTCTAACTGAATGTCTGATTTAGCAGGGTTAATCATTATATTGTCTACATCTAATTTTTCAGTAGAAATATCTTTAATCAAATCATCTAAATATAAATATTCTTTTATATTTTTATTTTCTGTAGTTGGTACGCTTTTTTTAAAAGTTTCAAAACTATCTTCACTTGTAAACAGATATATAGTACTATCAATATTATATATATCTATGGGTTTATTTTTATTATCCACATGCAGTAGCCCCATAAGGCTATGGTTCTCATTATATATAGCTTTATAATAATCATGGCCATTACTTTCAGCAGTATTAACTAATACGTAAAACGGCGAGTTAGTTAATAAGGTAATTATAGTATCCTTTTCTTTAAAGAAATCATAACCTTTTTCTTTTTGATCAAGTATTTCATTTAGAATAGTATTATTATTTTGCTTATACTTATAATAATTATTTATAAATTCTTTTGAATCAATACAATTTAATGTCTCTTCATATATACCAATTTGCGGTACATAATAGTTCCCTTTTAATAAACGTTCTATAAACTTCATTCCTTGAGATATATCTACAGTTATAATAGTACTATTATTGTTAGATAGATATTTTGTTTTAAATGATTCTGCATCATTATAGTCAAAGAATATAGGAATACATAACTTACCTCCACATATAAATACAGGCAAGCGTTTTTCTTCAAGTATTATAAAGTACATATTAGGGCTATTATAATATCTTTCATATTTCATACCTTATCAATTCTCCTTTTCATATATTTTTTCTCACTAGCATAAGCTATTATCTTAACAATTAAAATTATGAGTTTTAGCTAAGTTTATACTGAAATTTTTACTAAAACTTCAAGTTAAGCTTTAAGAAATTAAAGCCATGTTTTTTTAGTTAAACTTATAGTAGTACATATCATTATTTAAAAAATTATATAAATTATTAAAAAAGTTATGTTTAAATTTTATATTTTTAGGGAATATATTATATATAGATATAAAAATAGTATAAATGCTATAAATACTATTTTGAAAATTTTAGAGGAGTACAGTTTATACGACATCTTATTAAAGTAGGGATGCGGATAATACACTATTTTAATAAGATAGCAATAATTATATCTTAAATTAAGAGGAGTACTAAATTTTACGAGGATTTATGTGAACGGAAATGAAAAGCAGCCTGAATTAAGGAGATTCAAGCTGCTTTTTATTTTTTTGTAAAGGTAATAATAATTATTGTAGAGGTGAAAAATAAATGGATTATGTTGATATAATAGATAATATTATGGGTAAAATTACTAAGGCTATTTATAAAGGCATTTGTAAAGGTTATAATATAAGTAAAAAATTAATAATAAATCAAATAGAAAGATATAAACAATATAAAGCTGAAAAAAAAGCTAGCAATGCTCATTTTATTAGAAATCCTAATGTTAAAGTATTAAATCAGAACCAATATAGCAGGATTAAAAAAAGGCATAATATCATAAATATTGGTTCTCACTTATATCCTGCTATATATAAAAATAAAAGGCATAAAGGACATTATTAAAAGAACAGCTATTTAAAATAACGTCAATTACTCTTCACTAAAGTGGAGAGCATGTAGTTAGCCACTGGCTTTACTATATTGCACTAGTCTGTAGGCTAGAGTAGCTGAACAGATGTATGGATATGCCTGTTACTTTGACGATGCCACTCCCAGTCTCAAACCCTAAGAGGGCATATCTAATCAAGGGAGACTTTAACCAGTCCTTGTGGCTTCTAAGGAGCTGAAAATATGGTATATGTAATATCTCAAAATGGCAAACCATTAAT
>ENA-UOOI01001898-UOOI01001898.1-fermentation-metagenome-genome-assembly--contig:-NODE-1898-length-19753-cov-3.521982_pt1 | contig 19753 bp, 19 predicted proteins | sample MGYA00245779_ERZ724027 | MGnify/ENA primary metagenome ERZ724027 (study PRJEB28704, sample SAMN03018318) | fermentation metagenome | biome: anthropogenic terrestrial biome; feature: soil; material...
AAGACAGGAATTCCCGATATCCCATAAGCAGTCAGCTGGATTTCACCCGATTCGCTTTTCATCGGAATTCCGTTTAGGATCAAAGTTACCGCCCCCTGAACACGGACACCTGCCCAGGCAGATAAATTATTCTTTTTTCCCCTTAAGGCGGTAAGAGCCGGAAGCATAGGTATCGTCTCAATTCCCAGCTTCTCTGCAAGCGACATCGCAAATGGCTTCGACTTTTCATTCAGTCCGGCCGGGCTGCCGCTGGTGACAATAACAGCATCTGCATAATATTCCCAGGCAGACGTTTTTATGGCCCACTCCTGATCCTGTCTGCAGATATCCCGCACCACTTCTCTTGTCTTTATTTTTATTTTTCGATAGACTGCTTCTTTTAAAAGGACATCCAACACAGCCTGAGCCTGATCACTGTTTGGATACATCCATCCATTTCTATTCTTTGAATAAATACCCAGTTTTGAAAAGAAGATAAGCGTATCAGACATTGAAAACTGATTTATGATATTCATCGCCAGATTAGAATCGCTCCCTCTGTAATACCTTTTATCCTGTGCTGTATTTGTAAAATTACACCTTCCGTTCCCGGTCGCCAAAAGTTTCTTCCCGGGTTTTTCATTTGCTTCAAGGATTGTGACGGCTCCGCCTTTTCTTGCCGCCATAATGCCAGCCATAAGCCCGGCAGCCCCGCCGCCGATTATGGCGATTCTTTTTTTCATATCTTTACAACACCTGCCTCAGCCAGTTTCTGCAGGCTCATCAAAACTCCAAGTTTTGCGTGTGGCCATGTAAGTCCCCCCTGAAAATAGACGGCATAGGGCTCCCTGATCGGCGCATCGGCCGAAAGTTCAATTGAAGATCCCTGAACAAAGGCTCCCGCTGCCATAATCACATCGCAGTCATATCCCGGCATATCCCCCGGTACCGGTGTCACGTAGCTGTCTACCGGTGATGCCGCCTGAATTCCCTCGCAAAAAGCTATAACGGCCTCAGGACTTCTAAGAGTTACAGCCTGTATAATGTCATGGCGCTCTTCTCTTGAATCCGGAATCACATCATACCCAAGCTTCTCATATATATTTGCGGCAAATATCGCACCTTTAAGCGCCGATGCCGTCACTGTAGGTGCCAGGAAAAAGCCCTGATAGAAGGACTGACTGACTCCTAAAGTGGCTCCGACTTCTTTTCCAAGGCCCGGCGATGTCAGACGATAAGCCGCATTATTGACATATTCCTCTCTGCCGGCAATATAGCCTCCAATTGGTGCCAGACCGCCGCCGGGATTTTTGATCAGTGAACCGACCATAAGATCCGCACCGACTTCACTCGGTTCTATCGTCTCCACAAACTCGCCGTAGCAATTGTCTACCATGCAGATCACATCCGGTTTAATTCTTTTTATAAAATGTATCAGCTCCCCAATCTGTGTGACCGAAAATGTGGGACGTGTCTGATAGCCCTTAGAGCGCTGAATGGTCACCATCTTTGTTTTAGCGCTGATCGCTTTTTTTATGGCCGGATAGTCAAAGGATCCATCTTTCAAAAGCTCCACCTGCGAATAGCTCACGCCATATTCACGCAGAGATCCATGAGACGGACGTATTCCTATCACCTCTTCCAGAGTATCATATGGTTTTCCCACCGGAGAGAGCAGCTCATCACCCGGGCGCAGATTACCGGAAAGGGCAACAGCAAGGGCATGTGTTCCACAGGCAATCTGCGGGCGTACAAGCGCGGATTCGGCCCCAAAAGCTGTAGCATAGACCTTCTCTAGGGTGTCTCTGCCCAGATCGTTATAACCGTATCCGCTGGAGGCATAGAGACAGGCTTCGCTCACCTTATGCTGCTGCATAGCATGGATTACCTTTAGCTGATTATATTCCGCAGTCTCATCTATTTTTTCAAACCGGTCTTCCAGTGTCTTAAGGATCTCTGTTCCAAACCCTAATACCTCCTTGCTGATTCCTAGTTTTTTATACATTCCCGACTTATCGATCGTCATGATATTCTCCATTTCTATTGCGTGTTCTTTCCTGCCAGATAAGCAGAATTTTATTAAGGATCGCATCCTCATCGTAGTCAAATTCTGACTTGTCGATCCAGATCACATCCTTTTCCCTTTTAAACCATGTAATCTGTCTCTTGGCAAAGTGACGGGTATCCCGCTTAATGGTCTCCACTGCGTCATCGAGGCTTATATTTCCGTCCAGATAGGAAAGAAGTTCTTTGTATCCAAGTCCCTGCATAGATACCATCTGATTCGTAAGCCCCAGACTCTTTAGCCCTTTTACTTCCTCCAGGAGCCCCAGTTCCATCATCTGATCTACCCTGTGATTAATTCGTCCATATAGATGTTCCCTTTTGTCATTTAGTACAAAATAAGTATAACAAAACGGGGATTCCTTTTTCATCTCTTCTGAATTGTGCAAAGAGATGGGCTGCCCGGTCTCATGGTAATATTCGAGTGCCCGAATCACCCGTTTTACATTGTTCGGATGGATTTTCTCCGCCGAAACAGGATCTTCCTTTTTAAGTGTCTGATAAAGTTCATCACTGCCGCCTGTCGCGGCCATATCCTCCAGTTCTCGTCTGAAAGCCGATTTTCCGCTGTCTTTTGAAAAATCAACATCTTTTAGTATTGCCTGAATATAAAAACCCGTTCCCCCCACAAGAATCGGGAGTCTCTTCTGCTGGTATATATCCTGTATGGCATCCATCGCCATCTGTTTAAATCTGGCCACATGGAATTCTTCCCATGGCTCCAGCACGTCGACAAGGTAATGTGGAATTCCACACATTTCATCCGGCATGATCTTTGCGGATCCAATATTCATCTGTTTGTAAACCTGCATAGAGTCAGCTGATATGACAGATCCGTCAAGGTTTTCTGCCAGCTTTATTGAAAGACTGGTCTTTCCAACTGCAGTTGGACCAGTCAGTACCATCAATGGTTTTTTCAATTCTATTCTCCTACACAATAACACTTCGTATCACACAATACGTTTAAATTTCTTCTCCAGCTCATAGCGTGACATGGAAATGATTGTGGGTCTCCCATGAGGGCAGTGATAAGGATTATCCAGTGTCAGAAGCTCATCGATCAACGCGTCAACTTCAGGCAGAGATAATTTATGGTTTCCCTTCACAGCCGCTTTGCATGACATGGAAGCCAGTTTTCCGGTAAAAACATCCAGTGTTTTATTTCCCGAGTCTTCCAGATGATCTAAGATCTCTACAAATATTTCTGAAGAAGCCACCCCATAAAGATTGTCAGGCATTGCACTGATTTGATAATCTCTCCCCCCGAACGGAGTAATCTCAAAGCCGAAGCTTTCAAAAACATCCATATGGCTCTGTAACAAATCTTCTTCCTGATTCGTAAGTGTGACCACTATCGGAGGATTCAGGTACTGTGAGATAATTCTCTTATCTTGAAATTCCTTCATCATTCTTTCATAAAGGACTTTCTCGTGTGCGGCATGCTGATCAATGATATAGAGACTGTCGTTATACTGAACCAGCCAGTACGTATCAAAGATCTGCCCTATAATCTTATGGGAACTGCGGGCTTCCCTGGACAGCATCCGGTTATCAAACATTTCAAGCTGACCATCCCTGTCCTGATTATCAGTCTGCTGATCAGGTACATGCTGTTCTTCTGACTGCTGTATGTGCGCAGGAAAGTATCCCTTTTCGTCTTCATTCACCGTATCCGGCTGTTTTTCAGTATCCGACTGTTTTTCAGTATCCGGCCGTTTTTCAACTCCCCGCTCACTTATTTCAGGGGGGTGTATGGAGGATCGGCGTCTTGTCTCAAACGGCTCAGGCACATCATTTTCAAACGGCTGCTTTTCCTTCTTTATCTGCTTATCTTTCCCCGGCTCAACCTCTGGTATCCCCTCGCGCTTCTTTAAAGTATCTTTAATCATTTTTACGAGTTGATCATAGATTTCTTCCTGGTTGGAAAAACGGAGTTCCATCTTAGCAGGATGAACATTTACATCTACTTTAGACTTATCCATCTCAATATAGAGAAGTGTAAACGGGTATTTGTGCTGCATCATAAACCCCTGATAGCCATCCTCAATGGCCTTAGACAGAAGCCTACTCTTTACATAACGACCGTTCACATAATAATCCTCAAAATTTCTGTTCCCCCTCGAGATCATTGGTTTTCCTAAGAAGCCATGAACGTTCATGAGATCAGATGAAGCGTTAACTTCAATTAATTCCTTTGAAATCTCTCTTCCATATATGTGATAAACAAGCTCCCGGAGATTCTGACTGCCACTGGTATGAAGCCTCGTCTGCCCGTTTACCATATATTTAAAGGAAATTCCGGGATTTGACAGCGCCATCTGCTCTACATACGCAGAAACCGTATTGGCTTCACCCGTGGCAGATTTCAGAAATTTAGCTCTTGCCGGGGTATTATAAAATAAGTTTCTGATCAGAAAGGTCGTCCCATTCGGTGCTCCGATTTCTTCAAAGGATTTTTCATCGCCCCCTTCGATCACATATCTTGTTCCAGTCAGATCCCCGGATATCTTAGTGATTAATTCCACCTGTGCTACAGCTGAGATACTGGAAAGCGCCTCGCCCCGAAACCCAAGGGATGAAATATCGAAAAGATCACCGGCACTTTTTATTTTACTTGTCGCATGACGACAAAAAGCCAGGCGCACCTGGTCTTTTGGAATTCCACTTCCGTTGTCAGTAATTCTGATAAAAGAGATACCTCCTTCTTTTATCTCTACCGTAACCGCACTGGCACCTGCATCAATTGCATTTTCAATCAGTTCTTTCACAATAGACGCCGGTCGTTCGACGACCTCTCCAGCCGATATCCGGTCAATGGTGTCTTTATCTAAAACATGTATTACTCTTTTGACTTTATCCACTATTTACCACCTGTTTCTGATTTTGTTCTGAAAACTGTATAAAGTATTCATCGCCTCCATAGGGGTCAAATTAGAAAGATCCAGGTCTTTAATCTCTTCGATAATAGAATCATCCCGGACAGTGTCGAAAAGTGACATCTGTCTCATGTCAACCTCATCGTAATGAGGAGGTTTTTCAGTAACCTTTTTCTTTCTGGTCATATCCCTGACTGTGGTAGTAATGTCTGACGTAACCAGCTGCTCAACAAGCTCCTTCGCCCGCTTTAACACGCTTTCCGGAACTCCGGCCAGACGTGCGACCTGGATTCCATAACTCTTGTCGGCACCTCCTGCCACAATTTTTCGGAGAAACACAATATCATCGCCCTTTTCTTTCACCGCAATACAGTAATTATGTACACCCGAAACTTTCCCCTCCAATTCGGTCAGCTCATGATAATGAGTTGCAAACAAAGTTTTAGCACCTAGCAGCTTTTTGTCAGATACATGCTCAATCACTGCCCATGCGATAGCCAGGCCGTCAAAGGTACTTGTGCCTCTTCCGATTTCGTCAAGTATCAAAAGACTGTCAGATGTGGCATTTCGCAAAATATTAGCAACCTCTGTCATCTCAACCATAAAAGTGCTCTGCCCGCTTGCAAGATCATCTGAAGCTCCGACGCGGGTAAAAATCCGATCCACAACTCCTATGTCTGCCTGATCAGCGGGAACAAACGAACCGATCTGTGCCATCAGCACAATCAATGCCGTCTGTCTCATATATGTGGACTTTCCTGCCATATTCGGTCCCGTGATCACAGCCAGGCGATGATCCTGCTTATCCAGATATGTATTATTCGCGATAAACATTTCATTGGGAATCATTTTCTCCACGACAGGATGTCGTCCGCCTTTAATATCTATGACCCCTTTCCTGTTAAGCTTTGGCCTTACATAATTATTCCGTTCAGCCACGAGTGAAAGGGAAGCAAGTACATCCAGCCTTGCAATCGCCCTTGCTGTTTTTTGTATCCGGATAACCTCTCCTGCGACTGTATCTCTGATGACACAGAACTTCTCATATTCCATAGAGTATAGTCGGTCCTCTGCACCGAGAACTGTATCCTCAATCTTCTTTAACTCCGGAGTAATATAACGCTCAGCGTTTACAAGCGTCTGTTTTCTGGTATAGGAATCCGGAACCTTGTCTTTAAAAGAATTCGTCACTTCAATACAATAGCCGAACACCTTATTATACTTTATCTTCAATGTTCGAATGCCGGTCTTCTGTCTTTCGGAAGATTCCAGATCACTGATCCATTGTTTTCCATCTTGTTTGGCATGACGATATTTATCGATATCTTCGTCATAGCCATCCTTGATGATTCCGCCCTCTTTCATGGCGAGCGGAGGTTCCTCCACAATTGATGAATCTATCAGATGATATAGATCTTCGAGTGGATCCAGCTCTTTTTGTATCTCCATCATCATATCACTCTCAAAAGAGTTTAAAAGCTGTTTGATAAAGGGAAGCATTTCAAGCGATGTTTTAAATGCAATCAGATCCCTGGGATTCGCAGACTGGTAACTGATGCGGCTGATCAGGCGCTCCAGGTCATAGACCGGGCGCAGATATTCACGCATCTCATCCCTCAGCATTCCCTGGTCATTCATCTCTTCCACGGCCGAAAGCCGGCCGTTGATTTCTTCCCGGTCGATCAGAGGACGCTCGACAAACGACCGAAGCATACGACCTCCCATAGCAGTTTTTGTCTTATCCAGGACCCACAGAAGTGAGCCCTTCTTTGACTTTTCACGCATCGTCTCCACCAGCTCAAGATTTCTCCTGCTTGAGCTGTCAATCACCATATATTTATCCGTTACGTAAGGAGTGACAGACGTCATCTGAGGCATGTCTGATTTCTGCGTTTGATAAAGATACTGGAACAAAGCCCCGGCAGCGATAAGCCCACAGCTGTAATCTGCAAGGCCGAGCCCTTCCAGTGATAAGACTTTAAAATGTTCCTTTAGGACCTGCTCGCAGTTCTCATCATCAAAATACCAGTCATCCAGAGAGTTGACACAAATATTATACTTATCTTTCAACTCTTCACAGTTGATTTCACTCATGAGTAGTGACTGATTACAGATGATCTCTGAAGGAACAAACTTATTGACTTCGTCTAAGAGCTTAGACTCCTTATCCAATTCTGTAACCTGACACTCACCCGTGGAGATATCTGCCACAGCCAGTCCGAATCGCCCATCCATGCACACGATCGACATGATATAATTATTTTTTGCATCGTCGAGTCCCTGACTGTTCATGTTCGTGCCGGGAGTCACCACACGGATCACTTCTCTTTTTACGATCCCTTTTGCCTTCTTGGGATCCTCCATCTGCTCACAGATGGCAACTTTATAGCCTTTGTCAATCAATCTTTCGATGTAGGTCTCAGCTGCATGGTAAGGAATTCCGCACATCGGAGCCCGCTCCTTAAGTCCACAGTCCTTTCCTGTCAGAGTCAGCTCCAACTCCTCCGACACTGTTTTTGCATCTTCAAAAAACATCTCATAGAAGTCGCCCAGTCTGTAAAACAAGATACAATCTTTATATTCTTCTTTTGTCGCAGCATAATGCTGCATCATTGGTGATAATGCCACAATTACCTCTCTTTTCCCATATAGTAAAAACCTCTGCAGGTGTCCAGGTATACCTGACGAAATGTACCGATCATGGAGGCATCTCCGGGGAAATGAACCAACACGTTATTCGACATTCTTCCTGTGACAAGCGAAGGATCCTGTTCATTTACACTTTCGACCAAGACCTCTTGTACGGTACCGGAAAAACGGCTGATCTGCTCAGCGGAAATTGTCTGCACTTCTTTCAACAGGCGGTTAAATCGTTCTTTCACCACGTCATGCGGAACCTGTTTTGCACTTGAAGCCGCCGGTGTCCCTGTTCGCTTTGAGTAGATGAAGGTAAATACACTGTCATAGCGCACTTTTCTCACAACATCCATAGTCTCCTCAAAGTCTTCTTCCGTCTCTCCGGGATAACCGACGATGATATCTGTGGTCAGAGAAATATCCGGCATACTTTTTCGGATTTTATCGACGAGCAGCAGATATTCATCTTTTGTATAATGCCTGTTCATATCTTTTAATATTTTTGTGCTTCCGGACTGTAACGGCAGATGGAGGTGATTGCAGATCTTTGGATGTCTGCTCATCACATCAATCAGTTCATCAGACAAATCCTTGGGATGAGAGGTCATGAAGCGAATCCTCTCTAGCCCGGGAATACCGGAAATCTCTTCTAAAAGCTGACCGAATGTAACCGGATGTTCAAGGTTCTTCCCATACGAGTTCACATTCTGCCCCAGCAGCATAACTTCTTTTACACCATCAGATACCAGATGACTGATTTCATCTATAATATCCTTCGGATTTCGGCTGCGTTCTCTTCCCCTGACATATGGGACGATACAATAGCTGCAGAAATTATTGCATCCGAACATAATATTCACTCCGGATTTGAACGAATATTTTCGGTCCACCGGAAGATTTTCTACAATCCGGTCCGTGTCTTTCCAGACATCGATAACCATCGAATGATGTACCAGTGCCTGTACCAGTAATTCGGCAAACTTATATATGTTATGTGTTCCGAAAATCAGATCCACAAAAGAATAGCTTTTCTTTATCTTTTCAACGACCTGTGGCTCCTGCATCATACAGCCACACAGTCCAATCATCATATGAGGATTTCTTCTCTTAATTCGATTCAGATTTCCAAGCCGTCCATATACCTTCAGGTTAGCGTTCTCCCGAACAGTACATGTATTATAAATCACAAAATCCGAATCCTCATCTTCAGACTTTACGTAACCTGCGCCTTCCAGAATTCCCTCCAGTTTTTCGGAATCCCTGGCGTTCATCTGACAGCCAAATGTCACGACATCAAATGTGAGAGGTCTTCCGGCCTCTTTGCTTCTTTCTTCCACCAGCTCTTTTGCCAGCTTCATGAAATAATATTGTCTTGCAGGCTCCCCTTCGGGTGCCTGATTTATTTTTTCTAATAAGTTCTCTTTCATAATACTTTATCACCTTAAGTGTAGAAGCGTCAGAATATTTTTTGACGCTTACATTATTATATCGCTCTAATTTAATGTTTGCAAGTTGTTTTGAAGTACCGCATAACAGCTCACAGGCTTTAATTCCTGCAGAAGAATCAGTGGCATCATATGAATCTGCCTGTAAATATCATCCTGATATGTGATCGGGAGCGGGTATGGCGCGTCATTTTTTACCGTTTCTATTGTAAGGGCCGGCTTACCGGTTGACTCTGAATAGAAATGGACTGAATTACCGCCGTTTAAGCTGGACATGAACTCCTCCTCTTTTTTTCCAAGGATAAAACCAGACGCACGGGTTAGTTTCCTGGCCAGGTGACGGCTGTAGATATTATATGTATATGGCATAGCTTGTCTATAATAATAGATGATGTTACCACTTGAATGGAAATCAAGATACGCCATTGTTTCATAATCTCCGAAAACTCCCAATAAAGCTTTCGTCTCCAATTCGCTCGCAGGATATTCCGAGAGCTGCTGCTGAATATAAGATCTGCTCGGATAATTCCGGTTGATATCGACGCCCCTGGCATTGTATTTCCAGTCTTTGGAGTTAATCTTTCTCCGGCGGCACAACCTTCGCAGCAGTGAATTATGAATGGCATCGAAACCATACATGGCAATCTCATACCCATCCGGATTCAAAAGCGGAATAAAACAGATCGAGTATTTGTTTAACATACTGTGTACATCTACACCTTCTATTAACCCACGTGTGTGATATGCAAGACAGTAGTCTTCAATCATTTTTAAGAAAACAGGCGGATTGATACTTTCCTTCCCGTGAACACCTGCTGTACATATCAGGGTCTCCATGCCAAAGCCCACTCTCATCATAGGGATGTCCCGTCCATCGTGGGACCTTCCGATATTTCTGTAAATCGTAAATTCGGGAAATTCATCCGCAATCATCTTAAGTGAAGTCATAATATCGTGATATGAAAAATGCTGATTCAGATTAATCATAAAATAGTAAGACCTCCTAACACATTTTGTTACTATTCTATGATCAAAGAGTGCACTTTATGAACAAAAAACGGAAAGTCCCGGAATCTATTCTACGCATGAATAAAGTTTCAATTTGTTTTACGGGCGGATCTGTCCGGTGCCATATACGATATACTTTGTCGTAGTCAGCGCCTTAAGTCCCATCGGACCTCTGGCATGAAGTTTCTGAGTGCTGATTCCAATCTCGGCTCCAAATCCGAATTCGTTTCCATCTGTAAACCGTGTCGACGCATTAACATAGACAACTGCCGCATCTATTTCGTTTAGAAACTGCTGCGCATGAAAATAATCACTTGTCACAATGGATTCGGAATGCTTTGTATTATATTTATTGATATGGGAAATTGCCGCGTCAATATTATTAACTGTCTTGATGGAAATGATGCTGTCAAGATACTCTCTACCCCAGTCGTCTTCTGTCGCGGGTATGCCGTTTTTTACATAGGGAAGTGCCTGGCTGTCCGCTCTCATCTCTACATGAAGCTCATCCAGCCTTGTGGAAAGTTCCGGGAGAATCTTCTGCAGTACGGACTCATGCACTACAAGAGATTCACATGCATTGCAGACACCTGTGCGCTGTGTCTTTGCATTCACTACGATATCTTCAGCCATCACGGGATCTGCCGATTCATCCACATAGACATGGCAGTTACCCGTGCCAGTCTCAATCACCGGGATGGTGCTGTTTTCCACTACAGACCTGATCAGCCCCGCACCGCCTCTGGGAATGAGGACGTCTACATACTGATTCATCTTCATAAAACGGACAGCCGACTGATGAGAGGTATCCTCGATCAATGCAACAGCATCACGGGCGACTCCTTTCTTATGAAGTGTTTCACGTAAAATACTGACAATCGCCCTGTTGGAGAAAATAGCATCACTTCCACCCTTTAAGATCACTGCGTTGCCGGTTTTAAAGCAGAGGCCAAACGCATCTGTTGTCACATTCGGGCGGGCTTCATAGATGATCCCGACAACCCCAAGCGGTACTCTCTTCTGTCCAATCAGCAGGCCATTTGGACGCTTTTCCATACCCAGTACCTCTCCGATCGGATCCGGGAGCTTTGCAACTTCTATTAAACCATCTGCCATTGCCCTAATTCTATCGATTGTCAGAAGCAACCGGTCCTGTATGGGAAGGGGCATACTGGATGCATTTTTCATGTCGCAGGCATTTGCATCGAGTATGCGGTCCTTTTCCTCTATCAGCGCATCTGCACATGCTGTCAGAACTTCATTTTTCTTCGCTGATTCGAGTCTGCTAACCAGAAATTCACTTTTTTTTGCATTGATACCGATTTCATCCAACTTCATAAAGAGACTCCCTTTCTTGTCGTTCATTTATATGATTTCTTTTTCCGTGACCAGATAGTCGGGCACAATATCAAAAGGTTCATGCGGAACATATTCTGTGACCTGCCAGGAAAATGCCACCGCTGCCGTAGTACAGCCGGGGTTTCTATCAAGATATCTGTCGTAATATCCTCCTCCGTATCCAATTCTGTGTCGCTGCCGGTCAAAAGCCACACCGGGCACAATCATGAAAGTCTGATCACCTGTTGCTTTTGGCCGCCCAGTCTCTGGTTCAGGAATGTCAAAACATCCCGGAGTGCACTGGGCGAAATCCGTTATGTAATAAAACTCCATTTTTTTTCCGGACACTTTAGGGACTGCCACCTGCTTTCCCTCATCCCAGGCCTTCTTTATCAGTTCCTTTGTCATAACTTCGCCTCTGACATCCATATAAGCAAAGATGCAAAGAGCATCCTGAAACTGCTTCATATGAGATACTTTATCTGCGATTTCGTGACTGTCCAGAGAAATCTGGTGACCCGATGTCTTCACCCGAAGCCTTAGAATCCGTTGTCTAATTTCCTTTTTTTCGTTCATGCTTTTCACCCAGATTTGTTATGGAACCATCTTTTTCCTGTATATTAACATTATTCAGCTGTGCACGGAGATTTTTTTTCACAGCTTCGATGTATTCTCCGCGCAGCTTCTGCTGCTCTTTTTTCTCTTCCGGCGAAAGGCCCTCGGTCTTCGCTTTTCTGGCCAGCTCATTAATTCTATCTATATTCATGTTTATGCCAACTCCTTATTTGTTTTTCAGTTTATCCAGGTAGTCTATCAAGAAGTACTCATTCTTTTTCTTTGCGGGAAATATGGTTCCATATTTTTCTCCCAGGATGAGTCTGTGTATGATATGAAAATCCGCTCCGTTTGCTATGATCATATCTGCTCCTGCAGCCGTTGACACACGGGCAGCCTGCAGTTTTGTCGCCATACCTCCGCTTCCGACATCAGTACCTGTGCTTTCTTTTCCCATAGAGATCAGATTTTCATCGAGAGAATCCACCACGTCTACAAAGCGGGCATCCTGATTCTTATGGGGATCATCGGTATACAGACCATCAATATCAGACAGCAGGATCAAAAGATCCGCATCAATCAATGCCGCTACAACCGCTGACAATGTGTCATTGTCACCGAATTCAATTTCATAGGTTGAAATTGTATCATTTTCATTCACAATCGGAATGACCCCAAGAGACATCAATTCACAAAAGGTATTTTTCGCATTCATTCGATTCAAATCATTTACCATTGTGTTTTTGGTAATCAGTACCTGGCCGGCTGTCTGGTTATATTCCATAAATAGTTTCTGATATATCATCATAAGCCTTGCCTGGCCGACAGAGGCACATGCCTGTTTTTCCGAGTTTCTCTTAGGCCGGTCTGTAAAACCCAGCGCATGCTTTCCGACCATGATAGCCCCTGATGAGACTAAAACCACATCTCTGCCCTGATTCCTAAGATCACTGATCTCTCTTACTAGAATTTCCAGTTTAATCAAATCCAGGGATCCAGTCTCTTTATGAGCGAGAGAAGAGGAACCGACTTTGATTACAATACGCTTCTTCCTGCTCAGCTGTTCCCTTATATCCATGTTTATACCCGCTTTCTGCTTTTTGACCCTTACATTCTATTACAGCTTAAATTGTACCATTAGATGGGAGCTTCATGCAAGCATTTAAAAAGGACAGGCTGTAATTAGTCTGTCCTATAGGAAATTTCAACTGTCAGCTGGAATAGTTCTCCAGAAAGCTATAGAGTGATGAACTGTCACTGACTGTCTTTCCATCCGTTATTTCTTCCTGCATTTCACTGGGCAGTGTAGATACAGATATTCCGGTGGATTCGTAAAGTGTCTTTCCATCCGACTCGTAGACTTGTACTTCACCGTCTTCTTCCTTCAGCACATACTTGTATTTGCCGTCACTATTTACTTCCTGAGTCTGTTCCTGTATTCGCTCGTCTGTAGTATGTTCCCGCTCTCTTTTCTGACCCATTTCATAGCTTCCGTAATATGCCATGCAGATGAGGAGTACGACGCAGCCCCAGACGATACCATAGGATACCTTTTTCATCTTATTCACCTCTTTGTGGCTTTTTCTTCCATTTGATTCTATTTAATAGTATCGCCTGTTTACGAATATTTATTCAATGATACTTTCATCGGCCAGGGTATCTAACACGATGCACACCCAGGTTTTACCCTGATTCATAGTGATACGTTCTCCGTCCTCATCATAATAATAAGTCGGTCCCCATGGATCTTTCTTATCCCAGGTAACAGAGACTGCTTTCCCGTTCGTTATATAGGTTCCTGTCCCCGAAGTATTTACGTCTATATTCAAATATCCATTCTCATCGTAATTTTCCCATTTAGAGTTTTGAATAATAATATTCTTGACGGAAATCTGCTCATCGTTTTCTTCATCCGTCTGAGGCTTTCCATATTGAAAGCGATCATAAAGTCCCGTTTTCTGATTATAAGTAAACCAGGGTGCATTAACTTTATATCCGCCGGGTTTTACCGTATCCGCCTGAAATCCATCTTTTAGCGTAACAGGATCTTTATCATCTGCAAAGCGATAGTGTCCCTTATACTTGGAATCATAATTCTGAGAATATTTGTTAATCTTGATTCCTTTCTGAATTCCATCAAAACTAGTATAGGCATTATGAGGCGGCTTTCTATCTGAAGTTCTATAATAAACCTGATCTCCATAACCCGTAAGGCCGCTTAAGTTATCGACCTCGGGCTTTTCAAGATAGGGAACTGCATAGACAGACTGTCCATAGTGACAATAGACAGCATCAAACCCTGCAGCATAAAATATAAAATAATCCCTGCAGCTCCTGACAGATCCAATCTTTGAGAGGCCATCATAATCTTCAAAAATCCCCATCAGTCTGGTAATCCTTCCTTCCACCGGAGCTTCATATATGACAGAAGCATGACTGATCCCGGATTGTGGGCATGCCTCTTCTATATTATTTAGCATAACCGCGACCGGACGCCTTCTTCCGATGGATTTTCTCACTCTTTCTCCCGTGAGATAACTTCGAACCATTTTTTCTTCGGGATTTTTACTTACTTCTTCTGTTTTTTGATTTTTATCGGGTGTATAAGGTTTTTTTCTGCCGCATCCGGACAGAAGGGACACGCATCCTAAGATCAGCAGTCCCATCTTATACATACTCCTGTTCAAAAATTATTCCCCTTCCCTCGTTATATTTAAATTGTTTAGCACCGCAGCCTGTTTGTTCTCCATAACCACAGCTTCCTCAGGCTTCACATGATCATATCCGAGCAAATGCAGCATACTGTGAGCCGTCAGAAATGCATATTCTCTTCTGAGACTATGCCCGTATTCTTCTGCCTGAGCTATGGCTCTTTCTACAGAGATAACGATATCACCAAGCATCAGCTCACCGGTCTCAGGGTTAAAATACTCTTCCCATCCGCTCTCTTCAAGCATGTCATAATCAACAGGCTTTCTAAAGTCGACAAGCGGAAAAGACAGAACATCTGTGGGCTTGTCCAACTGTCTGAACTCTTTGTTTATTCGGCAGATGTTCTGATTATCCGTCAAAGTCATCGAAACTTCACATTCATAGGGACATTTCTCGGTATCAAGAACCTCGTCAATCACCATTTCTGCCAGTTTTACGTAATCAAAAGGAAGCTTAATATCCTGCTCGTTTTCCAATTGCAGCGTCATATCTTCTACCTACCTTCGTCTTCCCTTTCTATTGTTCTTATGATTATAGTTCTGGTTCGAAACCGGCTTATTGTTATGTTTTTCATAAACCTCATATGCCTGTACAATCTTTTGAACAAGTGGGTGGCGGACAACATCTTTACTTGTCAGTTCACAAAAAGCGATTCCGTCTACTTTATTAAGTACCTGTATCGCAACATCAAGTCCCGACTTACTGTTCGAGGGAAGATCTTTCTGGGTCACATCACCTGTGACGATGACTTTAGAGCCAAAGCCTATTCTTGTCAGAAACATTTTCATCTGCGCAGGTGTTGTATTCTGTGCCTCGTCCAGGATAATGTATGCGTTATCTAAGGTACGCCCTCTCATATATGCCAGAGGAGCAACTTCTATCAGACCTTTCTCCATATTATTCTGGTAGCTTTCCGCACCCATAATCTGATACAGTGCATCGTACAAGGGTCTTAGATATGGATCCACTTTGGACTGAAGGTCTCCGGGGAGAAATCCAAGACTTTCCCCGGCTTCGATTGCAGGTCTTGTAAGTATGATACGGCTCACTTCATCATTTCGAAATGCAGTGATTGCCATAGCCATAGCCAGATAAGTTTTTCCTGTGCCGGCCGGTCCGATTCCGAATGTAATCATATTGTCTCGGATCTTATCCACGTATTTTTTCTGTCCGACCGTCTTAGGTTTAACCGGTCTTCCGTTGATTGTATGGCAGATGAGTTCACTGTCAAGCTGGACAATCGCTGATTCCTGATGGTCCATGGAAAGTGCAAGGACGTAATTCACATCCTGTGTCGTAATTTCGTTGCCCCGAAGAGAAAGCTTCAGCAACTGTCTGAGACATTCTTCAGCCTGATGCACATTGTCTTCTGTTCCTATAATCTTAAGTTTTCCATCTCTGGAAATCAGAGAGACATTTAATGTCTTCTCCAGTGACTTGACATGTTCATCAAACTGTCCGAATATATTTTTCTCATGTTCCGCTGGAAAATCTATCCGGCTTTCTATTAAATTATTGTTCATCCAAAGAATTGTCCTTTCCGGGTGGTACCTCCTGTATCGTACATGGAGTCTCCTGCTTTGCCTGTAAAACAACAGTTACTTCACCCTTTGCAATACATGTTGTATCTGTAATTTCTATTTTAACATCATTTCCCAGGATTTGTACCCCCATCTTTTTTAATTCATCCAGATATTGCTGAAGCTGTTTTTCTGCATTGTTTTTACAGGTCTCTTTCGAATAAAGTTTTTCGCTTTTCGTATATCCCCGTCGGGTTGTAACACCATAATAAACAGGTAATGCAAAGTTCTCTGTCAAAAAGAGCTGATGACGGTTCTCATAGCTCACTGCCGGATTTTCTTTTTTCCTAATGTCTGCGGTATCCAATCTGGTATTTCCCAACTCCAGAAATGGGTATTTCGAGACATTATCCGAGTAAATTCGATCTGTATACTTCCTTTCAAATTCCTTATAATAATAGTACTTTCCTTTCAGAAAAACATCACTGTCCGCATGTACGTATTCATAGCGAACCGTCTCGCCCGCTTCATCCACAATCGGGATTTCACCGGTTACAAGAAGATCTCCTTTTTTGCACTGTGACCCCTCGGTCACTTTGGGGATGCCGCTTCTCGTAATGATTTTAACTACTTCCCCGTCTCTAGCGGCTATAAGATCGCATGGTTCCTTTTCCTTTTCTTCTTTTTGTTCCTCTTTGTATCCGTCTACATTTTCTTTGATTTCAACCAAAAGCTGTGTCCCCACAATCCTGGTCGAAACCCATGTAACATTTGGAAATGCTGCTCTGACCTCGGTTGATATATCCTGACAGCTTAAATCATTCTTTCGAATTCCATGATAGACTCCTTTTTGTTCCAGAAAAGTCAGAATTGTATTCGTGCTGTTGGCATGATTGCCGTCTATATGTATATTCCATATATAAGTGGACATCAGGTAGAGCAGTCCGCAGAAAAAGAGAAAACCAACAAAAAATCCCTTCCTTTTTCTGTTGTTATAAAAAAAGAAGGGTAATCCATGTTTCTCAAGAATGTGAAGCCTGCAGCCAGCCTTGCGGCACAGGGGCTGTAACCTTCTAAAATCAGAAATAGACATGGTGAATTGATAAGAACCATCTTTATAAAGGAGATCCCAAAGTTCGATCTGATTCCCAGCACATAGATTTAAAAAACGCTCAGGCATTCTGCCACCCAGACGCAGCCGCACATATCCTCTGCAAAACCGGATCAGCTGATTCATGAGTACTCCTCCTCTCACCTTCGACTCTGATATCATTTCATGTTTCGAAAGTTATCTCATGTATCTGTCCGGAGATTTTCATTTCCTCCTGGCTGTATCTCGTGATAATCAGGTTTGTACCATTGATGCAAAGCTTTCCATTCTTGAGCAGAAGAACAATTCTGCCACATCTATATTCCAGAATGTGCCGATAGTTTTCTATACATACTTCCCGTTTTCCCCAGAAAGTAATGACAGACTCCTGATAAGCCAGATCCGGGGGAACCTGCATACGGTTAAGCCAGGATGAGCCAATGTTATTCATCTTCTTCATCATTTTAATAGGCCTTAAAACCTGTTTTATTAAATAATATATGTACAGAGAATGCGGATTATGCCTCTTTATAGAAAATAATGGAAAACCACAGGACATATCTCTCACCCAGAAAGTAATCCATCATATTCTTTTCGATCAGAGAGGGTACCACGATTCCCTGACTCTCGATACAGGGATGCATAGTTTCCGGATATCTGCAGGGGCCTTTCGGATAGGTGCATTTCTCACAGACTGAACAGGATTCCGAAGAGAGGGCAAATGACAGCATACATTGGTCTCTCAGGTATTTGTCGATAACAGTTGTGAGCTTTTCGTGTTCTTCCTGTGTCTTAAGAGTATCTTTCATATCCGCAATGTCCGTGACATCTGAGACAGAAGAGAAGAACAATGCGTGATCATATCCCTGGCACTTCATCTTACACTTCTCTACACTTCCAACAGCCGGCGGACAGGACCAGGTACTTCCATACCTGGGACATTCTTTTTTACATATCATACGGACTTTATCTGAAAACTCAATTTCACGGGGATCTACAAATGCATACTGATAGATGGGAAATTGAGTGATAAATGATTCTAACTCTTCTCTTGTCATTATAACTGCTCCTTTAATTCTATATGCCCCACTGCAGTACTCACTATATAAGCCAGTAGTATTCCTCCAAGTATATCGCTCGGGTAATGAACTCCCAGGTATATCCTAGAGAATGCGATCATTCCTGCCAGTATCATTGCCGGAATTCCGTATTTTCCCGGAAGTTTTTTATAATAAACCCAGGCTGCAGAAAACGATGAACTGGTGTGACCGGAAGGAAAAGAATAGCTGACCGGTTTTTTTATCAGCGGGACCAATGTATCTATAATCTGAAACGGCCTTGGTCTTGCAAAGACATGTTTGAAAATATTGTTCGTGGCGATATTGCAAATTAAAAGTGACAGCAGCGCCAGAAGCCCGGTCTGTCTTGTCTTCTTAGGAATTAAAAGAATTACGGCAGAAAGAATCCAGATCTTTCCGCCGTCTCCCAGCCATGTTACCATTCTCCAAAAAGTAGTCATGGTATCATTTCTCAATAACTTCTGGATCCACAATAAGATTGCAGCATCCCACTGTCCGATAAGTTCCATCTAAACACCACCCGCTCTTCATTTATGATAAGGTTCATGGTTCATAATCCGATATCCCCGATAAACCTGTTCCAATAAAATCATACGCATGAGTTGATGAGGAAATGTCAGATTTGAGAAACTGAGTTTATAATCAGCTCTCATAAGAACCTGTTCAGATAATCCCAGAGATCCGCCAATCACGAATACAAGATGGCTGGAACCGGAAATCCCCAGGTTCTCAATCTTCTTTGAGAGCCCGACAGAATCCAATGCAGTTCCGTCAATCGCAAGGGCAATAACATAATCGCTGTCATGAACATATCGAAGAAGCCGTTCTGACTCCTTCAATTTAATCAGCATTCCCTGCGTCTCTGATATATGATCCGGTGTTTTCTCATCGCGAACCTCAATAATCTCAAGTTTGCAGTATCTGCCGAGGCGTTTTGCATATTCTGCAATGCCTTCTTTCAGATATTTCTCTTTTATCTTTCCAACTGCAAGGATCGTGATTTTCATTTATTTTTATCGGATAAAAACTTATCGATACCCTTAGCCGCTGCCCTTCCGGCACCCATTGCCAGAATTACAGTGGCAGATCCGGTTACAGCATCTCCTCCGGCAAAGACACCTTCTTTCGATGTCTGTCCGTCTTCATCACTTGCAATAATACATTTTCTATTGTTCGTATCCAGGCCGATCGTTGTCGATGAAATCAACGGGTTTGGTGAAGTTCCAAGTGCCATTATGACAATATCTACATCAATCACAAATTCTGAACCCGGAATTTCCACAGGTCGTCTCCTTCCGGATGTATCTGGCTCACCAAGTTTCATGCGAATACAGCGGATCCCTGACACCCAGTCATTATCATCTGTTAGAATTTCAACCGGATTGGAAAGGAGATTGAAATTGACACCCTCTTCCTTAGCATGATGTACTTCCTCTGCTCTGGCCGGAAT
>ENA-UOOI01001899-UOOI01001899.1-fermentation-metagenome-genome-assembly--contig:-NODE-1899-length-19745-cov-11.670137_pt1 | contig 19745 bp, 23 predicted proteins | sample MGYA00245779_ERZ724027 | MGnify/ENA primary metagenome ERZ724027 (study PRJEB28704, sample SAMN03018318) | fermentation metagenome | biome: anthropogenic terrestrial biome; feature: soil...
TTGAACCCTACCTTTTCTCCTTATCGCCACAATGCGTCATCATTATTATACTCTCAACGTGCGTATCTTTATCCCACAAAAGTTCCTGCACTTCTTCTCCGTCTTTAAAGACAGGAAAGTTAAAGAAAATCGACTTTAATGGTACTTCTGTTTCATCACGAGGATATATCTGAATTTCTTTAATCAAGGACGATACAAGAGCTTTCCGTTCTTCATCATTAATTCTATCGTACATTTTTTCAAAGTTAATCATCAATCTGTAAACATTGTCTAATGTGATAGCGTTCATTTCCACAGAACGTCGCTTTAGCTTTGCATCTTCAATTTTTTCTTCTAATTCCACCATTATATCATACAGCCCATCTAATCGAATAGTCATATCATGCAGCTTTCTCTCCCTATAACGGGTATCTTCAGGTAAGGTATCAATTTCATTCTCCAAACGTGCTTTGTTCAAGTCAACCTCTCTGAGCTTGCTTTCGTAATTCTTAATCTCCCTATCAATTGTTGTTGTATCAATTTGAGTGCCTATTCTTGATTTAACTTCCTTAGCAAAGGTTTTATTGCTAACCAATTCTTTAATTGAGGCAATAACAAGCGGCTCAATTTCTGTTTTTTTAAGCATTGCTTTATAAGTACAGCTTTTTCCTCTGACCATTCTATTACGACTACATACATAATAATATACTTCTTTGTATGTACCATCTTTATTTGTCCATGCGTGTTTATTGGTATACATCGGACCACCGCAAACTGGGCATCTCAAAAGCCCTGTGAGTAAATGTGACCGATCCTTGCCCACTTTTGATGGCTGCTTTATTCCAGTTTCTATTCTTTTTTCACGAACCTTGTTCCATAATTCCTCGCTGATGATAGCCTCATGCTTACCATCCGCAACAATATACTCTTCTTGCCACGCTTGCCGGTATTGATTTTTTGTACCCTTCACTTTTTCCCTTGCCCGTCTGCCAAAAGCAATTTTTCCATAGTAAACAGGGTTGTCTAAAATCTGCCTAACCAAATGACCACTCCATTCGCTAAGTTTCCCATTCTGCCTTTGAATTTTCTTAATACCTTGTAGGTTAAGATATTGGGCAACACCGCCGTAACCCATTTCCGTATTAGCAAACTTATCATATATTATGCGGATAACCTCCGCTTCTTCTTCCTGAATGAATAAATTTTTATCTTTTAAATAATAACCATAAGGAGCAAAACCACCATTCCAGCCACCTTGTCTTGCTTTTTCCTTACGACCATTCATTGTCTGCTCAATAATATTTTCTCTTTCAATCTCGGCAACCGCTGAAAGCACCGATATGAGGAGTTTTCCACTTGCCTGTGATGAATCTATTCCTTCTTCAATACAGATAAGATTTATCCCATAGGATTGTATAAACTCTAAAGAATTTAGAATATCTGCTGCATTTCTCCCGAAACGGGATAGCTTATACACCAGTATGTAATCTATTTGTAAGCCATTTTCTATATCTGATAACATCTTTTTAAAGGCAGGTCTGCCCTCAATGGATTTTCCGGATTTACCTGCATCTTCATAGATGTCTACTACTATCATTTCTTCTCTATCTGCAAAGCGTTTTAAGCTACTTCTCTGACCATCTAAGCTAAATCCATCAACCTGCATTTCTGTGCTGACACGAGGATATAAAACACATTTCATGCCACTTCTGTTCATAAATAAAACCTCCTTTTCTGATTAAACAAATGGAAAATATCCTATGTAACGTGCTGTGAATTACACAGCACAATCTATTTCTTCTAAAATCTCAGCTCCATACTTTTCTACTACACTCACTATGGTATTTATGAAAGTGTTATATGCTTTTGACCCAGAGGAGCAAGCTGTTCCTTTTGGAATAAATTCTTTTTCCGTTAAATGTTCTGATTCGTGCTTGATATTTTCCATCTGTAAACACCTCCGTGATTACATGCCTCCATTATAAATAGGTTTTAAATTTATGTGAAATGTATCGATTTTCTATTTCAACTCAACATCTTTAGAAAAGCAAAAAAGACATAATTATAGGCTCTCCAATCCTACACTGATTGAGAGAGCCTTATTGATACAAGAAATTTCTTCCTCGCTTATTCTTCCTATATATTTTTTCAACCGTCTTTTATCTATTGTAGTAATCTGCTCTAACAATGCCATTGATGGAATGGATAATGCAGAATGAGAACTTAGTTGGCAATGAGTGGGCAGTCTTGCTTTGTGATGAATTTGTCCTGTGATTACTGCTACAATAACCGTTGGACTAAATTTATTTCCTATATTATTTTGGATAATCAGAACTGGTCGGTATCCTCTTTGTTCAGCTCCAATTCCATTGTTTAGATTGGCACAGAAAATATCTCCACGCATAATGCAGTCATTCATATACTCCATCTCCTTTCAAATCAGGTGCAATAACTGTATTAGCAAATGTATATAATTTTTAGTAAAATCGGACGGCTGTTGGCACAGCTCCACGGGAATTTCACCCTCTCGACGTTCTGCCGAAACCCTACCCATTGCCTGCGACGCTTTCAACGCTCGGACTGTGGCTATAAGGGAGTATCATTGTCCCATTTATATGTCATCGCCTACAAACTGCCATATTTGTTTTACGGTCTGATATTATTCGCTCACTCTAAACAGAGGTCATGGCGTATCAACCGCATGGCTCTATATAAATGGAATGTATCCGATTTGCATTATACTGCAAAGCCGTTATCTGACCTGCTTTCTTTGTCAAGGAACATCAGCCTAAGTTATCAGGCAATAAAAGCTCACTTCATCAATGAACTTTTATTGAATGGCAACGAAACCATAAACTGGAGGTACAGAAAGGGGAGCGTACTTCCCATATGGATTTATCCGTTAAGCCGCATTAAAAGTTAAGATTTTTGTAATCAGCTTAGTTTCCAGCCTGCGGCGTAATGCCTCATCTACACACAGATGGGGATTGCCGCTTTCATCGTAAAATGTCCTCATAGACAATGCTGCTATGTACCCTTCATAATGTTTCAGAACAGCATTGATAGCATCCACATCGCCACCAGAGGCTAATACAATAACAGGGTAGGAAAGCAGATGATTATTTCTTGTCTTGTCGCTCATAGGTATCTCCCTCCATAAAATTTTTTAGCTGTTGCAACGTGCTTGTTCTTTGGTACTGGACAGTTGAACGCAGCATATTCAGCTTGTCCCCAATTTCTCGGTCAGACAACTCAAGGAAATAGGAAAGCAAGATAATATCACGCTTGCGTTCCGGCAAACTTTGTAATGCCCCTGCAATAACATCATCTGTAACAATGACATCAAGACCTAAAACATTGAAAATCTGCTCGGTAACGAAGTATCTATCCTCTGTATAAAGCTCATCCATTTCCTTTGCAGACAAATCGGAAAAGGATACTTCTCGATTACGCTGGCTTTTCAGCTCATCGTAATAATCCCTTGCCTCATGTTTTAGTATCTTTTTGCAAAAGCTGTCAAAGGCGTGTCGCTTGCTTTGCTCATGGCTGTTAGGTTTCACATTCTCACCCCCTTTCGGGCGGTGACCCCGCTGTTCCCCTTTCGCCACTATTACGGTGAGAATTACAAAACTGCCAAACTTTTCAGAAATTTTTTGAATAAAGTTTAAAAAAGACACAAAAATGCCCGACTGAAAATATAGCCGGGCATAAGATGGCCTAATAAATTGCATATAATGATGTGTGTGTTCATATTGATGGCAGTAATATGCTATTATAGAATATAGATTTTTTTTAATAAGTTAAAATTAGGTGAAACAAGATAATGAGAAATAGACACGACGATACCTCCCTTGATTCCGCCGTGTCCTGTCCTTAAAAAAGGGTAACTTTAATACACCTTATAAAAACATATTTTCAACAAAAACACGGTAGCTTTGAATAATATTTCAAAACCGCCGCTGAACGAATATCTACAACTATCTCTAAAACAACAGTTTTGTATCCTTTGTAAAATTTCAACAAACATATAACAAAATCACTACAAAAAGAAAGAGCCAACAACCCTTATTAATCACGGGTTATCGGCTCTGCGTCTTAGCGTCTGGCTCTTTGATAACTTTTACTTTAAATTGCTGTACATTTACTGTCCTTTCCTGCTTGCATTTAGGGCAATAAAGTGGAAAATTAATTAAGATTGTATTAGACCTTACTTTTGTTCGAGTTTTATTACCACAAACAGGGCATCCTATCCATTTTTCATCACTCATATTATTTTATCACCTACCTCTGTACTTCGACTTAGACCTGCGTCCTGTGTGGTGTTAGAAAATTACCGATAAGGATTTGCAATCTCTCACCTTGCTTCATGCTTAAAATAGAAACGTATCATATAGGGGAGAATAAATAACCGAACAATTTCTATAATTACTGACCTCATATATTTTATCGTATGTCAATAGAATACATACAAAAATATAATCATACGATCTTTTCTACTTCTACAAATTCCGTTTCTTTCAATTGGACATGCTTCTCAAGAGAACAGAACGGGAAACTTTGGAACCTTCTATTCTCTGAAACATATCTACCGTATTTTTGTGCTAAGTACAGATGGAAACATATCCATGGCGCTTGTTTTATATGTAACTTCACTATTAATGTGAATAATCAATAATCCTAATGGTTTCTCCTACTTTCTTTTCAATTGCTATTCGCCACACTGTCAGCCAAGAAGATCCCTTAGTTGATAGCCTGTACATTAATTTTAATTCTCCTAAAAAGCCTAAATTTTAAATTGTTCCATAGTCTCCATCATATTTTTTGATAACTCGCTTAATTCTTGCGTTGCCGCTGCAACCTCCTCAGAGGATGCACTTAATTCTTGGGAGGATGCCGCGATCTCTTCTGAAGAAGCTGAAACTTCCTCTGATACGGAAGCTGTTTCTTCAACACTTTGAATAATATTTACTTTTTCTATATTGATATCATTCATATGATTGTTTATGGCATTGATTCTTGTAATTATCTCTTCTACATTATCGATAATATCCTTAAAAGATTTTATAGAGTTATTAATTACCTTATCCTGTTCGATTAATTTTCCATTCATATTTTCTGATGTTTTTACTACCAAATTGCTTTTAATAGTCACATTATCAAGTAGACTACTTATATTAGAAGCTGAATTTTTAGATTGTTCGGCAAGTTTTCGGATTTCATCTGCTACAACGGCAAAGCCTTTTCCCGTTTCACCTGCTCTAGCCGCTTCAATTGCAGCATTTAAAGCAAGTAGATTAGTCTGTTCTGCAATACTATTGATAAGATTTGTAACTTCACCAATTTGTGATAAATAAACACCTAAATCTTTTATCTCTTGATTCATTACCGTAAATGAATCATCCAACTCCTTCATCCCATCTTCAAGCGTTACTAAATCATGATTGCTGTTTTGGGCTTTTGAGTTGATTATTTCTATTTTTGAATTTATTTCACCAATGCCTTTTACGGTATCATCAATTTTCAGACCAAAAGTGTTCATAATTTCATTAATCTTAGCCATTTCATTCGACTGAGAATTCATTCCTTTTGCAACTTCTTGTATTGCTGATGATACTTCCTCTGAAGATGCAGCCATTTGATCCGATGCAGCTGATAGATTGATACTTCCATCCATTACTGCTTCACATAACTGCTTTGACTTACTAAGCATCTCTACCATATTATTCCTAACATGATCAATTGATTTTGAAATTGTTTGAATTTCATCCTTTGAATTTACATTAACAGATACTGTTAAATCCCCTTGTGACATTTTATTTAAGCCAATGACTACTTCATTCACACTTGCAGTAATTTTTTTTGTTAATATAATGCTCAATATAACGGACAATGCTATAATAGCTACGATAATTTTAACTGCGGTTTTTAACATTGTTGTTTGTATGTAAGCGAAAGTAGCAACATCTTTATCAGCACCTACAATTGCGATTACTTTTCCAGAGGAATCTTTTATTGGTGCATAAGCAGAAATAAATGTGCCATCCTCATCTGATACTGGATTCTCTGTAAATGATACCTCACCGTTAAATGCTTTATTCATTGCATCTTCTAATTCATATTCTTCTCCAAAAGGAGATGCATTTTCTAACGATGCATCAACCACCATGTACGCCTTATTATCTTCTCCCTTTATCATTGTATAAAGGTACTTAATATCTTTGTCACTTTTAAATATCATCATAGATTCTTGTAGATTCTTATATTCAATGCTATCCATAGATTTATTAAGAATTACTTTTTGCAATTCGTCCTCAGAAATGGAATTAACCGAGTCTTTAACGATGTCTACAGCCTCCGTTTGAAGATTAGAAAATATAGACTTAAAAACATAAATATTGGTTACCCCTAAGATAACCATTGATAAAAGTGATATTATCATTACTATCTTTAAAATCTTAATGCTTAATTTACTCATTTCGTGCCTCGCTTTACGTTTTATATTTTAGGAGCCGGCGCTTTTACAACAATCAATTCCAACGTGTCATCATTCAAGTTTTTAACGTTCATTTTTGTTTTTACAGGAATCTTTAGTAAAGTACCCTTTGAATATTCATGAATATCCTGATCGTTAAGACCGATAGAAAGTGTACCTCTTACTACTGTCATATAAACATTAGAATTTGAAAAATGCTCTGGCAATCCTTCTCCTTTGTTAAAAACCATGTGTAGATAATGAAGGTTCTCATCATAAATAACCTTTTCTACTGCTTTTTCGTTGCCAGTTGATATTTTATATACTTGCTCAATCATTTTATCATTCTCCTTATATTTAATATCATAACTTAGATTAAAAAGATTAATACTTAACTTAGCCACTACACAAAAACAACTTATACTTGTTTTGAGTAGTGAATGGCATTCTTCGGACATACTTGTTGACAATTAGTACATTGCAAACATAGTGAAGTTTCAATTTTAGCCTTTTTATCTATTGATTTAACCTCTATTGCTTCGGAAGGACAAACCTTCTCACAAAGCTTGCATCCAATACAACTTTCTTTATTTACCTTTTCTGAAAACTTAGCAAATCTTCCAAAGACTTTCTGAATTGCTCCAAATGGGCATATTAGATTGTGAAATACAGCTGGCTTGTATCTGAGTGTTATGAGTATTGAAACAACCAACCAAATAAGCAAAATAGGAATATTTTTATGTAATACTTTTTTTGCAAGTAGCATGACTGCAATGCTTCCTATCAATGCAAACCATGCAAATTTTCCCGAGCGAAGCCATTTGGGAGACTTATCCGTCTGTAACTTCAGCTTTTTTGAAAGCCATTCTGTCGGAATCATCAACGTATTCATCGGACAGACATAACCACAATATACTCTACCAAACAGCAATGCTACTATGAGACTTACCGCAAATAAAGCAAGCCAAAGCATCATTTTTCCATTCAGTACTAAAAATAAAAACAGTGCTAAGAACAATATTCGTATTGCTGATATAATATACTTCATATGACACCTCCATCATTTTATTGATTTTTTAATATTATAACGCTATAATATTAAAAAGGGCGTTACCTTGGTAACACATAAGGAGATTATATATGACTCAGAATATTAATTTAATCAGAAGTACAGCATTAATAAAATCTTTATCAGATGAGGATATACTTACTAACCTTAATAGTGGAAAGTTTAAGGTTACTTCTTATAAGAAAAGTAGCGTTGTCCATTTTGATGGGGAATTATGTAATAAATTAGAAATAGTCTTATTTGGCAAGGTTGTTGTAGATCGTATTGACGAATCTGGAAATCTGCTTACAATCTCAGAGTTTTACAAAGATGATATTTTAGGCGGAAATCTACTGTTTTCAAAAAATCCTTATTATCCTATGACCGTATTAACACAATTGCCCACGGATATTTTAGAAATTGATAGGGAAGTGCTGTTTGAATTGATCTGTAATAATCCTATATTTTTACGAACATACTTAGAACTTATTTCTGACCGTACATTCATTCTCGGAGATAAGATAAAACATTATATCAATAGAACAATACGTGAAAGCATTATGAATTATCTTAATTACGAAAGTAAAAAACAAAATTCTAATCACATCAAACTAAATATAACCAAAAAGGCACTTGCTGAAAAAATCGGGGTTCAACGTACATCTTTATCTCGAGAGTTAGCAAAAATGAGAAAAGATGGGCTGATTCAATTTGACTCAGATACAATTACTCTATTGAAATATAAAAAGGCCGCCAATCAATAGCAATACCTAAAAATAAGTAATAAAAAAGAGCCATACGCAAAACCTCAATTGGCTTCATGTATGGCTCAGCTATAAAAACTTTTTTTCATTTTGTAAGCCATTTTCCAATAGCTAATTTATAGAATGTATAGAAGGCTCTATTGCCAAGTTAATCATTCCTAAATTTCATGAATAATTTCTTGTGAAGCATTTTCAGCTTCCTCCTTTTCTTTTTTACTTAAAAGGAATCGATCACAAATTGAAAGGATTGGTGGTAGTATAATAAATGTACTTAGTAATGCTAATGATATATTGATTACTGTCATCAATCCAAAATCTTTTAGAATTACAAATTCAGATAGCATTAATACTGAGAATCCGCCTACTGTAGTAAGACCTGATGCCACGATAGCCTTGCCTATCATAATAGTAGAATGAATTATCGCATCTGATTTATCTTTTCCTATTTTACGCTCCTCAATATATCTTTCCATTAACATAACTGTCATTTCTGTACCCATACCTAGAACTAAAGCACCAAGGGTTGTAGTAATCGGAGTGTAATCTACTCCTAGAAGATACATAATTCCACTTGACATTCCTACAATCAAGATTACTGGTATGATTGGGACTAAAGCTTTTATAAAATTTCTATACACAATTAAAAGAGCTACGAACACAAGTACTAATCCTATAATAGTCATTAAAACTCTTCCAGAAGTCAATCCATTTACCATTTCTACATCAAGTACACTTTTACCTGTTACTTCTACATTCATAGGAGCATCTTTTAAATCTGCTTTTAATTCAGAAACGAAATCTTGTAATCTTTCCGTATCCAAATGTTCGATATTTAATAGTATTACTGACTCATTTTGTTCGCTATTCAAAAACATATTAACTTGTTGCCCTGGTAAGTCATCAATAAATTCTGCATATTCATCGGCACTTATATCTTCACCTAAATTGCTTACTAACGTATCTATGGATTTTATATCTACCACAACGTCCGTATACTTTTCTTGAATATGTCTTGTTATCTGTTGTATCCAGTTTATATTATTTTTTTCCAATATATTATCGTCACTGATATAGATTGCCATCTGGTCTGTAGATCCTACGGCATCTCTGACTGTATGGATGTCTTGTAGTGCATTCATATCTTGTGGCATGAAGGATTCAATATCTGTCTGGACACCTACTTTATTATCGAGATAAAATCCGAAACCTGCTGCAATAATAGCTATAAGTAATACTGGCACTGAGAATTTTACTACAGTTTTTGTAGATCCTTTTAGTATTTTATTTAAGAAAGTGTCTTTTTCTTCTACTTCTTTTACATCTAATTTTACATTGTCTTTATTCTGTAGTCCGAATAGATCTCTCAAGTGTAATATTGGCGTTAATAAGAATATACTTCCGATAAAGCTTATGATTACACCAATAGTCAACATTTTACCAAAATCTTGAATCATTGGTACAGGTGATGCATAAAGAGATACAAACCCCAAAACTGTTGCTAATACAGCAATTGCTACCGCTGTACCTATATTCCTTAATGTTGTTTTTACTGATTTTTCCTCTTCATATCGATTATGAAACTGTATGGAATAGTCAATTCCTAACCCAATTAATATAGGGAACACGGCCATAGACACCATAGTAACAGGAACAGTTATATGACCCATTAGACCTAAGGTAGCAATTACTGACACTAAGATAATACCCAAACTTAGCATTCTCCATTTTACTTTAAATACAATAAATAAAACAATGAGCATGATAACAACTGCTAGACCTACCATAATTACCATATTTGTTTTCATTTCATTTTTTAATGCTGTATCAAGTACAGGTTTACCAGAGACTACATAAGATAGTGTTTCAAATTCTTCCTCTTCTAAGGCCGCAGCAATATTTTCAGATACTTGCTTCTTATACTCGTCATCTAAATTGCCCTGAAGTTTCACTACCATTAAACTATTTTTATCATCTAAGACAACATTAGAAAATACACTTCTTAAATTGCCATCTTCATCATATAAAATATTATCTAATTCTACCTGGTCTGTTGGGATGTCTGCTACCATCATTTCGCTTTTAGCATAAAATGTACTTAAACCTTCTGAAATATTTAAAAGGTTATCTCCCATGGTAATAAAACCGTTTGCCATTTCCTTCATTTCATCTGGACGAATGCTATTGCTGTTGGCAAATGTATCTTTCATTGAAGAAGTTTCATTCGATAGCTTACTACTTACATTATTCAGCGCATTGGCTGTATTGTCTGCACCTGTTTTTATATTCGATGTCTTTTCAGCCATAGTACTGATACCCTGAGAGCTTTTATAGATATTCCCTGATATCGTACTTAATTTAATTTTTAATTCTTGGTTTTCTCCAATCATATTGCTTAATTGAGTTAATTGACCAGATACCTCCTCTAGCCCACTGGCGATTGAATATAGACCACCTTGTAATTCCTTTGCACCATTAGCCATATTCTTCTGACCATTGATAAGTTTATTAAAAGCATCGGTTGAACTAGAAAGATTCTCTAACTTATTTTCTATTTCAGCTGTATCCATCAGTTCTTTAGCACTCAATTCCGATCCGATATCTTTCATCTTGGTTCCCATTTCTTCTAATCCATCGCTTAAAGTAAGTACTTGCTCTTTTATCTTAGTACCCTGTGTTTCCGTCATTTGATGTACAATACTAGCCGGGCTCATAAATGAGAAAATATTCTCGTCATATTGGAACCGTTTTTCAACATTCCACATTCTTCTAATGTTTTCAACAGATAGTAAATTGCCTTCTGTTTTATCTGTAAAAAGAACTAGAATAGATTCCCCACCAAATGTATTCTCCATCTTTTGATTCGATATATATACTGGATTATCATCTTGAACCAATGTTTCATTACCGGTTGCCATTTCTATTTTTGTTGCGCCAAATATTAACATAGAAAATAGCAGAATTGAAATAAGTAATACTTTGAACGGATATCTTTCAATTATACTGCCTAACCAATTAAATACTTTATTCATGGAAATGTACCTAACCTTTCTAATTTTTTATTTCATCTAATAGAATTGATGTCACCTTGCTCACGTATTTTTTTATACTTGTTTCATTGTCCTCTGGCATATACAAAAAAGATAGTATGGAACCCATTAATAATCTTAACGTAAAGTCTTCATTATCAAGCTTTATCCCAGTTTGACTTAACATACTTTTCATTAATTGAATTGTCTTCTCAATGAAACTTTCACTACCTAATTCTTTTAGCAATGCAGCCTCCTTTAAAATTAGCTTAATGACCTCGCGATGCATAGAAATATAACTTATTCTTTCAATTAACATATATTCTACTTTTTCTGCCATGCTATAACTTTTAGAAGTATCCAATGCCTTCTTTAGAGAACCAAACAAGATGGGCTCAATCCCTTCTAAAAAGATTTCCTTCTTAGACGAAAAGTAACGAAACAATGTTACTTCAGATATACCTGCAGCTTTAGCAATTTCCAATGTCGTACTATTACTAAACCCCTTCGCTATAAAAACATCCATAGCAGCATCCAATATTTGAACTCTTCGTTCTTCTTTACTCAATCTTTTGTCTGCGTCCAATTGCACATCCTCCTTTCATTATGTAAGTACTTACTTACTTACATTACAATATTTTATTTTAACTGTCAAGTAATTCTTCTATAAATTTTTTAACTTTATTCCATTTAAAAATAACGGATATCTCGTGTCCGCTTTTTCAAAAATATTTTGAACTTTTATAATGGGTCTGCACATGTTCCTGTAAAAAAACAAAGGATGCATAGGATGCCCTGCTTTTATGTTTCGCTTTGCTGGACTATATGAGTTATAATTACTCATAAAATGGCTTACCCTTTGAAGTAAGCCATTTATTTTTTTATTCAGATTAAAAGAATTCTGGATCGTTGCATGTAAATCGAAAAATTCAAGCTATATAAATAGTTTAGGAATTATGGGAATACTAATTGGTGAAAGGAGATGTTTGTATATGTATCTAAAATATTCAACGGGGTTCTTAATAGCATCACTTATCCAAGCAGGAATAATTTTATCAACAGAATCACTTGGTCTATCTACTTTAGGAGCAAAACTAACTGCTGTACAGCTCTTAATTCATATAATAGCAGGTCAAGTAGTCGGCTATATACTCCTATTTATTATGAGAAAGCTTGAAGTCTTTAGCGCATCTAATGTTTGGATAATTGGAAGTATTACAGGAATTACTGCCTGGTTTATCCTATTAACTACTAATTCCGCGCTTGGTAAGGTTAATGCACCTTGGACTCAAGGATTCTCAACAATTCTATCAAGTGTAATTGCCTTCATATCATTTGGTATTATAGCAACCTATATAATAAAAAATTATGATAACAAAGAATTTGAAACCTAATTCTCATTTTCAAAATAGATACTAATACTGGTATCTATTTTTATCAGTACACTTCGATAGTAACAATTTTTTCACATATGCGTCTTAAGCAGAACTATTGATACTAATTTCCACATCTATTCTATCTCCACAACCCTACACATATTTTTACGGTCGACATATTTCCTTAATAAATAAAAATAAGGATTTTTAAGGTTAAACGGCACTGCCAGATATTGGGCAGAAAATCCTCCAACCTTGAAAACCCTTTATTTATGAATGATTTTAGTATAATTATTCTTTCACTCTTGACATCAAGTCAACACATCAACATGGCTCGACTGGACTTTTTTAATTACAACAATAGCACATTTTCAATCTATTGGTTCGGTAGATACAGTCCACAGTTTTTACCTGTTCGGTAGATGCAGTCAACCCCAATTGTCCGTTTGGTAGAACGGTTAACGGTGAAAGGTTATTTTACAAATACCTTTACCATTAGTGCGTATAATCAATAATCTTTATTATTTCTCCAACCTTCTTTTCAATTGCAGCCCTCATCTGTTGTGCGTACGGGCATGCGAATCCAATAGGATTTCCTTTTGTTATACATGAAGCCAAAACAATAGTATCTGCACCTCGTTTTACCATTTCAGCCGCTCTGGTTACTGCCTTTTTCCCAGGACAACCGCCACAAGTGTTCACTCCAATAACTTCTATATCCTCTTCTATACCTTCAAATGCGCATTTCTTCTCTTTCATCACTTTAAAATCAGTTGTTCCGGGGCACATATCCTCAGTTTGCATACATCTAATTAATCCAACTTTCATTAATAAACCTCCAATTCTATATGTACGGTAGTAAAAAATAGTACTTGCACTAATTATACCGTGCAAGCACTATTTCACAATACAAATGTGCTATTCTATTCGCCGCATTCATCATGATGCTGATGTTCATGACAAACGGAACCAGTCGATTTTAAGGAACCCTGCAGGTACGCTTCTACCACATCCTTAGCGTTACCTTTTGCTCCGACAATAACCTCGATGTTCCTTTCATTAAATATCTCGACTGCACCTCCGCCCATACCACCGCTGATAATGACATTTACACCACGATCGGCAAGAAAATTAGGCAAGAATCCAGGTCTATGTCCAGGGTTAGCAATGGTTTCGCTTTTGAGAATTTGATTATTTTCGGTGTCAAAAATCATAAACCCTTCGCAATGTCCAAAGTGCTCGGTCACCATTCCGTTTTCGCTTGCTACTGCAATTTTCATCATTTAACTTTCCTCCATTTTTTCTAATATTTTTGCAACCGGCTCAAGCCAATTGCCATCGAAAAGCTCTATCATACCCTTGTCACATGCAGCTGAAATTTTCGGGTCAATAGGTAATTTAGCGAGAACCTTTAAATTATGTTTATCAGCAACTTCTTCAATATGGCTTTCGCCAAATATCTGATAGTCCTTGCCGTTATCAGGACATTTAAAATAGGACATGTTTTCTACCAGACCGATAATAGGGATATTCATCATCTCGACCATCTTAACAGCTTTTGAAACAATCATGGAAACAAGTTCCTGTGGGGACGTCACAACGATAATTCCATCAACAGCAATGGATTGAAATACCGTAAGGGGAACATCGCCGGTGCCCGGCGGCATATCGATGAACATAAAATCCACATCGCTCCAAATAACATCTGTCCAAAACTGCTTTACTGTGCCGGCAATAATTGGTCCTCTCCATACAACCGGGTCAGTGTCGTTTTCTAAAAGCAAATTGACAGACATAACATCAATCCCGGTCTTTGTTTTAACAGGGAATAGGCCAAATTCACTGCCTGAGGCTTTCTCCCTGATACCAAAGGCTTTTGGGATAGAAGGCCCTGTAACATCCGCATCCAGAATAGCTGTATGATAACCCATTCTGTTCATGGTGACTGCAAGCATAGAGGTAACAAGTGATTTGCCGACTCCTCCTTTGCCACTGACAATACCAATGACCTTTTTTACACTGCTCATCTCGTGCAGTTTTTCGGAGAAGTCCGTTTTTTGTTCTTTTCTTTCTGCACAGTCCTCCGAACAACTGCTGCAGCTTTGATTGCAATTTTCGCTCATATTCTTGCTCCTTTTATTTAGATTGTAATTTCACTGCCTGCTGAAAGGTAATAGATGCTATCATCCATAGCAGCTTTTAGCCTTTTATAAGGCTCTAGACCTGTACAATGACAGGTGTAAAATTTTGCTTTTGTACCCATTAGGTATTTACCAATTCTATCTATTATTTCAGAGTCCTCATTGCCGCCAGAGCGGCTGGAAAGATGAAATCCGCCTATTACATAGTTGGGCATTCGCCCTTTAAGTGTGTGAAAATGCTCAAGAATATTTATAATGCCATTATGGGCACAGCCAGTTACTAATAGGGTTTTCCCGTCTTCCTCTACCACGAGGTTCTGTTCATGTGCAAAGGTATCATCGATCGTTTGCCCCTTATGCTCCATGAGCAAACCACCGTTTGATTTTGGACGCGGCTCTCTTTGGGCAATATTCGAGAATACTTGGATTCCACTGTTAATAAAGAAACAGTCTGATGTGAGGACAATTTGTTTGTTTTGTTTCAGATTTTCATCAAGACCTATAAAATCCAATTCATCGTTTGGACGGATCGCATAGTGCTTTCCAAAAGCGAGTCGATGTAGAAATACCTCGACTTTTGTGTTTTCTTTCAAAAATGTTTTTAGCCCTCCGCCGTGGTCATAGTGCCCATGTGAAATCACAAGAAAGTCAACATCAGCAATATTCACATCAAGCTTTTTTGCATTTTGAAGAAACAGCTCGCTTGCACCAACATCAAACAATATTTTATGTTTCTTTGTTTCTATATACAGGCTAAGGCCATGCTCGCTGCCAAAGTCTTTTGATATCGCTGTGTTTTCAACCAAAGTTTTAATAAGCATGACTTTAACCTCCACCTTGTTCAAAGAGTAGATTCATTGTTTTGTGGTAAACCTCTTTAACCGCCGTTCCCGATGTGCAGTCGATGTCTACAATGGTTTGACCATTATTAATAGCTTTAACTGCGTTTGAGTCAAAGGGTATACTGCCGATATAAGGAAGACCTTGTTTATTACAAAACTCTTCAATCTTCTCTGTGTTTACAATATTGGTATCATATTTGTTTATACATACTGCTGTCTTGGTTCCGAATTTCGCCGCTGTTGTTATAATGCGCTCCATATCGCTGATACCTGATATGGAAGGTTCTGCGACTATCAAAACCATATCCACGCCACTAAGTGATGCAATGACAGGACAGCCTATTCCGGGAGATCCATCAATAATGGCCAGCCCAGTATCAACTGCTGCCGACTTCATTTGTTTTTTCACCTCAGTGACAAGCATTCCAGAGGTACCACTGCCCATTTTAAGCTGTGCCGTTGAAAACACTTTTTCCCGATCAGAATACAGCATCAGCTCTCCGGCCACTGCCGGTACCAAAGTTATCGCTTCCGCAGGACAAACATATGCGCAAACGCCGCAGCCTTCACATGCAAAAGGATCAACCTTATAGTGCGACTCTGCTTTGATCGCGTCAAATCGGCAGTTTTGCCTGCACTGATCGCATTGGGTACACAGTTCCAGATTTATCTCCGCTTTTGGCAACCCATAATAGTCTGTTTTTTCCGGTTCAACATTCCATCCGGTTATTAGGTGCAGGTTAGGTGCATCTACATCACAATCCGCATATGCTTTGGCGTCAGCAAGCTTTATAAATGCACTTGCTATTGTGGTCTTTCCAGTGCCGCCTTTTCCACTAAGGATTAGTAGTTGTTTCATTACACTGCACCTCCTTTGCCACTGTTTTCAGCAGAGAAGAAAACAGTTCTCGGTACTTTTCATTTTTATTAACGGCAATTTCCGCATTCGAGTTCAAGGTTCCAAGTTCATTGTCAAATGGAATCCGCCCTAATATCTTTATATTATTTTCAAAACAAAACTTCTCTGCTGGGTTTTCTTCATCCAAGCATTTGTTAAGAATCACCCCAAATGGCTTATTAAATAACTTGACCAGATCGTATACCATATTGAGGTTATGAACACCAAACAATGTCGGCTCAGCTACCAATACACAATGGTCCGCATCTTTGATGCTCTCCATTACGATACAAGCGCTTCCTGGAGGGCAGTCAATAAATGTCTGTTTATTTGCTTCCAAATTTTTCTCGGTAAGCAGCTTTTTTATGATAGGAATGCCCGTAGCTTCACCGGTGTTCAGTATTCCTGTCCATACCGTTACTTCGTCGGAAATCCCTTTTTGTACTTTGCCAATAACCTTTGCTTTCTCTGTTAGTGCCTTTTCAGGACAAACCAAGATACAGCCACCGCAGGAGTGGCACACATCGTCAAAGACAATCAGTTTGTTTTTAATATAGGCGAGGGCGTTAAAGTTGCAAAAATCAACGCATTTTCGACACCCATTGCATAATTCTTCATCCACTTTTGGAATCTTTACTGATATTTCTTCCTCCCTGACTCCTTCAGGCTTAAAAAACAGATGTCCATTCGGCTCTTCTACATCACAGTCTATATATGTGGATTCCTTCGATGCCGCAGCTAAATTCACTGATACCAGTGTCTTTCCTGTGCCGCCCTTGCCGCTAAGCACAGCTATTCTCATATTAATTGCCCCCGTGTCCATGAAATCCGGCATGAATTTCATCAAGCAAATGAAGTTTGCCGGCAATAAAAGCATCAATATTATCTTTGGCTGAAGTAGTTGCCGTTTTATAAATTTTGATTTCAGCGGGTTTTAACACGTCAGCAGCATTTTCTCCTAAGCGGGGAGTTAGTAAAGCATTTGCTTTGTTATCCACTATTATTTGTGCAGCTTTAATCCCTGCACCTCCTGTGCTTGCCGCCGCACTGTTGTCAATAAATATACTTTCCTTGGTTTCTACATCATAAATAAGAAAATAGGGAGTACGTCCAAATGATACACATACATTCGACTCCAAGGTTTTCTCATCTACTGGAATTGCTATTTTCATAAGAATCCTCCGTTCTATTTTTGTTTAAATAATTCTCAATTGCGTTGCGTAGCGCACTCACACCTAAATTTGAGCAATGAACCTTATTTTCAGTAAGTCCATCTAAAGCCTGGATAATATCTTCTTCCGTAATATTCAATGCTTCGTCTAAGGTTTTGCCCTTTGCTAATACCGACGTCATACTGGATGTTGCAATTGAAGCACAACACCCAAACACAAGATAGCTGATTTCCTCAACACGATTATCTTTTACCTTTAAATAAACGGTCAAATAATCTCCACAGGAAGGATCACCGTAGCTTCCTTCAGCATTTGCATCCGGCATACTATGGGCATTTTGTGGGCACATAAAATGCTCAATTACTCTTTCTGAATATATAATCAACCACCTCGATCCGCATCATCTGTAAAACATCTACCACGCCTATGCCTGTGGCAACCACGGCCACAACCATTCCCTAACCCTTCACAAAGCCGGTATTCACCGCCCTCAATCAGTAATACCTTTCCATTTACTAATGATTCAGCCAGCTTTTTTCTGGCTTCGATATAAATGCCTTGAACGGTGCTACGAGCAATATTCATTTGCTTGGCGCACTCTTCTTGAGTGAAGCCTTCCAAATCGATAAGTCTTATAGTTTCATACTCATCTACTGTCATGTTTACATGGTTTTCTGCGTCGGCAGACGAATCAAGAGGCCCGAATTTATTGCTCTCAGGCAAACAGCAAACTTTTCTCCACTTTACTGGTCTCGCCATAATTCATCACCTCCATCCTAATCAGAAATAACCAGAGCGTCCTCCGGTTATCCCTGATGCCCATTATAGGTTCTCCAATTGCTTATCAATAACTTCAAGTCGATCTTGCAACATGGTTTTCTGTTCATTCAGCAGCTCTTTTTGTGTTTTTGAGGAGGTCTGGTTAAATGCAAAACCTCTACCAAAACCACGACCGAAACCGCGTCTGCAAGCAAGTCCAAGACCTATTCCCATTCCGAGACCAGCTCCATACTTTACTGCATTAGCACCTGTGCAAAGCCCTAAACCTCTTCCAGTCATTGATCCCGCACCCATTGGGCCGGTTCCATCCCTTCTTGGCATCTTTTCACCTTCTTATAATTTATGACATATGCCATCTATTCTTATTATACTCTGTTTATGGCATATGTCAATAACTTTCGAGTAAATTTAATAGAAAATTCAAAAAAAACCGTCAATCAAGGAAATTCCTCAAGTGACGGTCAACGCTTTATTTTATTTTGTTGGGGCTGGTGCTTTTACAACAATCAATTCCAACGTGTCATCATTCAAATTTTTAACGTTCATCTTTGTATTTACAGGTATTTTTAGTAAAGTACCATTGGAATACTTATGAATTTCCTGGTCATTAAGGCCAATAGAAAGTGTACCTCTTACTACGGTCATATAAACATTAGAATTTGAAAAATGCTCTGGCAATCCTTCATTTTTGTTAAAAATCATGTGCAGATAATGAAGGTTATCATCATAAATAACCTTTTCTACTGCTTTTTCGTTGCCAGTTGATATTTTATATACTTGCTCAATCATTTTATCATCCTCCTAGTATTTAAATCATATCATAAATTTAATATTATTATATGTAACTTAGTCACAACACAAAACGATTATATCTATTTTGAGTAGTAAATGGCATCTTTCGAACATACTTGTTGACAATATGAAATACTGCCGGCTTATATCTAAGCGTTATAAGCACCGAAACCACTAACCAAATTAGTAAGATAGGAATATTTTTATGTAACAATTTTTGTGCAAGCAACATTATTGCTACGCTACCCACCAATGCGAACCATGCAAATTTTCCAGAGCTAAGCCACTTGGAAGAATTAACCGTCTGTAGCTTTAGCTTTTTTGAGAGCCATTCTGTTGGAATCATCAACGTATTCATCGGACAGACATAACCACAATATACTCTGCCAAATAGCAATGCTACTAAGAGACTTACCGCATATAATGCAATCCAAAGCATCATTTTACCGTTAAGT
>ENA-UOOI01001900-UOOI01001900.1-fermentation-metagenome-genome-assembly--contig:-NODE-1900-length-19744-cov-7.413480_pt1 | contig 19744 bp, 20 predicted proteins | sample MGYA00245779_ERZ724027 | MGnify/ENA primary metagenome ERZ724027 (study PRJEB28704, sample SAMN03018318) | fermentation metagenome | biome: anthropogenic terrestrial biome; feature: soil; material...
TTTATAACAAATCAGTGAAATTCACTGATTGTGGATAAAAGAACGGAAACTCAAGAAAATGACAGATTGACATTTGCTACTTAGTATGATATTCTTTTCGAAGGAACATAATTCATAGTGATAGAAACATTTGATACAGTATTTGAAAAAAGATATAACTATTTTTGAAAGGAGATAGTATAATGGAAAAAAATCTGTCTAAAAATGAAGAAATAAAAAAAATAGCAGGTATGATTGATCATACTTTATTAAAGCAAGATGCAACAATTGATGGCGTAAAAAGACTATGTAATGAAGCAATTAATAATAATTTTTGCTCAGTATGTATTAATCCATCATATGTACCTATTTGTAAAGAGTTGTTAAAAGAAACGCCGGTTAAAGTCTGTACGGTAATTGGCTTCCCTCTTGGAGCCACAACTACAGGTGCAAAGGTTTATGAAGCAAACGAAGCAATTGAAAATGGTGCTGATGAAGTAGATATGGTTGTAAATGTGGGTATGATTAAATCTGGAGATTGGAATTATGTTAAAAATGATATTTTACAAGTTGTATCAAAAGTAAATGGCAGAGCAATAGTAAAAGTTATTATTGAAACCTGTCTATTAATGGATGAAGAAAAGATACATGTGTGTGAAATATGCAAAGAAGTTGGAGCAGATTTTGTAAAGACATCTACAGGCTTTTCCACTGGTGGAGCAAAAGCTGATGATGTAGCACTAATGAGAAAAGTGGTAGGTCCTAATATGGGCGTTAAAGCGTCTGGTGGTATTAGATCTATTGAAACAGCAAGAGCTATGATAGCAGCTGGAGCAACGCGCTTAGGAACAAGTTCAGGTATTTCAATATTAAGTGAAATATAGTTATTTATATCATATATTTTTTATAACAAAATGCGGATCTTTGTGATCCGCATTTTCTACGTAATTGATTCTACTTTTTGGTAAAACTACAACTAATAAAAATATAATTCTATTGCGTATAAAGGAATTTTAAACTCTAAGTATTGGTAAACTCATACAATTCGGAAAAAATTATAATTGTTGGATGCAATTATATGTGATATAGTAATATAAGGTAAATGCTAAAAAATGAAGTATTATTTATTGTTTGCGAATAACAATGTTTTCCAATACAATAAATATATATCGAGGTGAACTATGAACGAATATAAGGATAGAACTGAACTATTAGTAAAAGCAGCAAAATTATATTATGAAAATAACTATAGTCAGGATATGGTGGCTAAAAAATTAAAATTATCTCGCCCCTACATATCAAAACTACTTAATGAAGCCAAGGAAGTAGGAATAGTCAGAGTAGAAATATTGGACCCTACTAAGATAGAATCCAAGTTAGAAAAAGAAATTAGAGAAAAGTTCAATTTAAAAAAGGTAATTGTGGTGCTTAATGAAACAAAGGAACCCCCTCTCTCTAAAGTAGGAAAAGCAGCGGCAAAATATTTAGAATCTATTCTCAAAAATGGTGATGTAATAGGACTTTCCTGGGGCGAGACATTATACTATTGTTCCCAAGAATTATCAAGTAATTACGATTTAGAAAATGTAATTGCTGTCCAACTATGTGGTGGTATTAGTAATCTTCAAAATAAGAATATATATGCTTCGGAAATATCCCAGAATTTTGCTACTGCTTTATCCGGAATTTCATATATCTTACCTTTACCTGCAGTAGTTGATGACAGGACATTAAAGAATCTGATGCTTCAAGATAATAACATTCATAAAATAATTGAGTTTGGCGAGAAAGCTAATATAGCCTTGTTTACCATGGGTGCATTTGGTGTTAATAGCGCACTTGTTCGTGCGGGATACCTAAGTGAAAAGCAAATGCTTAATTTATCTGAAAATGGAGCTGTCGGAGATATATGTTCTCACTTTATAGATATAAATGGTAATATATGCAGTAAAGAATTAGATGAAAGAACTATTGCTGTGCCTTTAGAAGTTATAAAACAGAAGGAGTATCGTGTAGGTGTTGCAATAGGCCAAAGTAAAGTAGATAGTATCTGTGGGGCTCTGCGTGGTGGATTGGTTAACGTTTTAATTACGAATGAATTTACTGCAAAATTAGTATTAAATAGATTAGAGGCATTGGATTAATTATAAGCATCATACAGCATATATATCAAACTTATAGGATTGAGTCTTACGTAGGCTCAATCCTTTTATATGACTAGGAAGTAACATATGTTAATAATATGAAAACAAATGTTAATTTATTAACAATGTACTAAATTTTATAAATTATGCAAATTATCTGCATTAATATGACAAAACAACCAATTATTACGGGAAATTATGTTATAAAATTGGCTAAAATAGTTTTAATATTAAATAATTCTTTATTTAATATTGACACTTAATATAAATTGATGTAGTATGTAATTAACAAATGTTTCTCACTATATATAAAATGTTCCTACTGTTACTAATTACTTAACTAAAAAGAACGGAGCGATTAAAATGAAAGCAGTAAGATTATATGCACCAAGAGATATAAGGGTAGAGGAAGTGCCTCTTCCAATTATTAAAGATGATGAAGTAATGATTAAAGTAATGGCTGTGGGTGTTTGCGGTTCAGATATTCCTAGAGCAAATATTTATGGTGCTCATATATCTCCTATTACACTAGGTCATGAATTCTCGGGAATTATCACTGAAATTGGAACAAATATATCTAAATTTAAAATAGGAGATAGAGTTACTGTTCCACCTTTAATACCATGTTATAAATGTAAATGGTGTAAAGAGGGAGAATATGCTTTATGTGAGGATTATGATTACTATGGCTCCAGGAGAGATGGGGCTATGGCAGAGTATATTGCAGTAAAAGAAAGCAATCTTTTAAGGATACCAGATAGTATATCTTATGAAGATGCAGCAACTACAGATCCTTGTGCTAATGCAATACACGGAATGATAAGGGCAGATTTTAAGTCTGGAGATTCGGTTTGTGTGTATGGTGCTGGTCCTATTGGGTTATTTGCTATACAATATGCAAAAATTAAAGGTGCAAGCAAAATAATAGCAATTGATGTATGGGATCAAAAATTAGCTCAGGCTAAAAAAGTTGGTGCTGATGTTGCTATTAATTCATTGAATGAAAATCCGGTTGAAACGGTAAAAAAAGCATCAAATGGTGATGGGTGCGATGTAGTTATTGATTTTTCCGGAGTACCTGCTGCTCAAGAATCCTGCATCAATTCTGCTTCTAAATTAGGAAGCGTAGTCTTTCTTGGTATTTCTCATAAGGGGTTAAATTTATCAGATAAAGAAGTAGATTGGATTATGAGAGGACAATTGAATATAAAGGGATCATGGAATTCTTTTACAAATCCATTTCCTGGTAGAGATTGGACTCAATCCATTGAGCTATTCGAAAAATATGGAATGACGGCTAAAGATATTATTAGTCACAGATTGCCATTAGATATGGCTCCTGAAGTATTTGAAAAGATTGCAAAAGGAAACTATTATTTCAGCAAAATCATGTTTTATCCCAATGGAGAAGAAAAAAGAAGGTAGATAGAATGAAGCCGTTATTTATGGGGATTGATACTGGCACACAGGGTGTAAGGATAGGCATTAGCGACAAATATGGTAATATCATAACTAGCAATGAAAAAAAGTGGAATACAATGTATCCCAAAGTTGGATGGGTAGAACAAAATCCTCTAGATTGGTGGAAAGCCATATTGGAAGCACTTGAAGAATGCTTAAAAGATTTAAGTTTTGAAGAAAAACAGAGCATAGTTGCTTGTTCGGTATGTTCTACCTCATCAACAGTATTTGCTATAAATAAAGAAGGCAGCCCAATGATGAATGCCATGATGTGGATGGATGCCAGATCTAAGGATGAAATGGAGTTTATTAATCGGTTAAATCATCCAATTTTAAAATTTTGTGGAAATGAAACATCATTTGAATGGATGATACCTAAAGCTTTGTGGCTAAAGCACAATAGAAAAGATATTTATAATAATTGTTTTAAAATTGTTGAACAATTAGATTGGATTAATTTTAAGTTATGTGGAAAACTCACTTCCTCTTTATGCAATGTAACTTGTAAATGGAATTATGTGAAATCCTTAGGTGGTTTTCAGCAAGACTTTTTTAAACAGATTGGTTTTGAAGATTATGAAGATAAATTAGTGACAAACGTATGCAAAATAGGTCAGGTAATAGGTTCTATTGATGAAAATCTTGCAGAAAGATTCCAAATTAATAAAGGTATGGTTATAGTACAAGGCGGCATAGATGCACATATTGCAATGTTTGGCTTAAATGTCACACGACCTAATAAACTTGGCATAATTATGGGAACAAGTTTTGTGCATTTGTGCCTTTCAAAGGAAAAACCGGATATTGAGGGAATTTGGGGTCCTTATGATAGTGCAGTAATCGAAAACATGTGGCTGCTTGAAGGGGGGCAGATATCAGCCTCGGGCCTGGTAAATTGGTTCATTAAAAACTTTAATATAGTACCACCGGAAGGAAATAATCCATACGAAACATTAATGAATAGTGCAGAAAAAGTTCCAATTGGTGCAGAGGGAATAACAATTCTTGATTTTTTCCAGGGTAATCGCACTCCGTACAAAAATTCATCTGCAAAAGGTGTGATTTATGGACTCAATATAAACCATACATGGGAACATATATATCGTGCCTTAATTGAATCAGTTGCGTTTGGAACAAATAATATTATAAGAAATTTTGAAATGCAGGGATATCATATTGATTCAATTACAGCATGTGGTGGTGTTACGAAGGACAATGTATGGATGCAGATAATTTCAGATGTTACTGGTAAGAAAATAATAGTGCCTGTTGAAAAACAAGCAGGTGTTCTCGGATGCTGTATTGTGTCTGCAGCTATGGGTAGATGCTATGAAAGCTTACATGATGCTGCCGAAAGGATGGTAAAATATGAACTAATTTTTGAACCTAATATGTGTAATCACGAAAAATACAAAAAGCCATTTGAAAAGTATTTAAAACTTTATTCTGCATTAAAAGAACTTATGGACGAAACAAATTAAAAGGATCTGGAGGAGGAAACGAGTTGCAAAATTATATCTTGGAGATGAAAGAAATCGATAAACTCTTTCCTGGAGTTAAAGCACTAGATAAAGTTAATTTTAGTGTATTAAAAGGAGAAGTACATTGTTTAATTGGAGCTAATGGAGCTGGTAAATCTACTTTAATGAAAGTTTTATCTGGTGCTTACACAGAGGACTCTGGGGATATTTTATTTGATGGAAAACATTTAAAACCTCACGGAACACTAGAAAGAAAAAAACAGGGAATATCAGTTATTTACCAGGAACTATCTTTAGTAAACGACTTGGATGTAGGTGAAAATGTTTATATAAATAACTATCCTAAGACCAAAGCGGGAATAGTAGACTGGAAAACGGTTTATAGTAATACACAGCAACTTATAGGCCAACTTAATCTAGATATTAATCCAAAGGCAAGAGTAAGTTCATTGAATATTGGTCAAAGACAATTGACAGAAATAATGAAAGCCTTGGCTAGCAATGCAAAACTAATTGTAATGGATGAACCTTCATCTACGTTATCCAAATCTGAGTTTGATATTCTTTTGAAAGTTATAAAAGACTTAAAATTGAGAGGGATTACAATTATCTACATATCTCATCATTTGGAAGAACTGTTTGTCGTTGGGGACAGAATTACAGTATTACGTGATGGGAAAAATGTAACTTGCAAGCCGGTCAATGAACTGACCATAGATTTATTAGTTGAATATATGACTGGAGCTAAAACAGTTCAAGGTGACAGTGAAAAGAAAAGCAATAATCCTATATCAGGTGAGGTAGTGCTTGAAGCCAGGGAGCTAAGAAATCATAAGATTTCAAATGTCAACTTTAAATTACACAAAGGTGAAGTTTTGGGGTTTTATGGGCTAGTAGGTTCGGGTAGAACTGAAATATTAAGATCACTATTTGGGATTGATCCAACGACTAAAGGTGAAATCTTATTACATAATCGGAAAGTTAATTTCAAAAATCCAACTGAAGCAATAAAGAATAGGATAGGATTAATACCTGAAAATAGAAAAACCCAAGGATTAGTTTTAATGCTTCCGGTTTGGGAGAACATTACCATGGTTTCTCTTAATAAGTTAAAGAAGCATAAGATAATTGACTATAAACAAATTGAAAAGGTATGTACAAATTATAAAAAGCAATTAAATATTAAAACTCCTTCTATAAATACTGCTACAAAAAATTTGTCGGGAGGAAATCAACAAAAAGTGATAATAGCAAAATGGCTGTTACAGGAATGCGATATTTTATTAGTTGATGAACCAACTCAAGGCATAGATGTCATGACAAAAGAAGAGATTTATAGAATAATTAAAAGTCTTTCTGCTCAAGGGAAAAGTGTAATTGTAGTATCCTCGGAATTGGATGAATTGCTTAAAATATGTGATAACATTACAGTCATGTATGATGGAAAACAAGTATTGACTATGGGAAAAGAAAATTTTAACGCAGGCAAAATGTTACAGGTATCAGTAACAGGAGGGGTAGACAATGAAAGAAAAAAGACCAATTAATTATGGAGAGATAGTTAAAAAGAATAATTTATTAATTCTGCTATTTATTTTTATTGTAATAGCATCTATTTTATCACCAAATTTTTTAACCATTAACAACTTTTTAAATCTGCTTCAACAGGCTTCAATACCCGGAATAGTAGGAATTGGTATGACTTTAGTTATTATTATAGGTGGAATAGATTTATCTGTAGGTTCTGTAGCAGCTTTTGCAGGCATGATTTGTGCAATACTATTAGAAAAAGGTTATAATTTCGTATTGGCAATACTTATAACTCTTGTTCTCGGGGCACTTATAGGTACATTTACAGGAGTTTTAATAGCTAAATTTAAATTGCCTGACTTCGTTGCCTCACTTGCTATGTTAGAGATGGCAAGAGGCGCAGCCTTGCTAACTACGGCTGGTGTGCCTATATTCGGCTTAAAAGGTCCATTCAGGATGATTGGTGGTGGATTTATCGGTAATGTCCCTATTAGCGGTATAATTTGGATTGCTTTAACACTGGTAGTAGCTTTTGTTTTGAAATATACAAGTTTCGGAAGAAGTTTGTACGCAATTGGCGGTAATAGGGAAGCTGCCATGTTATCAGGAATAAAAATAAAAATTAATTATACGGTTACTTATGCTTTATGCAGTTGTCTGGCTGCATTTGCAGGTATAATAACTGCATCATGGCTAGCAACAGGACAACCTACAGCTGGAAATGGAATGGAAACTAATGCTATTGCTGCCGCTGTAATTGGTGGATCAAGCTTATCAGGGGGAAGGGGTACTGTTATAGGAACCTTTGGAGGAGTTTTTTTACTCCAAATTATTACTAATATATTTAATTTAGTAGGATTACCTTCATTTTATCAACAAATTGCAAAGGGTTTAATTATTATAGCTGCTCTATTGGTTAACAAACTAGTAACTGAAAAGGAAAGATAGGAGAGATGATTAAGGTAATATTATCATTCATAATGACATTATTACTTATCATAAAAAAATCTAGAGGAGGAATAGAAATGAAAAAAGGAACAAAATTAATTGCACTATTAATGGTATTGGTGATATCTTTATTCGGATGTTCAACCAAAGATGCACCAAAAGAAACAGGAAAGACTGAAACTGAATCTGACAACATGAATAGTTCGGACAATAGTACGGAAACAAGTAATAAGAAAGTAGAAGATAAGAAATTTAAAATTGGATTTGCACAATGTACGTTAGCTTCACCATTTTATGTTTCTATGAAGGATGCAGCAGAAAGCTATGCAAAGGATCTAGGCATTGAATTTGTTTATGCAGATGCTCAAGAAGACGTTACAAAGCAAAATACAGATGTTCAAGATCTGATATCTGGTGGTATTGATGCGTTAATTCTTAATCCTGTAAATTCCAATGCTTTGCAGCCAGCAGTAGAAGCATGTAAAAAAGCGGGTATTCCTGTTATCACAGTTGATAGAAATGTATCAGAGGGATATACAGCTTATGTAGGAAGAGATAATAAGGAAATGGGACATATGGTAGGACAGGCTTTAGTCGAATTATTAGGCGGTAAAGATAAAGCAACTGGAAAGATATTAGAAATTCAAGGAACAGCTGGAGACAATGTAATGATGGCAAGAAGAGATGGATTTGAAGATGCCATTGCTGAAGCTCCAGGGTTGGAAGTTATCCAATCATCATATTGTGATTATACTAGATCAAAAGCAGTTATTGCAACACAAGATATCATTCAAAGTAATCCTGATATAGTTGCAGTCTATGGTCATAATGATGACATGGCATTAGGTGCCTTACAGGTATTAGAAGAAAATGGAATGGATGATGTTAAAGTAACTGGAGTTGATGGATTAATGGAAGCTGTTTTGAAAATAAAAGAAGGGAAATACCATATTACTACAATGAATGACCCTACTTCATTAGCAAGAACAGCAGTTGATACAGCCCTTAAAGTTCTAAATGGAGAAGAATTTGAAGAGTTTGTCGATGCCGGTACTGGAATAATTGATGCTAATAATGTTGATGAATATGTTGACGAAAGCCTAGCCTTTGCTCCGATGAAATAACCATTCAGACTTTTAAGGAGGTAATATTATTTATAGGTTAATAAAACTTACTGCAGCTAATGATTTACGTGATTTTATGAATTTAGCGACTAAATCAAATTACGATATTGGCGTACATACAGAGAACAATCAAATTGCTGATGCAAAATCAATTTTAGGGTTAATGGCATTGGATTACGATAAAAGTGTTAAAGTAGTTACAGAAGATGAAAAATTTTTAAAAAAACTAGATAGATGGGCAGTTGACCGAGATTAATGCTATAACAAATTCAATATTGGGCTGCTACTTAACAAAACTAACCAACTGTTTTATTAAGTAGAAGCCCATTTTATTTTTTATCTTAATACAGAACATCCATATATGGGGAAATCATCTTTTCCTTCACTAATAACTTTTGACTGTGCAGATTGTATAAGTTTTAGAAGTAAAATAACTACTTATAAGATCATGATTTAATTTTTACAATTTCAACACCGAGTTATTTGGATAATTTTAAAAATGGAACATTATTTTTCAAATGTAAAGAAAATCATGACTAAATTAAAAAAGGCGTGAGTTCCATACCTAACTCATTGCATATTTCTTGCAACCTTTGATAGACATAAGTATTAAAAATTGGTATAATAAAATTAACTTTTTTTGACTTGCAAAGAAAAGTAATGGGGAAAATTATGAACTCCCTGTCATAAGATGGGGAGCTATTTTTGAAGGTTAAAGTGAGTACTGGGTTACTAATAAAATGGAGGCTGTTAATTATTAATGAACAAAAAAGAAATAACTTCAAAGCCAAATAAAAAGAAAAGCAAACTTTCGTCAGTAGTCTTATTTTTTGTATCTTTTTGTGTAATTGGTGTTACTATAGGAATTTTATTTTCAGCATTTTTTAAAGATTTTATGGATAATTATATTAAAAGTAATAACTTTATTATAGAATTACTTAGAGTTTACGGACTTATACTAATATTTCTCTTAGGTTATATGATTCATATTATCATTCATGAGGCGGGACATCTTGTATTTGGACTTATGACAGGGTATTCCTTTGTATCCTTTCGAATAGGCTCTTTCACTATCATTAAAGAGCAAGGTAAGATAAGATATAAGAAGTTTGGCATACCGGGTACGGCAGGACAATGTCTTATGATGCCGCCAGAAATGAAGAACGGAAAGTATCCATTCATAATATATAATTATGGTGGAGGAATAATGAATTTAATTGTAGCGGGAATAGGTATATTATTGGCTATTTTAATCCAAGGCATGCCTATGATCATTTCAGCAATACTAATATTAATTAGTGCAGGCGGTATATTTGCAGCCCTTACTAATATAATTCCGTTAAAGGCTGGAGGAATCTCTAATGATGGATATAATGTGATATCCATGTTAAAGGATGAAAACGCAAGAAGGGGTTTTTATGTTCAGCTTAGAGTTAACGGTCTGCAATCTCAGGGAATGCGAATAAAAGATATGGAGTTAGAGCCGTTAAAAATTAGTGAAGGAAGTGACTTAATAAATCCGCTAAATGCTTCCCTTAAGCTTATAGAGTATAATTGGTATTTGGATAATATGGATTTTGAAAAAGCAAGACAATGTATTGAAGATTTTACGCCATGTTTGGATAAGATAATTCCCCTCTATAGATATGAAATAAATTGTGAAAGAATGTTTTTAGAGCTTATAGGCAATTGTAACAAGGAGTTTATTGATAGCATATACGATAAAGAGCTTAGAAGGTATATAAAGGCTTGCAGATTTATGATGAGCAAGAAAAGAATAATGATGGCTTATGAAATTTTCTATAATAATAATAAAGAAAAGGCATTGAGCTATTTTCAGGATGTAGTAAAGTTATCTAAGAGATGTCCTGTTAAAGGGGACGCAGATATGGAGTTAATGCTGGTAAATTGGATGAAGGAAAGTGAATTGCACATATCTAGTTGATTGATTACTTACTGGCGCTGTTTGAGTATATCGAAAAGAACCCAATTATAGAAATTAAGAAAACAGCTGCTGAAGTTAATGTGGCTTATAATACGATTTCTAAGGCAGTAAATAAATTCATTGAATTGGGAATCTTGAAGGAAAATAAGAAATTAGGAAGAACCAGGACTTTTTCTTATGATACTTATCTTGAAATATTAAGAAAAGATACTTTTTAATGGTTTGTTATAGCAGGTATCTGTTTTATAGTACGAAAGAGATAGGAAAAGATGAGGTGATGTTATATGCAAGGTAACAAAAATGACTCCTTGGGATTGAGTTCCAAGGAGTCTTGGTAACAAAAAATTAAATTCTTTAACAACATAAGGATGGAGGTGTGATAATTGGCATTTGCCCTGATGACGATGTAATCTGAGCTATTTGTAAAGATATTCTACTCATTAAATTCCCTAAGCATACATCTTTATTATCTTTAATTTCTTCTTCGAAATCTATTCCATTCCAATTAATTTCTTTTTTAAGTTCTTTATTAAACAAAAGTGAAAATTTATACGATATAGTCAAATCAAAGAAACATATCGGGTCAAAATTAAGATGCCTTGTGATAATAAAACTTATTTTATCTTCTGTAACAGTTTCACATGTTAAATTATCTTCGCATCTTAAGGAAACAGTTTCTGATGTACATTGATCATCTGTTGCCTTATATTCAATGTGCTGCAAACTTATTTCTTGATCTGAGGTAAAATACTTATTGAAATCTAACACTATTAATCACCTCATCTTCCATTCTATTTATAAATGATAGGGCTTAACCTATTAAATTTAATAGGTTTATCTTGTATTTTTAACTGAAAACAATTATCCAACTTATTTCTTTTCCACATTTCTAATGATTGCTTATAAACATTCTCTGTTCTTGTAGAAATCATTGCAGTATATAATTCTGGAAAGACTTTTGACGATGGATTAAGATATTCCGCAATTGCATTTTCTACGGTCTGATTTAATGTTTCTCCATTTCGTAAAGCTTTTAATGCAATTTCTCTATGCAATTGTGGACTAATACGTATGTTAAATGTTCCTTTATATGATTTTTGTGGGCTTTTTCCTACTTCCTCACAAAATACAATATAATCATCCAAAGCTCTATGAAATTCTTCTTCAATTTTAGTAGCATCTTCACTTTCAAAAGTAACCAAATCAGTGATTCCCTCTATTTTTCCATGAAGAATCATGTCGTCGGAATTAAATTCAATCTTTGCAAAGTATCCATTATACTCTAATATATTTTTCATTATAATTCTCCTAACTCATTAAGAAGCTTAACAATTTCCTTAATTGTATATGTTTTCATTACGTCTCCCGGATGCGGTTTATGTAACATTATAACTGCCTTATCGTATTCTCTAAAAAAGCTTACTCTAGAACCAGATGTCTTTCCTTTATTATATTCAATAAACCCCAAACTGATAAGTAAACTTTTCGCTTCCGTATACGTAAAATCCTTAGGTATATTTTTAATTCTTTGCTTTAGTTTATCTAACTGACTCACTGAAAGAAATCACCACCCCATCATTTGCAACTATACCTTAGTTGCATTTTAACATAAGTGGAATAGTCCGTCAACTTTATTTTGAATATATACTCTGTTATATTAATACCCATTTTTTATAAAAAAATCCATACCAATGTGGATTTGAACAACGTGATTGTCGTACATTTTACCTATGTTGTTACAGATAAATTACTAAACAATAAATTTATGTTTACTGACCTTATGCGCAATAACCTTGCAAAACTTACTATAACTTAACAATAGTGTACAAATATATAACAATATGATATAAAAAAGTATAAAACATAGATAAAAAATATTGACATCAACAGCTAAAAATGGTATGCTTTTAACAAGCTTAATAAACGAAGTACATTTACTGTTTAGTAAACATCAAACAGTAATAAGCTTTAAGCCATATTAATATAAAAGGAGGAGTTTTATGAAAAAAGTATTCAAAAAAACCGTTTCTTTATTATTACTATTTGTGATGGTGATATCATCCCTAACAGCATGTGGTTCTGTTGATAAGGCAAATGATACTTCAACCACTAAAAATGAATCAAAAACCGAAGAGAAAAAAGATGGGGCTGATACAAAAACGGATACTACAGCGGGAACTGATTCTAAGAAGAAAGGTTATACCATTGCGGTAGTGCCTAAGTTAACAAGTATTGCTTGGTTCCAGAGAATGGAAGTTGGCGTAAAAGAGTATGCAAAGGATACAGGCATTGATGCATTCTATACGGGACCATCTGAAGGTGATGGTGCACTTCAGGCACAGGCAATTGAAGATTTAATCTCTCAAGGTGTTGATGCAATCTGTGTAGTTCCATTTTCCACAGAAGCATTAGAACCGGTTTTAAAGAAAGCCAGAGAAGCAGGCATCGTAGTTATTACTCATGAAGCAGCGAATATGCAAAACATAGACTATGACATTGAAGCATTTAACAACGAAGAATATGGCAGACACTTTATGGAAAGATTAGGTGAGTTAACAGGAGGAGAAGGAGAGTATTTATTAACTGTTGGTTCCTTAACTTCCGCATCACACAATCAATGGGTAGATGCAGGAAAAGCACTACAGGAAGAAAAATTCCCTAATATGTCTCAATATGGCGACAAAATTGAAACTGCTGACGACCAATCAGTAGCCTATAATAAAGTGAAAGAAGCATTAACAGCTAATCCTAATATTAAAGCTATCCAAGGTTCTGCAATGCCTGATATTGCAGGAGCTGCTTTAGCTGTAGAAGAATTAGGTTTAGCAGGAAAGGTTCAGCTAGTAGGAACTTCACTTGTTTCTGTTTCCGGCAAATATGTTAAGGATGGAACAATTGATACCATTTCTTTCTGGGATCCAGCATTAGCAGGTAAAGCTATGATTGAACTTGCAGTTAAAGTGCTAGATGGTGAGAAGGTTGAAACCGGATTAAATCTTGGTATCGAAGGTTATGATAAACTAACTTTAGAGAATAAAGTACTTACTGGCCAGGCTTGGATAGACGTTAATAAAGACAACGTAGATGACCCGGCATACGGTTTCTAAATAAAATGGTGCCAGGCACCTGGTGCCTGGCACCATAAATAAGGCAGGTGATAAACATGGCTGATGTTATTCTTAAGTTAGAAGGAATAAAAAAATCCTTTTCCGGAGTACATGCACTAAAAGGCGTTGATTTAGAAATTAAAAAAGGCGAAATCCATTGTTTAGCTGGTGAAAATGGATCTGGTAAATCTACCTTAATAAAAATTATATCTGGAGTGCATGATGCCACAGAAGGCAATGTGTACGTGGAAGGAAAAAAGATAGAACATATTACTCCAATTGATGCGATTAATTATGGAGTACAAGTAATTTATCAAGATTTTGCCGTATTCCCCAACATGACTGTGGCAGAGAATATTGCAATGAATCGTGCGTTAATGACCGGCGCCAAAAGAATGAATTGGAAGGAAGCAAGAAAGATAGCCATAGAAGCTATGGAACAGGTTGGTGCCAATATAGATCCTGATATTCTGGTAGAAAGGTTGTCTGTTGCCAATAAGCAGCTGGTAGCTATTAGCAGGGCAATTATTAATGATGCAAAGGTGCTGATATTAGATGAACCAACTACAGCTTTAACGGATAAAGAAGTTAAGAAATTAAATATTATATTAAGAAAATTAAAGGAAAAAGGTATAGCTATTGTAATTGTAAATCATAAGCTGGATGAAATTTATGAAATTGCAGATTATCTGACAATTCTTCGAAATGGTGAAAGCGTTGCCCATGGTCCAATAAGTGAGTTTAACCGTGCTACATTTATTAAGTATTTAACGGGTAAAGATATTTCTGAAGAAAAATATCAACCGAAAGAGTCCAAGGAAGAAGTTCTCAGGGTTGAGCACTATACCAGAAAAGGCTCCTTTGAAGATGTCAGTTTTACATTATATAAAGGAGATGTTTTGGGAATTACCGGGCTTCTGGGGTCAGGGCGTGGAGAGATTGCAGATGCTTTATTTGGCATTACTCCGGCTGAATCCGGTAAGGTATATTTACATGGGAAAGAGGTACACATAAAATCCATTGATGATGCTATTCACCATAAGATAGGATATGTCCCGGAAGACAGATTAACCCAGGGATTATTCTTAGACCTTTCCATTCAGGAGAACACAGTGGCTGCTTCCATAAGTAAGTATATGAGAAAAGGTAAAGTCAATACAGCGATAATGCAAAGCGATACTATGGAATGGATTAGAAAGATTGGATGCGTGGCTTCTTCTCCAAAAGCTAAGATTCGCACTTTGTCAGGAGGTAATGCGCAAAAGATGGTAATTGCCAAATGGCTTAATGCAGAACCGGAGATTTTAATACTGAACGGTCCTACCGTTGGTGTGGATGTTGGTGCTAAAGCCGATATACATAAGATATTACACAATCTTGCAGAGCAAGGTGTGGGAATTATTATTATATCAGATGAAGCAAATGAGATTGTAAAGAATTGCAATAAAATTATTGTTATGAAAAATGGCAGAATCTCTAATCGGTTAAAATCTTTAGATACAGATGAAACAAAGCTGACCAGCCTAGTAAATGGCGAGTGGGGAGAGGGCGTATGAATAATAAACTAAAAACTATTTTAACTACCAATGAAATGATAGTTATTTATATTATAGCAGGTCTTTCCATACTCATTGGCTGTGTAAACAGTGCATTTATCGGAGTTCCAACTTTGATCAGTTTATCACGTTCTATGCTGGTTACCCTTATATTTGCAATTGCAGAAATGATTGTTATCGTATCTGGCGGTATTGATGTATCATTTCCAGCTGTTGCGTGTATCTCTCTTTATGCAACCATAAAGACCATGTTAGCCTTGAACATTGATAGCCCAGTATTTGCTTACCTGATGGCAGCCCTTATAGGAACCGGATTTGGACTTATCAATGCCATACTAATAGCAAAGGTAAAGATATTGCCCTTAATTGCCACTTTAGGTGTAAGCAGTGCAGTAAGCGGCTGGACTCTTGCATTCCTGGGTACCAAAGAGATATCCAATATCCCAGAGAAAGTAGATAAGCTATCACAATTATTTTTATTTACATATACAAGTGGAAATGGAATTAAATATTCTCTAACCATACTTGCAATTATTCCTGTTGTGATTTGTATAGGAGCCCATATTATATTGAAGCACACTATGTTAGGCAGAGGTGTTTATGCAATCGGTGGGGATAGTAATGCAGCAAGAATTGCAGGCTTTAATGTTACAAAAATACAGTTTATTACTTATATGACTTCCGGCTGTCTTGCAGGAATCGGCGGAATCACCTATATGATTTTAATGAGGCAGGCAAGTCCTCAGGTTCTTATGGGCAGTGAAATGATGGTTATTGCAGCAGTTGTCATTGGTGGAACCAGAATTACCGGAGGACATGGATCCGTATTTGGTACTTTTCTTGGTGTATGTTTGATTACACTTGTTCAAAATAACTTAATTATGCTTGGGATTCCAGCACATTTTCAAACCTTCGTTGTTGGTTTAATCATAGTTATCGGTACAGCAATTACCTCTATAAGAGCTAAAAAAATTGCTAATAGTGCCAAGATTTAAGGGTAGGTTGAGAAAATGTTGCTTTTCAATCAGCAATTTCAACATCATGATTTTATGCGTGTTAAAGCATGCAGATGGGAGTTCAGTTGAAAAATAGAAGGCAATTTTTCAACATCCTGATTTTATGCATGCTAAAGCATGCGGATGGGAGTTAATATGAATAAGATAAAAACATCGTTAAAAGGTATTGATCGTAATTCAACTACACTTTTTAGTATCATAGTAATAATTTTTGCAGTAATGAGTATTCTGGCGCCAAAAACTTTCTTAAGTGTGACAAACCTTCAAGGAATGGGCATTCAATTTTCTGAGTTTGGTATTCTTGCCATGGGTATGCTTTTAGCTATGATATCCGGTGGCATTGATTTGTCCTTGGTAGGTATTGCAAATCTCTCCGGCATAGTTGGTTCCTTTGTAATGATAGAAATGGGTGGAAGCGTTATGTCCATCTTTATAGGTATCATTGCAGCAATCCTTGTTGGTTCCCTATGCGGTATATTTAATGGATTATTAATCGGATATTTGCAGATTCCGCCAATGCTTGTTACTCTTTGTGGTCTCCAGCTATATACAGGTTTAGGGTTGTTAATTACAAAAGGTCCTGCATTAATCGGACTGCCGCCTGCTTTTAGCGTGATTGGTAATGGAACCTTACTTGGTATTCCAATCGCTCTCATTATATTTATACTGGTTGTGGTTTTTGTAAGTTACTTATTAAATTCTACAAAATACGGTCAGTACGTAAGATTTATGGGTACTAATTCTACCGCTTCCAGATATTCCGGTATCAATAATTTTAAAGTTACCCTTTGTACCTATGGAATATCTGGACTGCTAGGCAGTATTGGAGGAATTATTATGGCTTCTCATTATAATTCAGCCAAATCAGATTATGGAACATCCTATACTTTATTAACTTTATTAATTGTAGTATTAGGTGGAACCAACCCTAATGGAGGGTATGGTAAAGTTAGTGGTGTTACACTTGCAATTATAGTGTTACAGTTAATTTCAAGTGCATTTAATATATTAAGAGTTAATTCATTTATTAAGACCTTTGTATGGGGCGTACTTTTACTGGCTATTATGGTAAGAGCCCACTTCTTAGAGAAAAAGCAGTTAGCAAATTAGGTACTAAGGTGTCAGAATGGAGGATTATTATGAGAATCATTAAAGCAAAACCAATTACCAAAGAGAACTTTTCTCTTTATGGAACATTTTCTAACATGATAGAACCTGAGGGTAACCATTTGGGAACCTTTTATTTTGACAGAGTTTTATTTCATGTATCGGGCAAGATGCCTTTTGCATTCTCTGCTTTGGTTTCCGATAAGCCGGAACAGATGATAATAACAGCAGTAGAATATCATAATAAAACAGCAGAAGGAATTCTGCCTTTGGATGATGATGTAGTCATTCATGTGGCACCACCTTCCAAAGAGCCTGTACCTGAACTTACGGAAGCATTTATCGTACCTAAGGGCACTTTTGTAATGCTTAATACCGGAGTATGGCATATGGCAGCATTGCCAATCCATAAGGATAAAGTTCATGTACTGATAACTTTACCGGAACGTACCTATTTCAATGACTGTACCGTTGTAGAATATGGTCCGGAAGAACAATTTGAGATTCAATTATAATGCATAAATATAAGGAGACATAATATGAAGAAAATAATTAATCAACCAGAAAATTACGTAAATGAAATGTTGGAGGGCTTATATATTGCCCATCCGGACCTAATCACTTACACCAATGATGATCTTCGCTGTTTAGTAACAGCTAATAAAAAAGAAGGTAAAGTAGGAATCGCAACAGGTGGTGGTTCCGGACATCTGCCTTTATTCTTAGGTTATGTAGGAAAAGGTATGCTTGATGGATGTTCGGTAGGAGATGTATTCCAGTCACCAAGTGCGGAACAGATGTTAGCAGTTACTAAGGCAATTGATTCCGGCGCAGGCGTATTATATATATACGGCAATTACAACGGAGACATATTTAATTTTGATATGGCTGCAGAGATGGCAGATTTTGAGGAAGACATTCGAGTTGAAAGTGTTGTAGCTGGAGAAGATGTTGCGTCTGCAGGACCTTCCAAAGAAGGCGAAAAGAACACCAGAAGAGGTGTTGCAGGTATCTTTTTCGTATATAAATGTGCTGGTGGAGCAGCAGATGCCATGCTTAATTTGGATGAAGTTAAACGTGTAGCTGAAAAGGCAGCAAATAATGTAAGAACTATGGGCGTTGCTTTAACTCCATGTGTTGTGCCTCGTGTAGGAAAGCCTGGATTTACCATTGAAGAAGATGAAATGGAAATCGGTATGGGTATTCACGGTGAAACAGGAATCAGACGTGGAAAATTAGAACCTGCTGATCAGATTGTTGACGAAATGTTAGAAAAAATCGTTAATGATATTCCTTATGTAAATAGTGATGAGGTTGCAGTTCTTGTAAATGGTCTTGGTGCCACACCTTTAGATGAGCAGTATATTGTAACAAGAAGAATTAATCAGTATTTAAAGGGTAAAGGAATAAAAGTTTATAGATATTATGTTGGAGAATATGCTACATCTCTTGAGATGGCAGGCTTCTCAATTTCCTTATTAAAACTGGATGAAGAACTAAAAGGTTACCTTGATGCACCGGCACAGACACCATTCTTCGTTCAATTATAGGGGAAAAGACAATGGATAGAACATATATAATCAGACTCAGTTCATACAAGACATGCTGGATTACTTTACAAGGAGAAGACAATGAATAGAACATATATAATCAGACTGTTAAAAGAGATTCAGGATATCATGGTGGAAAATAGGGATTATCTTATCAATCTTGACAGCATAGTTGGTGATGGAGATTTAGGACTTACCATGAGTGACGGATTTGTTGCAGCTTATAAGGCTGCCTTAGACAGTGAAGAACCGGATATAGGAAAAATCCTATACAATGCCGGTAAAGCTATGTCTACTGCAGTTCCGTCTACGATGGGTACTCTTATGGCTTCCGGTTTCATGCAGGCAGGAAAAGTACTAAAAGGCAAAACAGAATTAACGGATATGGATATTGCAGACATATTCGGAGCTTATTTAGAAGGTGTAGCCAACCGAGGAAAAGCTAAAGTGGGTGATAAAACGTTCTTAGATGGTTTGGATCCTGCAGTAAAAGCATTAAAAGAGGCATTAAATGCTGGAGAATTACTGCCTGTTGCAGCGACAAAAGCCAGAGTAGCAGCAGAAGAAGGATTTAAGAATACGACTAACATGATTGCTGTACACGGAAGAGCAGCAACCAGAGGCGAAGCCTCTAGAACATTAGAAGATCCAGGAGCTGCTGTAGCCATGCTTATTATGAAGGCATTTGAAAAGACTGTGGTAGGATGAAAAGGTTATTGTGAATATTATGCTATTCTGGGGTATTCTGTCATTATGAATATTCTGTCATTGTGAATATTCTGCCATTGTGAATATT
>ENA-UOOI01001902-UOOI01001902.1-fermentation-metagenome-genome-assembly--contig:-NODE-1902-length-19743-cov-3.235829_pt1 | contig 19743 bp, 18 predicted proteins | sample MGYA00245779_ERZ724027 | MGnify/ENA primary metagenome ERZ724027 (study PRJEB28704, sample SAMN03018318) | fermentation metagenome | biome: anthropogenic terrestrial biome; feature: soil; material...
TTATCCGTTAGTGTTCAGCCATAATACGGATAAAACACCTGCGGTTGAGGATGGCTCATGTTTAAATGGCGTAAAACGTATTGCCGGTTTTTTCAATTCTGCAGGACCCATTGTGCCAAATTGTGAATAAATAAGGGAACCGGCGCTGTAACGGAGCAAGTGTTTTGAAATTTGGCAGGGCTGTGCGGGTAAGCTGGATGCCGGTGGAATAGTGCGCAGATTGCGACAGCGAACAGCCATAAATTCAGCGGGGGATGAAAATGAAAAATATTTATTTGATTGGCGGTACAATGGGGGTTGGCAAAACGACTACCTGCCGCATAATAAAATCCAAGCTTAACAACAGTGTATTCCTTGATGGGGACTGGTGCTGGGACATGCACCCTTTTCAAGTTACGGATGAGACAAAACAAATGGTTATGGAAAACATCTGCTTTCTCTTAAACAGCTTTATGAAATGCTCTGCTTTTGAAAATATTGTGTTTTGCTGGGTAATGCACGAACAATCTATTATAAATGAGATCCTTTCCCACATAAATGCTGACGGCTGGAACATCCATTTGATTTCTTTGGTGTGCAGTGAAAAGGCATTGCGCGATCGTTTACAAAAAGACGTCAGCGCCGGAATTAGGGAGGCAGAGGTCATTCAGAGGAGCATCGCGCGTCTGCCCCTTTACGATAAACTTGATACAGATAAAATCGAAGTGTCGAAAATCGGGCCGGAAGAAGCTGCCAATCTTATCGTTCAAAGATGTTCCGGACCGGCGGAGGATGACCGATGATGACTGCGATAAAATCTAAAATTTGTGATATTCCCGCCATCCTGTACGGAGAGAACTCCGACCGGGTCTGGCTGTTCGTCCACGGAAAGTGCGGGTACAAAGAGGAGGCGGAAGCCTTCGCGGAAATTGTCTGCCCAAAGGGTGCTCAGGTTCTGGCCATCGACCTGCCTGAACATGGGGAACGAAAAGCCGAAACCGGCTTTGACCCGTGGCACGTTGTACCGGAGCTGCGGGAGGTTATGGCGGATCTCCGGCAGCGGTGGGAGCACGTCTCCCTTCGTGCCAACAGCATTGGGGCGTGGTTTTCCATGCTGGCCTTCATGGACGCGCCGCCGGAACAGGCGCTGTTTGTTTCGCCTGTGCTGGATATGCGGCAGTTGATTCAAAGCATGATGCTCTGGGCATCTGTGGAGGAAACCCGGTTGGAGCGGGAGGGCGAAATCTCCACCAACTTTGGAGAGACGCTTTCCTGGGACTATCTGCAATACGCGAAAGGGCATCCCATCGTAAAATGGGATGCCCCGACGGCGGTTTTGTATGCCGGCCAGGACAATCTGACCGGCCGGGAAACGGTAGACGATTTTGTCAGCCGTTTTGACTGCAAACTGACCGTTATGGAAACCGGCGAGCACTGGTTCCATACGCCGGAACAGCTCGATATCCTGAAAAGCTGGGAGGATGCAAATACATGATTCGTGAAAACCGCTGTGTAAAAGACAAGCCGGAAAGGAACCGTGAAATGAGCGATTGGTTTACGATAGACCATATAGACAAGGACACACATATCATCAGCGAATACCGGCATTGGGAGGAGACACACTGCTATCTGCTCGTCGGCACGGAACGGGCGCTTCTGATTGACACTGGCCTTGGCATCTGCAATATTTACGACGAAGTGAGAAAGCTGACCGACAAACCTGTCACCGCCGTGGCGACCCACATCCATTGGGACCACATCGGCGGCCACAAGTATTTCCCGGATTTTTACGCCCATGAGGAGGAATTGGACTGGCTTTCCGGAGGATTTCCTCTGAGTATGGATACGATCCGCGCTATGGTGGTTGACCGCTGTGACTTACCGGATGCATATGATGTCAACACCTATGAGCTTTTTCAGGGCACGCCCACAAGAATTATGCATGATAACGACACCATTGACATCGGCGGCAGAGTAATTGAAGTTCTGCACACACCGGGACATTCACCGGGGCATATGTGCTTTTGGGAAAAAGAGCGCGGCTATCTGTTTACCGGAGACTTGGTCTACAAGGACACGCTGTTTGCCTATTATCCGTCCACGGACCCGCAGGCGTATCTCACTTCTTTGGAAAAAGTCGCGGCACTGCCGGTGAAACAGGTGTTCCCTGGACACCACGCACTGGACATTCAGCCGGAAATCCTGATTCGGATGCAGGATGCGTTCCGGCAGCTCCAAGCTGAAGGGAAGCTGCATCACGGGAGCGGAACTTTTAGCTTTGGCGATTGGGCTGTATGGCTGTAAAAGATATATTTTATAACAATAGCGTGCAGTTTCCGCATTCCAAGGCATTTGGCAGGAACTATACAGTAAGGCCTGAAAGCTGTAGGCCAATGTGCAAGTGAAAATTTGCTGTACTTAAAGCTAAATCCAATCGAGTTTTCAGAACGGGGACGAGTAAAGTGGAACTCTTTGATAAAATTAAAGGCCCTATATTTTACAAGGATGATAGCGAAGCGGAACGGCAGCTCAAAGTTTTAATCGAACTTAAGCGAACGGCCTCTGAGAAAACCGCTGATGCCATTGAACAGGAAATAATAATGGTTAGAGCCGGGATTGACGGTGAGAAACAGGTCCATTTCGAGTTAGAAAACAGCCATATCCCTATGTATGTACTACATGATCTATATTACGAATATGACGGCCTTACCGCACAAATTGATTACCTGATTATTACCAGGAAACATCAGTTTGTTATTGAATGCAAAAACCTGTACGGCAATATAGAAATAAACTGCAGCGGTGATTTTATACGCACGTTCTCTTATGGCCGCTACTTTAAAAAAGAAGGAATCTATTCGCCCGTAACACAGAACAGGCGCCATCTTGAAATGATAAAGCAAATACGGGGTGCGGAGAAGAACGCATTGCTCAGGCACGCATTTGAAAAAAATTTTTATAAAAATTACCGCTCGGTTATTGTATTGGCCAATCCCAAAACCGTACTTAATGCAAGGTCTGCTAAAAAGGAAGTACGTAGCCAGGTTATACGTGCGGATCAACTTGCTGAGTATATCAGGAAGGTTGATGCCGAGCCCGACTCTGTGTCACGCAGTGACAGAGATATGGAAAATATGGCGCATTTTTTTGCAAGCACCCATAAACAGCCTAAAGTGGACTATACCGAAAAATTTCGCATCCTGGTCAGTAAAAATGCTTTGGAAACATCAGCCGGCGCGCAAAGCATGTCAAACACCGGGGGTAAGCAGGACGTGATTATCTGCCCAAAGTGCGGAGCGCCGATGGTACGCCGCAAGGCCGCCAAAGGGCCAAACGCCGGGAATGAGTTCTATGGCTGTTCAAATTTTCCGAAGTGCCGGGCAATTATTAATATTAAGTGACAAAACAAAAAGCTCCCGTCTTTATCCAAAGTGAATAATCATGCCAGTTACTCTATCAGATGAACAGCGAACATCTCTAACGAATCCAAAGTCCGGCATCAGCCGATACAGCGGAAGTAAAGGCTCTTAACATTGGTTACATCAATACTTACCTACTTCAAGGCCGGCCATATTGATTATCTTTACTACTACAGCAGCCTGCGTGCCAAGGCAAAACAACGGGCTTGCCGCCTGTGCAGTATCTTTTTACCCATTACGGCACTATTTTGTAAAGAAGATTTTGGCTGGGGCATATATTTGTACGAAGGGGGTAAAACGATGAAAACTTTTGTCATTACTAAAAAGGGCGCTTTAACCGCTTTGTTCTGCGCATTAGCGGCTGTGGCGGGGATAACGTTCGGAGTAAGGGGAGCGCGCGCCGTGCAGGCGTCGGCAGCCAAAAGGGAGCTGCCGATTTACAATGTTAAGACGGACGAGAAAAAAATAGCGATTTCATTTGACGCGGCTTGGGGGAATGAGGAGACCCAGACACTTATAGACATACTTAAAAAATACAACGTGAAAACAACGTTCTTTGTGGTGGGGGCTTGGGTGGACAAATACCCGGAGTCTGTGAAGGCCCTTACTGACGCTGGGCACGAGGTGTGCAACCACTCGAACACACACCCGCATATGCCGAAGCTTTCACAGGAAGATATGGAAAAACAGATAAAGGAATGCAATGAAAAAATAAAGGCGGTAACAGGCAAGGCGCCTGTGCTTTTCAGGCCTCCGTACGGGGACTATAACAATACAGTTATAAAAACCGTGGAGGGGCTTAATATGTACCCGATTCAATGGAATGTTGACAGCCTGGATTGGAAAAACCCCACCCCGCAGCAGATTGCAGACAGGGTGCTGAAAAAAGTTGTCCCAGGTTCGATAGTATTGTTCCATAACGGCGCAAAAAACACGCCGGCCGCGCTGCCTGTTGTTTTAGAGCAGCTGCAGTCGCAGGGGTACAAGATAGTTCCGGTTTCACAGCTTATTTATAAGGAAGGCTATACAATCGATGCCGCAGGCATGCAGATAAAAAACTTGACGGCCTGACGGTACCTTGCAGGCGGTTTTTATTTTGCCGTGCAGTAAGAGGGGCAGGGGCGGCAAGCCGCGTCAGTTACATACTTCAGCATGCTGTGAAAGAAACTGTGCGGCGGAGGTTACTCCGTTTATGCGGCTGCGCGGACGGACTCCGTGCAGCCGCACACTTATGGTTTATACAAATTTTTTTCTTGCAAAACGTAGGATATTTTGTTATAATTTATGCATAAAAGCAGAGTAGGATTTTGCGCGTTAAGTGCCGCACGAACAGGGAGTTGTCGGGCGGACGAAAAGGAAACTTGCGGTGCAGAGTCCGCATCCCGCTGCTACATATACCGAGGGAAACCTCCACTATGTAGCGATTCTTGTTAAAGGAGAGGTTTCCCTTTGAAAAATTTAATAAGTTCCGTCAGGGCGTCAGCGGAGAATATAAGCAATATCTCCGTAATCTCCGTGTGCGGCATGCTGCTTGCCATGCAGGCAGTGCTGGGCTCATTTACCATTAACGTAACGCAGCAGATGAAAATCGGCTTTGCCTTTTTGCCGACGGCCGTAGCCGGATTCCTTTTCGGCCCCGTCGCAGGCGGCATAATGGGCGCGCTGGGCGACGTCCTTTCCAGTATTATAAGGCCTACAGGTCCGTATTTCCCCGGTTTTACGCTCAGCGGATTTATAGGCGGCTTTATCTACGGGCTTTTGCTTTACAAAAAACCGGCCGGCCTTTTGAGGACATCTGTTGCCAGGGCGGCTGTTTTTGTTTGTGTAAGCCTGCTTTTAAATCCCATGTGGCTTTGCGTTGTATACGGTAAATCATTCATAGCGGTGTTTGCGGGGCGCTTTGCGGCAAAAGCGATTATGCTGCCGGCGGACATTTTTTTCCTTTACACATTGCTTAAAATCCTTGAGAAAGGCGCGACCGGCGCATTTGGCGGCCGCTTTTTCAGAAGGCACGGGAATTAAAAGCATTTTCGCGGCAAAGCTAAGTGTGATTTTTATTTTCCGCTTTCAGGCCGTCTTAAAAATATTATTTGTATAAAAGCCTTTTCGTAACGAGACGACGGAAAGGCTGAATTTGTAATGATACGTCAAAAATTGATTTTCGGAGGCAGTATGTTGAAAAAATATTTGCAGGCAGGACAGATAGTCGGTACGCACGGCATAAAAGGGGAACTTAAAGTCCAGCCGTGGTGCGACTCCGGCGATTTTCTGCTACAGTTCGGGACGCTTTATTTCAACAGGGGGGAAACTCCGGCAAAGGTGGTTTCGGCGCGCCCGTACAAAAAGCTGCTGCTTGTAAAGCTTGAAGGGGTGGACACTGTGGAGTCTGCCGATACGCTGCTTAACAGGATACTGTATATAAACAGGGAGGACGTCAGTCTGCCGGCGGGCCGGTACTTTATGCAGGATCTTATGGATATGGACGTGTATGACGCCGACACGTTCATATATTACGGCAAAATCACGGACATCATGCGAACCGGCGCAAACGACGTGTACCAGATAACGTCGCAGAGCCATAAAGACTATCTCATTCCGGCGGTGGCGCAGGTTATTATCAACATAGACTTTGAAAAAAATAAAATACTTATACGTCCGGTAAAGGGGATCTTTGACGATGAGGATTGATTTGCTCACCCTTTTCCCCGAAATGTGCGAAACGGTGATGGACGAGAGCATTATCGGGCGCGCGCGCAAAAAGGGCGCCGTGCAGGTCTGCTGCCACCAGATACGCAGTTTTGCTTTCGACAAGCATAACCGTGTCGACGACTCGCCCTTCGGCGGAGGGATGGGCATGCTGCTTATGGCCGAGCCTATAGCGCTCTGCATGGATGACCTTACATGCACGCTTGGGTATAAGCCGCACACGGTCTACATGTCGCCGCAGGGCAAAGTCCTTACGCAGCAGCGGGTGAAGGAACTTTCGCTCCTTGACGGCCTTGTAATAATATGCGGCCATTATGAGGGCGTTGACGAACGCGTGCTCGAAGGATACGCCGACGAGGAAATCTCCGCGGGCGACTATGTCGTCACCGGCGGGGAGATGCCCGCGCTTATGCTTGCGGACGCCGTGTGCCGCATGGTAAAGGGCGTGCTGTCGGACGACGAGTGCTTTGAGGAGGAGAGCTGCTTTAACTCGCTTTTGGAGTACCCTCAGTATACACGCCCCGCGGTCTGGCGCGGCAGGGAAGTCCCGGAAGTGCTTTTGAGCGGAAACCACGAGAACGTGCGGAAGTGGCGCCGTATGCAGTCGCTTTACAGGACCGCTGTTAAAAGGCCTGAGCTTTTAAAAAATGCCTGCCTTTCGGACGCGGACAAAGCCTATGTTGAAAGCCTTGGCATAACGTGAGCGCGAAACATAACGCGTGTGCAGCCATATTATAGTCAAAGCAAAATATAGTTTCCAAAAAAGGCTGCTATTGTAGCAGAGGAAACAAAAATTTTCAACAAATATAGCATATTGCACAAACAACATGGCATTTATTTACCTTTTATTCGGTTATCAATCCAAACTTTTTCAATTTTGTTGACGACATGACGAAAAGTGATATAATAGCCTTAATCAAAGAACATTTGTAATTATATTCTTTTTTATATTGTGAATTGGTTTTATTTGTATAGGAGTGAATTTTTATGTGCGTTAAAGAAGTACTTGTCCAAAATCAGGTTGGGCTGCATGCCCGCCCTGCTACTTTTTTTATTCAGAAAGCTAATGAATATAAGTCGTCCATATGGGTCGAAAAGGACGAAAGGCGCATAAATGCAAAGAGCCTTTTGGGTGTACTGTCACTTGGAATTGTCGGAGGAACTACCATAAAGATAATCGCCGACGGCCCAGACGAAGAAGAAGCTATCGACGGCCTTGTGAAGCTGGTGCAGTCCGGCTTTGCGGAATAACCGCGTCTTGACTTGGCACCGCTTATGCGGTGCTTTTTTTGTTTTTTCAGCGCGTTTACGGGGGAAAGGCCTGACCTTTGTAACGGGCTTTTGGCGTATGTGCAAAATGGAGGGTTCGCTTTGACCGACCACGAAAAACGTATAAAGGAACTGCGTAAAAAGGCCATGGGCCTGCCGCTTAATCCGGGCGTGTACATCATGCACGACAAAACCGGAAAGATTATTTATATAGGCAAAGCCAAAGCCCTTAAGAACCGCGTAAGCCAGTACTTCGGGTCGGAAAAAAACCACGACGGCAAAGTCCGGCAGATGGTCGCGCACGCGGAGGACTTCGAGTATATACTTACCGACAGCGAGTTTGAGGCGCTCGTGCTGGAGTGCAGCCTGATAAAGCAGTATATGCCTAAGTACAACATACTGCTTAAAGACGCCAAGGGCTACCATTACATCAAGGTGTCTAAAGGCCCCTGGCCGTCCGTATCGTCGGTTAAGCAGATGCTTGACGACGGGGCGGAGTACATAGGCCCTTTTGTAAGCTCCTGGGCTGTAAAAAAATCAGTTGACGAGGCCGTGAAAATTTTCAGGCTGCCTTCATGTACGCGCCGTTTTCCGCAGGATATAGGCAAGGGCAGGCCGTGCCTTAATTATTATATAAAGCAGTGCTGCGCGCCGTGCGCGGGCAGGGTGACACAGGAGGAGTATAACGAGGCGGTCCGCGCGGCGGTAAGCTTTTTGCGCGGCGGAAGCGCCGAAAGCACGAGGGAGCTTACCGAAAAAATGAATAAGGCCGCTGAAGGGCTGCAATTTGAACGTGCCGCAAGGATACGCGACTGCATAGCGGCTATAAAGCGTATGAACGACAGGCAGAAGGTAGTGGCGTCACGCATACCGGAGCAGGACGTTATAGCGCTTACGCGCGGTACAGGCAAAAGCTGCTTTGAGGTTTTCAGGTTTAAACGCGGCCGCCTGTATGACCGTGAAACATTTATAGTCGGAGAAACCGGCGCGGACAGCGCCGCACGGAGCGAATTTATAGAGCGGTATTATTCTATGCGCGGGGACGTGCCGCCCCGAGTTTCAACCGACGGCCCGGCGGAGGGCGCGGAGCTGCTGGAGAGGTGGCTTTCAGGCAAGGCAGGCTCCCAGGTAAGGATTGTATGCCCTAAAAAAGGCGAGCAGGCGCGCCTTGTTGCAATGTGCCGCAAAAACGCCGCTGAGCAGCTTGCGCAGTCAGTCGGGCGCACAGGGCGTGAAACTTCAGCCTTGGATGAGCTGGCGCGCCTTTTAGGGCTTAAAAGCCCGCCGGAGTATATAGAGTCATACGATATCTCTAACCTTGGCGGCGCGGAAAACGTAGCCGGCATGGTGGTTTTCCGCAACGGGCGGCCGCTGAAAGCGGCGTACAGGAAATTCAGGATAAAAACTGTGGCAGGCCAGGACGACTACGCGTCTATGCGTGAAGTGGTGAGCCGCAGGGTCAGTGAGTATTTTAAGCAGAAAAACAGCGGTGAAAGCGAAGGCTTTGGCCGCCTGCCGGACCTTATACTCCTTGACGGAGGCAGGGGACAGGTATCGGCGGTAAGCCCGGTGCTTAAAGAAGCCGGCCTCGACATACCGCTTTTCGGCATGGTTAAAGACGGACGCCACAGGACGAGGGCCATTGCCGCCGAAGGCGGCGAAATATCAGTGCAGTCCAGCCGCAGCGCGTTCACGCTCATTTCTTCCATACAGGAAGAAGTACACAGGTTCGCCATAGGCTACCACAGGCAGCGCCGTGGGAAGGCCGCCTTTTCTTCAGAACTTGCGTCGATTGACGGCATAGGCGAAAAACGCGCCAAAATGCTGCTCAAAAGTTTTAAGACAGTGCAGGCCGTAAGCATGGCCGAAGTAAAAGAACTTGAAAACGTAAAAACAATGACAAAACCCGCCGCCGCGAATGTTTACAGGCATTTCCACGGGGGCGGGGATAAGTAGAAAAGCGGGGTTCCGGCCTTCCAGCCGAAACCCCGCCGCCCTGTTCGATTTTAAACTCCCGGACATAAAACACTTAAAACAATGTGCTTAAAACATTGGTATCACCGCAACATACTGCCGACACATTACGTATGGCGCTTATCATGGAAAAGCCTAAAAACAATCTCCGTATTTGACGGTAAACTTTAATAAGTTCAAAATGAATTTGCCTTCATGTATAAGTCACACAGCACCGGCGTGCAAAGTGAAAAAGGATTTTATACGGGAACCTTCCTGCAAGACAGCCGACCCCAATGGAACCTGGCTGCCCGGACAATGTGCGTCTTCCTGGCCCATCGGACTCACCCCTTTCAGCAACGATTGGCAGACAATGCCTCGATGTTTCTCCCCCTGCCGAACTGTGCCGGACTGCTTCCGGCCTTTTCGGCACCTTATGTTCTGTCAATTTCTTTATCTTTCGACTATATTATATATCAGCGTTTTGTGTATGTCAATAGTTTTTTATAAATTTATATATATTTTTTAGTTATATTTTTAACAACTGATATTAAATCGTTTCTCGTTCAAAAATAACTGCGGCGTTTGTTGAAAATCACATTACAATATAGTATAATCTAACTGTAGATTATGGAATTAAATATAACATTTTATTTCGGTATTTCTAATAAATTAAGGCCGTTTTAATCGGCTTTGCATATTTTAAGGAGGGAATAATATTGAAAAAAGCATTTGCGCTGCTGCTTGCATCCGCTGCTGTGCTGGCCGCGCTTCCTTTCGCACCTGTAACGGCTGAGGCTTCATCCTCAGACGCGGCTGTAATAGACATGCACGGGGCTAAAACGTGGCTGGGGACTACGTCGTCGTGGAGCAAAAAGTGGAACGAAGACAACTTCGAGGACGTTACGGGCGAAGACGTGCGCTACAGCGGCAGCCTCACGGTGAAGGCCGGCAGTGTTGACGATATTACTGTTAACGGCAGCAACTCAAAACTTATAGTCAAAGATGTCAAAGCCGGCGACATTTACTGTGAAGGCAAGACCGAGATAACTGACAGCAGCGTTAAGTCGGTCGAATCCGACGGAGACATAACCCTGAGCGACAGCACCGCGCGCGGCAGCGTTGTTTCAGACAACGGGGAAGTAACCCTTAAAGACGGCTCCGTAGTTAAGGGCGACGTTACAGGCGACGACATTTCACTGCCTTCCGGCGCGACTGTAAGCGTCTCAGGCTCCATAACGGGCAAAGACCATATCTACCTTGACAACTGTACACTTAAGGCACAGAAACTGTGCGGCAGCGACACGTGTACCCTTCAGGCCGACAATTATAAAAGTACGTTGCCGCCTTTGGCGGACATGGACGACATTATAGTCGAAGACGGTGAACTGACGGCAAACGACGACATACTTGCCGGTTCGCTTTATATAAAGGACGGGGCTGAATTTATAACAAATTCAGCGCTTGAGCTTGACGACCTGCAGGGACCAGGGACGCTTTACTTCAACGCGGGCAAGCTGATTGTACACAGCGGCATAACCGGCAGCCCGCTGTTCGTTTTTAAAAATACCGTAAGCAACGGGACCAGTGCCTTTAAAGCCGACAAAAACTGCGTAAGTACAAGCGATGTAAGGCTGTACGACTATCAGCTCCAGGTCGACAGTTCCGGCGGCTATGATGTTTTTAAGCTGCGCAACGACTTAAAGGAGGGCCTGTCGTTTAATATTTCCGTTTTAACGGTAAGTAAAAACAGCCCCGGCACGGTTAGCGCAACCGTCAAACCGGCACTCTCAAAATTTGCCGATGGCACGAAAATAAAGTGGGAGCTGTACGGCGACGACAGCGCGTACTCTATCTCGGCGAGCAGCACCGGCGAGTCGTGCAAGGTGTCGCTCAGCGGTTCATCAAGCGGTATGCACTCAGCAACGCTTACGGCTTACCTTGTAGACAAAAAAGGCGACAGGCTGAGTGACTACAGGTCCGACTCGTGCCTTGTAAAGTCAGGATATGACGATACTTCTACAACAACATCGTCGTCAGGGAGCGTTAAGCTTGACACAGACTACGTTTCGCTCTTGCCCGGAAATACGTACTGGGTGCTTGCAACGACAAGCGCTTCGCAAATGCCGCACGCTATGTCTTACAACTCTGCCGTGGCGACGGTCGGCGCCGGAAAACAGGTAAAAGACACAAGCGGGAACCAGGCGTGGCTCTACCCTGTGACGGGCGTTTCGTCCGGTAAAGTTACAATAGACATAGACGGCCAGAAAATGCTTACGAAGGTTTCGTCAGGCATAATAGTCGACACCGCTTCATATACTATGGCGCCGGGCGGAAAGTACTGCGTTGGCGTTAAGGTAAAGGGAGTGCAGTCGGGCAAGCTGAGCGTTTATACCACAGGCTCATGCTGCAGCGTAAACCTGCTAAAAGATACAAACGGGGATCGTCTTTATCAGGTGACGGGCACCCAGGCCGGCAGCGGGTACGTTGTCTTTTACATTGAGGGCGGTGAAGTCATCTCAACTAAAATCGACGTCCAAAACGGCGCACAGGCCGGAGGTAAAAGCGCCAGGCTTGTGGCTTTGGCTTAACTTAAAAAGGAGCGTGCTTGCGTTATGGGCAACGCTGTAGTGTATTATTCTTGGACGGGAAATACAGAGGCGGCCGCGCTTGAGATTTCAGACGCTTTGGGCGCTGCCGCGGTAAAGCTCTGCGAAGAAAAACAGCGCGGTTCGTTTATAGGCTCGGCGTGTTCAGCGATTGCAGGGCGCAGGAGTAAATTAAGGCCATTTTCCCTGCCTGGCGGGACGGACGGCATTTTTTTGGGTACGCCGGTATGGGCGTCGCACTGCACGCCGGCTGTGAACGCCTTTATTGAAAAAACGGATTTTACAGGCAAAAAAGTTTTTCTGTTTTTTACTCTGGCATCGCGTGAAGCGCCTGAGAAACTCGTTAGTTCAATGAAATGCAGGATTGAAAAAAATGGCGGCAGCGTCTGCGGATGCGTTTCTTTTCAAACGAAAAAAGGCGGCGACACAGGCTGCCGCGACCTGCGCGGGCGCGCCAGGCAATGGGCTGAATCTTTGAGCCTGTAAATCAATTTACCTTTCCTTACAATTTGTGATTTTATCACATACAACGTGTCCGTTTATGGTTATAATAAAGGCGAAATAAAAAAACGGGCGCAAAAGCGTTTTAACGAAAGGGAGATAATCTTATGGCAGTAGTAACAGTTACAAAAGACAACTTCGACTCAGTGGTGCTTAACTCCGACACGCCGGTCCTCGTAGACTTTTGGGCAACATGGTGCGGGCCATGCCGCATGGTTTCACCGGTGGTAGACGAGATAGGCGACGAGTCGAACGGCAGCTATAAAGTAGGCAAGGTAAACGTAGACGACCAGCCGGAGCTTGCGGCGCGTTACAACGTAATGAGCATACCGACGCTCATGGTGTTTAAGAACGGAAAGCTGGCGCAGACTTCGGTAGGAGTGCGCAGCAAGCAGGATATAAAGTCAATGCTCGGTTAAAAGTAAAAAGCAGAGGATGCAGAAATCCGCCGCGCGGTGAAAAACCGGCGGCGGATCTTTATTGTATTGCGCTGACACGTATAGGGACGGCGCATTTTTATTATTCACGGCGGCATGGGAAAATTTACCGTGGGTCAGGCGCTGCCGGAGCCGCGGTCATTGCCTAAATAAAACAGCGCTACTGTGCCCGTTCCGGTATGAACGCCTATGACGGGCCCTATGGGCGCAATGGCGGTTTTGTTGACACCGAATTTTTCCTTTACCTGTTTTTCGACGTACCCGGCGGCTTCAAGCGAATCGCTGTGGCTTATGAAGATTGTCTGCTCCGACGGGTTTTCGGCTGTTTGTTCCATATGTTCAACAAGTGTATCGAGAGACTGCTTCCTGCCGCGTATCTTTTGCATTAGTATTATGTGGCCGCTGTCGTCAAAGTGGAGTACGGGCTTTATGCCGAGCATTGTGCCTACAAGCGCGGAAGTGCCGGATATCCGCCCGCCGCGTTTAAGGTGGTTAAGGTCGTCTACCGTAAACCAGTGGTGGAGGCGGTTCCTGTTGCTTTCAACCCATTTGGCAACGTCTTCTAAGCCTGCGCCTGAGCGCTTATGCATGACTGCGTAGTAAACAAGCAGGCCCTCGCCCATGGAAGCGGCAAGGGAATCAACGGTTATGATTTTACGCTCCGGGTACTTTTCCCTTAAGTCTTTGGCAGTAATGACCGAGTTGTTATATGTACCGCTTAACCCTGATGAAAAACCGATGTACAGGACGTCAAGCCCTTCTTTAAGGTACTGCTCGAAAGTGTCTGAAAACGCCGCTATGCTTATCTGCGTCGTTGAAGCTTCCTCGCCGGCGGCTATCCTTTTGTAGAAGTCGTGCGAAGCAAGCTCGTGCTCGTCAGGGTAGTCAAGGTATGAATCCTCACCTATCTTAAACGCCATAGGAATTACGGTAACGTCCAGCTTGTCAACAAGTTCCTGCGGAAGGTCGGCCGTAGAATCAGTGACAATCCTGTAATCACCCATTTTAAGTACCTCCCCGTATAATAAAAATTCAATATGGATAAATAAAAAGGACCCTAAAAAATTTCAGGGACCTTAGTTAAGCTGATTAAATATAAAGTACCCGCCCGGCCGTAAAATGCTGAATAACCTGCTACTAAAAGCAGGTGGGTACCCTCCCTGAAGCTTCGCACTCCCTTCGTCCGGCAAAAGCCGGGAGGTCTGAAGTCCGCCTCCGGAGTCCGGGTTCCCTATTAAACATTGTAGGGTTATTTCTGCATAGGTCCGCGCACCGGGCAGGATGCGCTTTTATTCTTCTTCGTCCGCGTCTTCCTCTTCGTCGTCGTAGTCCTCGAAGCGTTTTTCAAATTCTGCGGCAAGCCGGTTAAGAAGATCCTGGTCGTCTATTTCGGCAAGCTCCTGCTCGCCGTCTTTTTCGTAAGACTGGAAAATGTAGTAAGTTCCCTGTGACTCGACTTCATCGCTTGGGTCGCTGAAAACGGGAAGCAATGCGTAAAAAGAGCCTTCGTCGTTGTCTATAACGTCAAGAAGCTCAAATTCGTGCTCATTGCCGTCGTCGTCGACCAGCGTAAGCAGGTCGGGACCGTATTCGTCTTGCATCGGAAAATCTCCTCATAAAATATCGTTTGATACTTTGCGGCGCTCCGAATGTTCCGGAAACTATTTATATTGTACTATGACTTAAAGTCTAAGTCAACAGGGAAATAAATGATGCGCCGCGCTTGAAATTTATATTTTTTATTGTTTATGTTTTATTTTTTCCCAGTAATTTTTATAGGCCTGCTCGGTTTTATTGCTGCCGGGCCGGTAGTAAACAGTGCCGCGCATATCTTCGGGCAGGTACCCCTGCTCAACCCAGTGGTCTTGGAAATCGTGCGGGTATTTGTAAAATTGGCCTTTTTTCAGGCTGTCGTCGCCGTCGCAGTGCTTGTTCTGCAGGCTGCGGGGTACGGGGCCGGTTTTACCCGCGCGTATGTCGGCGGCGGCGGCGTCCACGGCGATGTATGCCGAATTTGACTTTGGGGCATTGCAGACAAGTATGACGGCATCGGCAAGCGGTATGCGCGCCTCCGGCATGCCGACCTGCAGAGCTGAGTCTACGGCCGCCTTTACAACCGGTATTATCTGCGGGTAAGCAAGGCCGACGTCTTCGCACGCGCACACCAACAGCCGCCTGCACACCGAGGGAAGGTCGCCTGCCTCAAGGAGGCGCGCAAGGTAGTAAACGCCGGCGTCCGCGTCTGAACCGCGCATGGATTTTTGGAAAGCGGACAGAAGGTCGTAGTGCTCGTCGCCGTCCTTGTCGTACTTCATAGAGCTGCGCTGCGTAAGCTCACGCGCGGTGTCCTCGGCAACGGTGCATTTGCCGCCGGAGGTTTTTGAGGCAAGGACGCACAGCTCCACGGCGTTCATTGCTTTCCGCACGTCGCCGCCGCATGACGAGGCTATAACCCCGCAGGCGTTACCTTCGGTTTCTATTTTAATATGCATTTCGTTTTCAAGGAAGCCGAAGGCGCGGCCGACGGCCGTTAAAATATCGCCTTTGCCTACCTGCTTAAACTCAAAGACAGTGCAGCGGCTTAGTACGGCGCCGTACACGTAAAAATACGGGTTTTCCGTAGTGGAGGCTATCAGGGTGACGGAGCCGTTTTCGATAAACTCCAAAAGTGTCTGCTGCTGCTTTTTATTAAGGTACTGGATTTCGTCAAGGTATAAGAGCACGCCGTTTGGCGCGGCAAAGGTTTCGGTGCGCTTTATGATTTCGCGTATATCCGCAGTGCTCGCGGTGGTTCCGTTTAATTTGTAAAGGCTGCGGCTTGTACGTTTCGCTATTATTGAAGCGAGGGTCGTCTTGCCTACTCCGGACGGGCCGTAAAAGACCATGTTAGGTATGCTGCCGGACTCTATGATGCGCCTGAGCGGCCTGCCCGGCGCAAGAAGATGCTTTTGGCCGACAATGTCGCCGAGCGCCTGCGGCCTGAGCCTTTCGGCAAGTGGAGCGGACATAGATTAAACGCCTCCGTTAAGGTTATGCTCCCGTACTTCTGGGGGCAGTGCCGCGGTTTTATTCGTACAGCGGGTACTTTTCGCACAGCCCGCGGACGGCTGCAAGTATTTTTTCGCTGCTGCTTTCAAAGCTGTTTATGGCGCCGGCTATGCACGCGGCTATAACGTCCATGTCTTCGGCGTTAAGCCCGCGCGTGGTTACTGCAGGCGTGCCGAGTCTCAGGCCGCTCGTTACGAACGGGCTTCTCTGCTCGTTTGGCACGGTGTTTTTGTTTGCCGTTATGTGTACGGAGTCAAGGCGTTTTTCAAGTTCCTTGCCGGTAAGCTCCGTGCCGCTTAAATCTATAAGTATGAGGTGGTTGTCGGTGCCGCCTGAAACGAGCTTTACCCCGCGCCTTGAAAGGCCGTCCGCAAGCGCTTTGGCGTTTACGACTATGCTGTGCGCATACTGCTTAAAGTCAGGCTTAAGTGCTTCGCCGAGGCACACGGCTTTGCCTGCTATGACGTGCATTAAAGGGCCGCCCTGGGTGCCGGGGAACACGGCTTTGTCGATGGCTTTCGCGTACTCGGCGCGGCAGAGTATAAGCCCGCCGCGCGGGCCGCGAAGCGTTTTGTGCGTGGTGGTGGTCACGATGTCCGCCCACTCAACGGGGTTCGGGTGCTCGCCTGCGGCCACGAGGCCGGCAATGTGCGCCATGTCAACCATGAGCATTGCGCCGCACGCGTCGCATATCTCGCGGAAGCGCTTAAAGTCTATCAGGCGCGGGTACGCGCTCGCGCCGGCGACTATCATTTTAGGCTTTACTGACATTGCCGTTTCATAAACCTTGTCGTAGTCTATGCGGCCGGTCTCGGGGCTGACGCCGTAAGGGACGAAATTAAAGTATTTTCCCGATATGTTTACCGGAGAGCCGTGCGTCAGGTGCCCGCCTTCCGTAAGGTTCATGCCCATTACCGTGTCGCCAGGCTTAAGGAAAGCAAAGTAGACGGCGGTGTTTGCCTGGGCGCCTGAGTGCGGCTGCACGTTTGCGTGCTGTGCGCCGAAAAGCCTGCAGGCACGCTCGCGCGCAAGCTCCTCGACTATGTCGACGTACTGGCAGCCGCCGTAGTAGCGCTTGCCGGGGTAGCCTTCAGCGTACTTGTTTGTGAGCACGCTCCCCATCGCGGCCATTACGGCGGGGGAAACGACGTTTTCGGAGGCTATGAGTTCAAGGTTCTGCTGCTGGCGCTTGAGTTCCTTGTCCATAGCCGCGCCGACTTCGGGGTCTTCTTTCGAAACGAAGCCGATGGTGTCAATAATATCACTGTACATTTTTTCAATCCCTTTCCCGAACAGATTTGAAAATTTTTATAGTTTATTATAACCTTTCATGCGGTGAAACACAAGTTTAAACGTCCGCCCCCGCCTTGGCTTTTGCATAAAAAACAGAGAAGTTTTTTAAAAGCTTGCCCAAAACATGTTTTTGCTGTAGAATTGGATATGTCTTTACGGTTTTTACACAGGCGCCGCGCGCATGAGGTTGCGTAACGGCCGTGCGTGCCGCGCCTGTGCCCCGTGGGATGCATTATAATTATGTTTTTATATCTTAAAAAAACCGGAAGTTAAGTTTTGCGGGTGGTTTTTCCATGACTGAAAAACAACGCGCCGCCCTTGCGGTCGAGGCGCTTAAAAAAGAATATCCGGGAGCCGTATGCTCGCTTACATACAAAACACCGCTGCAGCTTCTTATAGCTACGCGCCTTTCAGCGCAGTGCACAGATGCAAGGGTTAACAAGGTGACGCCGCCGCTGTTTAAAAGGTTCCCCGGGCTGGACGCTTTCTGTGCCGGGCCTGTGGGCGATATTGAGGATATTGTGCGCCCATGCGGGCTTTACAAGACAAAAGCGCGTGATATCTTTAATATGTGCCGCATGATAAAGGAAGACTTCGGCGGCAAGGTGCCCGACAGTATGGAGCAGCTTTTAAAGCTGCCGGGCGTAGGCAGGAAGACGGCGAACCTTATTTTAGGCGACGTATACGGCCGGCCGGCCGTTGTCACGGACACGCACTGCATAAGGATATGCGGCAGGCTCGGGCTTAGCGAGGGTAAAAACCCGCTTAAAGTCGAACGGCAGCTCTCAGAGGCTTTGCCGCCGGAGGAGTCAAACGCCTTTTGCCACAGGCTTGTGCTGCACGGCAGGGCGGTATGCAAAGCACGTACGCCCGAATGCGGCGCGTGCTGCATGGAAAAATTCTGCGTTTACGCGCTCAAACGCAGTAAAGTGTGAAAATACGGTCTGAGCCGGCCCGCCTTTTGTTTTTTTAAGGCGGGGCTTGTTTTGGCGGCTTGTCTTTTATTTTTTACCGCAATGCACAGTAATTTCCACGCTTACGTAAAATTTCTTGACATTAGGGTATAAAAAGTAATACAATTAATATTATGATGCAGTAATTTGCATTAGATAAGCAATGCCGTTACATTTGGATTATTTTTATTTGATAGAAATCATAAACAAGGAGGTGTCTGCATTTGCAAATTAGTTTAACCCTTTCTATTATTATCACGGTCGTTGTTGCCGCCGCAGCGGCGGTCTTGGCGTTTTTGGCGGGAGTCGCCCACCGCAAGAAAACGGCCGAGTTTACCATAGGCTCCGCGGAGCAGGAAGCAAAGCGCATTGTAAGCGAAGCCATCAAGACGGCTGAGTCCAAAAAGAAAGAAGCCGTGCTCGAGGGCAAAGACGAAATCCACCGCCAGCGTACAGAGTCGGAGCGGGAGCTTAACGACCGCAGAAAAGAAATACAGCGGCAGGAACGCCGCATACAGCAAAAGGAAGAAAACCTTGACAAAAGGTCTGAAAACCTTGAGGTTAAGGAGGATATACTCAACAACAAGATAAAACAGGCCGAGGAAAAACGTGCCGAGGCCGCCACACTTAAAAAGAACCAGTTCGACATGCTGGAGCGTATATCCGGCTTTACAGCGGATCAGGCTAAGGAGTACCTGCTTAACAACCTCGGCAACGAGCTTACGCATGAAAAAGCCGTAAAGCTTATGGAGTTCGAGCAGCAGACGCGCGAGGAAGCCGACAAAACCGCGCGCGAGATAATTTCCACGGCCATACAGCGCTGTGCGGCAGACCACGTTTCCGAGAGTACCGTTTCCGTCGTACCTTTGCCTAACGACGAAATGAAAGGCAGGATTATCGGCCGCGAGGGCAGGAACATAAGGGCTATAGAAACCCTCACGGGCGTAGACCTTATAATCGACGATACGCCTGAGGCGATTACGCTTTCATGTTTTGAGCCTGTCCGCCGTGAAGTCGCGCGCATAGCGCTCGAGCATCTGATAGCTGACGGCAGGATACACCCCGCGCGCATAGAGGAAACAGTCGAGAAGGCGCGCCGCGAAGTGGATGCATCCATAAAGCAGGCCGGTGAGCATGCTGTTATAGAAGCAGGCGTTAACGGCGTACACCCTGAGATCGTAAAGCTTCTCGGCAGGCTTAAGTACCGCACAAGCTACGGGCAGAACGTGCTCGACCATTCTCTTGAGGTTTCGTATATAGCGGGCATGATGGCTTCGGAGCTCGGCATAAACCCGGCGGTAGCGCGCAGGGCCGGCCTCTTGCATGACATAGGCAAGGCCCTTGACCACGAAATAGAAGGCTCGCACGTTGAGATAGGCGTCAATGTGGCGCGCAAGTACAAGGAAAGCGACGCCGTAGTACACGCCATACAGGCTCACCACGGCGACGTCGAGGCAAAAACCGTAGTCGCGTGCCTTGTACAGGCTGCGGATGCCATAAGTGCCGCGAGGCCGGGCGCACGCCGCGAAAACCTTGAAAATTATATCAAGCGCCTTGAAAAACTTGAATCCCTCGC
>ENA-UOOI01001904-UOOI01001904.1-fermentation-metagenome-genome-assembly--contig:-NODE-1904-length-19716-cov-45.982961_pt1 | contig 19716 bp, 13 predicted proteins | sample MGYA00245779_ERZ724027 | MGnify/ENA primary metagenome ERZ724027 (study PRJEB28704, sample SAMN03018318) | fermentation metagenome | biome: anthropogenic terrestrial biome; feature: soil...
AGGAACTGTTCGTCATTTCAACCTGGGTTCGATAAAGTTCTGCTTCATGTTTGGATACAACTAAAAACCATTTCTATATTTTCCCTGAATACAGGTATATTTAGATACACTAAGATTCCTATTCGTCAATGGGAACTAGGTAAGTTACTTACTAATACTAATTCCAGTATAAAAGCAAAACGAACCTTTTACTTTGACAATATTGCTTTCCTTAAACTTTGGTATATAGGAAAATTGCGGAACTTATAAATTCTTGCTCTTCTCCTTTTCTATTTCAGACAATTCCGTGCCGCTGCAATTCCGGAACGAGAGAATCGGATCCTCCTGTATCAGAAGTCTCATCTTATGAAACTTCAAATCCTTCCCATAAGCGCATTTCACCCCCCTTTCTGCGGTAAAGCAGCAATTTTCCAGATGAATATTCTTTATTGGCATCTCCGGAAGGCCCAAAATGGAAATTGCCTGGCCTGCATGGATGCAGGTGATACCCTGAATGGAAATATCCCGGAATTCGGGAGTACCCTCTGATACCGGCAATGCGTCCTCTGTCTCTGCGAAGATCCTTTCACTGTTATAACGGGTTGTCATTAAAATACCTTCCTTTAAAATATCCTTCATCCGGATATTGTCTATGGATATCTTCTCTACAACCCCACCTCTTCCCCTGCAGCTTTTCAATCGGATTCCAACATCCGTACCCATAAAAATGCAATCGGATACATGAATATTCTTTACATCCCCGGACATCTCGCTTCCCACTACAAATCCACCATGCCCATGATAAACAGTGCAATTGCAAATACTTACCTTCTCACAGGCGACACCCCGTTCTCTTCCCTCCTGGTCTTTTCCGGATTTCATGCATATTGCATCGTCCCCAACATCAAAATCGGAGTGGGACACCATTACATTTTTACACGAATCCAGATCCAGTCCATCTCCATTCTGCGCATACCATGGATTTCTTACTGAGATATTGGAAATCATTACATTTTCGCACAGTAAGAGATGAATGCACCACGCCGGCGAATTCTGAAAAGTTGGTCCGTCCAGCAATATTTTTTGGCATCGTGTCAAATTCAAAAGTGCTGGCCGGGCAAACCTCTTATGGGATTCGTATGCCTCCCTGTCTGCTTCCGCCTTGTGCTTTTTAAAAAATTGTTCCCCTTCTGATGCTTGCTTTTCAGGCCACCATGTCTGGCTATCGATATTGACAAATCCACCGGAATGAACCAATCGGTTCCATTGACTTTCTGTCATCTTTGATCTTTTGACGGGCCTCCATGCTTCTCCGGAACCATCAAAAATGCCTTTTCCGGTTATTGCAATGTTCTTCAAATCTATTCCGTTTATTGGAGAAACGCACCTTACTGTATCCTGTCCTTCAAAATTGGAGGAAACAAGCGGGTAATCGTCGATGCTTTTACTGAATACAACAAGCGCACCTTCCTGTACATGTAAATCTACATTGCTCCTTAAAGATATCGGACCGGTCCGCCATACTCCGGCAGGTACGACAACCCTTCCTCCGCCTTTCAGGCTGCAGTCTTCCACTGCCCTGGCAATCGATTCGGTATTCCTGTGAATGCCGTCTCCTTTTGCTCCATACTCCGTAATGTTAAAATCCTGTTCCGCAAACAAAGGGGCTTTCATCATTTCTTCCTCCAAAATGTTATTACGCCGGTTTTTTGTGGCTTTTATAATGCTTTTTCCGGTTATCGCACCGTTCTCCCAAACAGTTCTGCATCTTATTCCATAAAGGGAATTCCATTTTATGCATCATATCACTCCCCAGCTGTTTAGTTTATTCTTCCGTCAAACAAAGTCTACTCTGTTACTATATAACAATATCTTCTTCTTTACTTTCACAGAATTGCTATGTATAATGGTTCTTGTATAATAATATTGCTTTTTAATAGAAGGTGTTCTGTATGAAAATCAAGGATGAACCTTTGTCACAGAAAGAAAGCTTTCGGATAGAATATACCCCGGCACCCAAAAAACAGAATATGCCTTTGAATCATTATCATAACTGCTATGAAATATATTATTTTCTTGGGAATGCGGCAACATACTTTATTGGAAACAAATCCTACCAGGTGAATAAGTACGACGTCGTATTTGTAGACAAATTCACATACCATAAGACCTGGTATGAGAAAGGGGAGAAAGGTGAAAGATTCCTGATCTATATCAGCGATGAAGCCTTTAATATCATTCCGGATCAGGATATCAGAAACAAGATCCTGCTCATGTTTCAAAAGAAAAAGCTTTCCTTCCCGAATCCATTTAATCGGAGATTATTTCACAAGCTGACGGAGCAGATCTATCCGGCCTCTACACAGCAATCGGAACCAATATCGAAGCTAAAGGCACTGTTTTCCTTATTGAATTTACTGCTTTCCATGGCGGAAATGGTAGACAAAGGGAAGGTCCTGGAAAGCAGCGCAAAAGCCAATTCAAGGGAACAGCGGATCGCTCGGGTTGTTGATTATATTAACTCCAACTATAACGACCCGATTACCCTGGGCATGCTATCCGAGCGATTTTACATAAGCAAATACTATTTATGCCATAGCTTCAATGAGGTTACAGGAAGCAGCATCATGGATTTTGTTACGGAAAAAAGAATTATCGAAGCGGAAAAGCTTCTCCGATATTCCGATCTTAATATCACCCAGGTTTCCGAGGCAGTCGGATTTAATACGATCAGCTATTTTATAACACTTTTTAAGAAGAAATACCAGTGCACCCCTACTGCCTTTCGTAAAAAAGTGAATTTTAATGATTCCAAAAATACCAGTCAACTAACTATACCATAAAATGGTAGATATATTACCCTATTTCAGAGTCTCATAATCTCCCGGCGCCATATAAACATTGCAGTTCCCTTCCCGGTCTGATGTAAACAATATCATGGAATCATCAGGAAACCAAACTGGATGCGGGTGACTATTTTGAGCATTCCATGACGTCCCGTGAGTACACAATATCTTTTGCCTGGCAAGACCATTATCATATTTTACAAGGGAAATATAATCATTCCCATTTTGAGGACCTCCGACAAGATAAGCTCCATCCGCAACGCCATAACTCTCAGTGGAATCAACTTGTACATGCATGGGCTTCCTGCCCGGCTTGTATTCATACATAGACATATTTGAACCATCCGGATTGATAAATAGATCAGCACATTTCCATTCATGAGAAGGGCTTTTCCGTCTTCCATATTGTGTACAAATGCGTCCGCTGTGGGTAAACACTTCATGGCCTGCACGCTCCACATAACGCTTTGTTTCAACAATTGGCCAAACCTCGGAAGTGGAAGGACGAACAATCCAGGTTCTTTGGACTAAATGCCAGGGGCCTTCATGACAGAAACATACGATATCGGAATCAACCGGACTTGTATTCACATGACTGATCCATTCCCGTTCTCCCCAAATAGCCTTAGCACTTTTATCCTTAACATTGACCTGCATAATTACACTGGATGGCCTGCGAAATAAGGTCTCATTCATATGGGAATAGATCTTTCCTGTACTCATGGACAGATTCAAATTCTCTGAATATGCAAAGTGGATCAAATTTCCATCCCCTGTAATGGAAAGAATAGAGCCATGGAATCCTTGCGGCAGTGTATAGTAGCTTTCTTCATCCAGCGTATCCAGGGCCACTGATTTGAGAGTATTATCTGCCCAATAATAAGCAGTCATGGTATTTGGGTCAAGGAGTGCACTGCCGGGTTGTACATGGGGTTCATCCGTTAATTGAATCATACTGCCTGTGGAAATGATAAGATCGTATAACTGCCAGGTACCCGTCCTGTCCGAAGCCACTAAAACATGCTTTCCGTCAAATGAGAAAAGAGGTTGAGTAAAATATGGATGAAAGGTATTCCCTATATTTGGGCTCAATCGAATAACTTCCACCCCTGTCATAGGGTCTTTGACGGTGATTTCCTCCCCTTTTAGAACATTTCCTTTTGCCATGCTGACTTGCCTCCTCCATCCTGCTGAATTTGAAAACAGCTAAATAAGGCAGTTACGTCTTGTCTAGTTTATATCACTCCTTTCAGCCATATCATCCAGGCTGTGTTGCTCCTTTATCTTAGCCATTAATTGTTCGGCGATTTTCGGAAAATTTGACACCTGATTATGTTCTTCCAGTGGATCTTCCCTTAAGTTAAAAAGCTCCTGCCCTTCTCTGTGAACAATTAGTTTCCAATCTCCCTGACGCAAAGCAAACCGATCATGGGTAAGATCCCAATAAAATAATCTTTGCGGGTACTCTTCATTCCCCTTTTCCTTGTCTTTCAGCAAAAGAGGGAGAATATTGACTCCATCCCACTTGGGATCTTCTGGCACAGGACAATCAAGCAGCGCAGCAAAAGTAGGCATCCAATCCACAATATTGATTGGTTCTTCCAATTTAAAAGGCTTCAACCGTCCAGGCCAGGAAACGATACCCGGAGTTCGGATTCCTCCCTCATACAGTTGGGCTTTATGACCCCGAAGCGGATAATTACTGCCCAGCCGTGGTGTATCGTCATGTCTTCCCGGATATTTCGCAATGTCCTGTTTCGGATTTATCGTTACCGCACCGTTATCCGATGCAAACACAACGATGGTATTGTCTGTTTGATCAGAGCATTTGAGGAACTCCATCAGTTTGCCAATACAATAGTCCATATGACTGGTGTATGCAGCATAAGTCTTAAACGAACGATCTCTGTCCGAATCGGCATCATATTGGGCTGTGGAATAATGATCAACCCATTCCTCAGGCGCACGGACAGGAATGTGTACAGCAGTATAAGGGATATAGCAGAACCATGGATTTTCCTGCTCCTGCAGCCAATCCAATGCTTCCCGGGTGATTAAATCCGTAGCGTGCCCTCTTTCTTCAATTAAAGTGCCGTTACGATGCCACGTAAACGTATAAGGTCCCCGCTTATACCGATGTGTATATGGATCAATCCCGCCTGCCAAACTCCCATAACTGTAATCAAATCCATACATGCCAGGAAAAAATTCAGGATCCGATCCCAAATGCCATTTTCCAAACAATCCGGTAGTATATCCGGCATCTTTAAACATTTGAGCCATAGTCCAATATCCATCCGGAAATACAGGCTGATTACTCGGTACGGTAGCATGTTTGCCAAATCTTGAAGCATAACGTCCGGTCAATAGGGACGCTCTGGTCGGTGTACATACCGGACATACATAATGACAATCCAATTGCACTCCGGTTTGAGCCATGCGGTCAATGTTCGGTGTTTGGATAGCAGAACCGTGATAACTGACGTCTCCCCATCCCAAATCATCCGCCAACACAAACATCACATTAGGTTTATCCATTAAATGATCTCCTCATCTTATTTCGGATTATTCTGTCGTTCCGGGTATTGGCAGGTCAACTATTTTCGACGTTCCTATATTGATGCTGGCCCGGATCAAAGTACTGCCCTTCAAACAATCCCTGGAGGGTAGTCGTTACCAGCAGCCGAACTTCGTTGTCCTCCGGTTTCAGCCAGCCTTTCTTTATGCGCCAGGTGTAGGGGCTCCAGGCACGGACTCCGGCAAAATGCCCATTGATATACAACTCCGCGGCGTCCTGAAAGAATGGATCCCGGATGGAAAGCTCCCATTCTTCTTCTTTGCCATCCAAAATGAAACCGGCTTCGCTGTCCATCTGTCTGGTATATTGTATTGTTCCGGCGTAGAAGGGCAAACCATTCCCTTTCCTGTCCCCAATCCTTCCCGTAGCTTTAGGAGATTCCATTCTCCATACACCGTCCTGCTCCTCCTGATATACCGAAAAGTTTCCACTCAGGTAAAGCGGATTTACCAGTCCATCATGATGATACTTTGTATCGACCCATACCCGGATCTCATTGATCCCGGTTTTCAGGTAGTCCGTGATGTCTGTCACCTGATTGGTCGGAAGATAGATGGCCTTTTCATGAAAATCTCCCGGAAGAATCCGATGGCCATTTATCTCAGCATACCATTTTCCTTCTATGCTGCCAGGCTCCATGACCAACAGAACAGGCCGAATGGCAGCGCCGCCACCAAGTTGAAAAGTCGTCCGATATCGACAGGATAAGGGCGGAAACTCCATCTCCCTTGGGCATCCAAAATACTCCTTCAGATGTACTGGCAATGGAATGCCAGCATCGGCTATCTGATTGATGATAGGTTGGCAGTTCACCCGGTATTCCTTTGGATCGTCTTTTATCTGTAAATTCCACGTGCCCAGCCGAAGAGAATTCATGCGATCCACGGATAAGCACCAGTCTCCATCCATGTCCAGATTCCTCCGGACAATCGATTCACAGACTTTTTGCTGAATCTGGTACAAATCCCCTGTTTCAAGATCCTCTGTTTCAGGATCCTCTGTTCTTCTGTCCTCTGCTTTTCGGCCACCTGCTCCAAGGTTCTCTGATTTTCTGTCCTCTGCTCCAAGGTCCTCTGCATTTCGGCCCTCCATCTCAAGCAAAAAGGACTGGTACGGATAAAATATCAAATGGAAATGAATCCTTTGTCCCTGCTGTTTATAGGGAATTGGTTTACCGCCTTCCGGTCCGATGGGAAGACATGTCAGCCTGGGAGACTGCATCCCATCTGCCTGTAATGTGATTTTCACCCGATGTTCTGCTCCGGATGGATTGATCAAAAAGCAGACTGTTTTGCTTCCCTGCTTATAAACTGCAGACAGAATGCAGCTATCCTGCTCTCCATCTTTCTGCGTTTCCACTGAAATATCCCGATCCAGAAGCTTTTCGGTAAGCTCCGGAATCGTTTTCAGATCATCTGCAAAGATAACAGCTTTGCTCTTTGAACTTCCGGTATCCTCCGGAGGATCCGGCCTATTTATATCCTCGGCCTTATTTTCACAATTTACCGGGTTGGAAAGTGCCGGGGAACCCAGCCAGTCTGTATCATCCACGCCTTCCTCCCCCTGCAAATATTTCCGATAAACCTTTCCTGCATCCATATGAAACCATCGGCTGAAGGAAAGTCCGACATCCGATACTTTCCCGATTTGCTCAACGGGAAGGCACAGACTTCCAATCAGCTTCCCGCCGTTTTCCACGTATTCCTTCACTTTGAAAAAGGCATCGTCCTCGATATTGAGCATTGGTGGTAAAATGAGCAGTTCAAATTTCTCTCCATTGACCTGGATGCAGTGCTCCGTTATCGTGCACTGTCCCAGCAACTCCGGATCGATGATGTAATAATCCAGATGATGGCTCAGCAGCAGCCTCTGCAGGGCGGAAAAGTCCTCTTTCAGTTTCTTGTTCACGGTACGTTTTTCCCCCATGGATGTCCACTGGCTGGATATCGGATCCAACAGCAAAACAGGAACTTTGCGTCTGCTCCGGGTTATCACTTCCGTGATCTTTCCTGCGTAATCCGACAACAGGCCTGTGTACCGCCAGTTCGGGTTTTGATAAAAAGAAGACGGAGGTGCGTCATGCTTGGTTAATCCATCCGTTGTATAGAAAAAGGCATGGGGAACAAACCAGCAAATCCCCTGAAGAGCCAGCCAGTCAAAGATCCATTTCATATCCTGAAATGTCATGCCCCAGCCAATGCTATGAAAACACTCGCACAATGCACCGGGTTTCTCATAAAAATGAGCTGCGGAACTGGCCATTTTCCCATTGGCACGATAATTCGAGCTGGCAATGAGAGGAATGGATCCAACCTTCTGATGACCGGCATCGATCCCGGGTATGTCAAAATACTTCAGTTGCTTACTTCTCAGAACAGGCTTTTCTCCTACATAGAGGAGATGATGGTTATGGCACCAGTCACGAATTGGGATCTCATAGCTTTGAATAAAACGATCCGTAACGGTGCTCCGGTAATCATATCTTACCTTATCGGTATCGTCGCCCATTCTTTCAAAGAGAGCCGGCAATTGTTCCTTCAGGGAATATCCATTCCGCTTCTCAAACAGCTCCGGTAACGTTGGAGACCAGGGCATGCTGCCCGGAAAAGCTGAGACCTCATCGCTGAAGAATCCCTTGATCGTTTTCCCGAATTCCGGTCCAAAATGCTTCCGATACGGTTCATGTGTGGTTTCGATAAAATATGCAATTGCCTTTGGATTCAACGTGTCTATGTATTTCCCAAAATACTTAAAGTGCTCCACTGTCGTCTGCAGGATGATTTCAAGATGCCATCGGCCTTCCGGGACCTGCCAACACAGCTTTTTGGCGGGATTGCCTGTAAAAAATCGTTTCCGGTTATATTGGGTCAATCCGCTCATCTGAAAAATATTTTCCCGATAACCCGTACCAACAAAAGTATCCAGATCCACTGGATTCGCCCACCCGATGTGATTCCTCTTCTTATTCCTATCGAAACGGACGGGATACGCCTTTGCCAGAAGAACCTGTCCCCATGGCAAAACCTTCTCCACCGATTTTGGCCCGCATTCCTCCAGCACCAGGTGTTTCAGCGACTTCGCCTCAAACTCGGGATGATCCAGCAGGACCTGTCCGCCGCTCACCCCGCTGGGGTATGGATATTCATCGTACAGCCATACTTCCAGCCCGTGTTTCTTTGCTTCCTCCACGGCGATTCCCACTTTGCAAAACCACTCTTCCGACAGATAAGGCACCGAAAGGCCTTGCCGGGGATGTATGAAAAATCCCCTTATACCCTGGGCTGCCATCTCCCGAACCTGTCTTGCGATTTCTCCGTCTTCCATCTTTCCATTCCAAAACCAAAATGGCTGAATACCAAATCTCAATGCCATACCCATGGACCCTCCTTAGGAAGCTGAAATAAAGCAATGGCTATTCCGTAAATTTCCTTAAAAGCTGCAATGCAATCGGGGCGTCCCTGTCCATGTCCCTGGTGCCGGCCTCAATGCTGACCCTTCCTTTATATCCAGCACTCTTCAATGCTTCAAAAAACTCTCCATAGCAATCTTCCGAAGGATCCAGCGGATACACCCGGCCATGACTGTTGGCAATATGAAGATGCCGAAGAGCGGGGGCGGCCTTTTTCAATACGTCCATACTCTCATTTTCCAGCCGCATATGATAAAAATCCGCCAGCAATTGAATACTCGGATGGTTGACATCCCGGACAAAGCGATACCCCTCTTCCACGGAATTGAGAATATTGGTCTCCCCTTTGTTCAAAGGCTCCATAGCAATGGTCAATCCATACTTTGCAGCCACATCTCCCACAATTCGGGCTGCGTCGACAAGCTGCTTCCAGGCATCTTCCTGTTTCCACCCCTCCGGAACTTTTCTGGATCTTCCGCTTCCAAAAACAGCAATCTTCGCTCCCAGACGTTGGATCCGGTCAAAGGCTTTTTCCAGATATTCACGGACTGCTTTCAAATCCACCTCCGGGCCGGTTAACTTGATATTCCCCGGGAACAGCACATTGAACGCTTCACATTCCAAACTGCTGTCTTCCACTCTCTGTACTGCTTCCTGAAACTCCTGCTCTCCCATGGCCGCAGTCCTGGACACTCCGGCTTCCAAATAATCAAAGCCCATCTTCTCCAATTTGGAGATATTTGTAATTTCCGTACAGATTCCTATTTTCAAGCCACTCACCTCACAGAATTTTTGTCCCATTGCCATTTTATCTCACAGCTTTCTATTACTCTATCCTGTTCTTGCTGTATGTGAGGTAAACATTATCAATATATTGCTCTTTTGATTGCACTCTGTTATGCTATTCTCTCCTCATATCGCATTGCCGCGCCAGGCGGAGCCGATCATCATTTTCCTTATCAGATCCACAGGAAGAACGGTCACTGCCATCAGGATGACAAAGAACAGCTCCGACATGGAAAGTGGAACGGTGCGGAAAACCGATCCTCCGAAGTATATAATGATCAGCTGAATCATTACCACAAACAGCATCACTGTGATAAATCGTTTGTTTTTGCCTATATTGGCCAGCAGTTTCAGTCTGCTGGTACGGGCATTGAAACTGTTGAACACACCGGCAAAAATAAACAAGGCAAAATACGCAGTCATAAATGAAATATTACCGGGTTCGTAACCAAAGACCCTGTGAAACCAGGGAAGCTTTAAAAACAATATGCTGAGCAGTGTCACATAGGAACCCAGAATCAGTATCTGATTATACATATAGGAATTTATGATAGGTTCATCCCTCTGTTTCGGCGGCTCATCCATATATTCCGGAAGCGGTGCTTCCCCGGAAAAGGCCAGACCGGCCAGCGTATCCATTACCATATTTACCCACAGCATCTGTAAAACAGTGAGAGGTGAGTTTACACCGATAAACGGACCGATAATGGAAATCCCCACTGCGCAGAAGTTTATCGTCAGCTGAAATATGATAAACTTGCGGATGCTTTTAAATATGGTCCTGCCATACAGAATGGCTTTTGAAATGGACAGAAAATCGTTGTCCAGTATGACAATATCGCTGGCTTCCCTGGCAATCTCCGTGCCGCTGCCCATGGCAAACCCCACATCCGCTGTTTTCAGGGCAGGTGCATCGTTGATCCCGTCCCCGGTCATGCCCACAACCATGTCAAGGCTCTGGGCGATATTGACCAGCCGGCTTTTATCAGAAGGAATTGCCCTTGCAACCACCCGCAGCTCCGGCAGCCTGGCTTTGAGCTCCTCATCCGACATCCTTTTCAGATCATCGCTTGTCAAAACAGCGTTTTTGTCCTTCTCTCCAATCAATCCGGCCTCACGGGCAATGGCAAAAGCCGTGTCCTTATTATCCCCGGTAATCATGACCACCTGTACACCTGCCCGGTTAACCTGCCTGATAGCCTGGACTGCTTCACGCCGTATTTCATCCTTTATACGTACAATCCCCACCAAAGTCATGCCGCTTGAGGGACGGGGCATCGGACTGTCACTGATGGCGATTGCCAGAAGCCTCTCTGCATTTTGAGTTGCCTTCTTCATATAAGTCTTGAGCTTGAATGAAGAGCGAAAGAGCCTCTTCTGCCCATTTTCATCAAAACAGGCCGCACATTTGGGCAGGATCAATTCAGGCGCTCCTTTTATCAAAGTGCCGCAGATCGCTCCCCGCACCTGCGCGCTGGAATACTTATTCACGCTGCTGAACGGAACGCTGCTGACGACCTGGACAGGATCCTGCAAAACACCATCTTCCATAACAAATTCCAGCAAAGCCCTCTCTGTGGTATTTCCACCAATGGCAACGGACTTTCCATTCTTTCTGCTGACGGATGCACCCGTATTATACATACAGGATATGCGAAGAAGCTTACCCAAACGTGTATTATTCAGCTTGTGAAAATTGTCATAACTTGTCCCAGACCCGCTGAGAAAGGAATCCACTTTCAGCTTTCCCTTTGTAATCGTCCCTGTTTTATCGGAAAATAAGATGTTCAGACTTCCGGATGTTTCAATTCCCACAAGCTTTCTTACCAAAACATTGTCCTTCAGCATACGATTCATATTGGAGGACAAAACAACAGTGATCATTAAGGGCAGACCTTCGGGGATTGCCACGACAATAATCGATATTGCCAGGGTGACGGCATGAAAAATACACTCCGTCATCAGCTTCGGCGAATGCACAAACTGCTGAATTGCAGCCGGCTCAAAGGCATTGGCAAGAACGATCGATTGAAACAAATCGGAGACGGCTACCAGGGCAGCCCCAATGTATCCCAGTTTACTGATTGTTTGTGCCAGTTTCCCCAGCCTCAGTTTCAGGGGACTTTCACGGGTGTCTTCCTGAATATCACGGGCCAGTTTCCCATAAAGCGTTCCCTCGCCTACCTTTTGTACTTCCATCAGGGCTTCTCCGGAAGAAATGATACAGCCGCGAAACAAACTGTTTTGATCGTTAAAATCCGTTGTATCGCAGTGTTTACGCTTTCCTCCCTCCTGCGGCGCCTTATAGGCTTCCCTGCTTTCTCCATTCAACGGAGACTGGTCCACATACAATTCACCGCTCAGAATCACCCCGTCTGCCGGAATGCGGTCTCCGGCCTGTAGTTGTGCATAATCTCCGACGACCACTTCACCAACCGCAATCTCCACAAGCTGCCCTGATCTTTTCACACGGCACTTGGTCTTCCGGGCTTCCTCCTGCAGCTTTTCAAAAGCAGATTCACTCCCATATTCCGATATGGTTGAAACAAAGGTGGAAACCAATATGGCGACGGCAATTCCTATGGTTTCGTACCACTCAAAACTGCCAAGCCGGATAATAACATTAACAGCCAGGGCAATAAGCAGGATCTTTATAATGGGATCCCCGAAATTGCTTAAAAACTCCTTTACAAAGCTTCGCCTTTTTTGCTGAACAAAATTGTTATCCCCATACCGTTCTCTGGAAGACTTCACTTGTTCATCGGTCAGGCCCCTCATTCCGTAAATGCCTTCTTTTGGACTGATCAGGTTCATTGTCTGACACCTCGTTTGTATTTTTGATCTTTCTGTTTGGTAAGAAACCAATTACACTTATATGTATTCTCATATCCTTTTGAATATGTCACGGGCACAAATACATTTAATCAATGGGAATCAGTTTCAGGGCCTGATCCATATTTCTCACGTTGATAAAGGTATCAGGAACTTCTCCTGTTATAATCATTTCTGTGATGGGAACTTTATTGGACAGTTTGATCGTGTCGCTTCCCAATGGCACAACAATATGCACGCTGGTTTTTAAGGAAATGTAAATTTTATGCATGGTCTGATTGATGCCTGCCTGTGAGAATTCTTCATAAAAGTCCGCGGATACCGATCCGATGGGAATCAGTTTCACGTTGATATTGGGTCCTTTGCCAGCCAATATCTTGCTTTGGGTCGCCGAACCCATGGGAATATCTATGCCTTGCTCCCCTATGGACGCTATTTTGCTCTGAGCAAGGGAAGAGGTTTTTCTGGCCAGTTCATTGATCAAAATGGTATTGTATTGAATTGTGGAAATCTTCCCATTGGAGTCCGTTATAATGCTGGTAAGATCGGTATACTTTACGTCCGAGCCAAGTATTTCGTTTACTGCTGTGTTCATTGCGGTAACACTCATGCTTTCCACTTTGGCTTCAGACATGGCGACAAGGGTGGGCTGAATTGCCTTTTCAAAGGCGAAGAAGGCCAGCAGACCCAGAAGCAGAACGCACAACAGGGGAAGCAAGAACCTGTATAATGATTTACGGGCCATTTTACCTCACCTCCCCTATTGAATTGTATGTGGCAAACCTAATTTCAATGCACTGCAAAGGCAATTTCAATGTACTGTAAAGGTAATTTCAATGCACTGCAAAGTCTGATTCTAGATTTCCGGGCTCAACTCCTTCTGATCCTGGGGGCTTAGCTTTGTGATGTCCCGGATAAGGTAGCGGTTGGAATCGATGTCCCGGATAAAGACCTGGTTTTCCTTTACAACAATATCATGCCTTGTTCTTGTATAAAAGTTCATTTCTCCCCGGTCCGTAAGCACTTCCCAGTACACCAGACGGTATTTCTCAATTACTTTTCGTATCTGTGTAATCTCCGGAACAAAATATCTCTGCTCCAGAACTTCTTCAATAACTTTCTGGCTTTTCGGACTGAGTTCCTTTAAATCCCGAATCACACCGAATTCTTCCGCCCCGTTGAATATCTCCAGATAGCCGGTCCTGTGAGTCAGGGGAAACATCAGTTTCAGGTCTACATCTTCCATGATTTCCTTTGTTGTTTTATTGTGAAGATTTAATCTCATATAGCTGTCCAGCCGGAATTCCAAAGAAGAAGGATTCAGAAAATCGACCTTCATAACAGCATTGTCTTCCTCTGATTTGATATATCTTTCCTGTCCCATACAAACCTCCCAGACATCTTTATATAACATTTGTTCTTGCAACCTCCGCCTGTATCTCAACCAGGTGGCGGAACGTTCCATTCTCTTTTCTCATCAGTTCATCATGTGTTCCTTCTTCCACAATCTTACCTTTATCCAGGACAAGGATCCGGTGGGCGTTTTTCAATGTGGACAGACGATGAGCTATTGCAATGGTGGTTCGATTGTGGACCAGCCTGTCGATAGCCTCCTGAATCAGCTTTTCCGTTTCCGTATCCACAGACGACGTGGCTTCATCCAGAATCAGAACTCTGGGGTTCTTCAGAATTGCCCTGGCAATGGAAATCCTTTGCTTCTCCCCACCGGACAGTCCGATTCCCCTTTCTCCGATCAAAGTATCATAGCCATCCGGAAATTTCATAATAAACTTATGTGCATTTGCTGCTCTGGCAGCCCATACAATTTCCTCCAGGGATGCCGAAGGACGTCCATAGGAGATGTTCTCGGCAATCGTTCCGTAAAACAAATACGGTTCCTGAAGCACAACACCGATATTGGAACGAAGGGCGTTGAGATCCATATCTTCTATATTGACTCCATCCAGAAGGACTTCTCCTTCCGTGGCTTCATAGAACCGGGGAATCAGGTTGACCAGGGTGGATTTTCCGGCACCGCTGGAACCTACCAAACCAATCAGCTCACCGGCATGGATATGAAGGTTGATATCTTTCAGAACCTCTTCCCCGACCTCGTAATAGAAAGAGACATGGCGAAACACAATCTCCCCTTTCATCAGAACCGCCTTCTCCGACTCCACCTGGCGGAACTCTGACTGTTGATCAAGAATTTCAAAAACCCGCTCGGCAGCTGTAATGGCGCCTTCGTACTGCTCATTCAAGTGACTGAGGGTGGTGATCGGTTGATAAAACCTCCACATATAGCCGATAAAGGCGGTCAGGGTACCAAGGGTGATACCCTGGTGGGCAATCACCCGGTAGCCCCCATAGCCCCATATCAGCACAGCACCGACGGAGGTGGCCAGGGAAATCAGCGGAAAGAAGGTGGAACGGTATTTTATGGCACGGACCTCCTCGTGAAAATAATCCTCCAGTGCTTCCTGAAACTTTTCCGTCTCGTAATGTTCCTGGGTAAAGGCCTTTACGACTTTGATACCCGGTATGGCCCCTCCCAATACAGCGCTCATGTTGGACCGGCGTCTCCAGATCCTGTGATACAGCTTGTGAATCCTTTTTCCAAAGAATCTCGTCCCGAAAAAGATAAAGGGAGTAGGCAAAAGGACAATCAGAGCCAGCTGCCAGTCCTGTGCAAACAGAATAACGGCAATGGCAACCAGCGTAAAGATCTGCACAATGGTCTCCTGAATCCCGAGTACAATGAAATTCTGTATGGAGGAAGTATCTCCGGTGACCCGATTCATGATGGCGCCGGTTTGCCTTTTGTCATAATAGGCCAGACCCAGGGACTGCAGATGGGCATAAACCTGGGAGCGCAGATCGTAAATGATTTTCTGCCCCAGCCAGGCCAGCTGATAGCTCCGAAGCCCTTCAAACAAAACACTTAAAAGATTGGCCCCAAAGATGACCAATACAATCCATTTGAGGTAATCCAGCCTGCTCTTGCGGATCACATCGTCAATCATGATTTTCTGCAGATAAGGCGGTACCAGGGTCAATACCGTATAAATCAATGTCGTCAGCAGCATCAGCGCAACCTTCCACCGATAAGGCCGCAGATAATCCAATAATCTTCGTAATGTCTCGGTTTTTTTGGAGCATTTGGGACATGTGGTAGTGCCCCTGCGAAACGGAGTCCCGCAATTCGGACATCTGTTTTCCCCATATATGCTTTCTCCGTCGCTCTGGTGAATCGCTTCATCCACGTTGAATTGTTCTTCCCTTAATATCTTCTGGAGGTAATCGGCAAACCGATAGAATCTCTTCCGGAAGCGCAGGGTAAACCGGAGCAGCTCAATGGCACCATCTGCTGTAATCAACTGCACGGAGCCGACCCCATAATAGTTTTTGACATCCACTTTCCGGACAATTGCCAGGGACCAGGATTTCATTCTCACTTTATCCTCCGGAGTCGGTTGCTGAAGAACATGGATGCTTTTATCGGTTACCACGATCCATTGCTCCTCAAATCTCCCGCCCAGGTTCAAATCCGTTGAAACGGCCAGCTTCGGAGTCTCGCTCCGGATTGTTTCCTCCAGGTATGCGGCCAGCTGACTTGGAAAAGCCTGGGCCTGATCCAGATTTGCTTCATTCAGCTTTTGCTGCCAATTCATTTTCAGTCCTCCTGTAAGATTGTTTTGAGTCGTAGAATGCTCATCCAATGGAGTCACTTTTATTGATACGTATAAATTGTACCCTATAGTATAATATAGAAGTTTAAATAAATTGTCAATACAATCCAGAAAAACAAAAAGAATATTTTCAGAAAAGGACAATGAACAGACATGCGATGGATTGGCCGCCAAAATCCATAACTTCTGAAACAGCCGTTTGAAGCGCAAAAAAAAGATACCAGACCGTTTGCACGGCTTGATATCTATGGTGGTTTCCTTCCCGGTATGATTCCTTTGGTGCTCCTTAGTTCTTTGGTATTCCTTATTCCTTTGCCTTTCCCTGGTTGGCAACCTTCGCCATGGAATTTCGGATTTCTTCCTCATCCCCCAGGTAAAACTTTCGGACAGGCTGAAGATTGTCATCTAATTCATAAACAAGCGGAACACCGGTTGGAATGTTCAGCCCCACGATATCCCGGTCAGATATCTGCTCCAAATGTTTGACCAAAGCCCGCAAGCTGTTGCCGTGTGCGGCAATGAGTACTCTTTTCCCCTGACGGATCTGCGGCGCAATGGTATTCTCCCAATAGGGAAGGAATCGCTCCACTGTCGATTTCAGGGATTCAGACAAGGGAAGATGATCCCTTCCGATACCGGAATACCGGATATCCTTTCCAGGATACCTTTCATCCTCCGTTGTAAGGGAAGGCGGCAGGACATCATAGCTTCTTCTCCAGATATGGACCTGCTCTTCTCCGTATTTCCTGGCTGTTTCCGATTTGTTCAGCCCCTGAAGTGCTCCATAATGTCTCTCATTCAGTCGCCAGGACTTATAAACCGGGATCCAATGCAGATCCATGGTATCCAGGATATACCATAATGTTTTGACGGCTCTCTTCAAAACCGAGGTATAGGCAATGTCAAAGGTAAAACCATTCTCCTTCAGCAAAGCCCCGGCATGGGTGGCTTCCCGGATCCCCTTCTCCGAAAGATCCACATCGGTCCAACCCGTAAACCGGTTTTCCCGATTCCACTCACTCTCTCCGTGTCTTACCAATACCAACTCAGGCATTTGTTTTCCTCCCCTCTCACCTGGCTATCCTTTCCCGAAAGCCATGAAACTATCACACCCGCAGATGCTTTCGGAGGGACAACATGCTGGCCGCAATTCCAACAATACTGCCCACCAGAACAAAAAGGCCAAGAATCCAGGGCAGAATGCTGCGCAGCGGAAGCATCCGGAACATGGAGAAAATGCCATTCTTCATTCCACGGCCCCCCATACGGCTCATAAGTACATTGTAAACTCCTGCTGTCAGGCCGCCGGAGGCCAGGGCACCCAGCAGTCCCAGCGTCATCCCTTCTATCAGGAAAGGCCAGCGGATATACCAGTCTGTCGCACCGATATATTTCATTATATTGATTTCCCGGTGTCTCGAAAAAACTGATATCCGAATGGTATTATGAATAATGACCATTGCCATGACGCAGAGAAGAGCAACAAGAATCATTCCGATCATACGGGTCGTATTGGCGATACTGGTAATGGAATCCACCACATCCTTACTGTACTGTATCTTTTCCGCTGTATGAAACGCATCAACGGATTTCACCACCCGTTCCACATATTGCGGCTCCTTCACCTGAATTACAAAGGAATCCGGCAGCGGATTGTTTTCCGCATTATAACCATCCAAAAGATATTTCTTGTTTCCCCATTCGTCCCGCCATGTTTCCAGGGCAGCTGCCTTGGAAACGAATTTCCATTTCTTAATTTCGTCCCATTTCCCTATCTGCTTTTCCATAGCCTGAACATCTTTTTCCTGAATACCCTTCTTCAGAAATACCGTTACCTCTACCTTGGACTCCAGCCCTGCAACCATATTGTTGAGATTCATGATGACTGCCAATATCAGTCCCAATACAAACAGGGCTGCTGTAGTGGCACTGACAGACGCCAGGGACATGACCCGGTTTCGGAATACATTCCGGAAACCCTGCTTCAGCATATTATTCCATGTTCTTAATTTCATCGAAGTATTCCCCTTTCCATTTGTCCGATACAATTCTGCCACTTTGAAAGGTAACAACCCGCTTTTCCATGGAATTCACAATGTCTTTGGCATGAGTCGCCATAAGGACTGTAGTTCCTCTCTGATTTACCGTAACAAGTATTCTCATAATCTCATCTGCTGTTTCCGGGTCCAGATTCCCCGTAGGCTCATCCGCTATCAGCATGGCAGGGCGATTGACCAGAGCCCTGGCCAACGCTGCTCTCTGCTGCTCTCCTCCGGACAGCTGTCCGGGATAATCGCCCGCTTTTCTGCCGAGCCCCACCATGTTGAGAACCTCAGGGACCCGCCTTTGAATTCCCGCCCGGGGGACCTCTGTGATTTCCATGGCAAAAGCTACATTTTCGTAAATAGTCTTATCCTCCAACAGACGGAAGTCCTGAAAGACGACTCCCAGTTTTCTTCGGTAATGAGGTACTTCCTTCCGTCTCAAATGGGATAAATCTACACCATCTACGATAACCTGCCCCTGGGTTGGTTCAATCTCCTTCAGCAAAAGCTTGATCAGGGTTGATTTTCCGGCACCGCTTGCACCGACGATAAACAGGAATTCTCCCTTTTCCACCGTCAGGTTTACATTCTGCAGTGCATGAATCCCATTGTCGTATGCTTTTGTTACATTTTTAAACTGTATCAACCCTATGCCTCCCATGCATACCTGTCCATCAACATCATCATGATTTTGAACGTCACGGCATCATGAAAGTTCCGCAAATCCAGACCCATGATTCTCTGAACCTTGTCCAGCCGGTAGACCAGAGTATTCCGGTGAATAAACAGCTGCCTTGCAGTTTCACTCAGGTTCAGACTGTTTTCAAAAAAATTATTAATCGTTCGAATCATTTCATCGCTCAGTAACTTTTTGTATTCCTTGGTAAACAGTAATTTACTGTAAGTCTCACACAGGTTTACAGGGACCTCATAGAGAAATCTTTCAAGCAGCAACGTACTGTACATATAGACCCGATTGCTGGTGTTGTATATTTTGCCGACCTCAATGGCCTTTGTTGCTTCATCATAGGACTCCTGCAGCTGGAAAAGATTCTCCTTGACCTTGCCGATCCCGATATAAGGCTTGTTGGATGTCTCATTTTGGATGCTTTCGTCCATGGCGGACGCCAGCTGCGTCAGATCATCCTCATCCAATTCCTTTGGCACGGCCTTTACCAGACTGACTGTCATGCTGTCCACAAGGACAAGGATATCCCCGTGATTCCTCGGAAAAGCCTTCAATAACATATGATATACATTATCGGCTTCCATTCCCACAGTCCGTATAATGTATACACACCTTGGCAGCCCCAGATCCAGCTTATAGTCCCGGACCACTTCCTGAAGCTCCAGCTCTCCCAGTTGATTCAAAAGGATCCTTCGCATGACTTCTTCCTTGTCCAGCTTCTGAAGCATATTTTTAAGATAGGATTCCATAAGGGACACCATCAGCAGGCAATAATTCCTTACCACCCGGTTGGTTCCTTCCATGGAAATAAAATACACCAATGTCTTGTCCACCGTGAATTTCATAAAAGTCCGGTTGTCGTCG
>ENA-UOOI01001906-UOOI01001906.1-fermentation-metagenome-genome-assembly--contig:-NODE-1906-length-19708-cov-15.027222_pt1 | contig 19708 bp, 24 predicted proteins | sample MGYA00245779_ERZ724027 | MGnify/ENA primary metagenome ERZ724027 (study PRJEB28704, sample SAMN03018318) | fermentation metagenome | biome: anthropogenic terrestrial biome; feature: soil...
GGATTCTCCCTGCCTGACTGGAGGCGGTATAATGGCAAGACCTACGAAAGAAGGTGAATTGAATGGATAACATTCCAGATTGCCAATATGACTACAAATATGAAAGACCACAAGCAACTATAGCAGATAGGTGCTGTATGTGTGGCGGAGATATATTTGACGGCGACGAATATTATGACATAAATGGCAAAATAATCTGTGCTGATTGTATTAGCGAGTGCAGGCATTACGCAGAAGATATTTAAAAAGGAGTAGATACTATGGCAGGAGAAGGGAAGGGCTGGATAAGCGTATATAGAAGCATACAAGATCATTGGTTATGGCAAGAGAAGCCTTTTAGTAAAGGACAAGCGTGGTTAGACCTTCTCTTGTCTGCTAACCACCAAGATAGCAAAATAATGTTTGACAGTAATTTAGTAGAGGTAAAAAAAGGACAGTTTATAACATCTATAAGGAAGTTATGTGAACGTTGGGGATGGAGCAACAGTAAATTAAAAAAGTTTTTAGAAATATTACAGAATGATGGAATGATATTTTATAAAAGCGACAGCAAAAAAACCATCATAAACATAGTAAATTACAGCGTTTATCAAGATGTAAAAGATACTAAAAACGACACAGAAGCATTTCAACGCGACACGCCGGGCGAAGATAGTGGGGTCAATGGCTCAAGTGGATTTGGCTTAAAAAACGGCTTAAAAAACGGCTTGACAACTTTTGAAAAAAACATGGAAAAAAGCGACGGTTCTAAACTTGGTGTATCAATGGATTCGGGCAAACAAGGCATCACAGAAACGTCACTGAAACATCACAGAAACGTCACTGAAACGTCACAGAAGCATACAAACAATAATGATAATAATGATAATAATGATAATAAGAATAGTAGTAGTTCAGCTGCAAAAAGTTATCCACAGAGTTATCAACAGGGTTATCCACAGTACATTGAATTTTTTAATAATAACTTTCATTTAATTAGTCCTTATGAAGCAGAAATATTAAATAGCTTTATAAAAGATGGATTGGATGAAGAAGTTATACTGCTAGGACTAAAAAAAGCAGTTGCAAATAATGTAAGAACTATAAAGTATGTTAAGCGGATATTGCAAAATTGGTTGGATAAAGGCATCAAAACGGTTACAGCAGTAGAAGCAGAGCAAAGAGAATTTAAAAGAGCAAAAGAAAGTAAACAAGCACATAAGCAGGAATATAAGTCTAATGCACGGATTCCGACCGCTTCGAGCAACCAAAGAAAATATGATGGTGATGAGCTTGAAAAAATGCTTTTAGGGAGGAATGAGTTTTGAAGGAAAAAGAAGTATGCCCAAAATGTAGAAAGAAAATGGTACACATTGCTAAAAACATTTATGTTTGTCCTTATTGTGGAAAGGAAAAGGTGAGAAAGGATGTTAAATAAAGCAATTTTAATTGGTCGTCTTGCTAAAAACCCTGAAATAAATTACACACAAGGCGAAGGCGTAGCAGTCACAAAGTTTACGCTGGCGGTAGACAGAAACTTTAAAAACCAGAATGGCCAGAGGGAAGCAGATTTTATCCCTATAGTTTGTTGGAGAAAACTTGCTGAAAATGTAGCTAATAATCTTGGCAAAGGAAGATTAGTTGCAATCTCAGGAAGAATACAAACGAGAACATATCAAGCTCAGGATGGAAGCAGAAGGTATGTTACTGAGATAGTAGCGGATGAAGTACAATTCCTTGACTACCCGAAAGACAAACAAGCTACAACAGGCTTTATACCAGTAGATGAAGATGAAGAAGTACCGTTTTAAGTGAAAATAAGGAGGTTTAATTAATGGAAAAAGTTAAATTATCAACATTTAAAAATAAGTTGAGGAGTGAATTTAATGAATGGGTTTAAAGTTATAGATTTAAAAACTGGTAAAGAACCAGATTTAAGACAAATTACATATGAGGAATGGGCAAGTAATCTGATGTCTGATGATATGGAAGGGTTTTTTTTAGGCGAAGACGGCTTGTTAATTCTAATGGATGAATGTGGAAATTCTACTTGCTGTCCATTGGATAGATTCAAAATTAAATTTTTATAAAAAGATATAGGAGGGGCTATTAAATGCAATTTGAGATACCAGGCAGATTTCCAGGTATGAATGAAATAGTGGCAGAAGCCAAAAAAGGCAAAGGGAAATACCAACCATATGCCCAAATGAAAGAAGAATACACAAACATGGTGGCATGGGTAGCGGCGAGGATGCCAAAGTTTAATAAGATTGACGTAACAATTACGTGGGTAGAACCAAACGTGAGACGTGACCCTGACAATATTATGGCTGCACAAAAGTTTATACTTGATGGCCTTGTAAGAGCAGGGACAATTAAAGATGATAGCCAGAAATATATAAACAGTATTACCCACAGATTTGAAGTAGACAAGCAGGAGCCAAGAATTGAAGTCGTACTCGAGGAGGCGGAATAATGGATGAATTTTATTTTATACAGAATTATAAGGACCTTTTAACTCAAATTGAAATACACAAAAATATTATTGAAAATGCTGAAAAGAATAAAGAATATTATATAAAACAATTACATGGGCCAAAAGATATAAAAGCAATTCACTATAATGGTATGCCACATGGTAATTATTCTGAAATTAGTTTAGATAGAATTGTTGAATATATAAATAAGTATGATAGCATGGTCGAAACAGAAACTAATATATTGCAGCAATTAGAAAAAGCTAAAGATGAAATAGATAAAAAAATTAATAGCCTTACAGGATTATATTTTAAAGTCGCATATATGAAAGAAATAGAAGGGAAAACATTACAAGAAATTGCAGACAAGCTTGGGTATAGTTTAGATAGAATCAAACAAGTTAGTGCAGAATTAGGGAAAAACAAATAATGTGAAACATTACACTTATATTACACTGACAAATATAAAAATCAGTGTTATTATGTTAGTAAGTAAAAAAAAGATACAGTCTCCAATGGCTTCACCTAGTCGAGCAGGAACGGTGATAGATTCCTACAGAATCCTCTATCTTCGGTCGGATAGGGGATTTCTTATATTTATATTGCTCCATAATTATTTTGGTGTGACGGGCGGCGAAATATTCATTCAATCCAAAATAAATTACATGGAGAAAAAGTGTACCCGAGGGAATTGAATACGGGTGCATATTTTTTATAGTGTCGGGTTAGAAATGGAGGTGCTAACATGTTAACTGAGAATCAGATTAAGTGCATTGAATTATTGTGTAAAGGTATTACAAAGGTTGATATTGCTGAAAAGTTAAAAATAAATAGATGTACAATTTATGACTGGCTGAAGAATGAAGAATTTAAGGCTGAGCTTGACAAACAACAACAAGACTTTTTAGATTCGGCAATGTACAAGCTCAAACGTGCTGCACCAGTGGCAGCGGATAAGCTGGTTAAGCTACTCAGTAACGGTAAGTATGAGAAAACTCAATTAAATGCAGCAATTGACTTGTTAGACCGCACAACAGGCAAAGCAACAACCAAAGTAGAAGTATCAGATAAGCAGGATAAAGAACATGTATCAAAAGACATCCTTGAAAGTGAATTTAAGGAAATAGATAACAAAACAGACAATGAATAAAACGTGTATAATTAATGTATAAGCACATGATAATATTATAAATATACTACATCGTAATGTATAAAGCATTAAGCAGAATGTATTGAATAACCATAAAGCCTTATACATCAATGGTTGTAAGGAAACTTAAAACATTTCGCTAAATCTTGATTTAGCGAAATGTTTGAATAAAGCATGTATTGGAGCGACCGGTAGGGGGTGCCATTCTAAATCGGGAATGGGCAAACCTGCCTGCGTTGGGTTTCATATTTTCTACAATAATTTTTTGAAATCGGGGTTGCCAGTGCAGACAACCCTGACATAAAATCCCCCTCTTAAAAAAAGGTACCCGGTGAAAATTAGACAGGTACCTTTTTAATATGTTGGAGTACATCAACGGCAGATGACTGAGAAGTGCACGTTAATAAGGCTCAGTAACAAGTGGTTCAACTCCACTCTTCAACACTAATAATTTAAAAGGACTGATTGACTATGTATGATGAAGAAAGTGAAAATCGTAAATTATTGTATAAATACCTAAAAAAACATTTTGGCAAGGATAAAGCTCAAGATTTGATGATTAATAATGCAGAGCATTTATTTGATTATCATGGACTGGCATGGAGCTTAGGTAAGCATGATCTTGAGTTTTTCTGTATGTACTTCTTACAAGATACATTTTTGCCAAAGCCGGATAATGCGGCTCGTAGATTAGCCCCAATACATTATGAACTATGGCATGAGGCCGAAGAAATGTTCATTTATGATAAATTTGATAAATTTGAGGCTGTAGTTCCAAGAGGCACAGCAAAAACGACTGTTATGGATTTTGGGGTTTCAGTTTGGCTGCATTGTTATAAAATCTCATATTACACTATTGTAATTGGTAAAGTTGAGCAGGATTCTATTGACTTTATAGCAAATACAAAGCAAGCATTTGAAGAAAATCAATATATTAAAAAAGCATTTGGAAATTTACTCGATTCCAGAAATTACACAGTTAATAAACTGGAGCTGGAGCTTACAAACGGTACTAAAATACAAGCTCTTTCTTCAACAAGTAGTATACGAGGCAAAAAATATGGTAATCATAGACCTTCTGTTATAATTTCTGATGATATGCAGGGGCAATCTGATATTATTACTCAAGAGGCACGAGATAAAAAGTATAATACATGGTGTGAAGATACTGAATATGCAGGCGATAAAGCTGTATACCGTGATGGAAAGAAAATAAAAATGGCCACGAAATTTATAGTGCTTGGTACCATACTTCATAGAGACTGTTTTATAAGCAGATTGCTTAAAAATAAAGACTATAAACATATTTTAAAACGGGTTGTGGAGTTCAACGTTGATGAATATTTTAATACTGGGCTTTGGGATAAATTTAGAAAAATATATCAAGATGATAAGCTAAAAGATTCAAAAGCTCATGCAACAGAATTTTATTACCAGCACGAAACAGATATGAAATTTGAAACTATATGGCCAGATAAATTTAAATGCTGTGATCTAGCATTAGATTATTTTAAAAATCCTATTGCCTTTAAGCAAGAAATGATGAACGACGCAAGTAAAATCGGTGAAAAGTGGTTTAAATCTATAGCAACGCAAACACCAGAAGAGATTGAAGAACATAATTTTGAAAAAACAATGTTAGTTGCCGATCCTGCAAGCAGTGTAAATAAAAAGGCGGATTATTCTGCTTTTGCGGTTGGCAGTGTAGCTGATAATGGATTTAGATATATTCGCAAAGGTATAATAGAAAGACTTGGATTTGATGATTTCTGTAAGAAAATAATTGAACTGTTTAAAAAATATCCAGACATTACTCATATTGATATTGAAAAAAATCTTTATATGGGTGCTGATATTTCAAAGATTAAAGAATTAATTGCAAAAGATCCTGATTTAAAATATCGGGATGTTACTTTTATAAATGAAATGCAGAAAAAAAATAAAGATGAAAAAATTAGTACTATTATAGGGGCTGTAAACAATGGACAAATAATTTTTAATGCTGATGATAAAGAACCAATACAACAAATACTTGACTTTTGCGGGCAAGATTTTAGTTTACATGATGATTTTCCTGATGTTGTAAGCCAGTTTGATATTGATGTAAAGAATATAGAAGTAATTCAAAAAGTTGAGTTATTTGATAGAAGATTATTGGGACTGTAGGAGGTGAAAATATGATAGATTTGGAGTTATTGAAAAAATGCAAACAGGATTTCGATATGAAGTTGACAACATATATGAATATGCAAAGGTACTACGACGGCAAAACTGATGCAATGCAAAATTATAAGATGATTACTAAAAGAGCCAATACTAAAGTTAAATGCAATTTTATCCAGAAGTTTGTTAATGAGGAAGCGTCCTATTGCATGGGTAATAAAGTAACTTACACTTCACATTCGGGTAATCCGGACGTAGTTGAGGATATAAGGTTTAATTTTCGCCACTGGAGAGAGAAACACAACAAAGAATTATGCAAGCAGTCTTTAATTTTTAATGAAGCTTATGAACTTTATTATATTGATTCAGAAGGGCTTTTTAATTCTTTGATATGCACTCCGTTGGATTCTTATGTACTTCAGGATGATTATGGCAATGTGATACTTTTTATCAGGTTTTGGACTAAAAAATTTGACACCATGAAGCAGTTGTATGCAGATGTTTATACTGTTGATACCATTGAGCATTATAGCGTTGTAGGGGATGTATTTACACCAATAACACCAAGCACTGATGAAATAGTAAAGGGTAATGATAATAGCAGCACAGGATTTAATAATATTACAGGTATAGGACCGGTTAATAATAATGCTGATGTGAATGTATTTTCTCAGGTACCTGTAGGAATTGTAAATATAGGGACTATAGACGAAAGCCTTTATGCTATGCTTAAAGGACTTCAGGACGGATATGAAACGAATTTATCTGATATGGTGAACGAAATATCTGATTTCCGTAATGCATATCTTGTTTTTAAAAATTGTAAGCTTGATGATAAAACCAAGGATGAAAATGGTAAAACTCAACTTGATAGGATGAAAGAATTAGGCGTAATGAATTTACCAGGGCAAAATACGGACGCTAAGTGGCTTATAAAGGAGATTAATGATTCTTTCGTACAAAATACGCTCAATACTTTGGAAGATAAGATGTACCAGCTTGCAAGCCATATAAATAATAATGAAAAATTAGTATCAAATACAAGCTCTTTGGCTTTAAGAAATAGACTTATAGGCTTGGAAGAGAAATGCACCAATAATATACAAGCCTTAGTTGATTGTATAAAAGTAAGACTGAAATTTTTGTTTGAATACCTGAAGATTAAGCAGAATAAATCTTATGACTGGAAGGATATAGACATAAAAATAACACCTAATATCCCAACAGATGATCTTATGACCAGTCAGATAATTTCACAATTAAACGGTAAATTAAGCACAAAGACAGGGCTTGCACAGCTTTCATTTGTAGATAATCCTGACAATGAAATGAAGGAATTGCAGAAAGAAAATGAAGCTAATGATACCGGAGAAAAAATATTTAATAACTTGAATAATACTGGTGGTGATACAGGTGGCAAAGCTAAATCAACAGTACCAAAGTCTAATACTACAGATTAAACAGGACGCAGATAAATTTGCAGACCAGCAAATGCAGACCGTTTATAAAAATCAAAAAGATAATCTTGATGAAATTCACAAATATTTAGGACTCCTGTTTGTTGCTTATGCTGTAGATGGATTGCTAAAAGTTACTCCATATCAGAAATCTAATATTTTATCTGACTTAAATTCTAAATTAACATCTATGGCAAAAGATATGGGAAACACGGAAGCAAACAAGGTAACAGATATTTTAAAGAAGAACTATACAGATACTTATTATAAAAATGCTTATGCAATGGACAGTGGTTTAAATGTTAATCTTAAGTTTAATATGCTAAAGAAAGAATATATAGATGCGGCTGTAAATAATCCTATTGATGGAGAAATTTTTAGCAACCGTATATGGCAAAATAAAGCCGCTGTAGCTGATAAAGTTAAGCAAGGTATAGTTGATGCAATGAATGGCAAAACAACTATAGACAAGCTCGGTAAGGATATTCAGCATACGTTTAATGTGGGAGCATATGAAAGCCAACGTCTTGTAAATACAGAAAATGCAAGAGTGCAAAGTCAAGCCATTAATGATATTGGAGAGAGTGCAGGCGTTAAAAAACAGATGTATTGTGCAACTCTTGAAGCGAATACATGCTCTGAATGTGCTGAACTTGATGGACAATATTTTGATATTGATGATGATTCAAAACCGCAAATACCTGAAGATACACATCCTGGATGCAGATGTTTATATATAAATGTTCCACCAGTAGAAAACTGGAAACCCACTAAAAGAAAAGATAATTCTTCAAAAGAAATAATTGACTACGAAGATTATAGCCAATGGCTTAAAAATAAAGGAATAGGGGTTGATGGAGAATGAGTGAACCGCCATTAGGATTAATGCCCAGGGATATATGGGAATTACAACGTCTGAGGGATGTCAAAAAAGCAATACAAAGATATTTGGAGGATGGTAGAAAAATCCCTATGGAATGGGTAAATGAATTTAATGAATTGCTTAATAAACCAGTTAAGTAGAGTCTTAGGGAACTAAGGCTTTTTTATTTTATAAAAATTAATTGTGTTCTTAGTTCTGTAATGGAGTTAAGAGGACATAGGAGGTAAAAATATTATGAAAAAAAGTGAATTAACAAAATTATTAGAGACATTAAAAGATGATGATGACATTGACGAAACAGTTTCTAAAAGCGATTTAGGTAAGGCGCTTGCTTCAAGTGGTTTAACACTAGACGCTTTTAAGAATAAAGCAGAAAATGACAAAGATTTTAAGGCTTTCATGGATTCTGAAAAAGATAAGCATTCTAAAAAGGCACTTGAAACATGGAAAACAAATAATTTGCAGAAACTTATTGATGATGAATATTACAAGAAACATCCTGATGATAAACCTAAGGATCCATTATTAGCAAAAGCTTTAGAAGACGCTAAAAAAGCAAATGAAAGAGCTGACCAGTTAGAAAAAGAAAACCTTAGGAAAGACCTTACAAGTAAAGCTTTAAAAACTATGACTGAAAAGAAATTGCCGACTGATTTAGTAAATTTTGTTGTGGGGCAGGATGAAGATACTACTAAGGCAAATCTTAAAACCTTGACCGATGTTTTCAGTAAGCATGATGAAGCTCTCAAAACTGAAATTTTAAAAGGCTCTTATAAACCGGGTGGACAGGGTGGTGCAGAACCTACAGAAGAAACAGCAAAGGCTCAGATAAATTCTGTTTTTGGAATAAAATAATTTTTTGAAAGGAAGTAATAAAGAATGGCAAATAATATAAGTTATGCAACTTTATTTCAGCAGGCGCTTGACGAACAAATGATCCAGCAAGCAACTTCCGGATGGATGGAAGCTAATGCCGGACAAGTTATTTACAACGGAGGCAAGGACATTAAAATACCTAAAATTAATATGGATGGGCTTGGCAATTATGACAGAGTAGCAGGTTATCCAGGCGGAGCGGTTTCAAGCGAATATGAAACTAAGACAATGACTATGGACAGAGGCAGACAGTTTATGCTTGATGCTATGGATGTTAACGAAAGTAACTTTGTGGTAAATGCAAGCAGTGTAATGGCACAGTTCCAGAGATTAAAGGTTATTCCCGAAGTTGATGCTTACAGGTATAGCAAGATTGCACAATTAGCAATAGCAAAAGGTGCTGGTTATGCTGTTGGTGGTTATACTCCCGCTATTGCAGATATATATAGCAAACTTACAGCAGATATTGCAGCAATACAGGATAAAATAGGGGATATTCCTTTAATAGTTGTTATGAGCAGGCTTACAAAGAATACACTTGAAAATTCAACTGAATTTACAAAACAGTTACCGGTAACAGATTTTGCACAAGGCAGTGTAAGTACAAAGTTAAGTATGATAAATGATTGCCCTATAATTGCAGTGCCAAGCGCGAGATTAAAGACGCTCTATGATTTTTATGATGGCAGGACAACTGGTCAGACAGCAGGTGGATTTATACCAGATGCAGCTGCTAAAAATATTAATTGGCTTTTAATTGCACAGAACGCTCCGATAGCTGTAAGTAAGACAGATAACATGAAGATTTTTGAGCCGGCACAGGTTCAGGATGCAGATGGTTATAAGATGGATTATAGAAAGTATCATGACCTCTGGATACCTGATAATAAGATGGATGGCATATTTGCCAACATTAAGGAGGCTCTTGCATAATGTTTAAAATGAAAAATTTAAATGTTGTGAGGATAGTTGAGACAGAAGAACAAAAGGCAGCACTTGAAGCACAGGGATTTAAAGAAATAGCTGAGGCTAAGCCTGATTATGATGGCATGAATCTTAGCGATCTTAAGCAGATAGCCAAGGATAAAGACATTGAAGGTTATTCCAACATGAAAAAAGATGACCTTATTGCTGTACTGAAAGCATTGGACGATGAAGAGAGCAAACAAAAATAATTGCTCTCTTTTATTTTAGGTAGGTGATCAAATGGCGGTACTTGATGATTTAAAAACATTAACTGACCAGAGTGAAAGTATTTTAAATATTTATATTCGCCGTGCTGATGCAGTAATAAAAAATTATTTGAATGTTGCTGATACTGTTGATATTGAAGCAACATATCCTGACGCAGTGATTGAATATGTGACTGAATGTATCTCTAAGAAGGGTAATGAAGGCATTAAACAGTTTACACAGGGCAACCGGCAAGGGACATATAATGACGGCCTTACAGAGGATGTAAAAGCTCTCTTACCACTTCCATATGTAAAGATGATGGGGTGATGTGGAATGTACTGCAACAAAAGCGGGATTGAGATATATCAAAACAGCACAGGTACAACGGATGATTATGGGAATTATGTTCCGGGCACACAGCAGACTGTTAAATCAAATATAAGTTGTGATATGCAGCCATACAGTACAGAGAAACTGCAAAAAGACTATGGCTTTGATATTGAAATTACAAAACGTGTTTTTATGGATATTGATAATAATATTGTCGATTTAGTAGAGAAACAGCATAAAACTTTGTACCTGAAAGATGGAACTACAGCTTATGAAATACGTAAAATTGTGCCTTGGGACACTTACATGGAGGTAATGATATATGAGCTTTGAGAGCCATTTAAATGAAGTACTGGAAGCTTTAAATGAAGCTAAACAACAAACTCTTAATAATATAGGAACATTCGTAACAGCTGAAGCACAATTGAGAGCACCGGTTAAAACAGGTAACATGAGGCGAAGTACAACATTTGATATTGTAAGCGATAACGAGGTTGATGTTGGTGTTACGAATGAAGCTCCTTATGCACCCTACGTGGAGCTTGGTACAAGTAAGCAGCGTTCCCAAGCATTTTTAAAGCCTGCAGTGACAGATAATGTTGATAAATTGCAGGAGATAGCAGGGCAGTCAATTTCACTTCATATGGGCGGTGAAAAATAGTGCTTGATGTATACAAATACGTAACGGATAAGTTAAAAACTTTAGATACACAGCTTTATACGGATTATATTCCTACTGAGAAAACATATCCGTATGTTCAGTTTCAATTCCCTAATGTTTCACCGAATGGTTTTGGAGAATTGAACTTATTGCAGATTGATGTATGGGATAAAAGTACTTCTAATGTTCATGTTGAAACAATCACTGATAATATTGATAAGCTGTTTAACAGGCATAATGAAATAACAAATGATTATTGTATTCAAGTATATAGGAATAATCCATACAGGTTGAATATTCCGGATCCGGATATGGAAATCCGGAGAAGACAATTGAGATATGTAATTAAAATTTATAGAAAGGAATGATAGTTAATGAGCGATATAAATACAAGTGGAGTAGCCACAACTGGTTATAATACAAAGACCTTAAATCATTTGCTCTTAGATGCTGGTGCTCTTTATAAGAACTTCGCACTTGCAGATCAGGCTCTTATAGGTGCAACAAGTGGCGGTAATGAATTCGATGCAAAAGCTAAAATAAGACAGATAAAAGTTGATGGAGTTAAGGCAGCTAATGCAAAGGGATTAGAGGTTATTGATGATATAACAACCACATTAAAGTGTAAATTCCTTGAGGTTACTGAGGAAATTTTAAAATCTGCACTTATTGCGGATGTAGACACAGCAACGGATAATAATTATGACATTTTAACAGGTAAAACTATTATTGAAGATGCTGATTATATTAAAAATATAGCTTGGGTTGGCACAATAAGTGGTAATCCGGGAAAACCAATTATAATCATAATTGATAATGCTTTATGTCTTGATGGATTGCAGCTTAAAGCAGAGGATTCAAAAGATAATACACTTGATGTTACATTTACAGGCCATGCTGATCCAACAACTCCGCAAGCATTACCATATAAGATTTATTATCCGAAGTTAACTGATATGGTTGCATTTGTAATGAATAGTGCAGCAGTATCTGCAAACAAAATAATATTAACAATGAGTGATACTGTTGCCGCTACAGTGCCGCTTGATGGCTTTACGGTAAAGGTTGCTGGTAGTAATGATATAATAACAGCTGCCGCAAGAGGTACAGATACAAAGACAATTGAATTAACACTTACTACTGCTCCAACAACAGGCCAGGGTGTTACAATTGCTTATGCTAAGCCGATTGATGTTACTAAGCAGGTACAATCTGCCGCAGGCGTGACATTAGATAATATTGCAACTACAAGTGTTCAAAACAGCTAATTTATAGGTGCTCTTAATTGAGCACCTTAATTATTTTAAGGAGGAATAATAATGAGAAAGTTAAAAACATCGGATTTATTCAGTTTAAGCAGAATTTTAAAGAAAATGAATATAAAAGATGAAATAAAAGTATTAGCTAAAGATATAACGGGAGCTACATCGGAAGAAAAGAAAAAAGCTGAACAGAGTATGGAAATAGACCTTGCAATGCTATTTGTTGAAAATATCGGTTCTGCCGAAAAAGAGATATACAAGTTTTTTGCTGATTTGACGGGTAAAACTGCAGCTGATATTGAGAACATGGATTTGAATGATTTTATGAACCTTGTACAAGAATTATTCAATCAGGATGGTTTTGCAAGTTTTTTATCGACAGCTTCCAAGTAGATACTGATTGCTTGGATTTAATTTTAAGCAGATATAATTCATCTATTTTGGATTTAGATTTTGAAATAGGATTTGAGCTTATACAAGAAGTTTATAAAAAACAGTTAGATGAAAAATTATGGCAAAGATGGCTTGTTGATTATGCAAGAATGGATGGAGAAAACTTCATTAGTTTTGATGATTATAAAAATGAATTGCTAAAGCCTGCAAGAATTCCAGTTAAGCCTAAAGCTAAAACAAAAAAAGAGATATTTGAGCAATCGGATAGAATCATAGAAGCATGGAAGAAAGGAGGGTGTAAGTAGTGGAGTTATTCAGTATATTTGGGAGAATACTTTTAAAAGATAACGGTGTAGAAAATAAGTTAAATTCAGTGACTAAAAAGGCAGAGGAAACAAGTTTAACAATATCAAAATTAGGCGAAAAAACGCAGTCATTTGGTGAAAGTCTATCCAAAGTTGGCAAAAGTTTATTTACGCATCTTACTCTTCCTATTGGAGTAGCAGCTGGGGCAGTTGTAAAGTTTGCAGACAAATCATCTGATTTATATGAAGCTCAAAACGTAGTTGAAAATACATTTAAGAAGTCCGCAAAATCAATTGAAGCGTGGACAAATACAACAGCAAAATCAGCAGGAATAAGTAAAACAGCAAGCAGTCAATGGGTTGGATTTATGGGGGCTATGCTTAAGTCTTCCGGAGTTTCAGAGAAGGCTGCTGCAAATATGTCTAAAAATTTAGTTCAGCTTACAGGCGATATGAGCTCTTTTTATAATATAAGTACTTCCGATATGTGGGAAAAGATAAGAAGTGGAATTTCAGGAGAAACTGAACCTTTAAAACAGTTAGGTATTAATATGTCTGTCGTGAATTTAGAAACTTACGCAATGTCTCAAGGGATTAAAAAATCATATAAAGATATGTCACAGGCAGAGCAAACAACCTTAAGGTATAATTACCTTCTAAGTGTTACTAAAGATGCTCAAGGCGACTTTGGGCGTACTCTGAATAATAGTTTTGCCAATCAAGCAAGGGTGGCAAAGCTAAACCTTGAAACATTAGTAAGCACTTTCGGCAGTAAGTTTCTACCTGTTATAATGGATGGAACAAAAAAGTTAAATGAATTTGGTACGGCCTTAAACAATGCTTTAAATGGTAAAAATGAAAGCGCTGTACTTGGTAAAACAATTAATAATATAGCAAATGCTATAAGTAAACTTACTTCTAAACAAATAAAAGGTATTATCGGTATTGGAGCGGCTCTTGCAACTCTCGGCCCTGGTATAAAAATTATGGGTAAGCTCACAGAAGGTGCAGGCAAATTTGAAAAAGGCATAAGTAAAGCTGCTAAAACAGTAACTAACTTTAGTGGAAGGAGTATTTCATCATTTAAAAATCTTGGGAAATCAGCATCAAGTATATTCTCAAAGTTCGGGAACTTAACGATATTTAAAAAGCTTGGAAGTGCATTTGATACGTTACGGATAAAAGGACTTTATGCTTTTGACGCATTAAAAAATGGAGCTGTTTCAAAGTTTAATATTATAGGGAAAACAGCCAGTAAAGTATTTGGTAAATTACCGTCTGCTATTACAGATCCATTGGGCAAAATAAGCGGTTTAATTAGTGCTGAAGGTCCAGGTATTATAGCCGCGTTCAGTGACCTTGGCAATAAAACAATTGGTGGGCTTAAGCATGTAATGGATTTGGCATTTAAGTTTATTGGTCCTACCGCCCTTGTAGGCATATTACTTACAGGGCTTGGAGTTGCACAAGAAAAATTTGGAGAACAAATTGATAAATTTGCCCAAACAGCAATTACTAAAGGGCCAGAAATAATAACACAATTCGTGAATGGGATTACAGCAAAATTACCTGAACTGATTAATGAGGGTGCAATATTAGTCCAGACCCTTTTAGAAGCGATTATCACCAATGCACCTGCCATTATTAAAGGAGCAGTTCAAATAATTACAACCCTGGTAAATGGGATTGCTGATAATCTTCCAAGACTTATTCCAGTTGTAATACAGCTAATCCAAACTATTGTAATTGCAATAGTGGATAATCTCCCAACAATAGTACAAGCAGGGTTAAATATACTTGTAGCTTTGATCCAAGGCATTGCGAATAATATGGATAAAATAGTTAATACAATAGTTAAGGTAATTGAAGAAATTATAAAAGTTATAATACAAAATTTACCGTCTATAATTCAGGCTGGAATACAGATTATTGTTGCATTAATACAAGGTTTAGCACAGGCAACACCTCAACTCATCGCGGCAATACCATCTATTGTAAAGGCTATATGGAATGGCTTAAAGTCTGCTGACTGGGCAGGATTAGGTAAATCTATAATACAAGGCATTGGGGAAGGGTTAAAAGCGGCTGCTGGTGGATTACTTAACACAGTTAAAGCCATTGGAAGCGATATATTAAAAGGCTTCAAGGCTATGTTTGGTATTCATTCTCCTTCAACTGTGTTTAGGGATGAAGTTGGTAAGAATATAAGTCTTGGTATTGCTGAAGGTATAAAAGATGTTGATTTTATGCAGACGATTAGTGATATTTTAAATTATGGCACTGATGATGCTAAAACTTCAGCAAAGAAAGTTACAAATGCTGTTTCAACTGAAATATCTAAAATCAAAGATAATACTACCAAAGTAGTAAAAGATTTGAACACACAGCTTAACAACTTATCAGAGCAGGAAGCAAAAGCTTTAAGAGGTGTAAAGGGTAGTAAGCGTTATACTATCCAAGATGAGTATAATGAGAAAAAGAAAGTTATAAGAGATGAGATTCAGCTCCGCAAAGAGCAGGCTGATAAGGAAATTGAACAAATTAAGCGTATTGGCAAAATGTCAAAAGAGGAATTGCAACAGGAACTGCAGAATAGAAAAAGTTTCGTCGATAGTGTAAATAGTTTAAATGAGCAGATAAAAAATGCATTAAAATCGAAGTATACCGAAGAGGAAAAAAAAGCGGAGGATAGTATTAATAATCAAATTCATTACTGGGAAGATTGGAGAACGAAGTCTGAGGATGCTATAAATTCTGTATTTGATGAAAAGAAGAAAAGGCTTGAAGAAGACCAAAAAGCTACAGAAGAAGCATTACAGGCTGAATCTGATGCACTTGATAATTGGAAGGATGAAAGCATAAGGAATATTGAAGGTGTATCTAATGCAAAAATAGCAGCGCTAAAGGCTCAGGAGGATGCACTGGATGAACAAGCTATGGCAGAGGATATGGCAGATAAACATAAAGAGTATGAGGATAAAATATCAGATCTTCAAAGTCAGATAAAATATTCTCATGATGATTATAATAAGGCAGAATTGGAAAAGCAGTTGAAATCTGTACAATCTGAGTATCAAAAAGAACTGCATAAAGAGGAAATTGATGATAAAAAGGCAGCTTTACGAACTCAAGAAGAAGCTATTAAAGCTGATGCGGATAAGCAAAAACAAAATGTTGAAGATATATATTCTATAAGAAAAGCTGATTTAAATAAAAGATTACAGGATAATAAAAAGTATTATGACAAGCAAAAAGCTTTGATGGAGCAGGATAAAAAAGCTCAGATAGATAATATTAATCAAATATACAATGCAAATAAGAATACCCTTGATAAACAACTTACTGATGTACAGGTATTTTACAGTAAAAAGCTTTCTGACGCAAATCTTGAAGCTGAAGCTGAAAAAATGATTATGCAAAAAAGTCAAGATGAAATTGTAGCTTTATTAAATTCCTACGGTGAGCAATATAAGGCTGCTGGTCAGACACTTGGGGAACGATTGGTAGAGGGTTTTGAACCGGCTATCAGCAGCATAAAGAGTATGATTTCAAGTATAACTGCTGAAATTAGTTCTGCAAGGGATAGCGCAATAAGTACTATGCAGTTAGCAAATACAGCAGTAGGAGCAAATAGCATACCGAATACAAATACTTCAAAGACTGTTTCTAATAATAGCAATACAGCAGTTACAAATAATTTTAATTTTACGCATAATAGCCCAACAAAAGTAACACCATCTGAAGAAAAACGGCAAGATGAATCCTTCTTTAGAAAAGCAGCTTATCAATTAGCTTAGGCAGGTGAAAGTATGGAGAAAGTAACGTATACAAACTCAAAGGGCCAGAGTATTGAATTAAATAGTTTGGGCCCTTTTTATTTATCTAGTATAACCGGCACGGGTACAAATAAAATAACTATAACAACGTCAAAAGGGCCTGGGCAAGATGGTGTAACTGTTGATGATACATTGCTTGAAGAAAAAAGTCCAGCAATAGAAGGAGCTATAATAGGCATTTCTCTTGAAGATGCTTACAAGAAACGTAGACAGTTGTGTAATGTTTTCAATCCAAAATATGCCGGCACATTAAAATATGAAAATGACGCAGGAACTTACAAAATTGATTGTATACCTCAGGACAGTCCAACATTTAAAAATACTGATTCCGTTGCTCAGGAGTTTCAAATTCAGCTGTTTGCTCCAAATCCATTTTGGAAAGATACTCAAGAAAGTAAATCAGAACTAGCTGAATGGCTAGGTGGTTTTAGTTTTCCTCTTGAAATACTGGCGGATGGCATACAAATGGGGCATAGACAATCAAGCACGATAATAAATGTCTTCAACCCTGGAGATGTACCATGTGGGTTGAGAGTTGTATTTACTGCACTTGCTACTGTGGTAAATCCTTCAATAATGAATGTTAACACACATGAGCAGATAAAAATTAAAAAATCAATGATACAAGGTGATATTATAACGGTTTACACAGGCTACGGTAATAATAAAGCTGAATACACAGCTAAAGGAAATACAGAGTTTACGAACGCTTTAGGTCTAATAGATTTATTAAATACAACTTTACCTTTTATGAAACTTAATCCAGGTGACAATTTGATTAAATATAATGCAGATACCAATGTCAATAATTTGGAGTGCTCAATATATTATTTACCGCAGTATATGGGGGTGTAAGACATGGCAGCAGATTTTAAACAAGTTGTGGCGATATTAATATTTTCAAATACGAATTTCAATCTTCTTGGAGTAATAGATAATTATGAAAGCTTGCAGATAGTAAGACGTTTTTATTCTGTGGGAGATTTTGAATTGCATATTAATGCTAATAAAAATCATACTGAAGATTTGCAAAAAAATAATATACTCCTGTTTTTAAAATCAGGTGATGATAAATCAGTACCACATATGGGCGGTATAATAGGACACCGTGAAAATCAAATGGCCGATGATGGGAGCACGACAGATGAATTGATTATTACCGGTACAACATTGCAAGGCTTATTGTCACGTCGTTTATGCTTGCCAACCGGTACAGATGGGTATGACAGTGAAATCGGCAAGCAGGAAACAATAATGAAAGCGCTTGTACATCATAATATCGTGGCCGCTTCTGATGCAGATAGGAATATATCAAATTTGATTATAGCGGCTGACCAGCAAAGAGGCGTTGATGATGCATGGCGTGCTAAATATGATAAGCTCTCCGATATGATGAATACAATAGGCACTTATGCAAAATTAGGATGGGATGTATTATTCAGCATACCAAATAAGCAATTTATTTTTGATGTATACCAAGGTAAGGACCATAGTGTTAATCAATCAATTCTGAATCCAGTTATATTTAGTGCTGACTTTGATAATAGTAAAGCGGAGCATTTTATCCAGGACATTTTAAACAGTGCAAATGTAGGCTATTGCGGAGGACAAGGTGATGATAATAACAGGCTTATACAAAAGGTTGGTTCTGGCGCAGGCTTGGAGAGACAGGAAACATTTATTGATTGTAGTAATGCAGCAGATGCAACGGAGTTGATAACTCAAGGTTCTCAAAAGCTTGCAGAAATGGCAGAAGTAAAAACATTCGAGTTTCAAATTATACCGAATATTTCTTTTACTTATAAAATAGATTATGACCTTGGTGATACCGTAACGGTAGTTTCGAGACGATGGGGAATTCAAATGGATGCACAAATTACAGAGCTTAAGGAAATATATGAGCTTGGTAATAATAATCTCGAAGTTACAGTTGGTACATCCATTCCAACATTATTAACAATATTCAAACGTGCAACAAAACAAATAGTGAGGTGATATAATGGCAGAACATTCAAGTTTTTTTAATAGCGTTTCTGGTGACAGGCTTTATAAAGCTGAAGATTTTGCAAAATATTTTAGTTCTTTTATATCGAATGGTATTTTTCCGGATCCAAGTACAAATCTGCAGGTGTTCGCAAGTGGTAATGACGACATGAGCATAATTGTAAAGGCTGGTTCGGCATGGATAAATGGGTATTTTTATTATCTTGATACTGATACTACTTTTACAATAGGGACCGCGGATGGAACATTAAATAGGATTGATAGAATTGTAGTACATTTAGATATCGCAGGCAGGGCAATAAATGTAAAAGTTTTAAAGGGAGTAATAGCAAGCTCTCCTACAGCGCCAACGCTGCAGAGGGATGCGGATGGGTATGATTTGGCTCTTGCTGATATAGCAATAAATGCCGGTGTAACGAGTATAAGCCAAAGCAATATAACAGATCAAAGGCAGAACCAAGACTTATGCGGTATAGTAGACAGCCTTATAACAGCAGATACAGCAACTTTGTTTAATCAATTTACGGACGGATTTAATAGCTGGTTCGCTGGAATAAAAAATACATTAGGCGAAGATGCAGCTGGGAATCTTTTGAATAAGATAAATGACCTAGCTGGTGATGGAAGAACTACTGAGACAGTAAAGGGAGTAAGTGATGCACTTGAGACGCATTTGGCAGAAAAGGCGACACAGACAACGTTAGGTCATGTTAAAATCGGCAGTGGTATAAACATGGATTCAAATGGGGTAATTTC
>ENA-UOOI01001908-UOOI01001908.1-fermentation-metagenome-genome-assembly--contig:-NODE-1908-length-19700-cov-3.928684_pt1 | contig 19700 bp, 15 predicted proteins | sample MGYA00245779_ERZ724027 | MGnify/ENA primary metagenome ERZ724027 (study PRJEB28704, sample SAMN03018318) | fermentation metagenome | biome: anthropogenic terrestrial biome; feature: soil; material...
TGCTCATTTAGCTTAACAAAATAGTTCACTAAAGTTAGACTATTTCTCGCCATGACATAATGCAAGCAAGCTTGCCTTCTGTTCATTTGGCTTAACGAAATAATTCACTAATGGAAAAGGACAAACCTTCCGTCGAAATTCGTCGATCAATGTCGCCGTTAGCCTGGCTGTACGGCCTTGGTGTGAATTTCCGGAATACACTGTTCGACAGAAAAATACTCAAACAAAAAACATTCGATATTCCGGTTATCTGCGTGGGAAATCTCACCGTGGGGGGCACGGGGAAAACCCCGCATATTGAATACCTCATCAAATTGTTGTCGCCGGTATACAAGGTCGCAGTGCTCAGCAGGGGCTACAAACGCAAAAGCAACGGCTTTATGATCGTCGACACCGATTCGAAAGTGCGCAATGTGGGAGATGAACCCCTGCAGATCAAGCAAAAATTCCCGGAAACGCTGGTAGTTGTCGATAAAGACCGGGTGAGCGGCATCCGGAAAATCCTCTCTATTGAAGAAAAGGAACGCCCTGATGTGATCCTGCTCGACGACGGGTTCCAGCATCGCTACGTGCAGCCTTCGCTCTCCATCCTGCTGGTAGACAGCAACCGTCCCGTTTTTGAAGACCGGTTGTTGCCCGTGGGGTCATTGCGCGAACCGCTGAAGGCAAAAGAGAGAGCATCCATCGTGATAGTTACCAAATGCGATCCCGATATGCAGCCCATTGATTTCCGGATCTATACGAACGGATTGAATCTCTATGCTTTTCAACAACTCTATTTCACCAGCCTCAATTACGGAAAGATAATACCCCTCTTCCCGGAATTGCAGGGCGACCGGTTGGAGTTGCAGGAGCTCCGCAAGAAGCACGTTTTCCTGGTGGCTGGTATCGCCTCTCCCCAACCTTTGGTCGATAAGCTGGAACACATTACCTACAACCTCTACACGAAGTTTTTTCCCGATCATCATTCTTTTAAGGAAAAAGATATACAATCGATACGGGAATTGGTGAATACGGTGGATGACAACAACAAGATCATCCTCACTACCGAGAAAGATGCCGTCCGCCTCAGGGCGCTACCCTATCTCGGTGAAGAAATAAAGAAAATGCTCTATTACATCCCCGTACGCGTGTCGTTCATCGATGAGAAAGAAAAAGAACAATTCAACAATAATATTTTAGAACATGTTAGAAACTATCAAACAAACAGCAGATTATCTGAAGAGTAGAATCGAAGAAATTCCCAATACGGCCATTATCCTGGGCACCGGCCTGGGCGAACTGGTACATGAGATCGAGGATAAAAATGAGATCCCTTATACGGAGATCCCCAATTTTCCCATCTCCACGGTGGAAGGCCACAGCGGAAAGCTGATCGTCGGCACGCTCGGAGGGAAGAAAGTGCTGGCTATGCAGGGACGTTTCCACTACTACGAAGGATACGACATGAAGCAGGTTACCTTCCCCATCCGTGTTTTCCAGGCGCTGGGCATCGAGTACCTTTTCGTTTCCAACGCGGCAGGAGGGATGAACTCCAGTTTCGATGTAGGCGATATCATGCTGATTGAAGACCATATCAACCTGTTCCCTGAGCATCCGCTCCACGGAAAGAACTTCAACGAGTTGGGTACCCGCTTTCCCGATATGAGCGAAGCTTACAACAAATCGTTGCGGCTGATGGCCATGGAGATCGCTAAGGAAAAAAACATCAAACTGCAGCACGGAGTCTATATCGGCCTTCAGGGGCCGACCTTTGAAACGCCGGCCGAATACAATTTCCTGCGTATCATCGGAGGAGATGCCGTGGGTATGTCCACCGTACCGGAAGTAATCGTGGCCAACCACGCCGGAATGAAGGTGCTGGCATTCTCCATCATCACCGATCTGGGTGTGATCGGTAAGATCGTGGAAGTTTCACACGAAGATGTGCAGGAAGCAGCGAAAATCGCCCAGCCCAAAATGGCGGAGATCATGCGTACCATTATTCAGAAAATTTGATAATTTTTTCTTCATAAAAGAGAATATCTGCAAATACTTGATAAGAATAATTTTAAGACAGTCTCTTTTTATTAGTTATTTATATGCAACGGACAGAAATAGCCACGTTGGGTGAATTCGGGCTGATCGACCACCTGACCAAAGATATCAAACTCACCCAAGAGAGTTCTCTCAAAGGGATCGGTGACGATGCCGCCGTCGTGGATCATGGGGGAAAACGGACACTGGTGACCACCGACCTGCTACTGGAGGGGATCCATTTCGATCTCATCTACACCCCCCTGAAACATCTCGGGTATAAAGCGGCAGCGGTTAATTTCTCCGATATTTACGCTATGAACGGGAAGCCGCAGCAGATCACGGTCTCCTTAGGCATATCGAAGCGGTTTTCGGTGGAAGACCTTGAAGATTTCTACAGCGGATTGAAGCTGGCCTGTGAGATTTACGGGGCGGATATCGTAGGAGGAGATACCACCTCTTCCCTCACCGGGTTCACCATCAGCATTACCTGTATCGGCACTGCGGAAGAAGAGAAGATCGTCTACCGTAACGGGGCCAAAGATACCGACCTGATCTATGTGTCGGGCGATCTGGGCGCCTCCTATATGGGCTTGCAGTTACTGGAAAGGGAAAAAACCGTGTTCGACGGCGATAAGGACTTCCAACCCGATTTTGCCGGCAAGGAGTACCTGCTGGAGCGTCAACTCAAACCGGAAGCCAGAAAAGATATCGTAAACCTGTTAGCGGAGAACGGGATCGTGCCCACTTCCATGATAGATATTTCCGACGGATTGTCGTCCGACCTACTCCATATCTGCAAGCAGAGTAATGCCGGTTGCCGGCTCTTCGAAGAGCGGATCCCTATCGATTATCAGACCGCCGTGATGGCCGAGACATTCAATATGAACGTAACGACCGTGGCCCTCAATGGCGGGGAAGATTACGAGTTGCTCTTTACCGTCCCCCTGCATCTGCATGAAAAGATGAACGACCTGCAGGGGATCCGCCTGATAGGCCATATTACCCCGCCCGAACAGGGCTGTTACCTGGTCACCCGCGACGGACAGGAGATGCAACTCCGCGCGCAAGGTTGGAATCCATTGGCAGAAGAGTAAATTTTATTACTTTTTTATTTACAAATTTTGTAAATCTCAAAAATGCTCTTATCTTTGCACTCGCAATTTAAGAAACGTTGGTACCATAGCTCAGTTGGTAGAGCAACGGACTGAAAATCCGTGTGTCCCCGGTTCGATTCCTGGTGGTACCACAAGGCAAACACCTGAATATCAGATATTCAGGTGTTTGCCTTTTTATATAGCCTGTATAAATTATATCATATGGATAGGGAGATTTGGTAGGGGAAACTCTCTCTATTTACCATCTTATAGCAATTCCTTCCATCCGGAGAAAGTACAAAAACAGCAGAAATTTCCTGGCGAACAGTCAGTGTCGGATTTTGAAATGAAAAACTGGCATTAATTTTCTTTGCAAGAATTTCAGACGGAGAACGCCCGTTGTAGCGATTTAAGTAGTCCGGATCCCATTGTTCCGCTTTTTCCAATTCGGTTTTTGCTTCTCTTAATCGTTCCTGGGAACCAGGCACTAACGCCCGGACAATTAAATCATTGTCTTTTTTCATTTGTTTTTCGATGGTATTTTCCCAATGAGATATATTTTTTTTTGCTGAATCAATTTTTTCTCTCTTTTCGTTTTGATACTGTTCCTGTAGCATTTTGATACTATCGGCTACTGTAATATCCGGCAATACATCCAACAGAAAGATCTTTATCTTTAAGTCTGTTTTCAATTCGTTCTCTATCTGCAGATAATCCAGGAGGGTTTGCTTGTATATGTCATTTGAATTGGAACATGAAACTGAAAATGCAATCAGTAGGATTAATAGTGGTACTTGTCTCATTATACAGTGATATTTAGTTTTGAACCGTTGGAGATAGTAAGTATATCTATAAATTGAGGTGAAACCCTGTCTGCATCGGACACGAACTCCGACAGATCCTCATAGAAACGCCCATGTCTCTTCGACAGAAATATCAGCGGTAGTATCTTTATAATGGTGCCTTTCGCCTTTATTTGGGATCTCACTTCCGGGGAGGTCATAACAAATGTGTTTGTTCTTTTGAATGGATGACTCCCCCAGGGACCGAGTAAATATCAATTCATTATAGAAATAATATTATCAAAGGGCAAAGTCAGGTAACATTCCATAATCTGTTTTTATACGGTGAAATACTGAATCTCTTACTATAAGCGTTTACAAGATGCGACACACTTCTGAAGTCATACATCCTGGATATCTCGGTAATGCTGATATCCGAGTTGAGTACCAGAGACTGGATCTCTTCCATTTTACGGTCGAGCATCCATTGATAAGGAGTTTGCCCGAAACATTTCTTAAAATGGCGTGTAAATGTTCTCAAACAGTCGTATTTGCACAATGTCGCCAGTTCATTCATATTCCTTGCCGATGAGTAGTTACTCAACACACTATCTTCAAATCGTTTCGATTTAGATGTCCGCGGGATCAGCTTCACAAGGACGATCTCATTATCGGGTGAGGAGGTTACCTTACTCTTCAACCCGTCCGAGAAAGTGAATGTGCAGGATGCCACATCCGTCAGCAAATATTTGCGAACCTCCTCTTTTTTTCTCAATTTTGTGTTAACATTCATATGCTTATTTTTTAAAAGTTCCTAAGCTGCGAGTGTAATTATCAGGCTTGCTGCCCATACGAATACTGTTTTTTTTCATTTCACATGTTTTTCAGTTAGTTATTTTGGTGAAATTATTGTATGGTTACTCTTCTTGTATCCGTAATTTCGGCATTTTGCAGGCGCATGATATAAATTCCTTTAGACAGACCTTTGATTGTTTCTTCGCTATCTGCTTTCACCTCTACATGCTGATGGGGAGCGACCTCGCCCGAAATAAATACTGAGCAGTCTTTACTGTCAAAATAACATTAGTCATTCTCTGACTGCCTATTATTCTCAAGAGAATACAATATGCCCCAATAAATCATGTTAGCGAATAACTGGGAGTTATATACATTATATCTGTTAATAGCGCTAAGTCCGTAATTACTCTTATGTACCGGCCTTTTTTCAGCATCAAGCATGAATGGACAGATGGTGGGGCTAGTGTGGTCATCGGAAGAAACGAAGCCTCCATCGCCGAACCAAACAAATCCAAGCTCCTTATGCCTGAAAGCGGTCAGTTCAGTAAATGATGTCCCACCCGATACATCAGATGCATTGGAGTATACGATTATATCATTCAGTGGAATATTGGAAGCCGTCATGGTCCACAAAGCATCCTCTCCCCATTGTAATCCCCTCAGGTCTCCGAACGGTCCATTGAGGATCGGATCATCGATATTCGGCAACTTATAAATAGCACCTGCACCGTTCCTGGCTAACTGGGTAATAGTGTTATCTTCAAAAACCGCTCTCATCAGGTTTTGGACACTTAAACCATTCCCTTCATTCAATGCGATCAATACTCCTCCCTTTTTCAGATAATCAGCAAACATTTGCCCTTGTACAGCATTGATATACAGGTCATACCCTAAAACAATTATATCCGGTTTTTCATTAAGATACCCTTGTAGGGTGCTATTTTCTATAATTCCAGTTGCAAGAGGCCCTCTGAATTCAAAACCCATCGAAGGTACCGTACTCCCCGAAGTAAGTCCGAAGTTAGACGGGGAACTCAGGAAGGTATAAGCATCATTATTATTAGCAAATACTGCCACATTGTAACCATAATGAATGTGATTGGCAAGTCCCATAATCTTCATTTTCGGTAGCGCGAATTGGAGCCTTACGGTATGCTCGCCGAATTTGTTTTCCGTATTCTCGAAGACCACATCAACATGGCCGCCGAATGTACGATCGTCCACCACGGTAAATGTAACCGGTTCTCCGCCTACGTTATATCCTCCCATAGCACCAACCCGCAGATTGTCCGAAGACTTGAGATTGAAGAACGTTTTGCCTTCCGAAGAAGGATACTCCTTGATTTCTTTGATTCGCCACGATGTATTACAACGCACGGGCAGAGAGTACGTACTTCCGTCGAGCCTGTAAAACACTTCGGGTTTGGCTATGAAGTTATAATTAATCTGGCGCAGCAATATACTCCGGGTTTCATAGGATATCCCGTTGGTTACCGTAAAGTCCACTTTGGAAGTCTTATCCAGAAACGGGAATTCTATGACTTCATTCCCGGTAATTGCAGGAGGTTGTATATGGTAGGTAACCGTGCCTGCTCCTCCTGCAATGGTCCCGTTTGCGGGGGCACCCGAACCGGAGGGGAACGGATTGGCAGCTACCGTGACATTCAACACCGTCACATCGGCGAGCTTAGGCTCCCAATTCACCATAAACGACTGTGCACCGGGAATTTGACCTACAGCTGCGTCAAATATCAATTCCCTGAGCGGCTGCCCGGTCACCGGATCTACAATGTTCAAACTTATACGCGGCATAATACCCTGAGTTACTGTTACCGGATAACGCAGGCGGCCTGCTGCGAACCAGACAATAACGGTACGGTCTTCACCCGTGTTGTTCGCTTCATAAGTCAAAACAATTTCCGTTTTGTTATTTGCCGCACCGACATTCGGAGTCAGGGTAAGCCAGCCCGGAGCAACCCCTGGTGTGGCGCTCTCAATCTTCTCAATATACCAACCCGATTGTCCGTCAGTCTCATAGTCTGTGAAAACATACAGCACATTCTCATCCTCTTTTACCGAACAAGCGTTCTGGAAAAAGGTAAACTTATCCTGGCTTACACTGAGTACGAACTGTCCGTCAAACGCGATATTACCCATATTGACCTCATTCCACTCCAATACTTCGGCCTCGATATTCACCGGCCCGGAGATAAAAGCGGTATTGGAATCTTCATAACCCGGGCCTGATACCTTATTGATACCGAATATATACCTATGATTGCGAAGCACGTCGAGGTATTGCTGTGAAACGCCGTTGCCATGTGAGAAATCCACCCGGTAATAGGTCGGGGGGCCATCATTGGTTAAATCGCTGTCCCCGTTGGCATCCCATATCCCGCCGATCACCAGGCAAGTGCGGTCGAGCAAACCTTTTCCTTTAGTGTGGCCGGCATCGCTGTGATTCTCGGCTTCGAATATATATATTTCTCTTATGCATTGGTTGTTTCCTGTATCGATACAGTCATCATGGTAAGTGACAGGACCTTTGGTCAGCGTCGAAGAGGAAGGAATATGAGGAGCTGTTACCCTCGGCGCATCAGGATCGGTCGTCGTATCCCAATCCGCTGCTTTAGGCACCAGAGTTCCGGCGGTATTATAGTTGTAAACATCCACACTGGTCAGCAGGAAGTTCTCAGCGGCTATCTGTACATCCACCCGTGCTACCATGCGGGTAAGTATTACCTTATTATCGCCTGTAAGGTCTGTAGTATCATCGATATCCACATCGCCTATATCGCCCCACATGGGGAAAGGAGAAAATGGACTGGTAGGCCATTTACCGCTCTCAGGCATCCTGGCTTCCATCTGAGCAAGGGCAGCTTCTTTCGTAAGTCCGTTCAATGAAATGTCTCCTATTATACTGCGGGCATTTGCCAATACAACTACATCGAATTCACCCTGACGCATATTTACGGTAAACGTTTTCAGGCGTGCGTTGGTACCGCTGTCCGAAATGGCTGATCCGCTGCATCCGGTCCTATAAACATATTCCCCGCCACCCGGTTCGAAAACTACAATATCTATCTCTTTTACCTCGTTTTCATCACTCAACGATATCGCCCTTAACGCGGAGGGAGTGCTTGTACCGGGTACCTGAATAGAAAATGTCACTACCGATTCTCCGTTCATTTTTTCTATGCCCGGAGTGAAGATATCGTCTGACATACAAGAAGCAAGTATTAGCATGGACAGCACTCCTGCAAAGAACTTCAAAAACTTATTATAAAATTTAATTACCATAATTTTATTGTTTTCTGTCCTGTTTATACCTTAAAACTCTTTCCAAACTGCTTCTTCGCCCCATGGCGTAATAGATACGATGACAGTGACGCTCGATTTCAATTCAATCAATACGTGAGTGGTCAGCCCTTTTTCTACGGTAATCGGTTGGTCGCCATTATATACCGATACGCTGGTTATCAACTCTGCCCCGTGATATATATCTATATATATTTCCGACTCCGGGATCATATTGAACAGGGGTATGAAAAACTCCTCCCTGCCTCCATTTGTAACGAATGCCCCGGCAGGACGGTACGCAACCTTGTCTCCATATAGGTTGCCGCTGAAATCAATACCCCAATAGGTTTCCCGGACAACCACCGAATAATCGTCATCTTCGTAGCCTGTAAAGCCTTTAAGATTGCGGATGGTAATATCCATATTTCCGGTTTCCCTGTATATGGGCAGGAGGTGTTCGTCTTTCATTTCCTCATTGGTCGGATAGATATACCCCCTGAACAGGTCATCGGGAGAAATGCCGTATGCGACTGTTCGCGTAACGCATAGTAGAGTGATGCCGCTTTCGTCCATGGGGGTGCCGGGAGTAAATTGCGGAACATTTTGATTCCCTCCGGCGAGATTACCCCATGCAACAATATGCATATCGCCTCCATCTGGCGGGATTATCGTGACGCTCACTCCAACATTCGTCCTGATCTGCTCTACAAAGCGTTTTTCACCGTCGAATATAAACATCACCACATCGCCTACATCTTCTGATGTAAGTTCTTTGCCATCGTTGTCGTATGCTTTTACGATAAAAGAATATCCCTTTTCCGGACAATCGCTTACATCTTCTTTGATACATCCTGTTACCAGCATTGTTAGAAAAAGTGCGACGACAGAAATACACTTCATATACCTGTATTGTAAATACCTATTTTTATTGTTGAGTTCTTAGGGATATGTGCCATACTCAAACAGCGCATACCAACAAGGTGTGGTATTGAACAGAAAGTGCCGCCGCTACACCTGAAAGCAGCGGCGCTTATGCATGCTGTAATTTTAGAATTCTTTGCCAAGAGTAACAGGAATCCAATCGTTGATAGAAATTTCCACGTCAAATTTAGCTCTTTCAACAGGCTTGGTCGGGTCGGGTTCTCCTCCTCCGCCAGTTCCGGGATCGGTACTGAGGGTAATGGTGATGTTATAACTGTGACCGCGTTCCACACCGTTATCTACAGAACCTGTACTAAACATTTCGTAGGGGGTGAGGTGTACCGGAAAATAAGTCAGTTTTCCGTCAAATTCTCCGACAAGGGTTACGATAGTCGGAAACTCATCGGCAGCGGTAGCTTTATTCTCAAATACATAATAGTGATAGGTAGTTGTAAAATCATCGGCAGCGATATCATTTATCAGCAGGCTGCTCCCGGCAGTAATATTTGATGCAGGCCAGAATCCAAAACTATCATTTTGGATACCTGAAATCCATCTCATAGGATCAGGGACAAGGGTGGTTCCGAAGAGCTTAGTGTTATGACCTCCGTTCAGGACTGTTACCTTTTTCAGGACAAGATGTCCATCTGTATTTGCCGCATCATATCCAGTCATATTATTTATAATTTTCACTGTGATCCGAGCTGCGATAAAGCTGAGGGCGATGTTGCTGCTGCCTTCATAGCTGCCGCCAGCGCCTGTAGGAGTAAAAGAAAGCGCCAGGTCGCTCCCGGTTGCCCAACGCCTGGCAGACTGGTCTGCAGTGTCATCCAACGTTCCAATAAAATTGAGCAGCGCCGCTTTGCTGTTGATGCCGGTAACGTTCGTATTGTCACAGTTAGCTATGACATAGGCCTCTTTTGCACTTGTCGTAACATCGATATCTTCGATACTATTTGCGTCATTGGCCGATGTTTCTTGAGCCAGAAGTTTACCGGCAGCATCGAATACCCATACCGTAAATGTTTTTACAACATTATCAGTACTACTTGGCCCGCCTGTTGCCCTGGTCATAACCGGATCTTTGATCGAGATGGAAAGTTTAGCCGGTCGCCCATCCGGAACGATCAGATTTGCGCCATCATCTTTACTGCATGAAGCAAGGGTTATTGCTGCCAAGGCAGCTGCACATAAAACTCTGATTTTCATAATTATAAAAATTAAAAAGTTGAATAAAAAAATTAATAAATACCGCCCTGAATGATATTGAACTTGTAACGGCGTCCATTATGATAGGACATGTACACGATCCCGTTTCGTCTGACCTGATTCGATTCATTGGGATTCACGTACATCCCGACTGTAGCGGGGGCGTTCAGATCGAGGTGGTCCGAAAAGGCATCATCGTTGTATTTCAATTGGATCCAGTCCTGTGGACCGTCGCCGAAACTCTCGACTTTGGCCGTCGTCATATTGCCGTAATAGGTAATCCCTCCCCCGGTCGAACAGTTCGTGCCGATGAGTTGTATGGTCTTGGTCAGCGTGCCCAGGGACACGGTGATGACCGCCCCGGTAAAACCGTTTTGAAGATTGGCCCGTATATCGGTCGCGGCCACCGTTCCGGTCGTATTGATCGAGGTCGTGAGCAGCGAGATTTTCCCGTTGCCGCCACTAAGCGTGATGCTCTTGGTGGTCAGCGAGGTCGGAGCGTTGGTATATACCGTAGCCACGACGATGTCGTCCATCGCCACCGCAGGTTCGTCCATCGGATAAAACTGAAAGAACAGGGAGTTGGAGACTCCGAGATAATAGTTGCCATTGTCCGCTATTTCGAAAGATCCCAGGTCGGTAACCGTTACGGTATATTCCACATTGTTCGCAGGATTCGCCATGGCGTCGGTGAGGCTGGCGTAACCGGGACCCTTGATCTGATTGATGGTAAACTCATACAAGTTATTGCGGACGATATCCATCGGGATAGACCCCGAATCGTTGAATCCGAGCTTGTAATAGTAGATTTTACTATTATATGTTCCTTTGACGATCACGCAGGTCCCTTCTGAAGCCCGTGATTCATACACATAGATCGGATCGGCAGCCGTGCTTTGTCCGGTCGCCGGAGAGACTCCTGATATGCCGTCGCCACCGGCGTAATAGGTTTGATTACCGGTATTGACTTTTAGCGACGACCCCGACTGGTAAAGCCTGCCGTTGCGGGGGGCGCCCGTGATGGTCGCGCCGTCAAGATCGAAGCCGGTATCGTCGTTGGTTACCGTTACCTTGGCCACTATGCGGGTAAGCATCAGCTTAGACGCGGTCGTTCCGATCGTGACGTTCTGGTCGATCTTGGGCAAATCCAATACGTTGGACATCGGAAGCGTCTGGCCGGGTGTATACGGTACCCCTGTGTTGTAAGGGGAGGAGAGGCTTGTCGTCAGAAGAATACCATTTACGGCATCGGCAAAACTCACGTTCTGCAATTGAGCGCTAAGATTTTCCTTGCTGAACGAATAATCTAAAGTGCCGTCCGAAAAAGAAGCGGGGGCGTTGGCTATCACCAAAATTCTTACCGCAGAGCTATACGGATCGAGGGTGACGTAGGACTTGTTCCCGATTACATGGGCCTGCGCCGCTTCATGAAATACGGCCGCCTCTCCGCTACCTCGAAACACAAGTACCCAAGGTGTTTTCCCGATGAAATTCTCGTCAGCGATTCCGGCTCTGGAAACAGGCGTTTCGTAATCTCCCTGGACCGTGAGCACCGGGATAGTGATACGCCCGATTTCTTCGGGTTGATAAGCCAGTTCCTCACGGATACAGGATACCAAAAGCAAGGAACAGGCCAGGAGTATATCCAATAATATTTTACATTTCATAATCAAGTGCATTTAATTATTCTTTTACACACCGGATAGAGTTACCGTCCAAAAGACTTCTATTCGGTATATCCAGCCCGGAGGAGTCACTAAACCTCATCATCCAGCAGCTGGTTCTGCTGCCCTTTGTGGAGGTTAACAAATTAGTCATCTGGCCATCGTAGATGATTCCATAGGAGCTCACCACAATTCCAGTGTGCGGAAAAAAAATGGACGCCTTTGTCGTGGGGTGATATACCAATGTTCCCTTGTAGGCAGTCATCGCGCCGCTGCTTACCATTGCATTTCCATCATGCAGCACTGAACCCGAACTCAAGGTCAGGCGGCGGTCAAAAAAACCATCGGCATAATATCCGCTCAACCAAGTCTGCGGGTGATGCTGGGACTGACCATGAACGGTGAATAAGAACGACTGCGCTATCTCCGAGATCGAAACGTCATCGGCTTGTTCCACAGAGGTGCTGCCATGGTTTGGACGCCTGTAGCCCTGCGGGCATGTCTCGAAATTGTAGCTGTCCCAATAGTTGGGCCATGTCGTCGTATTCCAGTTGGGCGGCATTCCATATTGGCTATTGTGAAGCCACGCTGCCGTTCCTCCCCACTGGAAATAATACCCTCCTTGCGTAGGGAACTGAGTAAATACGTAGCCCCTGGGTCCCCGGTCTACTTTCACGGCGCCGGTGTTGACCGTGCCCTGCGGATCAGTAAGGTTATAAGGGGAAAACATTCTGGCATAAGGCCGGCTATTCATATTGGTCCCGGTTCCCGTTTCATCCGGTTTAAAAATATAATCTGCGGCTTCTCCCTGCCTTACATATAAAGAATAGGTTTCCGATTCGGTTGTAAGGGTTATTCTGGCATACCGGGGAGTTGCATCGGCCGAAGAGAGCTTCGATGCCAGGCCAACACGGAAGTAGATGTCGCCCGTACCGCTGACCGTAGTCGCGTTACCGGTTACCTGGTACAGTTCCGCGTTACCCGCATTTTCGGTGTTAATATTGGGATCCGGGCTTTTCTGCGTGTCCAGGACAACAAAGGTGTCTCCCGCGTCGACTGTTGCCGTCCATGCTCCCGTGTTAATGCCGAATATCAGACGCTCACCCGTTTCATTCCAACGGTGGAAAGTGCCGATGTAAGGAAACATACTCCAACCTACGGCAGGCCTTATGGTCGTATTGATCGTGATCTCCCTTTTCAACCCATTGGCGTTCAGATATATGCGGTGAGAATAGTTTTGGCCTTCATACTGATCGACAGGAATATCAGTTTCGATGTCGATATAACCCCGGCCCGTACCCGCGTCGAAATGCAAATTCGGTGCGGAGGCTCCGGCCAGATCCGTAAAAAAATCATTGACGTTGAAAGTCGTATTGCCAGACGTATCGACATAACCGACCGGATCCACGCTTACACTGGTTTGATCGGTCCAGAAGAATATTCTCGATACGCTTCGTTCGCTAAGATTTGTCTGAATGGCCGACACGTTCAGGCTGCGTGATATGGTGCTTCCGTCGACATTTACAGGACCCCATTCCGCCACATCCAGATTGATCTCAAGAGGCGTCTTTACTTCGGAGACCGCCGTAAAATGATAATTATACGGCATTGTGTAATTCGTCGTCCCGGAGTAATCCGTGGCATCGTTCAGGCTGAACGTACACCCCGGATTTATTCCGGAGTTCAGTTTCACCTGAAAACCGGCGACCCTGTTGAAATCGCTCTCCGGGCTAAACACGTGCGCCGGCAGAATAATTCTTTTCACTTTCATAGCCCACGCGTATCCTGCCCCGGGAGATACCGGTTCGAAATAACCCGGATCTGCAATCAGATCGTAATTGCGTTCCGTGGCGTGCGCACCGGCATAATAACCACCTATAAGGGGTACTGCATCGGCAATATTGTTGAACGCCACGCCGGTAAACGATCCGGACAGATCGTTTTTGGACTGCAGCGTAATATCGAACCTCACGGCTATGCGTGTCAATTGAACAGCCCAATCCGTATATGTATTCCCGCTTACAACCACCCCCTGGGTGCCGGCGAGTACTGTCACGTTTGGATAAGACGCCGTCATGGGGATGTCGCTGTCGGAAGTAAAAGCCGATGCCGGAAATTCGATGGCGTTCAGACCTGTTTTACTGGCAATATTGTCCAGCGTCGAACCCGAAGGTTCATTGGCTACGAAAAAGAAGTCGTATAAACCAGCATGCATCTGATGTGCAAGGGACGCATTAAGCGTAGCGCCGGAATACAAGGTATTGCTCCTTATGGCTCCTGTCGAATGATCAAAGGCCATAATCCTCAGTGACGATATTTTGCGGTCGGGATCGGATGGGTTTAAAGCACCTCTGGTGTTGATGTTTACACTGGCAGCCCCTTCAATGTCCGGAAAGGTCTCCTCCCGGAAACAGGATTGCAGCATACACACAACTATTACGGCTAAAACCAGTTTATGTATCATATTTTATTTTTTCTAAATTTATATACTGAAGAAAGCTGTTATCCTATCGGCTTCCAAACAGATTCAACCCCCCAGGCGGCCTGTTGAAGTGTAACCCTTACATTGGTCGGATTGCCATAATCGATCAAAACATTTAAGGTTCTGTTTTCTATTGCATCAAGCATGATTGTGTTGCCTGTTTCCATATCTATTCCCGAAAATACTTCGTCGAGCATTGTCTCGCCGTGGAATATTTTAATCGATAACACTTGATCTTTCGACGGCAGCATTCTGAACAACGGCGCAATAAAATCATTCCTGGCATCGAATGACGTTTCAGGAATATAGGCTGCTCCGGCGCCAAGACATTGTCCATTGAAGTTTATTTCTTTTTTTGTTACCCCGACCACCATGGAGTAATCGGTATCGTCATGACCAGCCCACTTCTGCAAATTGCGGACGGTTATTTTCATGGATGCTACCATTCTGGTCACATACACGGTTATATGTTCTTCCGTGTTATTGTTCAGCGCGGACTTCGTCCCGTAAAGCAGGTCGTCGGGAGTCTGGAATATTACTGCGGAAGACGCTTTGGCGCTGCCCGTACTTTTGAGCGACACACGAGCGTCGCTGATATTGTTCGTCGTATTTACATCGACGCTTCCCGAGGCGGTATTGCACCAGGCCACGCACGTGAGCGGCCCTCCGCCGGGATAGTTAAGTTCTTCTTCGCGTCCGATTTCGGTATTTCTGCTGCCAAGAAATTTGCCGTGAGCATCGAAAACATAGAGAATAACATCTTTGACAAGAGACACATCACCAGGCTCCCCGCTATCTTCCGATATGAGGACCTTCACCGTAAGCGTATTTCTACAATCAGACAAATCTTCCCGGATACTGCAAGAGGCAGTCATAAGCAATATGGTCAGGCAGCTTAATACCTGCATTTTCTGTTTTAATATACACATCATGTCTTAATCTTGAATGTCTATTCTCTTATGAATAAAGCCGGGAGAAGCGGAGCGGTGCTCTGGAACCCCTCCCGGCATAAAAACCTGTTTCTATAATCTATAGCATCCTAAATATACGCCTGATAAACATCGGGCTCCATTACTCGATAGGTTTATTGATCTCTTCCGGAACCCATTCGGCCGTTTCGATGGTGATCTTCACGTTGGCCGGCGTAGGAGGATTGGTCGGGTCTACACTACCGCCACCGCCATTAGACCAGGCATCGCCCTGGAGCGTAAGGGTAACGATATATTTTTTAGCCTGCGTGATTTTGGTTGCACCCGGGATAGTGGAGTCCCCAAATTTATACGACCAGTAGAAGTTAGGAGAGGTAAGCGTACTTGCATTACCTACCGGATTGTCCGGATCAGTGGTCTCGTCTATGCTATATCTTCCATAAACAGTCAGGTAGGTATCGTTGTTACCGATAACCGGGAATGCATAAAAACCTTCATCGGCAACCATAGCCGTGGTGATGGGAGTACCGCCGTCAGCCGGATCCACATTGGCCGGCAGCATTGGAAAATCGCTACCCGTCCATTGGTAGAGGGGATCGGTCTCATAATCGGGAAGCGCATTATAGACAGGCTCATCTACATAGGAGCCGAAATGCACAGCGTCGGTACCATTGGCATAGAATTTGGCCCCTGCCGGCATATACTCTCTTTTGGGAACAAAATTGATAATGCTTTCCGGAGTAAAGCATGTCCAGGCTCCGGCATTTATCATCGAAACGCCGTCGAGGATAACAGCCGCTTTGTCGTAATTCTTCATTTGGTTAACAACCTTGACATACACTTTAGCGGGAATATACTCGAGCGTCAGAGTCGTCGCAAGTATAGCGGTACCGTCCGCTTCCGTACCGGCCCCGGTGAGGTTGTTACCTGCTCCCATCCATACGTTTTCGCTAATACAGTTGCTGCCCGTATTAGGATTGCCGTCAACTCTTAAAGCGACGCGGTTGGCCTGGGCAATCGATCCTACGTTCTCGAACGCTCCGGAAGACAAGGCTCCGGTATTCACAATCGCGAAAACATAGGCAGCCGAGGTCGAGGCTGTAATCGTCGGAACCACTCCGCCGGAAGCAATCTGTGCTCCGGTAAAAAACTTGGGCGGACAATCGAACGTATTACCATCCGCCTTCGTCACGAATATGATAATATCGTTTACCTTAATGTCCTCGTCCACTGCATTCATGTCATTACTCCTGGTGGAGGCTCCGAGTTTTGGAAGTGCAAGTTTCAACTCGATCTTAGCTGGTTCTCCAACCTCATTATTATCCGTGTCGGCGCCATCTTTCACACAAGAGATGAGCGTAAGTGCTGCAAAAGCAGCAATAAAAAATTTGCTTGTTTTCATATTCAATTATTTAATAAATACTGTAATTTTGCTATGATTGTAATCTTATTTAATTTACCATTCTTGCTTTCTCTATTTCGCTCATATTTTTGGGAGCAAAATTATCTCCGGCCTGAATTGCCTTTTTAAACATTCCTTCCGCTTTGTCATACTCATCCGTCATCATATGACAAATACCTATAAGATTAAATGCTCTTGGGTCGTTGTTGATCTGTTCGAGCAGAGACATTGCCGAAGGATAGTCTTTACGGTTGATCAGGTCAGTAGCTTTGTTCAAAATATCTATGGATGCGTTTTCTGCAGCGATCTTCGCATTAATCTCCCCCGTTTCGTCATAATATATCTGTATATATCCGGCATTCCGTAAATCAGGGAAAAAATTCTTAAGCATATACTTGTATGGTTCACCCCCTCCAAGCTCCATAAGTTTTTTCTCGCGACCGTTGAGCAACTGGATATTATCAATTATATCGAGTACCTCATTACGGTATTTCATATCCGATTTCTCTACAAAATACCTCAAGCCTTCCCAATCTTCTCCTCCATTAAAGAGATCAAAAAGGTAATTATCATAGTTTTTACGCTTCTCCAGATAATTCTTGAGGGCGTTCATGCGCGCTCCGGATAATTTTGTATTTACCTCCAGAGTTCCTTCCGGAGATGAAAATCCGGCAATCATTACTTTCCCCAATTTAAGCCCGGGCGTACTTTCTATGACATCCAAAGCTCTGGTAACCAAGTCTAATGCAGCGGAATTATTTCTAAAAGACGGCTCAATGTCGACTCTATTCACCCTGAAAAATACGGTGGCACTATTGGCAGACCGGCTCTCCATCTTCAGCATGTCGTGACGATCTGCATATATACTCATTGGGTATACGAAAGAAAACTGATCGAGCTCTTTTTCTATTCTTTCCACAGGCATAACGGGCAGCGGATCCCTGTCATAGTGAGGAACAATTTCATATGGCACCAACATGTTGCTAAGGACATCCGCCGAAGCCAGATTCTCCATATCGCAACAACCCTCGATTTGCTGGTTTATCCTCAACGTGACGTTTTGCATCCATTTTTCATAGGGAATGGCCGCCGAATAATGATAGTCGCCGTTACGTTTAGAGGCACGGGCATAAGATCCGGTGTCATTCCCAGCCCTTTCGTCCATAATACGTCTTCTTCGACCGGTCAAAACATACGGTTCCATAGCTTTGGAATGTTGACCGGCAATTAATGAGGGAGTGATAACCAGCATATAATCGGGACTCAATTTGTCCATGTTTATATCGAATGAAATCCGGATATGCGCTTGTTCTTTCTTCAGGGAGGCGTTAGTAATGACCGCCCCCTTATTTTTAGCAAAGAGGGCATTGCAACCGAATGCCGATAGCAAAACTATGATTGTTATTATTTTATTCATTTTCATCTATTTTATCAGATAAACCAACGTAATAGCCGCCTTTGTCGGCCCAAAATAATTTTCCACTTCGCTCGACAGCTTGTCTCCGCATTTTTTACACTCAAACTTATCATATGTAAGGTAGTTGTATCCGGCTCCTATTTCAAACTCGAGGTTAAAGCGTTTACTTAAAATCATATTGTACCCGTATGATATGCCGACTCCGATCATATTTCCCTGATAACGATATTCTTTGCGTATCTTACCGTTGAAAAAAACAGGAATATCGTGGCCGCTTATATTATATTCTCCATACAGACCGTGAATACCTGAAAAATGACCGTTAAAGCGCTCACAAAACCAATAACGAAACGCTGGTTTTATAAGCCAATGCGCTAACTTCTTATTGTTTATTTCCGAACCTTTGACCTTCCACGCATTATAGGATCCGAATACTTCGAATGAAGTTTTTTGGCCAAGTCCAAACTCGATTCCCAAGTTAGGTGTCAGCGTTGGAATACCATAAAGCAGATTGGTTTTCACTGCCAGTTTATCCTGACAGACTGCCGGGATGTTTATTGCAAATAATACAACTAATAAAATTAAAAGATGTCTAATCATTCTTTGATATTTTCGTGTTATAATGGAGTTTAATAAATGCTCTGCTTCCACAAAATGGATCCCAATCCGTCCGAAGCGGATCGCCATAGTTCTTATTATTTTACGCCGGGGAAATGCAGATTTCACCCACTGGATAAATCTCATAATATGTTAAATTATTCATGCTTCCAAGTGTAATATTCTATAATAATTGTCTCTTTCTTGTATAGAAAGAGACAAAAAAGTTTGAAGATGACTGCTTGGCTATACATAGATATAAATATGGTAGATATATTATTATCAGTGTTTTAAATAATATTTTTTTAGGGGATAAAGTAAAATATGGGGAAAAATTCCACAAAATACATTTTTAGATGTATTTTATTCATTTCTCATAAAAAAAAATAATTATCTTTGCAGTCGGAAGTTATAACTTCTGGGAAAGACTCTTTCTATACAAGAAAGAGACTTGTAACTTCTGAACTGTAATAAATAGGAAAAATCAGTATCTTAAAATCCACATTTTCTACCGGAGCGTCCGGTTTCCTCCTGTGGAAATAAGTTAAGGAAAGATTACCTCCAAACCTCAGACTCCTAGACTTTTCTTGTATTTTTCCAGCCGGACAAAACGGTTGAGCATATCATTCACTTCGCTGTCTACTTTTGCGGTAGATATGGAAGACAAATAGACCTGCGTGGTTTTTATGGATGTGTGTCCCATGCACTGGCTGATTACCTCCACGGGTTTTCCGGCTTCGAGCATCAACGTCGCCCAAGTATGGCGCATAACATAAGTAGTGAGTTTGCAGGGAATATCCAGGAGCCGCCCTATTGCTCCCAGATGTCTGTTGATACGCCTTAACGCGGATCTTTCACAAAGGAAACGACCTTTGGCTGTTTCCCTGAGGAAAGGGAACACGTACGGATTACCCGCTTGCCGGTAGCGTAGCATGATTTCCTGCCCTTCCCCGGGGATGCAGAGGCGTATATACTGTCCGGTCTTGCTCCGGCGGTATTGTGCTTGCCAGTCTTTGGCGACCATATTCCAGGTCAGGTCGTAAATATCGTGAAATACCATTCCCCTGCAATACAGGCTGAAGAGCA
>ENA-UOOI01001909-UOOI01001909.1-fermentation-metagenome-genome-assembly--contig:-NODE-1909-length-19698-cov-11.746424_pt1 | contig 19698 bp, 40 predicted proteins | sample MGYA00245779_ERZ724027 | MGnify/ENA primary metagenome ERZ724027 (study PRJEB28704, sample SAMN03018318) | fermentation metagenome | biome: anthropogenic terrestrial biome; feature: soil...
AACGCTTTCTAATACTTTAAGACGAAGAATAACACGTGTGAGTGCTTAGAGTGCGTTTTTGTGGTGTTTAGGAGTGTTTTCCCTGCTAGAACCCCTTCGGTTTCTGTAGAATCCTTGCCTTTGGTTTAGTTAAGTTCTCAGCTATGCCTGTAGTCACGTCTGGTGCGTCGTCGTGCTTGTTCTTTCCTTCTCTTTGATACGTGTTCATATCCCTGTAGTAATCTGGCCATCTATCTCGCCAGTTCACAGGGAAGTAAATGTGTTCCATTACCCAAGTGGCATTAGAAAGTATCCTGGCTTTCTTATTCTTTGACTGGTGAAACCACCGAATCACAGTCCTGTTGCTACCATATCGTTCTCTTAGAATCCTCTCGACTGCTCTTGCGAACCCTCTGCCTCCGTTGTTGCTCTCTATATCAGCGATGTTGACATTATTCTCATATAGCATCTTAGCTGTGTCTGGCTCCGTTACTTCCATTGGGTCTTTGGTATATATGATGTCTAAGATGTATGCTTCGCCGTTGTACTCTCCGTACACCGCGCCGCTTAGGAAGTCGTCCCCTTCGTCTGCTGTATCGATATAAGCTCCAGTGTGAGTGAAGAGAGGGTTGCCGTTCTGGTCTCTAGGTACATCTTCGTAAGTCTTGAACGTGCTGTAGAGACGCCCTTTGACGTCGATAGGTATCTGCTGGTAGTTGGCAGAAGCGATGTCCACCCCCATAGCCCTTACTTTCATGTCATAGCTTTCTTTGCTAAGTATCTCTCCGCAAAGCATGGTCCCGTCATCTTGAAGAGCCTTCATTGTGATGTGTCTAGTCTTTTTGCGCTCTTCTTTGAAGTGGTCTAACGCTCTCCCTGCTAGGTCTTTAGTTGCCCACCTCGTCATAATTATGATTATCTTCCCGCCTTCTTCAAGACGAGAAAGCATTGTGTTTGTAAACCAGTTCCAGTGTTTCTCTAGTGTGTCATCGTTGTAAGCTTCTTCGCTGTTCTTGATAAGGTCATCAATAACCATGAGAGAACAACCAAACCCTGTGGCTGTGCCTGTTGGAGAAGTCGCTAAGTAGTTGTTGAACCCACCTTCTAAACTCCACAAGTTCATGGCTCCATCACCTTTTTTGATACACACACCAGGAAAGATGTCAGAGTACACTATCTTCTCGGGGTCAGCTTTAATCTGTTGGATTGTATCTCGGACACTTTTAGAGAAGGTGGTCGAGAGAGTTTCATTGTAAGAACCAGTCATTACCTTTTCTTCTTTGTTCTTGCCGAACACCCAATCGGCAAACAGAGAAGCTGTTCTTGATTTGCCATGTCTTGGTGGCATGTTGATTACTAAGACATCATCGTTTGAGAAGTAGAAGTCTTGCATCTCACTACATAGCTTTTTTAGGTATTCTCTGTCGCTCTTATAGAAGTCTGGTGCTAGGGCTTGGCAGAAATAAAAGAAGTCTCGTCTAGCAAGTTCTGCGAGAGCGTGGGCTTTAATCAGCTTATTCACTTTCAACCAACTTCTTTAGTTCTTCTGTAGTAAGTCCAGCGAAAGGGTTGTTAATGTTGCCTTGGATGTCTACGTCTTGTTTGTCTCTCCACTCGCTAGGCTTACGATTCTTGAGCCAGAAGATCTGTGCAGTAGTATCAGAGGGCTTGAACCTGCGCACCTCCACCACATTCACTTCTTCCTTCTCGTGCTTCTTGCCGTCAACATACCAAGAGGACTTGACCTTGATTGCTTGTTCTTCTGTGTAATAGTAGCCTTTGGCGTTATCAAGAAGGGCGTTCTCGACCTCTCTGTCAACAACCTCTTTGCCCTTTTTTAAGGCCTCAGAAAACTCAGGGTACTTGTTCTGCCAGTCGTAGAGAGTTGTTGCGCTTATCCCCATGTTATGAGATATCTGTTCATTCGTGAGGCCATCTCTAGCCCAACCTTGAATGACCACTAGCTTTTCCTTCCACTCTGTCTCGTATAGACTTGGTCGAGCCATTCGATCACCTCCCAAAAAAGCCCCTCCGAAGAAGGGCTAGTTATTATCCGTCGCAGTCCTCGCACCCACATAAATCTCCACCGTTACAATCGATTTCGTTCTCCAACTCGTCATCTTCTCCGTACCACTTCTCAACTGTGTCTGAAAAGCGGTGTAGTGCGTATGTTAGTTCTTCCCACATCTCTTGGACATCGACATCTTTTTCATTGAACTGTTGCATCTTTCTTAAACTAATTGCGTTCTGTATTAATCTGATAATCTGTGTTAGGACTAAAACAGTAGTGATTATTGTTAAGTAATTCATGTTAACCCTCCCATGGTTCTATTACAAGCGTCTATTTATAATAAGCATAATTAAACTTATAATCGCCCAAATTCCATGTTTGATATTTTCGCTTGCACTTTTGTGTTCATTAAGGCAAAGCAAATGAGCAACAAAATAAATTGACCAAAATATTCTCGCTATGCCCGCCTCTACGCCTCCAATGGTTCTATAGTTACTCTGAAAGCCTGCCCTCTGTACAGCATCAATCTTATAACTTGTGGTAGCTCCGACTGAGGAACGTCTAACTTAATTCTTGCATTACCCTCTTGTCCGTCTAGGTTGACTGCTGATTGGATAGGTGGGAGTGAAGCTATCATGGTGATTTTATCCATTGTTAGCCTCCTCGTTTTGCTTCTTTAACATGGTTAAAAAGCTTAGCTATTGCCAAGAGGTCTTTCCACTTGTCTGTATGTGGCGTGACAACTATTGTGCCGCACTCTTCGCAGATTACCCTTGTTTCCTGGTCTGGGTTAACCGATATATCCATCAATTTACCCTGGCATATGTGACAGTTCATTCTCTACCCCTCCTAATCTTTAAGCGTAAAGGTTATAGGTTTAATCATTTCTGGCAGGAAGTTTACTTCGTAGTGATACTTACTTACGTATGCCCCACTCACATCTTCTACTACGTATATAGTCCATTCGTTAAGGTATATAAAATGCTTCTTATATACCCCATTACCTACTTCGCAAATTACTTCTAATTCATTTGACGAGTTATTTTGAAGCGAAAAATTGCCAACTAATTCAAAGATAGGCTTATCTGTTCTAGCATTAATTACTGCTAGTCTACGTGTGACGTTGAAGTTATCAGCCTCTTTTGAAATGTTATACGCCACTCTTTCGCTCTCCCGCCAGCATCCGCTAAAGAAGAACGTTAGTACAACCAATATTACTAGTAGATATTTCTTCATCTAGCACCCTCCTCTTGTTTTTCCTCTTCAAACATCTTTCCGCAAAGAGCACATACATAGCAAAGCATTGTTTTGCCCTTGTCGGTTGTGTAATGCCCTATATGTGCAGTTAGATCTCTTTTGCATTCAGGGCAATCGGGCCACTTAAATTTCATTCTCTCCCCTCCTCAAAGTCTCTCTCTTTATCAATCCATCGTGCACCTTTCGGTGGCACACCCAGCACAACGATATGAGGTTCTCTGGCGTGTCCCCTCCACCGCTACCCTTCGATTTAATGTGGTGTACTTGTATGCCGTCTCTGCAACCGCATAGCTCGCAGTAGGGTTTGCGTGCTTCTTCGATCGCTTTTTTATCGACTACTCGTCGGGGTTTAGGGTAGGCCATTTAAGCAAATCTCTGTTTTCGTATATGTTCCCCACCACCAACAAGAGGTCGCCGTCTAAATCTGGTTCGCACCATCCATGAGTGAACATGCCATCTTCAAACACAATGACTGCTAACCGGTCTTCGCAATTTTGCTCGTTTATTATATTCCCTTGTCTATCCTTCATGCCATAGTTGACAATCACAATGTCGCCATCATAAATAGGTTGTCCTTCGGGATATTTATCGGTTCGCTTGCAGTCATTGACTCCTGTATATTGCATAAGCACAAACTCGCTGGGTTGCATTCCACTCTCTGTACATATTGTTTGTGTTTCTAGGTTTAGCCAGCGTACTTCTCTGCACATAAACCATCCTTCACCTGTTGTGTGCTTGCACCAGGCTCTAAACTTTGGAAACATACTCCAGCCTCCTCTCCAAGCTTCCATCTTTCTGAGTAGCTATAGCCATTATCATTCTTGCCCCTGCGTGTTCTAAGTGTTCGTCTTGCTTGTCTCCTGCAAGTGCTGCGAATAAGTGCGTGAGTGCGTGGTTGATATGTTCTTCGCAGGTTATTAGTCGCCAATTATCTCGTGCGTACTTAGATGCTCCTTCTGCGAATACTCGCGCAATAGCCATTGTGGCGTTAGCGTCTAGTAGATGAAAGGCGAAAGGGACATGGGACTGCATACCGCCTTGTTCGTTCGTGATGGTGGGTGCGTCGGGAGAGAGGTCTGGTTCCTCTGTCCCCTCGTGGTATCTCTTGCAGTTGGGGCATACGAAAAGAGTGCCACCTGTCGCAAGCTTTCCTTGTCGCTCTAAGTCAGAGTTGCAGTGTCTACACTTCACAGAATCCCCTCCTAGTATCTTGCTAACCTCTCGGATTCTCTGCCCTCTCTTGTGTATGTTACGATTCTAGTCCCGCGCTCAGAATCCAGCAGTTTATTTCCTGCGTACTGGTCTGTTCCACAAAAAGCTTCGTTAAAATGTACTTCTAAGCCGTTCATATCCTCCACTTTTCGGTGGTGTATGTGTCCTGCGTTTACTTCTTTGATGTTATATCCTCTAAATACACGGTCGGCGTCTTTTATCATGTTTAGCGAATTGTTGTCGCCGTGTATCAATAACGCACTGTAGTTATATATAGGGATTATGGTTGCGTTTAAGCCGTGTATTTTGTCAATAAATACTAGATTCTCAAACTCTGAATACTTCCATTTCAGCATGTCGTAAATGAAGTTGCCTAAGTTTTCTTCCTCTGTTCTATCGGTCTTAACCTTTTCTATGCTCTCATGCGAACCATTCACTTTGGCAAACGAAACTTTATAACCTTGCTCTAAAAGAGAGAGGAATAATTGTTCGTACGCTTTAATGACCTCAGTCGTAGCGTCTGTTACCCATGTTGAGTATTTCTGAACGCTTCCGTGTATGATTCCGTGTACCGTGTCCCCTAGGTCGCATATGATAATCTCTTCGCTTTGACTACAAGCTAGTTCAGAGGCGAGTTCTGCGAAGCGTTCGTGCATGATGTCAATGTTGTATCTGTTGAAATAGTTGTCCACCTCTAGCCCTGCGTGCACGTCTGCAACGTAAGCTACTGTAATTGTTTCGCCTTCATCTCTCTTGGCTAACTTGTATGGCTTAGGTGTGATTTTATTAACACTCCTGCAGAGCTCAGAATACCAGAAGTGTGCCTTATCCATCTGCTTGACTCTTGTTTCAATATCAGCATATTTATTGGCTTCGTATATTTGCAGGGAATATCTCAGTTTCTTAATGCGTATTCTTTCGGCGATTTCCTCTGGCTCAAGTGCGTTAACTTGCTCGGGGGTGAATGGTTGAGAATCTTTTGTGATAGAAAAAGCGGTCTTGATTGCATAGACTTCTTTGCGAGTAAACCCTGTTTTTAACGCTACCTGGTTTAACGTTAGTTTAGCTACGCAGTACAAACTTAGGAGTTCTTCTAGTTGCTCTTCACTTATCGCCACTTTGTACTTCTTGCCATAATAGACTACATAGCCGGTCGGTGTTTTCTCGTAGGCAGGTTTAACTTCCTCTTGCCCTTCCTTTTTGAGGTAGTTCAAGACGGTGGGGTGAGAAACGCCCACTTTCCTCGCTAACCCTCGGACACCGTATTTATCGACAGCATCCTGTAATTTATCAGGATTGTTTTTTATCTCGTTCCAGTCCATGTGATACCTCCTAGTGAGAAGGTGGAGCCTCTTGTAGGAATTGAACCCACGCCCACTGCTTACAAGGCAGTTATTCTACCGCTAAACTAAAGAGGCTAGGTGGCAAGGTCGCACGATACGTACGGCCCTGCCTATAAAGAGAGGAGGGGTTGCCCTCGTGGGGCCTTTGGTGTTATGATAAAATGGGTAAATTTTGGTATTAACTTATATTATCTCCTATATACTGCGACAGGTCGGGAAATTATAGGTGTTTTTCGATGTTTTCTCGTAAATTATTTATTGCTCTGTTTAAGTGTTCGTTTACCGTGGGCTGTGTTAATTTTAGTCTAACTGCAATTTCTTCCTGTGTCATTTGCTCCCAGTAGTACAAGATGGCAACTTCCCTCTGCCTATCTGTCAGTTCTTCCATCGCCTTTGGGAGCGCTTCTCTAAGTGTGTTTACATAACCGGAATTGGAATTTCCTTCCAACTCTCGACCGTCAAGCCCCGCTACTAATCCCAACGTCGCCATCATCTCTGGTGAAAATGGTATCTCTCTCATAGCCCTAGCTCATCAAGAGCGCTCACCCCCTTGTGTACTGCATCGATTATTCTGGATTCTACTGCGTAGGAGAAGGTGAATTTTGGTGAACGGTTGTGACATTGGGACATTGAGTAAGCTCTAGGTGGGCGGTAGTCTCTTTCGTAGTAATTCTCAGTTAAGCTTGCCAGGGTGTTGCACTCGATTAAAGCACTCTGAAGGTGTGGGCGGTCGTATTCGTTCGCTCTCCTTAGACACTTGCGGATAACTTTGCATGATTGTCTATATTGCTCTGCTAGTTCCTGCACTAGATCACCTCCAAGGTTACCTCCACTCTTGGCTTGTCGCTATATCTTTTAGCTACTCGTAACTCTGTAATCTGTTTATCATCGTCGTATGCTAGAGAGTTTAATGGGTCTAAAATTATTTTAGCTATGTTATCTATGTCCGGCTTCTTAGTCGGGTTAATCTCTCCGTTTAGCATCGCTTGCTTTCTTGCTTTACTGGCACTCTTAGGGATGGAGAAGAAGGCAACTATCGTCGCTCTTATCTCGCCTTCTAACTTGGCTTGTCCCACCTCTAGGTAGCAAGCCTTTACCCAATTCTCGTACGTTACAGTCTGTTCTGGGGTGTAAGTGTGACCGGTGCGTGTCATACGAGGGCGTTGCTTGGCTTTTGGTTCGCCAGGGACTGTGAAAGATACAATCATTTCCTTTCCCATATAAGCTTGCCGTTAGGGTGGATTATTTCTAGTGCGTTATCGCCTTCTTTTATTTGCTTATCCATATGCATAATCACCGCGTCAATAGCTTGGTTTGTTCTGTCGATCTTGCCATCGGTAATAATCATGTTTCCTTCTGACATTTGACTGTTTGCTTTAACAATGTATATCGCTCCAGTTATAGGTCCACATGCTACATGCAGGTTATCCATTTTCATTTGTTACTCTCCTTTCAGCATAGATTCGCACTAACGAAGACTCCTTTTCTTATTTCCCTCACATACTCTACGGGTATACCTAACTTCTCTGCCAGCTCTATCTCTGCCATCGTTCCCTCACTGTCCCTCCACCCCTCGATAACATACATAACATCACATCTCGTCAGTAACTCTAAGTATCCGTCTAGGAATAGCTTGTCGTTGGGTATGTCTATTTCGAAGTCTAGTGAGTTGGTGTGAGGGCAGATTACTGCGTACCCTTGTCGCCAAAGCACTTTAGCTAGTCGCTTTGCTCGCTCCTTGCCTTCTGTAGAATTCCTATAAGGGCCTGCGACGTAAGCGACTGTGTGGTTAGTAACGATTCCGTAGGGCATCTAGTTGTCCTCCTTGCGTCTTAACTCATTCTTCTCATAATCGAATATGACGCCATTTTTAGCATCGTTCTGCCCCTCGTCATATCCCCAGCACCATCCTCGCCATTCGCCAGAAGAGTCGCCTGCTTTATACCCTAGAAAGTACGACGCTGCAATTAGACCGACTGAAATGCCAACAAGAGTAAATATCATTCTTTTGCCTCCTTGCATAAATGTTTGTTACGTGCATATAATATACTGGGGAGGTGTTTGCCCTCCCCCCCGCTATTAAAGAAAAGAGGTTGTTAGTTCTCTTCCCTCCATTGTTCGGCTAGAAAAAAGGATGAACTTGTTAATAACTTCAAACATGTTACCCCTCCTTAAAAAGGAACTTCTTCTAGACTACCATCTGGTTGCCCTTGTTCTTCCGCATAGTCCTTTTTCTCCAAGAATTGCACGTTATCAACGATTACTTCTGTAACCCACCTTTTCCCTCCCTCTTTTGCTTCGTAGCTTCTCTTTTGCAATCTACCTTCTGTTGCAATAAGCTTGCCTTTCTTGAGGTTGTTTGCTATAGTTTCGGCCAGTTTCCTCCATGCGACACAGTCGATAAAGTCTGCTTCCCTCTCGCCTTGTTGGTTTTTGAATGGTCTGTCTACTGCTAGAGTGAAATTGGTTGTGGCTGTTCCGTTAGGTGTATGTTTTAGTTCGGGGTCGCGTGTCAGTCTTCCGATTAAAATAACCTTGTTCATGCAGAAACCTCCTTTCTTAACCTATTGAATGTGCGAGTAATTCTTTGACCCACTCCTTGCCTGCAAATTCCTTCGATATTACCTATTTCTTTATGCTCAAACCCCATCAGGTGCATCAAGATAGTCTTTTTGTATGCTTCTGGTATTCTGTTGAATATATCTTTGAATATTATTTGCTCTTCTATGTCCGAGTAATCTCCCACAAATTCTTCCCATTCATCAATACCCTCTAAGTTACATACATCTACAGTTATAGCTATTTTAAACATATCTTCTTCACTTAATTTATTATTGAAGAATTCGTAAGCTTTTTTTCTACCCATCTTCATTGGGGTGTTTTGATAAGCACATATTCTAATAGCGTTGTCGATTGTTACACATAAATATTGATAGACACTTTTTGTTGCGTCCACTGATTTGATGCCCTTCAATAAACCTATCATGCCTTCTTGGAATAAATCTTCGTTACTAATGATGTTGTTAGCTAAATGGAATCTTTTTACTCTGCTCCATACTAGTCTGGCTAAGTGGTCGTAATATATATTAACAGCAGATTCATCTTTTTGTATGATTATGACAACATCTCTTAATTTCATGCCCCTTCCCTCCAATTCTTCCCGACTATTGGAATGACTTTACAGGCGTGCAGGATTCTCACAATGTATCTTTGCGGTAGGGAGCTGCTTTTTAATTGCTCTGGAGTGCTGTTGGTGGTGACGATTATCGCTTTTCGGTTGTCGTATCTTCTAGCTATAATTGCTCCAACTTCTTCTAATAGCCACTTCCCATCTGCGTCTGCCTCTAGGCCGTCTAAGATGATTAAGTCTTTTTCTGCTAGCTCGTTTCTAAAGATCGCCGCCTGCTCGTACTGCATACCTCTTAGTTCGGCCGTTAGGTAGTCGACACCGAGAAATTTAACAGAGTACCCTTTACTTATAGCTTCTTGCGCCACAACAACCGCAGCTGTGGTTTTCCCTGTACCGAAACTACCAAACATCAACAGCCCTTGTCCGCTGTCCATATTTTCTTCGAGAGTGTCCATGTACTGATTCAACGCTAGCCAGCTTTTAGAATCTTGCGTTATTCCTCTATTAGCAAATTCGTATCTAGCAGGTATATCTGCTTGCCTTAGCTTATACTGCCAGTTATTGCGTTTCTTAGGGCAGCTATTCAGTGAGTAGGCAGGTAGCCCCCACCTCTCGCAGGGAACTCCGTTTTGCACTCTGCCTTCTTTTAATTGCTGTAAATAATTCGCATACTCATCATCGCTTAGAGAGTTAAAGTCTGTATATTCTTCGTTATATCTTCCGTTAATGCAGACGTGAGCTTTAGGGCAGGTATTTTGCTGCTTCTGCTTCCCAGTCGACTGTAGTTGGGTCATACTTCTGCTTCCCTCCACTCTGCCTTTTGAGTTTGTCGTACTGCTTTCGGAAAGTCGCCATGCTGAGGATGTTAGAACTCCAGAAGGAATCTTTTTGACACCATTTAATAAGCTCTTTAGCCTCTGCAAAGTCTCTGTGGTCTAGTCTAATCATTCGATCGGCGTCTTTCGACCAAGATTGCAAAGCTTCTAAAGTATTAGCAGGCACTTTGGTTTGTGGGTCACGTGATAGGATTTGCTCTCTGAGGTAATGTGCTAGCTTATAGGGTTCTGAGTCTGTATCATATTTTGGTGGGGGGTCGTCTGCGGCAGCAGATAGGAGGTTTATTACTTCATTACTTATTAGATCATTATTTATTACTTCATTACTTATTAGTCTTCGATTTTCCACTTGTGGGATTTCCACTTGTGGGATTTCCACTTGTGGAAAACCAACTTGTGGACTCAAGCTGGGCTTTTGTGGTTTTTCATATACAATGTGTTCCCATTCGACTATTTTGCCATTATCTTTTACTGGTCTTCTGATAATATAGCCACAGTCTTCGAGCTCCTTCATCCCAGCCCTTACTGATGCTTGCTTGTCCTTGCTAACTGTCGATAATTGTTCCAAGATAGGTTTCCAATTGTCGGGGCGGCTCATCAAGTAAGAGTGTAAACCTTTTGCCTTGAAACTAAGTCGATCGTCCTCTAGGCAAGTTTTGTCTATTGCGACAAAGTTCCGTTGCTTCTCTACTCGTATAATTGCCATGCTTTCACCTCACAATCTCTTAGCAATCTCATATATCACGTTTACAGTAACGGAATTGCCTGCTTGCTTATAGAGTTGACTATCGCTATTAACTGCTTTAGCTCGCTCGAAGTATTCGTCGGAAAAGCCTTGCAAACGGAAGCACTCTTTGGGGGTTAAATCTCTCCATTTTTCCCCATCCTCGATAATATATATCCCTTCACGCCAGGCGAAAGGGTAACGAGTTGTGATTGTTGGGCTTGCAATAGAAACGCTTTCTTTTTGTATGATAGGAAATACTTTTGGTCTACTTCTCCCTCTAAGATGTCCGATAATGAACACTCTTTCTCTGTTTTGAGGGACTCCAAAATCTTTGCTGTTAAGCACCTGCCATTCGACATCATACCCACATTCCCCCAAAGTTGAGAGGATTGTTCCGAAAGTTTGTCCTCCATCGTGGGAAAGAAGTCCTTTGACATTTTCAAGGAAAAGATATTTAGGTTTTCGTACTTTTGCCAACCGCATGATTTCAAAAAATAAAGTGCCTCGTGTGTCTTCAAACCCCCCCGCTTTCCAGCAACGCTAAAGCTCTGACACGGAAATCCTCCACAGTAGCAGTCTGCTTCGGGCAGGTCATCAGGGTTAATTGTTGTGATGTCATCGGCAAACCACTCACTTTCTTTTGGGTTGTGTATAGCGGTATAACTAGCTTGAGCAAACTTATCTATCTCGCAGTGGCCTACACATTCATGTCCTGCCATTTCCATACCTAGACGGAAGCCACCAACACCTGCGAAGAAATCCAGAAATTTCACTAACTCACCTCCAACAGCCCACTAATCTTCCTCACCCTCAATCTCGCTATAAGTATCGCTCCACTTTTTTATATCAGTGATTGGGATTGCTAAATATATTGGCTCCCAATCCTCGTCCCTAGAACCCACCATTACTCTTTTGTCAGTAGAAGCTAGCTTTGTTCCCTTACTATCGTTGTATAACCATGCCTGTATAAGAATATTGCCACCCATTTATTTCACCTCCCCCAGTAGCGTTAACTGTTCATGTTTGCTCTGGAAAAGTGATGGTTGTATATTTTGGGCTAACTTCTCTTGGAAGTCTTTAACAAACTGCTTTTTAATCTCGAAACCATATGATTTTCTGCCTAGTATTTCGGCCGCTATTAGGGTTGTACCGCTCCCTGCACAGGGATCAATTACGATGTCGCCCGGGTCGGTAAAAATAGCTATTAACTCTTTAAGCAGAGGAACGCTTTTCTGCGTTGGGTGAATCCTGGGTGTTTCGCTGTCTCGTGGGTAGTCAATGCAGTTAAAAATCATTCTGCCATTGTTGCGAAACTTGGGTAATTTATCTCTATAAAGGAGAATTCCATACTCACAGTTTCCAACTATCTTCATATTGGCTTTAAGCACTTGTGCTGAATAGTTCTTTCTGAATACTAAGTTGATATAATTATTGAAACCATACTCCTTTGCTTTTTGAATGAGCATGAACTGCTGCTCAAACTCGCAAAAAACTATCATGCACCCTGCTTGCCCCCTTTCCCTTGGTTCTTTTTTAAGCATAGTGCTTGTAAAGTGCATAAATTCAGCGATATTAAAGTCGTTATCTGTGTCAAAAAACTGCTTACCTGCTAATCTGCTCTCGCCTTGTGCATTGTCTCCGTCATTGTACCAACTAGGACTACTTGCATATGCGTTACTGCCTATGTTGTATGGTATATCGGCAATAATTAGTTGTGCTTTCGGTATGTTATATCGCTTATAGTTCTGAAAGTGGTCGTTATATAACTTCACTCCATCACCTCCACACCGGCACTTCCAGCTCCTGCCCTATACGTATCAACGCCGAACAATTATTAATCTTCCGTATCTCGTCAACTACTCGCCGAATGTCCTTGTTGTGGTTATATTTCTTCGCTATGCTCCACAAAGTTTCGTTAGATGCTACTATATGCGCTACGGTCTCGGTGTAGGTTGTTTTAGCAGGGAAGGAGAAGATTGCTAAGAAGAAGGCTGCGAGAAGAACTAATATCAGTAGACGCTTCATGCTCAGTCCTCCTCCCTAGCCAGCTCTAGGTAATACTCCATATTGCACTGTTTGGGGTACTTGTTGCACTTTTTATTGTCTGGACATTTGTAGGGGAGATCAAAGGGGCAATCAGTCGCAATCTCTGCGATGTACTCGCAAGCGAGTTCCAAGGCTTTCTCCGCTCTCATAGCCCTCTCTATCGCTTCTGGCCAACCTTCCCTTGCAGCTGCGATAAACATTATGTCAGCCCCAGGGTTAGCATCTTGTCCTCGGGTGTAGATTTTGCCGAATCCGAAATAGGAAACATTTGCTATGAGCCGGTTTGGACCATTTTCTTTTGCCCCTACATACCAAGGGCCTTTAGTAGCCTCGTTGCAAAGTTCTAAATCCTTCTGTAAGTCTCTAGGCATCATCTTCACTCCCCCTCAAACCTTAATTAATCTCTTATCATCATATATATTACCAATCTTTTTAGCCCAAACTTCTGTCTTCCCTAATCCTAATGAACTGTGAATCTTCTTATCTTTCTCAAACGCAGTAAGGTAAAAACCTATTGTGTCTTTATAATCCTGAGCTTCATCATCATAAACTAAATGAGTATCGTAGTTAACCAGATAAAGTCTAGCTAAATTAATTGAATTTTTACGTACTAGAATATCCCCGGCATAAACAGGCTCTTGTAAAGCATCTTTCTTAGTAGTGTATTTACCTATTGTTTGATAATCTACTTCAACTAAACGAGTAACTTTCTCACCATACCACTCAGTAGTTCTGACTATGAAATACTTTTCGCCATCTTGAAAGCATCCTCCATACACCCACTCACCAGTTTGTAAGGACTTGCCTCTGAACTCTATAGCTCGCATCTTCTTCCCTCCTTGCTTGCATCGCTGCCATCTTTAACGCTTCTAGTACATTACTCTCCTTGCCACTGCTTCCTTCCGTAACCCACACATAGCTGCCCTTTACAGGAGTGACTGCGACAACCTGCCCCGCTACTTCAAGGGCTAGGCAGTTCTTGGAAATAACCATCTCTACCCCTCCCTGGAAATCTACTGTTTTATCCTGCGTTAACTCCCCTCTACTCCGACCTGTAATTGGGTCGTCATTTGGTCTGAATATTGGCCTAGAATACCATATACTTTTATTGCGAACTCTCTACTTCCGCAGGCTAGCATAAAAGGCATATCGAAGCAGTGCCATTTGTTAGGATCTATATCAGATGCTCTCTCTTGCCATGATGACTCAAAAAACTTAACTTCTTCCGCAGTCAACTCTATACCTAGTCGTTCTTGTATTTGGTGAATGGATAAATTACCTAAGAAAACACTCATCTTCTACCCCTCCTAAGAGGGCGGATTGACCGCCCTAATCTACTTTGATACTGAACTCGTCACCCTCAGCCTCTACAACCGTTATGCCTTCGACTAACTCACCAGTTTCTTTGTTGACTACCTTATAGCCATCAATCACTAACTGCTTTTTTAACTCTGCCCAGTCTAGCGACTCTTTTACCTTCACGAGTCCTAGAGGCCGGGCTAATTCCATCAACTTCTCATCGTCTCTCTCTAACTTCGCAGGCTTCTTTCTCATTTGCAACGTACCGAAAGGCAACTTATATGACTTCTTGCCATTCAACTTCTCGCCCAGGTTGAGGTAATACTCTTGAAGCTTGACGGTGAAGAACGCTACAGAGGAAGCCTCTTTATCGTCTTGCTCCTGCTGCCATGTGCGAAGACGGTCAATCTCTCTCTGCACGAAGGTTGCTCTTTCTGCTTGTTGGTCTTGCATGTGTTTGATTTTGCGTAAACACCAGCTAGCTTCGTCATCTGAACGTACTCGCCAGCTTTCATCTTGAGGCTGAAATTGCTCATCCAGGAACTCGTTAAATTCTTGCTCAAGCAACGCCATCTTTCTGACCCTCCTTTATCTTAGCGACAAGAGCTCTAGCACCAGCTATCTTCTCGTCGCTCTCCAGCTGTTTCATTAAAGTATTAAAAACGTTGTCGGGAATGTCTTTCCATTTAGTTTCTTTCTTGAGTTGGAATTTAGCTGTTTCTTCTGCGAGAATTTGTAAGTCCTCTAGGTCGAATCCTGTTTCAGTGGCTTTATCAACATACTCTCTTTTTTTAGTTTTGCTAAGCTCGGCCTGCCCTGCGTCGATTGCATCTGACTCAACCATGTCAAGCGCTGCCATGTATAAATATCTTCTCTGGTATGTTTCTACTGCTCCTAGATTTTGAATTGGGTGGCATCCTTTTAAGTCTGCGTCCGCCATAGGTGATGTTACAACAACAACTTCATCTGGCTTTTCGATGTTTATTACAGTCAAGGTAGCCAGCTCTCTAGTGAAACTTACGTAAGAAAACAGCTTCAGCTCTAAAAAGATGCTGTTGACGGTTGGCTGGAAGTCCCCTAGTTCAAAGTAACCGTATTTGCTGAATGCGTTTTTGCCGGTTTTCTTCAAGTTTTTTCCCTGCAAGCGAACTTTTGCTGTCTGCAATTTCTCGAATACGTTCATGCAATCTCTCCTCTCTGGCTTTCGCCTACGCCCCGAAGGGCGTTTCGACCAGTCGCCATCTGGTACTCATCAGGGCGAGGTGAAGAAGTTGACTGCGTTATCCAACCTCTGTGACAGCTCATTTTTACCTCCGTCTGCTTTGCGGTCAGCTCTCTCTTTGCGGATGTTGCCTACACCTTCTAAGATGTCTTTTGCGAGTAGTTCTAAGTCTCCGGCCGTGCCTATGATCGAGAAGTTGCTGCCCCAAACTGTGACGGATTCTTTTCCGTTCTTGCTAATGTCGCCAAAATACACTTCTTCGCCTTCGTAAAAAATCGTAGCCGATACTCTAGCTGTCATTTTTGTACCTCCTCTAAGTCGTAACCTACCTTATAAGCAATTTCTTCAAGCAGCTTAATCATGGCTTCCTTCGCACCTCTGATTGTTAGGTCGCCTAGCTCCCAAGAGATATAGCTGTCTGGGTGCGAATCCTTGCTGCCTCGGACTTTGACGCTCTCGCCTTCATATAAAATGTCAATCTCTCTTTGCACCTTTACCCCTCCTAGGCTGCTAATAGGACTGTCGCTCCGAATTTCATAACCTCAACTACGCCTTTAGCACCGCTTAGAATCTTATCTACTTTCTGAATCATCTCATTTTCGTCATTAGCGTAACCTTTAAACTTTCTAATTCCGCTCGAACAAGTAAGATAAATTTTATACATTTCTTTCCCTCCTGCTTACTCTTTGTTCGCTATCAGTTAACATCAAACGTTATAAAATAGCCGTTTCTTTCGGCTCTGGTTTTATTATAACGCATAGCTAACTGAATGTCAACTATAAGCATAAAACTTTTTCTTGCGTTCGTATAACTATTAGTGTAAAATGACTTTACAAGGGGTGAACAAAATGGAGCTAGGGGACATTGTCAGAAAGCTAAGGCTACAAAGGAATATGACTATAAGAGATTTAGCCGACAAGACTAATCTCAGTTACGCATATATAAGTCAGATCGAAAACGGAAAAAGGACACCGACGGTTGAGACTTTGAATAAACTCGCCGATGCTCTAGGGGTGACGGTGCAATATCTGATTGACGCACCTAAGGCAGAAGAGATTGTTAGGGAAGATAGATTATTCCTAGACATGATCAAGTCCACACCGGCTATGAAGGCAATTTGGGACCAGATCAAAGACTTGTCAGAAGATCGCCAAGCAGAAGTGGCGAGAGTGATACGGCTTTGGAGGGCGTCAAATAATATATAAGAAGGAATAAGCGTTCCCAAGGTGAATATTATAAGCGAACATACATTCGGAGGTGTCGCTTGTGAAAATTATCTCCGTTGTTATTGGGTGTAGTGTACTTATTATTGTTATAGAAAAGGAAGAAAAGCGTAGCCAGGTAATCAAACAGGACGACCTCGATAAACTATAAGCCTCCCTTCGGGGAGGTTTTCTATTATTTATTAGTTATTAATTATTATACATTACCTATTAGTTATTAATTATTATACAAGCCCTCTTATTATTTAATAGCTATTAGCTAATAGATAATATATAATAGTTGCTAGGAGGTGGCTACAGTGAGAATTATTTCCATTAGCAATCAAAAAGGCGGCGTCGGAAAGACAACTAGTGCGATCAATATCGCTGTTGGGCTGGCTAAGAGAGATAAAAGGGTGTTGGTGATCGATTCTGATCCCCAAGGTAATGCAACGACTGGCTTTGGGATTGATAAGTACAAACTGCAAAAAAGTATGTACCATGTTTTAGTGGAGGATGACTTCCCCCTAGAAAAAGCTATCTTACCCACAGCAGAAGGCGTAGACATAGTACCAAGCAACATTCAATTATCTGGTGCAGAGATCACCCTTTTTCAGATGATGAGCAGAGAATTAAAGTTAAAAGATGCACTTTCTAGGATGAGCAAAAAGTACGACTATATTATTATTGATTGTCCTCCGTCACTTGGTCTATTAACTATTAACGCTTTCGCCGCATCGACTGATGTGTATGTGCCAGTAGATTGCTCTTACTACGCCTTAGAAGGAATAGTCGAGCTTACTAACACGATCGACCAGGTAAAGAGAGCCATCAATCGTAATTTGGCTATAACAGGAGTATTTTTGACTATGTATGATTCTAGGGAAAAAATTACTAAAGGGACTGAGGACCAGACGAGGGCTTTTTTTGGAGACATTGTTTTTAAGTCAGTCGTGCGAAAGAATGTAAAAGTGAAAGAATCGCCCTCGGCAGGCCAGTCCGTTATTGGTTATGAGCCTAGCTCTAATGGGGCAACAGACTATCAAGCACTAGCAGATGAAATAATTTCTAGGGAGCAATAAAAATGGCAGATATTAAAGAGCTACTTTCTAATAATCCACTATTCGCTAATGCTAATCGAAATGCTTTATTAAGCAAAGATGACCCAAAAGAGGAACAGAGTCACCTAGAAGGGTTTGATACCGTCTCTGGCATACAGACATTATTTGAGGCCAAAGCCGAAACCTGGGGAGTGACTTCACAAGAAGTGTGTCGAGGAGCAGAGTATGTACTAAATGAGATAAGCAGTAAGCTAGATAGACCATACCGTCGAGGCAACATGACAACAGGCAATATATGGAATATAGCCATGTTGGTGTTAGGAGAGGTTGTGCGAACTCTGCCAGACGGCTGGGAGAGCCATCTGAAAGGGTTGTCGGAGAAAGAATTGTACCAGGAATTGATTAAGTTATTAATTAATCACCTACGTTCTATTAGTTAATAGCTAATAAGTAATAGCTAATATATATTAATTAATGTATAATAAATTTAGAAAACAACTTGACAAAGACAGTTTTAAATGGGAAAATGAGGACAAAGAGAAAACCACCTAGTTAGCCGCTAGGTGGTTCTGGTACTGATGTAATATCTAAGTTGTGATGATATTGTATCATGTACCCTCTTAAATTGCAAGGGGGTATTTTTGTGTCTTTTTTCAACACCGTTAGAGAATTGGTTAAAGCTGGCCGTATCTCTCAACAGTCGGCATATCTCGCTCAACTAATCGATGCTGGGGTGCGTACCAAAGAAGAACTTGCTGGCGAAGTCGGGAAGTCGGTTCGAACGGTGGAACGTCAGCTAAAAGAACTGTATTCGGTAGGTGTAATTGAGAGCGTAGAGGGCTTGTTGATGACTGCGACAAAAATGTCGGTAGATCAGATCGATATATCTATATATAATAATATAGACACTATAGACGAAAACGTCGTATCGAGAACGGCTCGTCTTCTCTCTTCTTCACCTCAACGCATAAGGCAAGCTATCAGAAACGCTAGAGTAGACGATCCTGCTATGATCGAAGAAGCTGCGAGAATAGCTATAATGAGGAAGCCTCGCTCTTTAGTTGGATATTTCTGTGCTGTGCTTAGAAACATGAAAAACGCCATTACAGAAACTGTAGAAGAAGTAGCTTTCGTTTGGGAGGATATTTGCGAGCAAGTTAAGCCACTTTTAGGGAAAGCGTCTTACAATAATTTATTTCTAAAAGCGAAGTGTGTTAAAAAGTCTGGCAAACTATACATACAAGGGGCAACTGCGTCTACTTTGTGGCATCTTTACAGCGATCTCTTGCAATCCTGTGGAGTATCAGGGCTTCTAGCTGGGAATACGCTACAGAAGGCGATTTAACGCATTTTCAGAGGACAAGCTATGATTATACCTGTGAGGTGTTGAATTTACAGCGAACACCTGTTCTCTCTTCATAAACAGCCAAATTTTAAGACAGGCTCCGCCTAACCGCGGGGCTTTTTTATTTTATATAAATTATTTTTAAATATTTGTACTTAGGTACTTGTGTACATCTGTACATTATGCTATACTTACATTAGAAAGAGCAAGGAGGTACATAAAATGGAAACAAAAAGAGTGCCTGTGAGAATCACAGAAGAAGCTTGGCTGGCGGCTAAAATAGAAGCTGCTAAAAACAGAGTCGGATTAGAGAAAATGCTCGGTGACGTTTTAGAAAAATATATCCGAATCGAAATTATGGAGGAGGAAAAGAAAGTGGATCAAAAGATGATGGAACTAGCGTTGGGCAAATTAAAAGAAAAAATGAGTGCCCAGCACTTCATCAATGATTCAGACGGCGCAGGAAACGATATTGACGAAATAACTAACGAGTTAATAACAGAAGTAACTGCAACTGACGAAAGAATGGAGATCTACGAGTATTTAAAGCGTATTTTGGGAGAAAACTACAAGAAGGTAGCTGGCGTAAATAGTAGCGGCGAGTTTGAATGCTACTACTACAATACAACTAATGAATGGGAGCTGGAGTTTGACAGCTTAGAAGAGTTTTATCGGTATTTCCGGTTCCCGGAAGCTGATGAGGTGTAATGATGGAAAACTTACCCTCTGCAGTAGAAAAAGTATATCGATTGCATATGTTGAGCCTGGGTACCGAGGTGAGGAAAGAACACGAAGGCCAGATTGAAAAAGTTGAATGGAATGAGGCAGAGCAAGTTTACAACGTGTACTTCAAAAATGGGAATTGGTGGCATTACGATACTATAAATAACACTTGGTACTAAAAAGGCGACCTCTCGGGGTCGCTCTTTCTATTTCAATTTCTCAATATCCGAAAAATCCTCCCTCACCTGTATTACCTTCAGCTTGTTATAACTTTTTATCGTCTTATTGCTTATAACTATCAGCAA
>ENA-UOOI01001911-UOOI01001911.1-fermentation-metagenome-genome-assembly--contig:-NODE-1911-length-19697-cov-5.806690_pt1 | contig 19697 bp, 23 predicted proteins | sample MGYA00245779_ERZ724027 | MGnify/ENA primary metagenome ERZ724027 (study PRJEB28704, sample SAMN03018318) | fermentation metagenome | biome: anthropogenic terrestrial biome; feature: soil; material...
ATGATTGTTAATCATGCAAACCACGAGCGTCACAATTCCAGTAATAAATGCTTCGATCACATTTCCATACCTCTCTTTTCACATTTTCCCACAAAAATAAGACCCGTTAAGGTCTCACACTTCACAAAAATATATTTCAGATATCTAAAAGATAATAAAAACAACAAATACATTGAGTATTTTTTTTCGGATTATACAATTGAATGCTGGTATAATTTCCTTCTTTTCTCAAAATTAACGCCACATTAGAAGGGACTAAATTGCTATAATCAGAAGAATGGCTGGTCATCGCAAAAGCAGGAAATATATTGTCCCTGTACGATAACTTGCGGGAATCATTTATATATCCAATTGTTTGAGCTCCGTTATCAAATTTAGATCCGTCTAGGCTCACTTCAATCATACCAAAGCATAATGGCCCAAAGCTGTAACACTCATAATTCTGATCAGTGACATATGCTGAGTCAAAAGATAGATACAATCCTTCTAATTCGAGTGTCCCGCTTCCAGAATCAGGTATCATATCCTTTAATTTTTTGGCAACTGTGGCATCCAATGCCTTCCCCGGTGTAGTAACATCCATAGTAGTCGCAAGATCATTTAAGGCAAAAGGCTTGATGCCATTTTTTATATTGCTAAATTCTGAATCTCTATTTTTTTCTGCATTAACTCGATTTGTCTCTGCTTCATTCCTTGCACTTTCATTAGACGCCCTTTTATCTTCTGCAGAAATTCGATACGTTTCTCTGGAATCTCTATTTTTTTCTGCATTAACTCGATTTGTCTCTGCTTCATTCCTTGCACTTTCGGCTTTTCCATAATTGTCAATTCTTTTGGTGCCAGCTTCCACTTCAGAATTGATTTTTTTGGATAAGTTAACTTGAGCATCCCTTACCTCTTCACCGTATATAGCATTTTTCCAAGCATCTAACTCTTTACTTATATCAGCCATGTTTTCAACCTTTCTTATTATAATTACTGTTGCGCAGATTCCTCTGAATCCTTTTCGCTTTGTTCCATGTCCTGGATAATCTCATATGCGTCTGATACATTGTTTGAAAATTCAGAAGCTTTCATTTCTTTAATTTGATTTTGAATATTTAACAAAGCCACATCCAAAAGAGATGGTGGGAGCCCATATCTTTTTCCAATATCTGTTATTGCTTTTCCAATTTCATTTGATGCGATTGAAATAATAACCGCAAGTGGTAATGTATGCTTAGATTTCTCCATTTTTTATCATCCTCCCAAATTTCTCAAAGGTTACCGTATGGGTTTCTCCTATCTCGATGTCATCTGTTAGCCTGCCTTTCTCAGGACTGGCTACCAAAAGATCTATTCCCGTCGAGCACTCGTAAATGGAGTAACCCTTTTCAATATACTCATCTATCTGCGAATTGTCGGACAAGAAAACTCCCTCCTTAAATTTTCCTTTAATTGCCTTGATCGCCTTATATTCTTTCATATAAAACATACCTCCTAAGACATTATCATAATACCATTTTTGAATCTCATTGTCTTTTTTTCATATGTTACTTTCTCGTCTTGTATATCTATACTCGAAATATACTCTATCGTTTTATCAGCTGCAGTGGCATATCCAACCTGTGGATTATTTGTGCCTATGGCAAAATGATCCGCAAGTATTAAAATCTTATTACCGTTTATGGAAAGACCATCGTTCGGATACGAACCATCAATACTTCCATATTCTAAGTCTTGGTATCCTGCCGTAAGCCTTCCTTCGCCATCTAAATATACCCACCTTGAATTTTTATCTCCTGACAACACCTTTCCGCTAACTTCTGCATTGCGGCAAGAAAGTTTTCCATCTTCGGTCATAGCAGAATATACTGATCCCCAAGATATTTTATCTGCTTTCATTCGTATACTATCCGCTTTTTGCTCTATAAGAGATTCAACATCCCCTTTGGTTACTTTAGATGTGATTGCTTCCGCTGTCTGAATTATAGAGGAACTCAGCGTTGACTCCGCCCCTTTAGCTCGAACTATCTCAGATGTGATTGCTTCCGCTGTCTGAGTTATCTTTGATGAAAGATTGCCCTCTGATTTGCTCGCCCGAGTTACCTCTGCCGCGATTGAATCTGACACGAGAGAAATCTGTGCTTCATTATGTTCGATCATTTCACGCACATCTCTCATGCAACGAACATTAGTAATATAGCAGATTCCAACATTGCCGCCGCTTACTCCAATATGTATTGCTTTTTTTTCTGCAGTAATCTTAACATCAGTCTTTAACGTATAAAGGGTATCTGGTTTATATCCAGACAATGGATCTGTTATCCACCAGTCCGAAAAGCCATAACTGATTTGATTAGGTCTATAATTCACTCTTCCATTGCTATCAGATGGATAAGCTATTGTAAGTTCAATATGATAATTTCCTGCCGGAAGTGAACCTAAATCCTGCTCCAAGTACATAGTCCCTGAATTACTGAATGTTAATTTCAAACAATTCAATTTCAAAAACTCTTCTTTCGTTAGAGTTGCTTCGCCTGTTATTTTAAAAGAACTAAGTGAAATTGTCTCCTGTTCTCCATCCTTTACATATTCGATACGACTTAGCTTATTTTTTGTACTGAACACATTCATATCAATGCGATTTTCAACATTTTTAATCGAATTCTCCAGTGTTTCGGCAACGTACTGGTCTCCATTCCCTATTTTTGTTTCTACTTCTGTCCGATAACCAATATCAATGCTTTCAGCCAGAATACTTTCGGCCATAATCATTTTACCGTTGATCTCGCCATCCATCGTGATCGCTACCCCATCTGCCGGACCATCATAACCGTAACTATAATGTGCCAGGCCGCCAAGTCCCCACCTCCATAGTTGTGTGGCATCTTCAACGCCTTCCGTGTCTGAAATAATAAACTCATTCGGGGTGTGTATCGCATGCCCTCTGGTCGTATAATCGTTAATTAAGTCTGTAGCATCTCGCATAGCTGCTTCGATAATTTCTCGCTTTGTTGGCAGCATGTTGATGGTATCTAGCATATTTGCTGTAGCCTGATTATTTGAAGACGTATAGGAGGTATTATTGGTCTCACTTCCCAATGTAAATGTATTGTCAGCGAACTTAGTCAGGTTGATTTTAAGCTTACTGACAGGCATCCACTGATCCATACCGTTCGGTTTTGAGATGCATCGAACCTGACTGCCTATATGCAGCCGATTAATTTCTTCATCTTTTAACCCTAAGTCAATTGCTTTCAGCTCCAGGATCATTTTTTCATATTGCGTGGATTTCAGATATTCCTCGCCTTTCTTTTTTAAATTAGAAGGAACCGTGACATCATCCCAGATAACTGTCTTGTAGATCTTACCATATTCTGTAACAGCATTGTCATCTGTCACATAATCAACGCCCCCATTAACACTTGTAATCGTAACTCTCTGCTCCTGTAGTGTTGGATCCTGTTCTTCCTCATCCAGACGCGCACCCAGGGGAATAATGCAAGTGGCAAGGTTTGTGGCATCCATGTTTTTTGAATAATCCAGCAGATTCTTTCCAAATTCTATCGCCTGATCGCTCTTCTCGTAGAAATCAGTATCCGATAAGTAGTCCAGAAAGCGTATACCATTGACCCACCGGACACCCAGGTGACCACCCAAACGATCAGTCAGTTTGTCCTTGATACAAAAACGTGTATCATTGTAATTGGAGTACCGATAAAGGGAATCATTTGAATCCACAACTGAAACCCTTCCCAGTTGAAATTGTTTCCGCTCCTCCACCTGCATATTATGGTTATCCAGTAAATCCTGTAAATATCCTTTTACGGAAATATTATGATATACCTTTGGTCTCTGTACACTATCGCAGAGATAAGCCAGCTGGCCTTCCACAAATACTTCTTTCGTACCATCAAAGGATTCGTTGTCGTACAAAACTCTGCCCCGAAATTCCTCTTTTTCATTATTTAAGAATATAATTTCGGTTGTAAGCTTTTTAACAAGGTCATAATATGGATGATTTGGAAATACTTTAAATTCTGCCTGTCCGTTGATATTGTCCCCTATTTCAAAGTATGGATCGCCTACAATCAAGTCTCTTGACCGTGGATTGTGAAGGGGATACTGCTCCCCATCCACAGTTGCAACAATGGTATACATCTACAGCATCCCGCCTCTCTGTGTAATGAGGACACTTCCAGACCCTTGAAATTGCAATTCATTGATTCCTTCTACAATATCAAACTGCGTCATCATATTTATTCCTTTAACTAAATCATAAGTTATCTCTTTATACTTCAATTTCATAGCTGATGTAGCTTGTATTCTTAGCGGTTCATTGTATGGCCATCCCTTTATGCTTACTATTGTCCATTCAGGGGCATTTTTTATATCTATCCAGATCGACTTTCGTATAAATCCATCAACGAATGAAAAAGGATCCCATAACCACTCGTCCCCATCTGTATAATTTACAATCTTGTATGGGTAGCAACTACAGGTAATAGATATTTCAGCAGCTATTTCATTCGTTTTAGCCGTATCAATCGAACAACGCCCTTCATAAGAGTAACTAGGGTCTATATCGAGCTCAATTTTCTTTTTCCTCCCGTGAATGGCTTCACCTATCTTGCTAATCAATCTTGGCCAGTTTTTGTAGCTACAATTCCTAGCATCAAATACAAACTCCAACGTTCGCATTCCATACACTATATTTGTATTCTGTACCTCAGTAAGGTCGAGTAGGCCGTTCATCCCCGGAACGTCTACATAGGAATCCTTTACATCTGGAAATCCAATCTTCATGCTTTTAATTTTTAGACCCCAATCCTTATAGGAGTGAACTCCATCAAAACTTACTCCCGTTATATTTTCCATAATCAGCCGCCTCTCTTTTTGTGTGTATTAATTCTTCCCATGTTCTGATCAACAAACGGGGTTGTTGAATCCCCGAGTTCTTTTCCATCAAGATCAACGTGTGTATGGATATCTCCTTCGAAGACTGCTGTAATCGGCTTGTCATCAAACGATTGAGCTCTTTCTTTTGCTACTTTGTAAGTCTGTGTGGTAGTCTTATCGAAAGAAATCTTTCCTGTCTCCAAATCGACTGTTTTCTGCATTCTCTTAGCAAGTAGAGCCATTTCATCTTCGGTCTCATCGATTAGCTTCGGCATCGCCTTTTCGACACCTTCACCAACACCCGGCGGGATCCATTCACCGACTTCATCTGCAAACACCCGAGATGGCGAGTGTATACCGAGAGTATCTTTCACACCATCTACGATTCCACCAAAGAAATCGCTGACGCTATCTCTAAACCATCTACCAGCACTCTTGATACCGTTCCAAACACCTTCTACAATGTCAGATCCAATATCCCACATCTTTCCTGGTAAACTTTTAACGGCATCTATGACAGCAGTTACCATGTCGTGAGCTGCTTCTTTTGCTTTTGATACTAAATTTCTCCCCCACTGTACAACTTTATCAATGGTATTTGTAAGCCATGTCCATATCTTACCGGGAAGTTCCTTGAAAAAGTTAATAATAGAATTAATAACATCTTTTGCAATCTTTTTCGCAGAGTTGACCATATTGGAACCCCAGGTCTTGAATTTATCCCAAGTGTTCTGAACCCAGGTCCAGACCTTTCCAGGCAATTCTTTAAAAAAGTTGACAATGCTATCAATACAATTTTTGGCGGTTTCACCAGCTTTGGTGACCATTTTTCCGCCCCACTCAACAAACTTATTAAATGTATTGACCAGCCAATCCCAAATCTTCCCAGGAAGTTCCTTGAAAAATTCTACAATTGCCTGTATAATCTTCGGCACTTCCGTTGCAACCCATTTAATGGCATCTGCACCCCACTTGATGAGCGTGCCGATAACTACTCCAAGTTCATACCCAATCTTATAAGGTAACTCCTTAAAGAAATTGACAATCCCGTCTACAATACTCAACGCAGCCTGTCCAGCCGCATCAAGCATATTTGTGCCCCACTCAACAAATTTCTCTGCCAAGGAACTGATTGCTTCTATAATCCTACCTGGAAGTGCTGCGAACCAGTCTAAGATTCCTGTAACAAACTCTCCCAGTTTTTCCGGAAGGGATGTGAACCAGTCTCCAATTGAGGAAACAAGGTTCTGGAAGAACGGAATCACTGTATCATTCCACCATCCCGGAAGCGTTTCTGTAAAGAATTCTTTGACTGCATCCCAGTTACATATAATCGCAATAATACCGGCTATGGCTGCCGCAATTGCAATGGTCAGTGGACCGCCTAAAGTAGATACCACAGCACCTATCCCAGAAGACACTGTACTGCCTAAAGACGAAATACCACTCAGTGCTCCGCCGCTCAGCTTGCTGAATGCGCCACCGATACCGGAGACCGCCTTCCCTATCTTTGGGAACTCCAATGTAAGGACTTCTGATAACGATCCGGCTCCACCTTTAAGCAGCTGAAAGCCTTCTACTGCTTTCGGAATCCCTTTCGCAAATGTAGAGACCGGACCGCTCAGATTGCCGAATGCTCCAAAAAGATTGCTTACTCCACCAATAACATCATTTGCAATTTTTAGTCCTGCAATGGCCGTTACAATAGTTCCAACAGCTTTTCCAATGGATTCTAACGTTGATGGATCCTGCTTGCCGAGGACATCAAAGATCTTTTTAATAAGATCAACGACACCCTGAACTGCAGGTCCTGCGGTATCCTTAAATCCCTGGAAAAATCCATCTATGAAACTACCAGCTTGCGGAAATTCCTGCTTGATTCCGTCGATAAAGCCATCAACAATATCTATACCAGCTTGAATCATTAAGGGAATATTCTCGATTAGCGAATCTACGATCTGTGCAATCATAGACGCGGCATTCTCACCGATCTCTGGAGCATTGGCGGCAATTCCCTCTAATAGCTTACGAAACAATATAATGCCGGTATTCCAAAGACTTCCTGACACTCGTATCATGCCGTCTACAAGAGATGTAACAAGTGTTGCTCCGGAATCAGCAAATTGATCGGACTGTTCATTGATACTCTCTAAGAAGCCGACTACTAAGCCAGTACCGGTTTCTATCATCTGCGGTGCCGCATTCATAGCCATCTGTGACAGTTGCGCCAGGGAATCTCCAAACTGATCTACCAGTCCATCAAAACCATTTGTCTCAAAGGCATTTAATAGCTCATCAGCCATCTCTCCAATAGCTTTTGTTGTTTCAGTAAGTGGAGTCTTCAGCTTATCATATACTGCAATGCCTAGGGATTCTAAAGATCCGCCAAGCTGTTCAATCTGGGATTTCAGGTTATTCTGCATTGTTGCAGCCATCTCAGCTGCTGCACCATCGCAATCTTCAAAACTTGCTGTAAGTTCCGAAATGCCCTCGGGACCTTTGTCTATGAGAGCAAGCATACCGGACAATGACTCCTGTCCAAATAAAGTAACCAGTGCCTGCTGTTTCTGCTCATCAGTCAGGCCCGACATCTTATCCTGAAGCATGGCTACCATTTCAGAAAGAGACTTCATTTTTCCATTTGAGTCATAAAAAGAAAGTCCCAAATCTTCCATGACTTCTTTCATACTCTTTGTTGGCTTCGCGAGACGAGATAACGCACCACGAAGTGTTGTACCTGCCTGAGATCCCTTGATTCCGGCATCAGCCATGATTCCGATAGCTGCGGTACACTCCTCAAAACTTAGCCCCATGGCATGTGCCACAGGAGCAACATATTTCATTGCCTCCCCAGTGTCTCCTACAGCTGCATTTGTATCTGCCGCATTTTTAGCTAAGACATCGGCAACATGTCCAGCATCAGATGCGGCAAGTCCGAATCCTCGAAGGGTGGAAGCCGCAATATCGGAAGAACTTGCCAGATCCTCACCAGAAGATGCGGCTAGATCTAGCATACCGGGCATAGCTTCCATGATCTCATTTGTATTGAACCCAGCACTTGCAAGATTCTCCATCCCTTGTGCTGCCTCTTTTGCGGAGAATGCTGTGTCTGCACCTAATTTCACAGCTTGTGCTTTTAATTTCTCGAAATCCTCTCCGGTTGCCCCAGATATTGCCTGCACACGAGACATCTGTTCTTCAAAGTCAGATCCTACCTTAATAGCCGCAACCCCGAGGCCAGCAACGGCTGCCGCACCGCCGCCAATTACGGCCGCTGTTGCTTTCATGGCACTACTTGCGATACCATTTATCTTTTTTAGTCCGGATTGAAAACCAGAACTATCAATACTTGTGTCAAATTTCAGTGTGCCATCATATCCCAATCGTTTCACCTCATTTCTGGGGCAAACAATGGATTATCGGCTCATAATGGCACTACTTAATCTGTTGTCCGTCTTTTATTGTTACTTCAATTATATTTTTACAGTGCCTTCCCTTACATGGCACCTTTAATTTTCTGCACTCGGTCTCTTCTGTATAAAAAATCGGCATACGATAACCGCATACCGGACACTGAACCTGTACAGATTTCTTTTTTTCAGTTTTCATATTCATTCCTCAATGTAAAACATCTGACAAGTCACCACCATTCATTAGAGCATTTACTAACTCATCCGACTCCCGCTGCTCTTGATCTGAAACAGGCAGGGCATGGATTTTCTTCATCTTTGTGTAGAATTGCCTCTGCTCTTTCGACATTTTTCCTGTCACCTTAATACTGCGATATCCCATGATCTTCACAAACTCACAATCTTCTTTCAGCGATTTAAAAAGTGCATGAAATTTCCACCAGTGAAGATGCTGCACATCTTGGAGATCAATTCCATATTGCTCCATAAATGCAGCGTAGATATACTCATCATCATAATCAAAGGAATAGATCTGCTGTACAGCACTAGTATCATTGTCTTCGTCTGATGCTCCCTCTCTATCTTCCTTGCTGTCTTCGCTCATATTAATCGTGTTCTCAGTATTTTTTTTTGATAGATCCTTTCCACACCGATAAAACCACAAAATCTTATCTATGGCTTGCATTGGATCTTTTGGGATTCTCGAATAGTACAACTGTAGAGCATTGATAATTTTTTCAGTATCTGATAGCTCATCGTCCCGCATCATCATCTCAAAAAGGACCGAAACACGGAAATCCGTGCGTATGGGATACTCTATTCCATCAACATCCACTGTCTTTGGCAGTGCATCTACTAAAAGATTCATTTATGATAAGCAGAAACATTCCCATGACTCTTCTGGTGTTTCTGCTGATAACGCTTCTGATCCCGATTCGCTGCCCTCTGAGGAGAATATTTGTTGGTAATATTTTTGATTTCATTTCTAATATCCGTTGACATCTGAGATGCCTGTCCGAATGCTTCCATCCGAATCTTTAAGTTGTTCTTTGAAGGAAATATTCTTTCAGAAGTGCCTTCCCCAAACAGCTCATTAAAAAAATTATCTACATGCCGACATTGAATGCGCATTTGCTCTGAACTTGACAATCCTTCATATTGCGTGGGCTCTGCTATCTTATCTGATATCTCTTTATTGGAATCCTCATACTTTTCCATATTGTCAGCATCCATAAGCTCCAACTCAAGTGTGATGCCATTGACTGTAATTTTACTCATATTTCACTATCCTCCTGTTCAATATCATCTTCATCCAATTCAGTGTCTTTCATGGTCTCTGATCCCATTCCCCGGCCAGCAATTGACTGTTGCGCCGGGGGTGTTATTCCCCCGACGTTTCAGCAGTAAATTCTTTTGCAGTTGTATCAAATGTTCCTAGTACAGGATCTCCAACCGCATTCAGGTTTCCAGATATAACCATCTTGTTCTCGCCCTCGAAAGTAGAGACTTCCACCGAAACATTAAACTTTCTGGCCGCAAATTTATTGCCGGATGTGCCGTCTTTGTTCCAAAGTTCCACACGGACATACTCAAATTCTGCATCGCTGCCTACCAGATGATTCCTACCCACCTTATAAATCGCATCAATTGCCTTTTCATCCTGAATCTGCTCTGCTTCAAACGGAAAAGTTGTTTCATAACTGATAACGCTGGAAGAGGAGCTAACCTCATTGACATATTTTACTGATTCTGACTGTGCTCCAGGCTCTTCATCTAGCGTTGTAAACCCTGCGCCCATGAGAACAAAGTCTGCAGTATCCTCCGTACCAACATTTAAGTAATCTGCGTATTGATGTCTTCTAATGACATTCTTTTTTTGCATATATCTATACCTCCTTATAATAAGTTAGTCTTAATTGTATCGTATAACGTGCATTTCTTGCCGATCCATCAAACAGATAACCGGGTGATAATACTTCAATATCCTCCGGATAACATTTGTCCGGCATATCCGGATAGATCTGTTTCCTATTGTTCGATCGGATCCAGTCAGCAAACGTTTCATAGAATGCACTATTCTGTATATTCTGGAGCCGATCCATCCCATAGAACTCCCGGCTTCCAAAAGAAAAGAGATACTGCATCTCAGCATCTCCATTCACATATTGCTTAATGACCGGATCGAAGATACTTGTCTCAATCAAGTATTCAATTGCCTGATCCCCGATAGCATCCACTCGCAGAACACCATCTTTCAATAGAGGGCATGTCATAATATAGTCTGTAATGCCTTGTATAACAGAATCAGTCACATGATCATCCTCCCATCTTCTTTGCCCCATTCAGGATATCTTTCTTCTCAGCAATTTTCATACGCTCAAACCATTTTGCACCTCTGTTAGCATCGTAGGATCTTGATTCAGACGTTTCATAATACTGCCTTCTGGCATAAGGAACAATGTATTCCACCTCACCACTTCCAACTGTTGTGCCGAGAACTCCTGATTTCTCCAAAGTTCCGGTCTGAAATGGAACCCTGGGGCTACATCTACGGAGGACCTCATTGTCGATAAATTTCTGTTGTCTCGAGAACTTCTGATTACGATCAGATCCAAAAGAAGGATCCCATGCAAGAGATGCCTTCCCGTTTTTATTCACGGAAATAGATCCTTTGGGAGTCTTTATTGGTTTAAAAGCCATCACATACCTCCTATTCTCCAGTGTTTAATGGCAGCACTTCCACGGCTTGTGTTGTCGGCATATTCCTTAACTGTAATATATCCTCCAGGATAGGCCCTTAGTTGTTCCATGTTTTGTATTCGCTCTTCTGGATGCCCGCGAATGATATAACAACCCTTTTGCAGTGTCCAATGTTTTCTTACCTCATCATCTGTAAGCGCTTTAAACTCCTCTTCTGGAACATAGCTTTTTCCTTCTTCTATATCTGCGCTGATAGGAATACGAATCTTAAATGTAAGTTTTTCTTTCCTCTGTCCTCCGTCTCCATTCGTCCCATATGCAGCATAAAGGGAAACACCATTTATGTTTGTCTGTGTGAACGCTTCCAGCCGATCAGCATCAACTCTTACATTAAAGATTGTTATATCCGCATTTACAATCACAGTTTTTCACCCCTAAATATAAAAGTCCAGTTCGTGACAAATACTTTCGAATCGTTCCATAAACCTTCCCCCCAAGTGTTCCCATTGATGAATTTCCATTTTCAGAAGCGTAAGTGACGCTGTAACCGTCTGAATTCTCAGCCTGCACGTCCTTGCCTCCATGAGACTCACGGTTCTTCGCATCCTGATAAATCAGTTCAGAAACCTCACACAGACAAAGCTTTACAAGGTCCTCCTGATTGGCATCTTGTATCTCCTGATGCACCAATTGTGATAAGTAAATGTTTGCTTTCATAACGGGTTGAATTAGAGCTTTCTGATCTGGAATGATCCCTCCAAAATACCTGTCTTTGTAAAAAGTATAATCAATGTCAATCATTTACTCACCACCCGTCTTTTACCTTTAGATGTGGAAGCCACTTTAATTGTAACCCCCTTACCCGACATAGATTCTTTACCGGAGTCGGGCGGGGGAATTATTCCCCCGACGCTGTTTTCAGGATGGAAAAGGGACATCTTTTCGCCATATCTGACTGTACAGAATTAATTGGATTCGGAATCTCCCAACCGAGACGCATAACCGCACGCAGAGCAACCATGTCCTGTTGCATAAGGTTATAAGCAATGCTTCCGTCAGTATTTTGCACAATGCCCTCTGTAAACAACGTAAATGTAATATCCTGTCGGAACGCATACACAAGTTGGCTGAAGTCACCGGAGATCATCAATGCCTGTGTCTTGTCGAACGCTCCGTTGTTTGGGAACGTCATGGAAGAGCCATCCAGGCTGTACGATGTACCACCCTGCAGATCAGACTTGAAAATCGGCTGTCCTGTGGTATCTTTTAATCCTCTTAATTTCGAACGCATAGTGATATCTGCCATGTGCCCAGTTACGAAGAATCCGGACTCCTCAACTTTGGCAATTACGCCATCCTCGCCCATGATGCTGTCGTAGAGATCATCTCCCAGAGTCACTACACTGCCTGCCGTTGTTGCAGTAGGAACGACAGCAGCTCTCCAGGAATCCGGTTTGTTTACGCCAAAGAGTACAGCGCCGTCGATAACCTTTCCGAATGCTTCAACGATCCTCGGTCTTACCTCTCCCCAGATATCATAATCGGAATCATCCAGTACTGCTTCTGGAATAGGAACGATAACAGCGATTTCCTCAGCTGTGATCATTTTCTTGTCCCATGCCATTTTCGTAGTTTTCTTCTGTCCACTATCTCCATTTACGAAGTAAGCAAGTGGCAGCATGTCCAGTACGGGCATTCTATAAGTCTTACTGGACATATTCGCCAGTTTACGTCCCTGAGAGAGTACTGCAGACTGTGTTACCACGCCCTGGATAATCTCTCTCGCTCTTTCCTCAGGAATGAGAGCATCAGCTCCTGTTCTGTCAATAATGTTTGTATCGTCCTCAAACATCTCTAAGTTCATTCTTTTTCTATTTCTATTCATTATTTACCTACTTTCCTGCAGCTTTACGAATGGCCGCATTAATTGAATCATTGGCGTTTTCAGCTCCTTCGGCTCCGCCCGACTGGGTTCCGGTGCTCACTCTATAAGTACCCTGCCCCGTAAACTTCGGGTTTTCCTTAAGAAACTGTTCTGCCGCTTTAGTAAAATCTGTTTTGTCATTTACCAGCTTCGAGACTTTGAACATGATATAGTCCATATCATCAGCCTTTACGCCCTTGCCGGATAAGATTTTTTCGTTCTTCATCTGTACAAGTTCTTTCCGCGCATCGTCACGCTCCTGCTCGATTGCAGAGACATTTGGCTGACTGGCGGCTTTCTTGTCCTTGTAATCTTTCAGTGCTTTACTGACTTCATCCTCCGACATACCCTGCTGCTGAAAGTAAGATTTAAGAGCTGATTTTTCCGCTCTGTCCGCTCTTGCATTCGCAATCTCTTCCGCCTGCTCAAAACTGTAAGCGCCATTTCCTCCGGCATTTCCTTGGCCGCCGTTGCCATTCCCGGTATTTGAGCCCTGTCCTGCAGAGCCAGCTCCTGCGCCGTCCTCAAAGAGCTGTAAGTTCATTCTTTTTCGCATTTCTTACCTCCATAATGAGTGTTTTCCGGTGCTTTTAATGCCTTCACGTTTTGGGCAAAATAAAAGAGATGCAGCGCACCTCTTAAATCTCATAAATAATTTTCACATTATTCGAATTGTCATACTGGATATCCTCAAGCGCTGCTTTCATTGCCTTGAACAGGCTGCTGTTCATTGTGACTTCATCTATATCCCACATTCGCAGGTGTCCATCACCACAGTACACGCTCCCCAGCCGGTTATCTTCTAAGTAGTTTGCAGCCATTTGGCTGATTGCTGATATCCCGTGGCACACAATGGGGTTTCCAGCGTGTCCACTTATGCTGATTTCGTTTTTCTTATACACAATCGTTGTCATACTACCTCCAAAAGAGCATAAAAATACCACTCATCCCGAAGAACGAATGGTATCAATAATAATTATGCCATTTACAGTTTTTACAGATTTCCCTCCAATCTTTCTTTTGCTTAAATTTCAAAGGCATCCCCTTTTCTGATAGCATCTCATCTACTATATCCCGGTTCTCAATGCAATCAATATCTTCTATCTCCTCATCTACCAAGGGGCATAAGATTAAGTGATCATTCACTATTTAACACCTCCATCACTCGTTTCACTACTTTTGTAAATTCATCTGGCTTATAAGCTGTTCGTATTTGAAGATTATTTTTGTTTACGTATGCAACACCTTCTGTACTGTAATACCTTTCAAATCTACCCTTCCATACAGTTTCTGAAAACCTTGCATTTTGAATAAACGATTTTGCCTCTTCAAATGTTACTTTATGACCTCTCTCACCGTTAATGTGCGCATCGTCAAAAGTAAGTGATTTCATATCAATCTTTGCAGGTGTGGTATTTATTTTTCCTTTCAGCCCTGCCTCTTTCAGCTTTTCCTTTAGTATAACATTTTGTCGTTCTTTTACAATGGTTTTTTGATATGTACTTTTCCCTGGAGCAACCCTTCCGAGCCCATCCATATATACCCGCTCCATTTGTTCTGGGATCTTCATCTTTTTGGAAAAACCTTGGTATTGTTTCAGCGTATGAAGATATCTGGTCTTCGCAGAATTTATAGCCTCTTGCTCTGCACCACCAGCCTGTAATTGCTTCACCTTTGCTCTTTGCGCACGCATCTGTGTTTCCATCTGGCGCTGTGCTTGTGCTGCCTGATATGCGTTGTACTCCTTGCCCTTGTAGGTATGCGTCTGGGCTTCCTTCTCTTCCAACTCTCGTAGTTCTCCGGCCGTGTAATTCGGAACTGAGACTCCTTCAATGAAAGCATAATAGCTATGTCTGCAATTGGCACCGCATAACCCTCCGACATCACCGAGGCCGCACACTAATTCAAGTTCGTTTCGATTATATATTTTTCCGCCCCACCAGTGCGTAGGTCTATGCCCCGCGTGCCATGTAACCTCGTATTTATCTGTTCCTAAGTCTTTCGCCACCTGCTCATTGATCTGTGCCGACAACTGGGATACTCCTGTCATTACCGCCCTGCGTGCCGCTACAGGTACCCTGTTATTCCATCCGCTGGCATAATTGACAGAACGGATACCGGAATCAGCCATCTCCTTTACTACACGTCTCAGAACTGTATTGTAATCAAAAGCACCGGTTACAATATCCATGCATGCCCTGTCTAAATATCGTTGATAGTACTCTGATAGTGGAGTAAAAGCTTTCTTTCCACCACCTATACTAACGGACATTCCCATAGACCGAGTGATGTTTGCTATATCTCCCTTCGTCTGCCTGATGATCGCCTGTCCCCACTGCTGTATTAAATCATTGTCTGCGAGAGGAATAAACTGCCGGTTGATCTGCTCATAGGCATCCCGATATCTCACATATTCCCAGTTTGCCACCTTATCATATAGCTCCCATATCTCCGGATCACTGGCATCCAGCAGTCGTTTTATCTCTTGCTCGATAAACTCTGTACTGTTCCCTAAGATCTCAAGCTTATGGATCTGATAATCCGCCGAACTTGTAATCTCTCCAGTCTTTCTGATCCGGCGAACCACATCGCTGAATATTCGATCCTGTAAATCATAAAACAGCTTTTCAATCTGTATGGGAAGGTGCCCCTTTTGTTCAGGTGTCATGTCTTATCATTCCTCCTGCGGGTCCGGATCTGGAGTATCATCAATAACATGTTTTGCAGCCTCTTGTTCGGTTTCCCCGTACCATTTAGCCCTGTACTCTGCCAGTGTCATTGCCCCCATACTCACATCCTGCCGATCACTCTGTCGCTCTGCTACCTTATCCTCAATGATAGAATCATCGAAATCAACTACAACCGCTGTGTCCGGATTGACGGGCTGCTTAAGGACCTGTCCCAGCCTTGCAATAATACGAATCAACTCATCAATTACGGATTCCAATATCAGCTCATGCTTGTTGACACTTCGGTACATGTCGCTGTTTTCAGATATCACCTGCGTAGCCGTCTGTACAGAGCCATTGTCAAACTTATATCGATTCTGTCCAAAACCGCACTTCATAGACAGCATGTTCAGATTGTCGTTTATGGCTTTCTCATGCTCCTCTGCTCGGATTGTCATGTTTATTTCTTCCAGTGGCTTACCACCGTCTTTCAATGCACCATCGGGTAATTGGTAGAATACTACATCGTCCGGGTCAAACACGGGATTACCATTTAAGTCCTCACCAAGCATTTCAGGTGCGGCAAAGATACGTTTCTTCCCCAGCACAAATTCATTGATGTATGAATCGTACACGGTGTCAAGCCCCTGCAGAACATCCAGGCTGTTCGCAAACACAGCAACACCCATAGGGCTACTGCTGTCATAGTTGTTGGCAATGTTTAAGCGATCAATTACGAATTGCCGTTCATTAGACCCTGTGAAGATCTTATCTACCATAGATTCAAATCCCTTCAGATTCTTCCATTCTTCTCGTGGAATCTCTTTTCCGCTTCCTGCGGAGCATTCTACAACATGATTCTCAATCACATATTGACTGGATTCTTGTTTATGTATCTGCACATGGACATATTTCCTGCTTCCAATAACTTTAGGGAATACAAAAGCACATTCGGAAATATATCCATTATTCCAAGACAGAGGAAAAATGTTCTCCGCAGATACATAATTAATTTTCACATTGCCCTCGCCTATCATGTTCCCGTTTTCGTCAACTTCAATATTGTCCAGGTATGGTACGTAGGCAACAGTTCCGGTATAAGCCTTACGTTCCTGATATACGCTTCCCATCACACTGAAATTATTATCGTCCAACACCTTCATGACAAATTCGCTTGTATTTTTATCCTGTATGGTAATCTGCACACGTTCGTTTAAGAGCAGATCTGCAATATCCTCTGAAAGTTTCTTAGCCATCCCCATGCTTAGCCTGCGGCAGTTGATTTTATTTTTACCGTTATACATCTTATACCGGTGGAATTTCTTCACATTCCCCTCGTACCAGCTCTGCCAGAGTTCGATGAGGGTGTAAAAGCCGGAACTGACTGTATCTTGTCCAGCTTTATTAAGATATTTGATTATGTTCATTTATTCCTCTCTTTCTCCTGCCGGCAGAAAATATTTAATCTTATCCCAAAGACCCATAATCAGGTACCTCAAGGCATCAACACAGTGATCGTCTATCTTCATCGGCTTTTCTTTTCCCGATTGAATAGATTTAGGATCGTACTCATACGTCCCCATTTCTCTGATAAGATTCTGCTGATCGTCAGAAACAGTCAGCACATTGTATGTCAGACACTTCTGTACCCTCTGTATACCTGTTTCTACCGTGTTCTCGGCATCTCTGACGGCTATGCCATAATCTGTGCACTGCATTGCTAAACGCTTGATTTCCTCGGCCAAGCCCTTCGCAGATGGATCGATGTACACATAAAAAATACTGCACGAATACTTTTCATGCAGCGTATCTGTAAGTTGTATCAGTTCCTTTGCGTAATCGGATGGACTCTTCTGTTTTCCGGTATCTCGTCCGGAGTGGTAAAACTCATCTAGTCCTTCGAATCGTTTCTTGTTTATGTTAAGACCTGCAGCCTGGTACGTGGTAGCGTTCTGCTGGCCGTAATCTACGCCAATGCCAATAAGTTTATACCGTTCTGCCTCAGGCTCCCTGATGTGGGACTCGTTAAACATGTAATAGATTAAATCATCCACACCGATGCACTCGCCCAGCCATACCCAGCGGTATAGTTTAAAGTCAGTCTCTTTCAGGCGGTCAGCAGACTCCAGGAGTTTCTTGCCCAGCCAGCTTATAGGAACGTCCCTGTAGTCTACATGCTTGTGTATTACATCTTCCCGCAATTCCATTTTCTGGCACCAGATATTAATGGCAGCGTTTGGATTCTTTGGGGGGTTATAAAGGTAAACCATCCGGAAGCCTTCATCATTTCCTCTCACAAAAGTTGCCTCGATATTGGTCAGCTCTTCTTCCCCCTCACCGACATCAAAGAACTCTGTAAGTTCATCCAAAATAACCAGACGTATCGGTTTATCCTCATCAATGATACCCTTTGTATCGTCAATCGAATCGGATCCGGCGAAATAGATTACATTGCCTGTCGCTTTGTGCCTGATCTCCATCGGTGTAATACCGATTTCAAAGTCGCTCTTATCCATCCCCAACCTCGTAATCGCCCGGATCATCTCTTTATAGACCGTCTTACGTATCTTGTTATGGCGCTTGCGCAAAACAACCACGGCCGCAGGCTCTTCGTTTACAATTGTGCTGATTCCCAAAACACCAGAGAAACTTGACTTCGTGCCGGCACGACCAGAAGTAATGATCTGATGCTCGTGCTCTGTATCATCCAGGATATCCCAGAACTCCGGAATAATCACATCATGCGGATCATTCATACCATATTCAAGTTCTTGCTGTTTTTCCGGCTCTTGCGATGCTTCCTGACTTTCCTGCTCTACCTTGTCCCTTTGTGCTTTCAGGAGATTTATCTTAGCGATCTGTTCTTTTAGATCCTGGTCAGTTCTATCGTTCTGCCCGGCGTACTTCGCAATGGCTTCATAGGCTTTTACATTGCCCGAAAGTGCCTCTTTTATCATGGCCCCGTTAACAGCTGATTCAAGTGTACTGTCAAGCCCCAGGGCCTCCAGAATCGGTGTCCATTCAGGGCTATCTATTTCGGCGGTAAGCAGCAGGTTTAATGTCTTACGAAAGTTTGCTTTTCGACGTCTTACCTCTCCTGATTTTTTCCCACCTTTTGATGTCATTCTGCGAAGTTCTTCCGGACTTCTTTCGGAGTTTGGTATTAAGTTTTCACGTCCATTGCTCATCACCTCACCTTCCTATCTGGGTCGTTTTATATACGTAAAAAGAGGTGCCGAAGCACCTCTACATATAATATCCAAACTCTTTTTTAAATCTCTCCATATCTAAGTATGGAATTTCACCTTTCCCCACTTGATAAGAATTTGTAATGACAAAACTGTCACGCATTCTTACAACCATATTTTCAACTTCTTCATCGCTAAATCTATTAATGTGTAAAGGAATTTCTTTATTATCCCTCACATATACTGCTATTTTATATTCAAGATTTTCTCTATATCCATCTGGTCTTTCAAAACTTGTTTCAATTATCATTTTGATTTCTCCCTAAACTTCGTTTTTCAATAAACAAACTTTATTCAGACATAATAAACAGGTCCATCAGTCTCACATTTAAAAACCTCATTTTTACATTCAGGGCACCTATTATATATAGATCCTGCATTGTTATTTCGCTCAACCATTCTTACTTTTATTCTTCTAACATCATAACAAGTAGAACAGAAAGGTCCTTCACCATCAAAATAATAACAATTGTCCCTAAATTCTTTTACTTTGACATTATCAATAACCTCATGAAGCTTTTTATTCTCATCTTGTAGTTTTTGATTTTCAACTACAAGATTTTTCATTTCGGTTTCTAAATTCCAAAGATCATTTGCTAATTCTCCTTTTCCAGAATCTTTTAGAAATTTTGTTGTATCTTTTATAACTTTTCCAACAGCTCTTATTGCTTTAGCAGCCATTTATTTCCTCCTACATTTTTCTTTGATTATATCCCAATTTTTTACAATTTGCAAATATAAAAAGCACCCGGCAGCGCGTAATGTCTGCCAGATGCCAAAAAATGGGGAGGTACCTCCGCATAAGCGGAGAGTCGGAACAACAGGAATCGAACCTGTAACCACGGGCGCTACCCGTTACACCTGC
>ENA-UOOI01001913-UOOI01001913.1-fermentation-metagenome-genome-assembly--contig:-NODE-1913-length-19687-cov-4.109821_pt1 | contig 19687 bp, 14 predicted proteins | sample MGYA00245779_ERZ724027 | MGnify/ENA primary metagenome ERZ724027 (study PRJEB28704, sample SAMN03018318) | fermentation metagenome | biome: anthropogenic terrestrial biome; feature: soil; material...
TGCTGGCCTTAGAACTTACAAAACTTGAATCTGACGAATGAGTGTTCAAAATAACGTAAACTCATATTACGAATTGAAGAACTAAATGGGTGCATCAGATATAATGCACCCTAGCTAAACCTTTTCTTATTCAAACGAAGGGATTATGACTTCATCTCCGCCATGCATAGCCGACTCATGGGCACAGATCCCTGCCGCCGTCCAGTTGGCTGCAGTAACCGCATCAATCCATGGTCTCCTATCTTCAACTATACTTCGTACAAATTCATGAACTAAGTGTGGATGTGAGCCGTGATGCCCTCCTCCCTGAATTATATATAAATTAACGTTGTTCTTATCGGTTACTACAGTACTTGCAGTATGATAGGCTATTTCCTTCGGTAGCAGATCCTGACGATCCGGAGGTATAACTCTCGAATAAGTGACATCCCTCCCACGCCCTTCATTTAACGGACCCATCTCAAATACTACAGGAAGTTCATTTTCCATATGCCACTCAAACGATTTCTTCTCACCATATACATTGAAACTTTCGATGTAAGCACGGGCGGTTTGGAATAACGAACGGGTTACTTCCGCACATAAATTGTCCTTTTCTAACTGGAATATTGCGGTTTCAACGGGATATGGATTGCCATACTGTTTATGCAATTCTTCTCTCATAATTCCCGAGCCAAAACAATGCACTTTAACTGCCCTTGTATTGCTTATGGCAAGAAGCGGTGATATGGCATGTGTGGCATAATGCATAGGCGGTAGGCCCATCCAGTAATGGGGCCAATTTTCCATGTCCTGATAGTGGGCTCCCTTTAAGAATTGGATATTTCCCATTTCACCTTTTTCCACCAAATCTTTAACATACAAAAACTGATAAGTGTATACAGCAGTTTCCATCATCATGTAATTCTTTTTACTTTTTTTCTGAGCGGCAACTATGCTTTTAAGTTCATCGACAGTAGTTGCCGCCGGGACTGTACAGGCACAGTGCTTGCCAGAATTCAATACATCTACCGATAGTTTTGCATGGGTATGAATTGGTGTTACTATGTGTACAGCATCGTACTCGTCACCTGAAAGTATATCATCAAGATTAGTATATCTTCGTTCAAATCCAAATTTATCCCCATACCTGTTGAGAAGTTCTTCATCTTTATCACAAATGCCTACATACTCTACATCCGGATGCTCACGATATATGATTGGAAAACTTTCACCAAAATGTAATCCCACCACTGCAACACGAACTTTTCTGCTCATGATAATACCTCATTTCATATATATTTTTTATGCAGTCCTTATCCTTTTAAGCCCGTTAAAGCAATTCCTTCTATAAAATAATTCTGCCCAATCAAGAATATCAAAACTGTAGGTAAAACAACAACAGTAGATGCCGCCATCATATATTGCCACTGCGCACTGTACATGCCCTGGAACTGCATTATTCCAAGAGAAAGCGTATATTTATTTTCATTGTCCAAATAAACTAGCGGTCCTAGGAAGTCATTCCACGTATTTATAAATGAAAACAGGCCCACAACAATTAATGCAGGTTTACTAAGCGGAATAATTATTCTGCTGTATATTGTAAAATGACTGGCACCGTCTACCAAAGCAGCTTCATCGAGTTCCTTTGGAATAGTGAGGAAAAACTGTCTTAAAAGAAATATGTTAAAAACGCCTCCTCCAAACCACGCCGGCACTGTCAATGGTACATATGTGCCATAAAACCCCAAGGCATGCCATCCGATAAACGTAGGAATCAAAGTAACCGCATAAGGCAGCATCAAAGCAGTCATAAGTATGCCAAAAACAAAATCCCTTCCCTTCCATCTTATTCTTGCAAAACTATATGCACATAATGAGCTTGTTATTATTGTACCGCTTACGACAAATGCAACGATATAAAAAGTGTTCAAAAAATACCTGCCAAAAGGAAGTATCGATAATGCTTCCTTGTAATTGCTGAATTTGATCGGATGTGGGAACCATATCGGGGGCATGACAAATATTTGAGAGACATCCATAAGTGAACTTCTAAGCATCCAGTAAAAAGGCAGCAAACAGACAACAGACAGCAATATCAGTATTAAATAAAGTATAGATTTTCTTATTATATTTGCCTTTCTCATTATTTATTACCTCCTCCTTCATAGTACACCCACTTATTTGATGTTTTGAAAACTATAAAAGTAAGTACAGCTATTATAATAAATAAAACCCAAGCAATAGCACATGCACTACCCATTCTGAAATTTGAAAATGCTTCTCTATATAGATAATAAACATAAAATAGGCTGGCATTATTAGGTCCGCCGCTTGTCATTATATAAGCCTGTGTAAACACTTGGAAGCCGCCTATTAAACCCATAATAAGATTGAAGAACAATGTGGGAGTTATCATTGGCATAGTTATATACCAAAATTTATGCCATCCGTTTCCTCCATCCACCTCTATAGCCTCATACAATTGCCTTGGTATCCCCTGCAGGCCTGCCAGGAATATTATCATCGTGCCTCCGGTTGTCCACAGGCTCATAAGTACTAAGGCTGGTATAACAGTCGTCTCGGAAAAGATCCATTTACTGCCGGGCAGTCCCAACATACTTAATATCTGATTCAAAAGCCCGAGATCGGGATCCATGAGCCATATCCAGATGGCTGCCGAAGCAACTCCCGGAACTATTGTAGGGAGATAAAAAATTGTCCTGAAAATAGGCCTTCCTTTAATCTCTTTATTCAATAACAAAGCCATAATCAATGCGAATATTATTTGTGCAGGTACACTGAAAAAAACATAATATGTAGTAACGCCTAAGGATTTATAAAAAAAAGGATCCTCATTGCTGAATAACCTCTTATAATTGCCAAATCCTACAAACTTAGGCGTACTCGCTATACTGTAATCTGTCAGGCTGAAATATGCGCTGGCTACCATAGGACCTATTACGAATATGAGAAATCCCAAAAGTACGGGCATTGCAAATAATATACCCGCAGCTAGATTTTTCTTTTCACTCTTGCTTCTCTTAATACGATTTTTTACATCAAGAGCTGGACTCGCAGTTGACATTTACCCAATCCTCCTTTTTCTGTCATATATTCTAAACAGCCAGATAAATTCTGGCTGTTTAGAATTTAAACTATTTATTTACATAAACGCCTTTATATGCAGCCTGCGCCTTAGGCTCTATTTCCTTTAACACCTGTGCTGCTGTTTTCTTGCCCATCCATAGCTGATCTAATGCAGAATTCATGATATTCATGATCTCATTATCATTTTTTAAATAATATCCTACGTCAGGTTCACTGTCATTTAAAGCCTGATTCATAACTGCATCCTTAAATCCATCGGAATGTCCGGGTTTTATTACCCATTTGTTTATTAATTCAGGATCCGTGTAATAAGCTTTCCTGGAAGGCATCCACAATCCGCTCGAATCCAAGTCCAAAACACCTTCAGGATTTGTCATCCATTTAAGAAGCTTGAATGCTTCTTCGGAATGCTTTGTACCCTGAAACATAGCTTCAACTTCACCATATAACGTGGTAGTACACCTTTTAATTTTCGGAAGCACGCCGACATCGAAATTAGTCTTTGCAACTCCTAAGTCAAGCTGTATCCACTGCCCGTCATAATCCATTGCGACTTTCTTTGATTGAAGTGCTACCGCGGGGGCAGGCAATGTCTTTGCCTGAGCCGGTGATGGGCAGACATGGTAAACATTTATCAAATCTGCAAATTTCTGAAGTGTCTCGGCAACTGCAGGATCACTTAAATTCAACTTGGAATAATCATCTGTCAGTAACTTGGCATCATTCAATACAAGGAAAGTTTGCCATGCCCACGTCTCGAAAAAAACTCCATACTGCTTTATTTTAGTCGGGTCAAAACCAGCCTCCGATGCATTCTTGCCGTTCTGATCTAGAGTAAGTTTTTTTGCTACTTCGACAAACTGATCCCATGTAAGAGCATCTTGCGCTTTAGTCGGAAGAGGATCTACATTGGCTGCCTTGAACATATCCTTATTGTAGAATATGGCAAATACTTCCTGGCATGGTGTAATTCCCACTATCTTGTCAGGGCCTCCGCGTACAAATGAATCATGTAGATAATCGTCTTCCTTGATTTCAGTATCCTTATCTATTAAAGGTTTTAAATTGTATATTTTATTCTGTTCACTCCAGGTTAAAGCTGTCTGTTTATTTAGTAATGCTACATCCGGAGGTGTTTTGGCAGCAATCATTGTTGACAATTTGGTTTCATAATCAGTCGGTATGTGCTGGAAATTGACTTTGATATTAGGATTCTTAGCCTCAAATTCCTTTATGGCATCTCCTTGGGCTTTTCTTTCATTTGTACTTCCCCATGTCGTATAAGTAAGATTGACAACCCCGTTTGCAGAACCTTTGCCGGACCCCGAATTGGTTTTACTGCATCCGACAAGTCCTATGCTGCTAACTAACATAGCTCCCGCTACAATACATGCTGTTAATTTTTTAGTTAGCATTTTCATTCCCCCTTTTAAATTTATTTATATCGTGACAGATAAATCTATCTATCAACTACCTGTCCCGCAGCTTCATTATATGGGAAAATGATTTTTTATAAAATTCTAAATTTATTGTAAAAGTGTATTATTTCCATCTATTATAGGTAATTCTATTAAAACTTTAGTGCCCTTGTTTAATATGGATTTGACGCGAATTCCATATTCTTCGCCGTATATAAGTTTAATTCTTTTCTCCACATTTTTTATCCCTATATTCTCAGGGTAATGTTGAATCATTTTCTCTCCTTTTTCTTTTTCGATTCCCCTTCCATTATCCTCAACAGAGAAACAAACTCTAATGCTGTTAACCCATCCTCTTATTTTTAATATTCCACCTGTATCTATAGAATCAAATCCGTGAAGGATGGAATTCTCGACAAACGGCTGTAAAAATAATTTGGGAACTTTATACAGATTTAATTTTGGATCTATATCATAATAAACAGTAAATTTATCATCAAATCTGTTCTGCATAATATAGATATAATTTTTCAGCCATTTTAGGTCATCACCGAAGAAAGTAAGCTCATCTTCGTTGTATGCTGTATAATGAAGCATATCAGCAAGGCTCATTATTATTTTGCTTATCTCTTTCTGATTGTTTTCTATTGCAATCCAGTTGATTGTATTTAAAGTATTATATAAAAAATGAGGATTAAGCTGGATATTTAATGCCATTATTGTAGATTCTTTCTCTCTGATTCTTCTGACATAATTCTCTTCAATCAGATTTTTTATCTTTTCATCCATCTCATTAAATTTTTTAACAAGTTCTGCGATTTCATCTTTTCCATTTATCTCTATTCTGCTGTGGAAATCTCCCTCTCCCATTTTCTTAATGGCTACCAAAAGCTTTTTTATAGGTTCTGTCATCCTGAGAGACATAATATTGGCGGAGAATATGCAAGCAATTATCAAGATGATGCCTGTTAAAAAAATATAAGATCGTATCTTTGATAAATCTTCAAGCAAAACATTGACAGGTATGACGGCTGCGGAAACCCAGCCTGTTATTCTGGATTTGTCATAACAGATTATCAGGTTTTCTCCGTTTATTCTCTTTTTAATGGTGCCCGTTTCTCCGGTAATCTCCTTTGTGAGCCATCGTGAATCCTGCTGTGTCGGAGGTTTGGATATGTCGGAGCTGTATACAGTATCTCCCTCCGGAGAAAATATATAATATTTAGATCCCTTCATGGGGTTTGACATTTCTACAATACCGGTAAATATATCGGTAGTAAAGTTAATTATCAAAATGGGCTTTTCAATATTTCCAGGCAGACTGGTAAAATTGTTGTCCATAATATCAGTACAGTTTATCATCTTAACCGCAGAAAATATATATTTATATTCGAAATCTATATTTTTAAAATCATTCAGGTCATACATGTTTCCAAAATCATAGGTCGCTATCCATTTTAAACTTCCATTGGCTTCAACCGCTTCTTTATAAAGCCGTGACTTAAAATAATTAAGGGGTATAAACATCCTCGAACTTCCAAATGGATAATAGCTTGTTACAATATGAGCAGAATATATATCAGAGTAAGCAGAAAAATACTTGTATATAATATTGTTCATGGTCTTGTCTAATTTTACAAGGTCACATCCGCTGTAAGTACCGCTATGGTTGAGTATTGTAAACAGATCATGATCAATTGCTATGGCATCGGCACTGTCTTTAATCATGCCTAATTTCATATCGATATCCTTGGTATTGTTTCTGACGACCTTGTACATATTATCCTGTGCGTTTTTAATTATAATATCCGAGCTTCTCTTGTAATACCCAATACTCATGATCATAATAGGTACGATAATCAGGATAATATACGTAGCATTTAATTTTGTTTTGAATTTCATATTATTTATGTATTCAATCAATCTTTTATACAAATTCATTTTTTTCGCCTACAAGTTAAAGTCGTTATTTAACTGCCTGTATACTTCCGGTGACATCTTTTTCTCTGCTTTGAAAACCCTGTTAAAATACTTGACATCCCTGTACCCTACCGATAAAGCTATTTCGTATATTTTCTTATCGGTCTTCTGCAGAAGCTCACAGGCATTCTTGATCCTTATCTTCAGCAGGTATTTTATAAAATTAACCCCTGTCGCTTCCTTAAACAAAGTACTGAAATAACTCGGATTAAATGAAAACTTCTTCGATATACTCTCTAATGACAGGTCTTCCATATAATGATTATTTATGTAATCAAGGCATTTTTCTATCAAGGCATCATTTTTGTTATTTTTTAAGTTGCCATATATATTTACGATTTGTTTTATTATATCGACTGATATTTGTTTGAAATCCTGCATATCTTCGCAAGAATCTATTCGATTGGTTATCATAAGTATTATGCTATTATATTGCTTTTCCGTAAGAGCGTTCCCAATCTGCTTGATTATATTGATAAATACTATCTTAAATGCCTCTTTAAATTTATCAGGATATGGATAACCGCTAACCAACATTTTAGATATAATATCATTTAAAATATCAATAAAACGTTCATAAGAAAAATTATGGATGGTATTTGTCAGCATTCCCTCGCTCTTTTGATCGACAACAGGCTGAAGATCCTCCGTACAACTTGACTTGGAATATCGTATAACTTTTCCCGGTCCCATATAAAAACTCATATACACGGATGAACGGGCTTCATTAAAGCATTTCTGCGCCTCATGCAGTATATCGCCTGATATGTTGCTCATACCTATTGCGATATCGATTCCATAATCCTTCTTTATCTCACCAATAATATCTTTTAACCCCTCAAAACTTATTCTATCAAGGGGCTCTCTATTTTTGACCACTATGGAAACAAGGGTATCTTCAAAATTTCGCAAATAGAAGGATACTGTGGAGCCAAAAGACCCCAGTTTCTCATTTATCCATAATTTTATATTTTTCGATATCTCTCCTATTTCTTCAATGCTGTAATCGTTAAAACTTTTATGATGCCTCGATGTTTCGGTTATTATTACCATTCCTTCTTTTGAATCAGTTATGTAAGACTTGACTTCTGATAATTCGGACTCTGTAGCGGTGCCGTTTATCCATTTATTTAGCATCCATTCAACATAAACAGGCAATGTATTATTCAGATTTTCCATGAGCAGTTTTTTTTCTTTTATATTAAGCTGCTCATCTTTAATGCTTTTTTCAACTTTTATCAATAGATTATTTATCTTGTCCTCGTCGACGGGTTTTAGAATATAGTCAAAAGCTCCTAATTCTATAGCCTTCTGTGCATATTCGAAATTGGCATATCCGCTTAGTATAATTATTTTAACATTTTTTTGCCTTTCCTTAGTACATTTGATAAATTCAAGTCCATCCATAACGGGCATTCTTATATCTGTTATAATAATATCTACATTAGTTTCTTTTATGAAGTCAAAAGCTTCCCCGCCATTTTTAAACTGATACACTTCATAACTCGGTCTCAATTTGGAGATTAAATTAGCCAGTCCTTTCCGATGTCTTGGTTCGTCGTCTATTATCAATATTTTATACATAACATCTCACTCCTAACTAAATATTTTATAATGTTTACAGAATTTTATCTATTTTAAAATATTTATAAAAGTGGACTATTTTTATATATCTATATTTTTATTTTATAACAATGGCATCCTATTAAAAAAAGATATTCCCCTGTTTCAATCAGCACGATTAAACAGGGAAATATCCTTTCGATAGTAATATATTATTATTCCATGTCTTCGATGACTTTTTCAGGCGGCACTTCCAGCGCTTCAGGATGCATCATTAATTTCTTGAAAAGCTTGAATGCGCTGGCAAAATAGAATCCATCTACAATCCTTTCATCGCCAACTATCCTTAAATTGATAAATTTTCTTTCAACTATATTATTGTCTTTATCGATTACTTTTTCTTTATGTTTTGTGCCAAAAGCTATAAATATCGAGGTAGTACCAAAGTTATATATGTGATGATATACAGGCTCGATTCCGAGAGATCCTAAATCGGTTATAAAAATGCTTGTATGAAAAGGACTGGCTTTATATATGGTTTTTGGCATCTTACGATGGTAATCGAGAAAACCCATAAACCATACGATAAATCTAATTATAAATCCGGGACAAGCTCCTATTATCTTGGCTGTCGCATCTGTATCGTCTGTTTGATCTTTCTTGCTTTCTTCAATGGCGACATTGACCTTTTCGGCAACATCATCAATAGTATCTGTAGGGTCAAATTTAAATTTTACCGTGGTTTCGGGACTATCTTCTGTAAGTTCCCTTTTTACTGCCAGTGAAATCAGTATTTCATTTCTTGCATAAATTTTCTGCCCTGCTACGAACCGGTTTACAGCAGGTTTTTGGGATATTGTCCTGACTAACGCTGCCATAGCAACCTGAAGAAAACTCATCTTCTTTTTTTCCTTATACCTTTTCATCTTCAAATACGTCTCTATAGGTTCCAGATCAAGTCTTTCATCGAAAAAAACCATAGCATCAGTTCTTGTTTTCATCACATATGGAATAATCCTAAAAAACGGATCCGCAGACCTTATAAGCCTGCCGTCATATCTGTCGCCAAAGCGTTTCTTGCGTTTTACCATGTTTTCACTCCTGTCTTATTATTTTAGCCGGCAACAAAATATTATAGATGGAAATACTTCCATTTAATTATAGCATTCATCATCCAAAATACATAATTTTATTTATTATATATCTATTCGCAATTTGAAATCAGGCATAAATAGGGTTATGTTATTTTGAGCAACGAATGAGTGCTCAAAATAACATAGAGCTCATATTACGAATAATATATCAATTTCAAAATGTATGCCTTCTGCTGCCTACTTTGCGTCTTTTTTAGGATATGCGCCATGCTGTATATCCTTGCTTATTTTCATCATATCGATAAGGAAATCCTTGGTCGGCTCTTTAAAAGCCTCATTTTTCAAAAGCCCGATACCCTTTTTTATAACTTCATCCTCTCTTGACCTATCAAAAACTTTCATATTATTCAGCTTTTTATATTCTGCAATTTTCAAAACAATTTCCATACGCCTTTCAAATAATTGCACCAGCTTAGTGTCTACACTATCTATTTCTTCCCTTAATTTTTTTATATCATCCATAATATCCGTCTCCTTAATTTTTGATATGTTAATCGTTCTTGCATTTTGCCTCCGTTGCCTCGCCTGAAATACCACCTTCTTTCAATTCAATATTGGCTTCGTGCCTCATTCAAAAGGCTTAGAAAAGCCCTTTCAAACTTTTCGTCGTCTTCATCCGTCCTTTTTGCCGGACCGCGGGTCCTTCCTCCGGCCCTTCTTACTTTCTGGGAAACATACCTTTCATATAAAAGCTTATCTATATTTTTGTCTGTAAAGATAAGTCCATTCTGATTTATGGCCCTTGCACATTTTGAAAGCGCCATGGTTGCGACACCATAATCCTGCGTAACTACTATATCCCCCTTTGATACCTTATTTATAAGGGCAAAATCCACCGAATCTTTTGCTTTTTCCACCGTTATAACTTTTGAATAGCCGTCATCCAGTTCATGGCTTGTATCTATAAACATTATAACAGGTATTTTAAATTTTTTAGCAATTTTTACAATGCATTCCTTCACAGGGCACGCATCAGCGTCTACAAGTATTTTCAAACAAACCATTCCTTTGTATGCTTATTTATATTATTTATTCCATTATACACATATTATACAATAATTCACCAGCATTAATTTTTCAGTTTGCAGTAGGTATGTATTCTCTGATCCGTAATTTTATCTTGTGTTATTTTGAACACTCATTTGCCGGATTCAAGTTTTGTAAGTTCTATGACTCATTCGTCGTTCAAAATAGCACAATTTTATTTAAAACTGACTTCATATTACGAATCGAAGTTTGAAGATTAATTTTCTTGACTGAGATGCCATATATAGGTTAGAATATAATTCGTATACGAAATATGTTGATTGAAAGTATTATAATGGTGGTGAATTTATGGAAGAAATAGGTAGTGGAATAAGCATACTCAAAATGATGAAACAGATAATGGATGCCATGAAGCAGAATATCTGGCATCAATTTAAGGGAATAAACCTTACCGGTCCCCAGGGGATGCTTATATTGATTCTGGCACATTACGGTAAGATGAAAATAAGCGATTTAAGCGAAAGGCTTACCCTGTCAAACAGCACCGTATCCGGAATTGTCGACAGGCTTGAAAAGCAGGGACTGGTTGAAAGGATAAGAAGTAAAGATGACAGGAGAGTAATTTATGTAAACATCACGTCGGAGTCAAGAAAAAAAGTTGAAAAGCATCATAAAGAAATCGAAAAAAGATTTAATTCCATGATTCAAAATGCAGCACCCGACGAGATCGATAAGATAATCACGGGTTTAATTACTCTCAAAAGGGTATTTGATAGACAAAATAGCACTAAAATTGATTAAGGAGTAGATTTTTGATGTTTAAACTGGCAAAATTTATAAAACCTTTTATTGTAATGCTCATAACAGCAGTTGTATTGCTTTTCGTGCAGGCTATGTGCGATCTTGCACTTCCCGATTATATGTCCGACATTGTCAACAAGGGAATACAACAGGGAGGTATTCTAAATGCCGTACCTGAAGCAATTAGAAAGAGCCAGATGGATAAACTTGTGCTTTTTATGGATCCTGGCAAAAAAGCAGAAGTCATGAAGGATTATACACTGACGGATAAATCAAGCCCAAATTACAGCAAACTCGCAAAGAGTTATCCTGCACTCTCTAATGAGCCTGTTTATATTCTTAAAAATATCGATAAATCGGAAATCGAGCGTATAAACCTCACAATGGGAAAAGCTCTTCTTACAGTTTCCGGCATAAATGGACTAAAAGAAAATGCAAAAGGAGGGGCGATCCCGTTTAATAACACAAAGCTGCCTGCAAATACGGATCTCTTCGCATTGTTTGCAAAGCTTCCCCAGGAGCAACGCAATTCAATAGAACAGCAGATGAATAATAAATTTGCCTCTCTTGGCGAAAACATGGTTACGCAGTCTGCCGTACCCTTAGTAAAGGCGGAATATACAGCAATCGGCATAAAAGCAGATAAAATTCAAAACAGATATATCCTGAATACGGGATTTATTATGCTTTTGATATCCCTCCTTGGCGCCGCATGTACCATTATGGTGGCTTTTCTATCTTCTAAAATATCAGCCGGCGTAGGACGCAATTTGAGAAAGGATGTATTTGCAAAAGTGGAAAATTTCTCGAATACGGAGTTTGATAAATTCTCAACTTCTTCTCTTATAACCAGGACCACCAATGATATAACGCAGATACAGATGCTTCTTTTGATTATGATAAGGATGGTTTTTTATGCACCTATCATGGGTGTCGGCGGAGTGATCAGGGCTGTTGGAAAGAGCACATCCATGTCATGGATAATCGCTTTAGCCGTTATTGTGCTTTTATGCCTGGTTCTAATAGTGTTTTCGATAGCAATGCCTAAGTTTAAGATTATTCAAAAGCTTGTCGATAGGCTCAACCTGGTTACCCGTGAAAACCTTTCGGGCATAATGGTGGTCAGGGCGTTTAATGCCCAGAAATTTGAGGAGGGCAGATTTGACATGGCAAACCGCGATCTTACTGAAACGAACCTTTTCGTGAACAAGATAATGGTATTCATGTTTCCTGCCATGATGCTTTTAATGAACGGCGTTACGCTTCTTATCGTATGGGTGGGAGCTCACCAGATAGAAACTTCAAGCATGCAGGTAGGTGACATGATGGCATTTATGCAGTATGCCATGCAGATAATTTTTTCGTTTTTAATGCTTTCCGCAATGTTTATATTGATACCGAGAGCTTCCGTATCCGCACAGCGTATAGATGAAGTCCTGAAAGTCGAGCCGGCGATTAAAGATCCGGAAAACCCCAGACATTTTCAGGGAGAAATAAAAGGTACGGTTGAATTTAAAAACGTATCCTTCAGATATCTCGGTGCGGAAGAAGATGCCATAAAAAATATAAGTTTTAAAGCTTTGCCCGGCAAAACCACGGCTTTTATAGGTTCCACGGGTTCCGGCAAGACAACTCTTGTAAACCTGATCCCACGCTTTTACGATGTGACGGACGGCCAGGTACTGGTGGATGGTGTCGATGTCAGGGATGTGCCTCAGCATGAACTCAGGGATAAAATAGGTTATGTTCCTCAAAAAGGCTCCCTCTTCAGCGGAACTATCGAGTCCAATCTAAAATATGCGAACGAAAACGCGACGGATGAGGATATAAAAAAAGCTGCTGAAATCGCCCAGGCCAACGGTTTTATAAGTGAAAAACCTGATGGCTATGAAAGCGAAATATCCCAGGGCGGAACAAACGTTTCGGGAGGTCAGAAGCAGAGACTGTCGATAGCCCGGGCTCTCGTTAAAAAGCCCGAAATATATATATTCGACGACAGCTTCTCGGCTCTCGACTTTAAAACAGATGCTGCACTTAGAAAAGCCTTGAAATCGCAAACAGTATCGAGCACGGTACTCATAATAGCACAGCGTATCTCAACCATAATGAATGCTGACCAGATAATAGTGCTCGATGACGGTAAAATTGTCGGGATAGGGAAGCACAAAGAGCTCCTTAATAACTGCAAGACCTATCAGGAAATAGCTTTATCGCAGCTTACAAAGGAGGAATTGGCATGAATGAGGAAAATAACAGGGAAAAAGCACAGCGAATCAAGACCGGAAAAAGACATGGCATGAGGCATGGACCTGGTGGAATGATGATGGGAAACGAAAAAGCCCGTGATTTTAAAGGGACCATGAAAAAACTGATTCAATATTTAAGCGCTTATAATTTATCCATAATCATTGTATTCATATTTGCCGCAGCAAGCGCCCTATTCTCGATCGTCGGGCCGAAGATATTGGGAAAGGCCATAACAAAATTATTTGAAGGTATTATGGGTAAAATTTCAGGTACGGGATCTGGTATCGATTTTAACTATATAGGAAGAATAATCATCTATCTTGCAGGCTTATATTTATTAAGTTCACTTTTTGGTTACATTCAAGGCTGGATTATGTCCGGTGTATCCATGAAGGTAAGTTATAGATTCAGAAAAGATATTTCGGAAAAGATCAACCGCATGCCTCTTAAATATTTTGAAGGCACAAACCAGGGGGAAGTATTATCGCGCGTTACAAACGATGTGGACACTATCAGCCAGACATTGAATCAAAGTTTGACACAGATAATCACATCCGTTACAAATGTAATCGGAGCCCTTGTCATGATGCTCAGCATAAGCTTTTTTATGACGCTTATGGCTCTTTGCATAATCCCCATATCTGCGATACTTATTATGGTTATAATAAAGCATTCGCAGAAATATTTCAAAGAACAGCAGGATTACTTAGGGCATTTAAACGGCCATGTCGAAGAAATGTATGGCGGGCATGTTGTTATGAAAGCATTTAACGGCGAGGAAAAAAGCATCGAAAAATTCGATGGTTTAAACAGCCGGTTGTATAGCTCGGCATGGAAGTCACAGTTTTTTACAGGCTTGATGATGCCTGTAATGAATATCGTAAGCAACATAGGCTATGTCGCTGTGTGCGTTTTGGGCGGCTACCTTGCGGTAAAGAAGACTATCACCGTCGGGGACATACAGGCATTTATACAATACGTCCGCTCATTCACGCAGCCAATTGCGCAGATCGCGAATATTTCGAACATACTGCAGCAAACAGCCGCCTGTGCTGAACGTGTATTCGAGTTTCTAGCTGAAGAAGAGGAAACTCCCGAAAGCGAAAACTCTGTAAATATCGAAAATGTTAGCTGTGATGTGGAATTCAAGAATGTCAACTTTGGATATGAACCCGACAAAATAATAATAAATGACTTTTCCGCATCGGTAAAGCCGGGCCAGAAAATCGCAATCGTCGGGCCGACAGGCGCCGGCAAAACAACTATGGTTAAACTTCTGATGCGCTTTTATGATGTCAGCAAGGGAGCCATATTGATCGGCGGTCATGATATCAGGGAATTTACCCGCGATGACCTTCGTTCCATGTTTGGAATGGTGCTGCAGGACACATGGCTTTATAACGGGACCATAATGGAAAATATACGATACGGACGGCTTGATGCTTCCGATGAAGAAGTAATCGAGGCAGCCAAAGCCGCTCATGTGGACAGTTTCGTTCATACTCTTCCGAATGGATACAATATGGTGCTGAACGAAGAAGCTTCAAATGTATCCCAGGGGCAAAAACAGCTTTTAACTATTGCAAGGGCAATACTTAAGAACCCCAAAATACTCATCCTCGATGAAGCTACAAGCTCCGTGGATACGCGTACGGAAATACAGATACAAAAGGCCATGGACAATTTGATGAAAGGCCGCACGAACTTTATAATCGCCCATCGCTTATCGACGGTACGCAATGCCGACCTTATTCTCGTCATGAACCATGGGGATATTGTAGAACAGGGAACCCATAAGGAACTTCTTGCAAAGGGCGGCTTTTATGCAAGCCTTTACAACAGTCAGTTTGAAAACATGCAGGAAATATAAAAAAACAGGGCTTCTGCATAATGGATATCCATTATGCAGAAGCCCTGTTTTTACTGGTGTATATATATTATTCGAAGAATATTATGGAAAGAGCAATTAGCGGAAAGTCTTTAGAGTCTGTTAACTTTAGTTTCAGGATTAGCAGAATCAATGTTTGAACGAAGTGAGTTTTGATTCTGCCCTGAACAAGTTTACAGACTCTTAAGACTGTGAGCTTAGCGATTGGAATAATATTCTTCGAATACAAAATATTTAAAAAATATACAGAAGCCCTGTTTTTACTAATCTTCCTTGAATACAGGCAGTATCTTAAGCAAAAACTCAAACTTCTTTTCATCGAACCTGTACTTTTCGAGAAGCTCGGGTCCGCATGAGTTGGAACCGACGCCGCTCATCTTGTAATCCAGATTTACTATGGTCTCATTCCTCTTTTTAAGATTATAAGTATGCTTTGCAGCAGTGATATCCTCCGGAGTATAATGGGCAGCGTTGAATGAAAACTCAGGGCATCCGATAAATTTCAGCCCCATACCTTGATCATTTGAAACTATGGCCCACTCTGTTTTATACCTTGAACCGTTTTCCTGAGGCATGATATAATTTTCAAACATGTCGTCGACCCTTAACAGATACCTGCCCATTCTTGTGCTTTGATGCTTATCGATATAGCTTTCGTGGGGACCGTATCCGAAGTACTCTACCTTTTCGTTTCCTTCAGGCATCGCAAGCTGCAGCCCGAATCGAGGCAGAAATACAAGGTTATCCCTTACGTTTGCCCTGACATCAAGGCTTATCTCGCCTTTTCCATTAACCGTCCAGATTGCCTCTCCCTTAATTAATGGAAGATTTATATAGCCACCCAGTGAAAATTTCACAGTAATCTCGATATCGGTGTCTGTATGTCTTGTGACCTTGGCTTCATAAACATGCTGTACAGCCCTGTCATATCCCTCTTGTATCCATTGGCTCTTTATTTTTCTGTCGTTATCCGTCGGAGCCCTCCATATATTAAACTTGGCTTTTGAGGATATCATATCCACATTGTTTTTGGAAATCCTGACAAAAGCTCCGTCATACATGTCAAAAACATGGCGGAAGTCAAAGCCCTCTATGGTAAGCACATATCCTTCCTGTTTCACGTTTATGAATGTCGGCATAATATCTCTATAAACTCTGCATGTTTTTACAGCAACAGGAAGCTCAAACTGCCCGAAAGTTATTTCATAACCCTTGCACGCCCATGGCGTATCAAATTTCTGCAGGCAGGAAACAGTTACAAAATACCTGCCGTCCGATTCCTTTGGAATATTATAAGGTATCTTAAATTCTTTGCACTCATGTGGCTCTACCTTGATGTCCCAAATATATCCCTCATCTTCGGCCTTTCCGTCCTTTTCAACCTTCCATGTAAGATAAACGCCGGACAAATCGCTAAAATCATATAAATTCGTTATTTTAAATATTCCAGCGTTCAGGTCAACTGCTTCAAATCTCACAGGAGCAATGACTTTTTTTAGCTCAAGAAGGCCTGTATGGGGTTTCCTATTGGGATAAACAAGGCCATCTATGCAGAAGTTACCGTCATTTGGCTTATCGCCGAAGTCTCCTCCGTAAGCGTAAAATTCTTTTCCTTCTTCATTCTGGGTCTTTATGCCGTGATCGCACCATTCCCATACGCATGCGCCCATCAATTTTGGATACTTATATATTACATCCCAGTAATCCTTCAAATCTCCCGGTCCATTGCCCATTGCATGGCAATATTCACATAAGAAAAGCGGCTTTTTATTATCATCATTTTGGGCATATTCTTCAACCCATTTAACAGGAGGATACATCCTGCTCTCTACACTCAGTACGCTTTTATCCAAACTATTGTCGGAGCGGGATGCACCTTCATAATGAACAGGCCTTGCGTTGTCCCTTTGCCTTGTCCACTTAGCCATCGCAATATGGTTTATCCCATAACCCGACTCATTTCCCATGGACCACATCACAACGCTTGGATGATTTTTATCCCTTTCCACCATCCGTTTTGCCCTGTCTAAAAATGCCTTCTCCCATTCGGGATTCTTTGCGAGCATGTCGAAGTCTCCTGAAGCTATGACTCCATGGCATTCAAGGTCTGCTTCATCTACAACATAAAAGCCATACTTATCGCACAGCCCTAAAAAGCGCGGATCATTTGGATAATGGGATGTCCTTATGGCATTCACATTGTGGCGTTTCATGAGCATAAGATCATTTATCATATGGTTAAGCGGAACGGCCTGCCCAAATTCCGGATGGGAGTCATGCCTGTTGACACCCTTTAGTTTGACATCAATTCCATTAATAGTAAAAACGCCTTTTATAATTTCTATTTTCCTGAAACCTACGTCTATAAGTATGACTTCTTCGCCGGCATAAAGGAACAGCTTATATAAATAGGGCTTTTCAGCATTCCATAATATCGGTTTATCCACTTCTATCCGAATCGCACCCTCATTATCTATCGTATGTTCCCCCGACGATACTTTATTGCCTCCGGCGTCCTCCAACTCATATTTTACATCCAAACTACCTGTGGACTCGATCTTACAATCCAGCAGCGCTTTTCCAAAATCCTCATTTATTTCCTGCTTGACAAATATGTCCCTTATATGCTCTTTATCCCTTGCGAGAATATATACATCCCTGAATATCCCTGAAAAGCGCCATAAATCCTGGTCTTCAAGGTATGACCCATCGCACCATTTCAAAACCATGACAGCTATCCTGTTTTTACCTTCATTCACAAAAGAAGATATATCAAACTCCGACGGTACCCTGCTTCCCTGGCTGTACCCCACAAAATTTCCGTTGATCCAGAGATAAAAACATGAGTTGACTCCCTCAAATACAATATATTTTGATTTCTCCGCCCAGTCTTTCGATACATTGAAGTCTCTCACATATATTCCGGCAGGATCGTCATTTGGCACATGCGGCGGATCGCACGGGAAAGGATAATTTACGTTTGTATAATGGCACCTATCATACCCCTTCACCTGCCAGCATGAAGGCACTAAAATATCATCCCATTCCGAGGGATCGGCTTCCTTTTTATAGAAACCGTCTTCTACATTCTTGATCGAAGCATAGTACCGGAACTTCCAATTTCCATCAAGTGTCTGATAGAAAGGCGAACTTCCTCTTTTCCCCGAGGCTGCAGCCTCAGCATCGCTATAAGGTATGTAATATGCTCTCGGCGCTTCCCTGTTTACATGCAACACATTCAAATCTTCGAAATATTTCCGTACAGGCAGCATTAATATCACTCCCAGCAAAATAATAATTTTACATAGATCATTATAAGACAATTATGAAAATTATTCTATATGTATTTCATCTTCGGTTCGTAAGTTGAAATAAGGCATAAATAGACTTATGTTATGAATCGAAGATATTTCATGCTGGTCATATTTTAAATGTTTCCATATATTAATATACAGGCGTACAATAGCTTGAATACCTTTTTACTTTTCCTGTTGCTATATCGAAAAACATGTTTTTTATCTTTTTGCATACTTCTCCAGGATGTCCATTACCAACTTTTCTGTTGTCGACTTCAACAATAGGGGTGACCTCCATTGCCGTCCCGCTGAAGAACACCTCATCGGCGGCATAAAGTTCCGTCCTTGTTATGCTTCTTTCGACAACGTCAAATCCAAGCTCCTCTTTTGCGATTTGCATTACTGTCTCCCTTGTTATGCCTTCTAATATATTATCCTCAGGCGGCGGAGTAATAAGCTTGCCCTTCTTGAATATAAATATATTTTCGCCCGGCCCTTCGCATACATGTCCACTACCTGTCAGAAAAATGGCTTCATCGTATCCATTCTGAGTTGCCTCCAGTGATGCTAAGCCTGAATTAAGGTATGCAGCAGTAGCCTTTGCCCTTGGCGGAAGCATATTATCCTCCACTCTTCTCCACGATGTTATCATCGTTTTAAGTTCTCCCTTGCCGGAATAACTCCCCATAGGCGTACAGTATATAACAAGTCTGTTGTCATTATCACTAATTCTCGGACCTATGCTTTCAGCACCCTTATATGCTATAGGCCTTATATATGTCGTCGTTTTAAACCCGTTTTTCTTTAAAAGTTCCACCGTCATATTGCACAGCTCATCAACTGTAAAAGGTATACAAGTGTTAATGGTTTTGCAGGATTGCAAAAACCTTGTATAATGATCTTTTAACCTGAACCCGTAAAGCTGTTTGGCATCTTCATCCCAGTATGCCCTTATACCCTCAAAACATCCAAGCCCATAATTAAATGCCTTGCATCGTATGCTTATAGATACTTCGCTTTCTTTTACTATTTTCCCATTATAAACCACATAAGACTCCATAAAACTACCTCCTGTATTAGATATAATTTTTCTATATATGCTTATTCAATTATCAGATAATTGAATAAGCATGAACATCAATAAGCATGAATATTAGATTTAAATATAGTACAAAATAAGTCTTAAGTCAATAATTTTTATAACCTTCTTCGATTCGCAATATGAAATCAGGCATAAATAGGATTATGTTATTTTGAGCA
>ENA-UOOI01001914-UOOI01001914.1-fermentation-metagenome-genome-assembly--contig:-NODE-1914-length-19682-cov-3.775259_pt1 | contig 19682 bp, 19 predicted proteins | sample MGYA00245779_ERZ724027 | MGnify/ENA primary metagenome ERZ724027 (study PRJEB28704, sample SAMN03018318) | fermentation metagenome | biome: anthropogenic terrestrial biome; feature: soil; material...
AGGAAGTAACATATTATGACCGACATTCTCGAAGGGAAAAACAGGCCATTATGTTCGGTTCGAACAATTACCTGAACGGTGACGAATGAAAAAGCAATCAATGCAGCAAATGAGTCCACACAGCAATATGGTATTGGGTCCGGTGGGGTCCCCTTATTAAGTGGGACTACCCTGTTGCAAAATAAACTTGAAGCAACTATTGCCCGGATCAAAGTATTTGAGGATGCCATAATTTTTTCTTCAGGTTTTGCTGCCAATCTGGGGGTATTGGTAGGATTGCTGAGTGCAGAAAATATTGTCATCCATGATAAGCTTAATCATGCCAGCTTATGGGAGAAGGTTGTAGATTTTACAGGTATGACTAAAGTATTCGAAGAATTTTATCTTTCTACCCTTGGTAATTCTCAGACACAATTCGAGATTATGAATGAGAATTTTTTCCGGAATATCAATGAGAATCTAAAAGAAAATTCCTTTCTTTTAATTGCGAAAGATCACAGAATGGGACAGTTCATTCTATTGGATTGGTATTAGAGGATAAAGACGCCTTGATCCCTCTCTATATCGGACTAAACTATAATAATTCAGCCAAAGAATTGAAACTGATACATATTAATTCTATGTACCGTGTGATTGAAGAGGCGGTTGAAAATAAAAAAGAAATGGTATGGCTTGGACAAAACAGTAACTATTCCAAGGTCCTTTGCGGAGCATATATCGTGCGGGTATTCTTAGGTTTTTATTCATACCAAAGATTTCTTGGATTTTGTATTAAACACTTATTCGGCCAATTATTTACACCTACAAAGGTCTTACAAAATGTATACAAAACAGAAATTAATGAACAAATTAGGAGTAAATTCCAAGATTTGAATATTTCCACTGTAAATTGAACAAGAAGAGGTAAGCTCTGAATAACAGAGACCTGTTATCCCTTACGAGGGAGTTTGGCATAATAAAGACATATAAAACATCAAAGTTCTTCTGCATACCATTAAAAATATATAATTATTGACAGTTCATACTGTTTATGTATGATTTTTATTTACTTTTGAAAATCAATAAGTAAGGAAATTCATTGCTGGGGCGTATTATCTATGAGAATACATCTAAAAACTTATAAAACAGAATTTATGAAGAAGACAATTTTTATTTATTTGGCAGTTATTACTTACCTATCTTTTTCACCTGTTTTTTCGCAGGAGAACAAAATAGGTGGTCAGTTGGAATTAGGATATGGATTTGGTATTGATGGCGATTTTAATTCCGCCCAAATCTTTATCACTCCATTATATAAACAAAATGAACAACTTTCATTTGGTCTCGGGGTGGGATTCAAATATTATTATGACCCTTCACCTATATTCAATTTAACTAAGCGGGCACAGAGATTAACTAATTTTCCTGTTTATGCGGTAGTTAATTATAATATACCGATAGGGAGAATGTTTCGTCCATTTTTGAATCTTAAAACCGGCTACGGTATTTCTTCGCAAAAACTTCATTTTGATGATAACATTAACAGGCCCATTGAAGGCAAAGTGGATCTTCATAATACTGGAGGTTTTTTTATATCACCCGCAGTCGGCGTAGCCTATTCAATCAATAATAAAAACACTCTTCAGCTATCACTTGCTTATGACTTGCAAAAATTAAATGGGGATTTAAGTAATGATAAAGGTGAAAAATATCATAGTTCTTATAACTATGAAAACATTTCGTTACGATTAGGTTTGAGTTTTTAGTCATATTCTTTTGATTTTATTTTCATAGACTGGCAAGAAACAAATTCATTTGCCGACTTTACAAGAAAACTGTCCTCTTCATCTTTGCGGGGACAGTTTTTTTGGAGGACTTGGAAGTCGGTTCTCCTTCCGGTGTTCAGATATGGCCCCACATTCATTGCTCGACCAATTTTTATTACAGGCTCAACTACCGGTAAACTGTAATCAGTAGTAAATAATTCGGCTTATAGAGTAAGATTATTCAGCACTGCTGCCGTGTTTCTTACCAATTCCGAATTGGTGACCTGCTGTTCATATTCGTCGATCACTACCGTGGTTCCTCCCATTTTAATATTGGGATTGCGGTAGATCATGGAACTCTCCACCGCTTTTCTTGCCGAGAGATGAAATTCCTTTGCACCGGTCTCCCTTGCAATGGTAATTATATTGTTCATATTGATACCGCTGCCGGGCATAATGATAATGCGGGCGGCCGCCCTTTGTACCAGCTCTTTCAGGAGCAGAATGCCTTGCTCCGCCTGTTGCCGTTGTCCCGAAGTGAGTATCCGGTGGCATCCTAAAGAGATAATTTTTTCGAGGCTGTCAAAGGGATCGCGACACATATCGAAAGCACGGTGAAAGGTGACGCTCATTCCACCGGCAGCATCGATCAGTTCCCGATTCCGCTCCATATCCACTTCACCCTCTGCGGTGAGGCAGCCGATCACTACGCCGTCGACTCCCAAGGTCCGGGCTGTTTCGATATCTTTCAGCATGATTTTGTGTTCCAGCTCTGAATACAAAAAATCGCCACCCCGCGGACGGATGATCACGTTCAGTTTGATATCGAGTAATTCCCTTGCCAGAGTAATCTCTCCATACGAAGGGGTAGTACCTCCTTCGGGAATGGCCGCGCAAAGTTCCACACGGTAAGCGCCTCCCTTCCGGGCCTCCAGGCAACTGGTCACGGAATTGGCGCATATTTCCAGTCTGTAATCCATTATTTCAACTTTTTTTATTTAACCAAATGGCAGAAATTTATCATACACAAAATCCCTCCCGATTTTGATAAAAGGAGTGATGATCTTTACTGTCTTTATGCGATTGAATACGTAAAGGTAATTATTATAAAACAATAATGCAAAGAGAAAGATGGATTGCCGGAGAATGACCTGAAGTGCTACTGATATATAGATGTAAATTATGTCATATCAACATAATCGATCAAACTGTGAGCACTTTTTTTCGTGCCGGTTGTTAGATAGACATCAAACAACCTAAAAAATAAATTATGAATACAGCAACATTAAAGCAACCCGATGCAAAAGTAAGTTCCGCAAACAAAGAAATTGCGGCTTTTATCGGAGGACTCTTTTCTTTTAATAACAGCTTAAAACTTTATCACTGGAATGTAACAGGCAAAGGCAGTTATGCCCAGCATATTGCACTGGACCAGGCCATAGGTAGTTTATCGGATATAACCGACCGGCTCACCGAAACGTCTTACGCGTTGAAGGGTGATCTGAACATTGTAATCCCTGAGACTTCCGTTCCGGACGATATTGTAAAGCACGCGTCTGATTTCTACAAATATGTGGAATCCACTCGTGAACTGTTCAGTGAAGATTTTTCGAAATCGATCCTCGACGATTGTCAGGAGACAATTCAACAGCTTCTTTACCGGCTGACCAGATTGCAATAACCCACCGGTGAAAAGAACGGAAAGAAGAAAGATTATTAGTTTTTTCTATCTTTATGTTATAATTTTGGGGAGTATTGTATATTACAATACTCCCCGGATAATTTATAAAATAGCTATGACAAAAATCAACAACAATCCGCTCTTCCTGATCTCTCTTTTTTTGGTTTTCCTGCTTTCTTTGAACAGTTGCAAAACACAGGGAGGTGAAGAAAATTATATTAAATTTAAAAAGCTCAGGGATACGCATCAATACTTTGCTTACAAAGCGGATAGCTCAATATTGGTAAGCGGGCACAGAGGCGGCCGGGAGCCCAATTATCCGGAGAATAGCATGGAGGGATTTCAGCATGTGTTGGCACAAATGCCTGCTTTTTTCGAGATAGACCCCCGTCTGACCAAGGATAGTGTGATTGTACTTATGCACGACGCCACCCTGGACAGGACTACGGATGCAACCGGTAATCTGTCTGATTATACTTTGTCCGACCTGCAATCGGTAAGGTTAAAAGACCATGAAGGAAATGTTACATCCGCCAAAATACCTACACTTGAAGAGGTGATCAGATGGAGTAAAGGTAAGACCGTTATTAACCTGGATAAAAAAGATGTACCGCTCCATTTGATCGTGGAGTTGATCAGGAAACATAAGGCGGAAAAGCATGTAATGCTTACAGTGCATACGGGAGCACAAGCAAGATATTATTCCGACAGGTTGCCGGGAATCATGCTGTCCGTTTTCGCGAGAAATGATGCTGAGTTTGAAGATATCGCCATTTCCGGCGTTCCCTGGGAAAATATGATCGCCTATGTGGGACAGACTATTAATGATTCCAACCGACATATTGTGGAACAACTGCGGGCCAAAGGTGTCAGGTGTATGGTTTCCTATGCTCCGTCACTCGATAGGTTGAGGACAGCCGGGGAAAGAGAATCTGCCTATCGGGAAGCAATCAGAATAAATCCCGACATCATTGAATCCGATTATCCTGTTGAAATATGGAAAGTACTGAGGGATGATTGATCCGTCTCTCTTTATATCTCCCTGTTTTGAATAAATGTCGATGGTAAGTATTCTTGTACTATTTTTAACGTTACTCGCGATTCCTCAAAAATTCAATAAATTTAGACTATTGCTTAACGAAATAGTTATTCCTTTATTAAACTACCCGACAATCCCCCGATTAATCCTCCATAGACACAATTTACCCAACATTCGGAAGAGAGAGGAAGTGTGCCGTAATATATTCCCCAATGATACCAGTATATGTAACCGATAATTAATCCTGATAACACACAAACAAATACGAATATGTTTGGTTTTAAGGATGAATTATTTGTTTTCTGATTTTTTCTGATATAAGGAATTGTTTCTTATTTGTTTCTTGATTCGTCATAAGAGTCTATGCTATAAATTTTTCTCATTCTTTGGAAGATGTTTGCTAAATTTTTATATGGCACTACGCCCATGATCCTTTTTATTTCTTTATTTCCCTTAAAAACCAATATATTAGGAACGCCGGAGACATTATATTCATAAAAAGGCCCGGGGTTTTTGCTTACATCTATGGCGTAAAAACAAACCGGTTCCTGATTACTTTCAATCAGCCTTTCAATATTAAATCTCACTTTTTCGCAGAGTTCCGAACTGCTGTCATGAAAAAACACAAAATAGAGCTCTTCATCATTAAATTCGATTTCCTCAAGCTCAATTAAACTAGTATTTACTGATGCCATTGGCATTTGTTTAAGCTTGACGTCCGCAACAATAACAGTCAGGATATAAAATACCACTATTGCAATGATAAAATACCAGGGTTCCAGTTTAAAAACACGATTCAACATATTCGATGTTTATTAGAATGGTTATTAAAAACTCACTCACAGATATTTGATTATCCATGGTAGAACGGCCTGCGCTGCGGTTATACCGGTTTAATAGGATAGAGCAGGTACATCTTTACTGTGCTGTTCCGGCGGTCCCTTCATAATTCCGCGTGAAGAGCTGCGTACGAAAAGCAAAATATCATCGCGTTCTTTTGTGACGGGGAATTCGGTTTCAATGCGTTCGAGGGCTTGCGACGTGTTCATACCCATCAAATAGAGATAACGGTAAATATTCCGAATGTTTTCTATCTGCCCGTTGGTATAATTTCGTCGTCGCAATCCCACAGAGTTGATGCCTGTATATGAAACGGGATCACGTCCCGCTTTTACGAAAGGAGGTACGTCTTTGTTTATTTTCGATCCTCCCTGGATCATTACATGCGAACCGATATGCGTAAACTGATGAACCAGTATACCGCCGCTTAAAACAGCATGATCGTCGATAACAACTTCTCCTGCCAGTTGTGTCGTATTGGCCATGATTATATTGTTGCCCAGTATACAATCGTGTGCGATATGGCAGTAAGCCATAATCAGGCAATTGTTCCCTATAATGGTTTTACCTTTGGCGATGGTTCCCCTGTTGACGGTCGCGAATTCCCGTATGGTCGTATTGTCGCCGATAATGGCAAGCGTCTCTTCTCCCCTGAATTTAAGGTCCTGTGGAATGGCACCTATCACTGCCCCGGGAAAGATATGGCAGTTTTTACCGATTCGCGCGCCCTTCATAATTCTCACGTTGGAACCGATACGGGTTCCCTCTCCGATGACAACATTTTTATCGATGGTGGCAAATGGCTCTATCTCGACCGTTGGCGCGATGTTTGCATCGGGATGAATGTAGGCTAAAGGTTGTTTCATTTTTGGGTTTGTTTTTTCTTTCATGTCGTTTTTAATCTCATTTTAATGAATGCTTTTGCCTGTTCGGCAATCGCGTAAACTACGGGTACCACTACAAGCGAAAGCAGCATTGAACTTAGCAGTCCGCCAATCAGCACCCATCCCATACCACTTTTCCATTCGCTTCCCGCACCGTGCGACAGGGCAATAGGCAACATCCCTATTACGGTAGAGATGGCGGTCATCACGATGGGACGGAGCCGGAGCTGTACTGCCTCTGTCAACGCATCGTGGATATCTTTGCCTTCCCTGCGCAGGTGATTGGTAAAGTCGACCACCAGAATGGCATTCTTAAGTACCAGCCCTACCAGCATAATAATACCGAGCAGACTGAAAATGCTAAGCGCCTGCCCTGTCAGGGCCAGCGCCAGCAAAGCGCCGATAATAGAGAGGGGAATAGAGAAAAGTACCACGAAAGGGTGCAGGAAACTTTCATATAATGCCACCATGATCAGGTAGGCCAGTACGATGGCGATCAGTAAAGCCGTGCCCAGGCTGCCGAATGCATCTTCCTGGTATTTGAATTCCCCTTCGGGTAGCCAGGTAACGCCTTCCGGAAAATCCGTTTTTTCCAGAAAGGAGATAACATCATTTCCGACATCTCCCACGGCTCGTCCCAGTGCCTGCGATTCGAGCATTACCGACGATATACGCCCGTAGCGCTCGAGTTGCGAAGTTCCGGTTTCTTCCGTGACGGAAGCAAATTGTTTGAGTTTCACCGTTTGTCCGGCAGCATTCATAAATGTCAGGTTCTCCACATCTCGGATGGATTGCCGGTTAAAAGCATCGAGACGCACGTTGATATCGTACTCAAAATTTTCGCTTTGGAATTTACTGTCGCTGTTTCCGCTAAAGGAGGTGTAGATGGTGGCGCCCACCGTTTCGGGTGATAATCCCAGCCGTGCCATTTTTTCCTTATCCGGTCTGATCACCACTTCGGGATTTCCGCTTTCGATGCTTAGCCTCACATTATTCGCTCCGGGGATTTCACTGATCTGCCTGCGTATTTGTTCGGCAAAAACCATCAGGGTATCCGTATCAGACGACTGAAAGACAACCTGGATCGGCGCTTCGTCGGCACTTCCGACAAGGCTTACCACGGCCGATTCTACTTTCACGTCGGTAAAGGTTTCATTCAGTTCGTTTTCCAGCCTTTTCACAAAAACATTCGACGAAATGTCCCGTCTTGTTTTATCCACCAGTTTGATATTGATCTCGGATTGGTAATTGCCGCTTTGCGTCGCGAGGAACCCCGATCCGCTGCCAATAGATGAGTAAATCCCGATTACTTCGGGTTTTTTACTGATGGCCTCTTCTATCCTGCGTGTCATCAGGTTGTTCTGTTCGATGGTGTAATTTTTCGGATATTCCACTTTCACGATGCATTCGCCCGTGTCGCCTATATTCATCAACTCGCTGCCGATAAAACCGCTGGCGAGTAGCATCAGTGAACCGGCAAACAGCAGGATTGCGACGACCATTGTGATCCATTTGCGGCGCAACGACCATTGAAGAAGCTGTTGGATGGCATTCGAGAAGGCGGTCATTCCCTGTTCGAAACCACCGATGATCCTGCCCCATCCTGTCTTCCGGTCGAGGGTTTCGAGTTTGGAGAAACGCGAGGTAAGCAGGGGAACGACAGTAAAGGCCACCAACAGGCTTATCGAGATCGAAATAACGATCACCATGGCAAACGGTGCGATTACCGGCGATATAATGCTTTGGGACAGTGCAACAGGAAAGAACACCACCACGAGCACCAGGGTAATGGATATTACGCTCAGCCCGATTTCACGTATACCGTCGACGGTTGCCTGCAAACGGCTTTTCCCCATTTCCAGGTGGCGGTATATATTTTCGAGTACCACGATGGCATCGTCGATCAGCGTACCGATCACCAGCGAAAGTGCCAGTAATGTGAGCAAGTTGAGGGTGTATCCCAGCAGTTCCATCCCGATGAAGGTGGAAATAATGGACAAGGGTACGGCGACCATCACGATAACGGCATTGCGTATGCTATGCAGGAAAAAAAGCATGACGAATGTTACCAGGATAACAGCCAGTATCAGGTCGAACTGTACCGAGTCGGCAGCATCGATGATGATCAGCGAACCATCCTGCGGAATAGAGAACTGCATGTTCGATGCAGCATAACGATTCTCGAGTGATGTGATCTCTTCCTTTATTGCATCGCATACGGCAACAGTATTGGCTCCGTCCTGTTTTTTGATCTGGATGCCTACAGCCGGTTCACCGTTCACACGATATAGTGTGCCGGCATCCTTCTCCGTGTCGATGATCTCGGCTATATCCTTCAGTTTTATCAGAGAACCGTCACTCCGTCCGGTGATCACCAGATCGGCGATTTCCTGTATCTGCGTAAATTTTGCAGACATACGTAACATGGTCTGGTTGCGGTCGGTCGTGATCTTTCCCACGGGAAAATCGAGATTCGACGCCTGAATGGCATTTACCACCTGCAGGATGGATAAATTGTAATTATCCAGTTTATCGTGATTCACGTTGACCTGTATTTCCCGTTCCGATGTTCCCAGAAAATCGATCTCAGCCACTCCTTCTATTTTTGCAAATGCCGGTTTGATGCGGTAATTCAATTCATCGAACAATTCCGTTGCAGGCATATCGGCCCTCACGCTCAGCACCATGACCGGCAGGGCGTTTACCGACAGTTTCGTGACGGTAGGTTCCAATACCTGAGGCGGCAACAGGCTGCGGGCTGCCTGAATTTTCCGTACTGCATCGTTCACGATGGGATCGACGTCGGCATTGATTTGCAGTGTAACCATCACGATGGAAACGCCTTCCTGAGAGATGGCACGGATGACGTCGATACTGGGTAATCCCGAAAGGGCTTCCTCGATAGGTTTGGACACGCTGTTTTCCACTTCAACGGAACCTGCACCGGGATATGCGGTTACCACCGTAAAGACCGGAGAGCTGAAGTCGGGTATCAGTTCATATTTCAATGACCGGTAGCTCAATATGCCCAGGAATGCGAGCACGGTAAACACGACGATCACAAGGGTGGGGCGTTTTACAGATAATTCCGATAGATTCATTGTGATGATTTTTATTGCTTTAGGATTCTTATTTTACTGCCGTCTTCTAAATTGATCTGTCCGGAGAGGACGATCCTGTCGGTTTCCGTTACACCTTCGGTTACCAGGACTTCGGCCTCGTTCAGTGTATGGCCTTTTACCTGCCTGGAGACCACGGTATCATCACTGACGATAAACACTTTTCCATCCCTGACACTGCCGACGATACATTTACGGAGAATAATGAGTCCGTCGTCACCGCTATCGCTGGTGAAAACAGCTTTTCCGCTCATTCCCGCCCGCAATAATCCGCCGGGATTGTTCAATTCCATTTCTACTTTGTAGCGTCCCGAGAGATCCGGTACGGTACTTATGCCGCGGATGTTCCCCGTGAAAGAGTTTTCCGGAGACGCATCAATGAAGATTTCGGCTTTCCGTTCCCTGCCGAGCGTCCGCACGTCTTCCTCCGCCATATTTACCGTGAACACCATCCTATCCTGTTCTGCGATCGTGAATACCGGAATGGAAGGCAACAGGGTTGCGCCTTTTTCTACCAGGCGGTTTGCAATCACCCCATTGACAGGAGAGCGGATAGTGGTATTCTCCAATTGCTTTTTCGATGCCGTGAATTGGGCCTGCGCATCCCGGTATTTCAGTTTTACAGCTTCCAGTTGTTGTTGTGTCACAGCTTCGCCTTCCGCCAGATTGTCATAGCGTGCCAGGTCTTTTTCCGCATGTTCCAGGTTGGTTTTCGCCAGTTGGAACTGACTTTCTACCAACTCTTTTTCCACCGTGACAAGAATTTGTCCGGCGTACACTTTATCCCCGATATTCCCATTGACCGACAATATATTTCCGGCTGTTTCGGAAAGGATTGTGATTTCGGATCCGGAGGTCAATACACCGTTTTCCGTAATACGTTGCGAGATGCTTTGTCTTTCCGGAGTAATAACTTCCACCGGGACGACCATGCTGTATTGTTGCATGGTTTGCAGTTCGTTGTCTAACCGTTTCTTGTTGTTGACCAGTTGAAGGATCCCCAGAGCTGCTACAGCAATAATGATCCCTGTTACGGCATACTTTTTAATTCGTTTCATTTGTATATTTGTTTAGAGTAAAGAATAAAGAGCAAAGAGTAAAGACAGATTTGTTGATTTATCGATTTACTGATTAGCAGATTAATTACCTTTCCACTTTTCCATCATATCACCTTCTTCTTTATTATTTATTTGATATATTGATGTTTATATCGTAATCTTCTGATTTCAGTCTTTAAATCTTGAATCTTAAATTTTGAATCTTGAATCCGATTCAATTTTCAATTATAAAAAGCATTTCTCCTTTTACTTTCTTCATCTCCACTTCAGCATTTTTCAGTTGCATCAATGCATTAGAGTAGGAGAGGTGTGCTTCGGTGAGTTCGTTCTCCGACATCATCAGATCGGACAGCGAAACGACCTGTTGCCGGTATCCCTGTAAACTGACGTCGTAAATCTCTTCCGCGACCTGTATGTTCTTTTCCTGCCGGCGCAGGATTTCCAGACTGTTCTTATACTGGTTCAGGGCATCGACAAGTTCTTTGGAGAAATATTCCAGTTGGTTTTCCCGCGCGTTCCTCAATTGCATCAATTCCAGATCGTATTGTTTTATTTTCGATCGTTTCTCAAAACCATCGAAAAGCGGGATAGTCAGGTTGATACCCACAAATCCGACCCTGAAGAATTTATCATTTCCTCCTTTGAAAAAATCGAATTCGTTACGTTGTCCCTGATAATAGAATTCTCCGAAGCCGGTCAATGTCGGCAGATAGGATTGCCGGATCGATTTCCGGGTAAGTCCGGTTATTTCGATCTGTTTATCCAGTACCTGCAGTTCCGTTCTCTCCGGAAGCCCAGTCTTGTGGAACAGGTCAACCAGCATATTCTCCTGCGACAAAGCAAAGGTGTCGGACAAAACCACTTCTGTCTCCATGGGTAACCCGATAAGATACTTCAACAGTCCTAATTGGTTGCTATATAGCTGATCCAGATTGTCTATCTGGGTTTGCAGGTTGTCTGCGGCTACTGATACCCTGGAATGATCGGTTTTCCGGATAAGATCGTTCCTGCTTTGCAATTCGGTGATCCCGAGCAGGCGATCCATATTCTTTTTGCTTGCCTCGAGGAGTGAGATCTGTTCACGGGTGGCCTGGCATAAATAGTATAACTGTGACACCTGGAAAATAATTTCTTCTTTTTTCTGTTGCAGGTCTAACTCACTCAGCGTTTCCATCTGCCGGGCAAGCTTCAGCGAAGTAAAATAACTTTGACTGTATAGCAGTTGTGTCGCCCTGAAGCCATTCGACCAATCGAATGTAGTCCCTATTTCCACCGGTATCAGTCCGGTTTGTCCGAATATCTCGCCGGGAATAATCAGTTTCGGGATAGCATAGTAATAACTGAAATTACTATAGGCTTCCAATTGCGGATACAATTTGCTTTCGGCTTCCCGTAAGCGATAGCGTGCTTTCTGCTGCTCCAGTGCAGCATGCTGTACATTCACGTTTTGTTCAATCCCCAGTAGGCAGGATTGTTTCAACGACAGCGACATCTTTGCGTCCTGTCCCGATAGCTGTATTACGACGAAAATAAACAGCATTGTGAGGATTTCCTTTTTTGTCATCATCTTTTTTTTTGTTTTAAAACCGACCAGTCGGTATATGATTATGGAAAACATATTGTTTGATATACATCCATTGTGGTTCTATTATTGAATCAGTTGTAAATTTTATGTTGATTTTGTATTTTAAAACCGACCAATTGGTATGTTGATGTGGAATATGTTGTTATAGGAATCATTTCTGCCTTATTTATAGGGTATTTCCTCAAATTGATTATATATTAAAACCGACCAGTCGGTTTATGGTAGTGCAAAAAAAAATTATACTTTTAAATCATTATACAATCCATTCCAAAGAATCAACAACTCATCCTGTAAATCCCCGATTTGCCCTTGCATAAGCAGCCGCTGGCCGATACCGTCACTGACGTAGACAAATAGGCTGGCAATTTGCACCGGTGTCATTGAACTTTTGATCTCTCCGCGCTCCATGGCCAATTGTATCACATTTTCCCATGCGGATAATTCCCTGTTATGGAGTTGCCTTACCTGTTCCTTAAAACCCGGGAAGAGGTTTATCGCATCAAATGTCAGGGTAATATAAGTGAGATCGTCTTCATCATTCGTATCTTCGAGGAACTCTTTTAGTTGCATGAATTTTTTGTAACTGCTGTCGATATAGTTATGATAAAATTCATAAAGAGAATTTTTACTGAATTTGTCAAAGTCTATATTGAGCATTCTGATATATGTTTCTACTATTTCGAGAAAAAGGCTTTCCTTACTGGGAAAATAATGATAGAATGCCCCTTTGGAGAGTCCGGTACTTTCCACTATCTCTTTCATCGTTACAGCTTTGAAGCTTTTCTGCAGAAAAAGAGCCGTCGCCTTTTTTATTATATGTTCTCTCGAGCCATGCATATAAACCGACTGTTTGGTCTGCAAATATACATACTATTTTGAAATAAAAACTGAATTTTTTCTCTTTTTTGAGAAAAATATTTTTTTTGAAATTATATAACAGAAAAATACCTTTGAAACCAGACGATAGGAACCCGATTGATCTGAAATATTTGGCAGAGGAAATAAAGGTAAGATAAGAAGGTACATCGGATCATCATTATTTCCTAATATACCTTGCGAACCATAGAATGTTCAAAATTTTCTGTTAATTTGCATCATATAAAACCGGAATGTATGAAACGTTCAACGATTATTGTTATTAATCTATTGATAGCATGTATTATAGGGTTGATTATTATCTTTCCCGATTTTACGAGACACATGAATCGCTATGGGGAGGATTTTCAGCCGACACGCGAACAATCATCCCTGGAAAGAGAAAGAATCGGGGGGCAACCTGAACGGATGGTTCCGGATCCAGCAAGAAGAATGCCGCCTTTCGACAATCATCAATTACCTGTACCGCCCTCCCTAAGAAATGCTCATTCCAGGCTTGTGTTTGATTTTGTTTCATTCTTCTTTTTAGCGTTATTTTTGTTATATTTCAATACCCGTAACCTGTTGTTGAACACCGGCCATCAATTGGATGGATGGAAAAATACGGTTGTTTCCATTGGAGGTAGCCTTGTTATTTGTACACTATTTTTAGTCTTTCGTACATTGATTACGGATTTTCCCCGTCAGGCTTTTCATTTGAACGGGATGGATATGTTCAAAACGTTGTCTGCCGGAATCATTACGGTGCTGTACGGTTCAATTATAATATTGATCTACAGGCAGCAGCAAATGAAACTCGAAAATCAAAGCCTCAAGACCGAAAATTTACAGGCTACGTACAACGTGCTTACTGCCCAGATCAATCCGCATTTCTTTTTCAATTCTCTAAATACATTGTCGGCTTTGGTTCGGGAGCAACAGAAAGAGGCGTCACTGAAATACATCAACGAATTGTCGCATATTTTCCGATACGTGTTAAACTCGAACAAGAAAGAACTTGTAGCGCTGCAGGAAGAACTCTATTTTCTGAATGCATATCGTTATATGCTGGAGATAAGATATGAAGATAAGCTTTTTTTCGATATACATATCGATGGAAAATATCTTCGGTATTTATTGCCGGTGTTATCCTTTCAGCCCGTAATAGAAAATATCATTAAGCACAATGTCATTTCGGAAAAGAAACCTCTGACTATATGTATTTATATTACCGAAGAAGAACAACTGGCTATATCCAATCCGATCAGACCGAAATTAGGATACGAAGAAAATACGGGTATCGGACTGAAAAATCTTACCGATCGTTACCGGTTACTTCTGTCGGAAAATATTCTCATAGAAAATGACGGTCGGAATTTTACCGTAAAATTACCGATTGTAGAAAAGACCCGGTTTGAATGACAGTAAATTTTAATTGTATGAAACATTCATGGGTGGCAAATCTCTTGTGTCTAAATTTTTAATCGTATGAAGGCTGTAATCATAGAAGACGAAACCGCGGCTGCGCGTAACCTGAAGGCTATTTTAAACGACGTAGCCCCGGATCTACCTGTGATTGCCGTATTAGACAGTGTGCAAGCGAGTGTCGAATGGTTGAAATCACATGACCATCCTGATATTATTTTTATGGATATACATCTTTCCGACGGAGAGTCATTCCTTATTTTTGAACGAATGGAAGTCAGGTCGCCTGTCATTTTCACAACGGCTTACAACGAATATGCTTTACAGGCGTTTAAAGTGAACAGTATTGATTATTTACTGAAACCCATTCATCCTGAAGAAGTGATGCGCGCTCTTGCCAAACTGAAATTCCTTGCCGGCGGCGAGCGTGATGAGTATGTCCGTCGTCTCGCGAGTCTCTTTCCTCAAAAAAAATATCTGAAAACGCTCCTCATCTCCTACAAAGACACCATTGTTCCTATCGATACGCAGGAGGTCGCTTATTTTTACAGTAAAAACGAAAAAGTACGTGTTTTTACAGTCAACGGAACAGTCTATCCGACTGAAAAATCATTGAATTCGTTGACAGAAATACTTGACCCTGTCTTATTTTTCAGGGTTAACCGGCAGTTTGTCGTCTCCCGGAAATCCGTAAGAGAACTGAATATACGGTTGGGAAGCCGTTTATCTCTTATACTGAATGTAGAAGCGGAGAAAGAAATTCTGATCAGTAAAGAACGGGCTTCGGAACTGAAACATTGGCTGACAATGTTGCGGTAAGATGCAAGTTTGTGAATATTTTGTTTATGTAAAAGCATCCTTTAGGTTGAAGTTGGGGTGATGCGGTGAAAACAATGAAAGCAATGCTGAATCTTTTCCGTTTTACCCCCATAAAAAGCCGCTTCACCCGTTCTCTTTTTCACTTCACCCTCAATATGAATTTTCCGCCCGAATTGGCCTTCTTTTTTTATCCTATTTTTGTAACAAAAATGTAACATGCTTCGGACAAATCCCCCGATGATTATTGGAGACAGTTCCATTAGGCATAGCCGTGATTGAATGATAAGGGGTTATTTTAGTTCTATAAATATAATATAGATACATGGATAAAACGTGCAGGCTGGATTCGTTTGAACGGATTACGCTGGATGAAATGGAAGACATCCGGTTGATGAGACGGATAGATACCAAATATATTCTCCGTTCGGAAACGTTGCCTCATTTGCTGGAAATACTCACAACCGATTATTTTATTCAGCAGGATGCCTTATCCGGGAAACGCTCATTCGAATACTTTACCTTGTATTATGATACCCATGATTATGCCATGTATCATTCGCATCAGAACGGAAAATTAAACCGGTTCAAGATCAGAACGAGGGAATATTGCGATTCACGTTGTTGTTTTCTGGAAATAAAATACAAATCGAATAAAGGGATAACCCGGAAAATACGGATTGATAATAACGGATCCCATTCTATTGATAGCGCCGCTTCAAGAACGTTTATCGATACACGTTCACCTTATTGCTCCTCCTTACTGGAACCCAAACTGGAGAGCTGCTACCGGAGGGTCACCCTGGTGAATAAAGATAAAACCGAGCGACTGACGATTGATAATGACCTGGAATTTCAGAATATCCATACGGGTAAAACGGTACAATTGCCTCGTTTGACCATTATCGAAATAAAAAAGGAACGGTGTCATCCCTCTCTGATTGAGCAAAAAATGAAACAATTACATATCACCCCCTATAAAATAAGTAAGTATTGCCTGGGGACGGCGTTGACCGATCCTGAGATAAAACACAATGCAATTAAACGTAAAGCAATTTATATTCATAAAATAACGGATTTTATCTATGGATAGTATGCCTAATTTTTTCAACGGATACGCGTTGGCCGATCTTATTGTTCGTTTTCTGTTCAACCTGTTTATTACAGGCATTATCGTGTATTTTTTTTACTTCAAAAAAACGAAGAGGCGTGATTACCTGTTTACTTTTTTAATGGTAAGCACCACTATTTTCCTAATGATCTTTCTATTGGATTCGGTAAAAATACAGGTCGGATTTGCATTGGGACTTTTCGCTATTTTCGGGATTCTTCGTTACCGTACCGACACATTACCTGTGCGGGAAATGACTTATTTGTTCGCAATTATTGGTATTTCGGTTATTAACGCTTTGAGTAATGGTAAGGTCAGCGGAATGGAGATGATGTTTACAAATCTTATTTTTATTGTCATGTTCTGGGCGCTGGAGAATAGTAAGAGGCTGAAGCATGTAAACAGCAAACTGATTATTTACGAAAAAATAGAACTGATAAAACCGGATCGGGAAGCGGAGATGCTCACGGATCTGCGCCAGCGAAGCGGCCTGAATATAGAACGTTTTGAAGTGGGTCAGATCGATTTCCTGAAAGATATAGCCTATGTGAAAGTCTATTATTCTACCGGCAATAAACAGAATACAGCGGATAATATCGTGAAACCGGGAAATTTTCTGGATGATTTTTAAATAACAGCTTATATGGCACGAAAAATTATCATCATCTTTTCATTGCTCCTTGTGGTATGTATGTCTCTCCGTTCACAAAACGATGATTTCGGAATTTGGTCGTCTGTTGAAGTAGCAAAAAAATTAAAAAAGATTGAGTTGAACGGAGAGTTTGAATTCCGTATGCAGGACAATCTGCAGAATATCGCACGATTATCGGGGAAAGTGGGGGTGGAATACCGTATCATAAAACCCTTAAAAATAGGAGTGGCCTACCAATATATTCATTTCTATGATGTAGAATATTCCGATTATCAGCCGAGAAATCGTTTTATCACTTATCTGCAAGGACAGCAGAAATGGGGAAATTTCAATTTCAGCCTGCGGGAACGGGTTCAACTCACCACGAGAGACGAGTCGGACAGGATCAAGAGCAACGGGAAGATCGATACATATAAGATGAATCCCGACTGGATATGGCGAAACAGGCTGAAAATCGAGTACGATATTCCGAAATGCAAGATTACTCCCGCAGTATCGGTCGAGAGTTTCTACCAGTTGAACAACCCCGATGGAAATGCGTTCGAAGGCATGCGCTATACGCTTTCCGGTTCATACAAATTAAATAAACAACAATCTCTTGAACTCTTCGGCTTATATGATAAAGAGATGAATGTGAATAATCCCGAAAATCGGTATGTTCTAGGAATAGCTTATATATATTCTTTTTAAGGTAACTGATTTTAACTGTTTAAATTTAATGAACGATATGACTAAAATGAAGTTTCTGTTTTCCTTTGTCTGTATGATGAGTCTTCTTCTTATATCTTGTTCTACCGACGATATATTGGATCCGGACGACTCAAAAGGTATTGATTACGAGGTGAATGAAGATTTTGATACACACAGTAAAGATTCTGTTTTCAGGGAGGCGGTAACAATTGCTTTCTCTCCGGGCGGTATCAGCATTAACAATCCATACTCGGCTAAAGGTGTATCCGTTGTGGAAACGAATGGGCATGTGGTGGTGGCTTCCACCCTTACCGATACCGAAGTAAACTACGTATTATCGGGAAATACCGCCGACGGTTCGGTAAAAATATACAGCGATTATAAATTCGGATTGGTTTTCAACGGAGTGAGTATTATCAATACTGCTGGACCGGCCGTGAATATTCAGTCAGGGAAAAAAGGTTCCGTTCAACTGATTGAAGGCACGTCGAACCGTCTTGTGGACAGCAGTGTTTATCCCCAGAATAGCGATGAAGACATGAAAGGAACATTTTTCAGTGAAGGGCAACTGGTCTTTGACGGGAAAGGCAGCCTACTGGTAATCGGGCGTTATAAACACGCGATATGCAGTGACGATTATATACTGGTCAATAACGGAACGATTACGGTAGAAGTCGCGGCAAAAGACGGTATACATGCTAATGATTATTTTCAAATGGATGGGGGCACGTTGACGGTTAAGGCATTGAGCAACGGCATCCAGTGTGAAGAAGGATATATGGTTATTAACGGCGGAACATTAAAGATAAATAGTACGAACGACGGAATAGCCGCTTCGTATGAGGGAACCGATATAGATCCGTATATTCTGATAAACGGAGGAACGATCAATATCAACACCAGCGGTATAAAAGGAATGGGCATTAAAACGGAAAGTTCTCTTACGGTAAATAACTGTGATGAACTGAATATTTCCGTAGTCGGCAATGGCTCCAAAGCATTCAAGACCGGCGGTGACATGACGATCGTTGAGGGCATAATGACTCTTAATACGACCGGTTCGGCTTTTTATGATACTGACGAGAAAGGCATTTCTTCCCCTACCGGAATTAAATGCGACGGGAATTTCCTGATGAAAGGGGGTAATCTCACGATCAATAGCATCGGTAGCGCGGGGAAGGGGATCAATGTGGACAAAGCGCTTGTAATTGACGGCGGAATACTTTCGGTTGCCACCAGCGGGGGACAATTCAGATACGGAAATGATGATTCTGCTGCCAAAGCCGTTAAAAGCGATGGCAATCTCACGATTAACGGAGGCTCCGTACAAATTAAAACTTCCGGAGTGGAAGCCGAAGGACTGGAAAGCAAAACAACACTTACCATCAATGGCGGTACGATAGAGGTGAATGCTTATGATGATTGTATCAACGCCGCGTCACATATCGGCATTAACGGAGGGAATATATACTGTTACAGTACGACAAATGACGGGATCGATTCTAACGGTACACTAACCATTACCGGGGGAGTGGTCATTTCGGCCGGCAGTACGGCGCCCGAAGAAGGATTCGATTGCGATAATAATACGTTTAAAATTACCGGAGGAACAGTAGTAGGGGGTGGCGGGTCGACCAGTACTCCTTCGTCGAATGTCAGCATCCAACGTTGCGTGATCTACGGCGGATCAGGGTCGGCCAATCAACTGATCAATATACAGTCGGCCGGTACCTCTGTGTTGACATTCAAGATTCCGAGGGCTTATTCCCAAATGGCGTTCTTGTTTAGCAGCAGCGGTTTAAACGCCGGTACAACGTACACTATTTATAAAGGAGGAAACATATCGGGCGGAACAGATTTTAACGGCTTGTATTCCGGTGCGACCTATACGGGCGGGACATCGGCGGTAACGTTTACCACGAACTCGATGGTAACGACAGTCGGCACTTTCACCGGCGGTGGCGGTGGCGGAAGAATGTAATTTTCCGCATTACATCTCAATTTTTTTAGCGAGGTCGGTCAACAGCATTTTTTCCGGGAAAAAAGTTTTGATCATAATTCATGTGATTTATATCGCTTTTTATCTGAATTCCTGTATTTTTGTTATTTAAATCACTACTGGACACTTTAGATCCAGTTGATTTTTAATTGTTTATAATCGAGATCTTTGACATTTTTGTAA
>ENA-UOOI01001916-UOOI01001916.1-fermentation-metagenome-genome-assembly--contig:-NODE-1916-length-19657-cov-59.634782_pt1 | contig 19657 bp, 16 predicted proteins | sample MGYA00245779_ERZ724027 | MGnify/ENA primary metagenome ERZ724027 (study PRJEB28704, sample SAMN03018318) | fermentation metagenome | biome: anthropogenic terrestrial biome; feature: soil...
CGATTGATCTGTCTTCCTATCATCCAAAAAAATCTTTCAATCATTTTGTTCCCCCATTTATGGATCGGGCAGCTCGTTTCTTTGAGGTTATTATAACGCAAACAAGGCGAAATGACAACCGCGCGTAAGGCAGAAAAGCCGCGGAAAAGGGGCCTGTCTTTCCTTCCCGGCCAAGGCCGGAGCCCAAAGCCCGCTGATGCGAAAAAGGATGAAAAATAAAATGGAAAAACCTTGACAGCGGGGAGAAAAGCAGATATAATAACTACTGTTGTCCCAATTCGGATATCCCATTTTTGGTATATGGGGCTCATACGGCTCGGTAGTTCAGCTGGTTAGAACGCTAGCCTGTCACGCTAGAGGTCGACGGTTCGATCCCGTTCCGAGTCGCCATTTTGCTGCTATGGCTCAGTTGGCAGAGCACATCCTTGGTAAGGATGAGGTCACGCGTTCGAATCGCGTTAGCAGCTCCAGCAGGAAAGCCTGCACACAAGCCGCGCTCCCCACTTTGTGGGGAGCCGTTTTTGTATACGCACGTGTTCAAAGCCTTCTCTGCGGACAGGCCGCTCATACAACAGACAAAAAGAATCCAGCAGCCATACGGGTCGCTGGATTCTTTTTCCGCCGCTCAAAAAAAGCCGGACCGTTCCGGCGGAAAGCTGCTTTTTTCACAAGGGCCCGGCAAGCGGCAGGCCGGATCAGAGCGCTATAAAGGACTTCTTATGTAGCACCTGCCCCTGGGTTCCGGAGACGCTTTGAAAAAAGACGAGAAGCGCCAGCTCGATACAGGCGCGCACGGCATAAACCAGTTCCCCGATCAGATCATCCTGTGCGGTGGGCTTTTCAAAGAACAGCTCGCGCATGTGCTCGCTGATTTCCTCCGGGTTTTCAGGGACCTGCACCCACGGCACATAATCCACCCGGCGGAAACGGTCGTAATTCCTGCTCATGAACAAAAGGAGATCGTTTTCATACCGGACGTGCTCTTTCAGGCCCCCGCTGAATTCCGGATTGTGCGCCAGGCACAGGAAATCCGAATAATAATGGCACAGAATCCCCAGCTTTTTCGAGGTTCTTCTGTCGATCTCGCTCCAGTCCGCCCGGCACAGGCGCTCCGTTTTGCGGCGTATCATACCCTTGCAGTAGCGCATGCGGTGGGGCCGCAGAAACGAAAGCGAATGATCCGGGCAGGTATTTCCCTGCAAAAATCCCGGCTTATCCAGGACGATCCCATACTTGTCACGCAGATATTCATAAATCAAAGTCCCGATTAAAATATGATTCGGACTGTTCATAGAACCGCATTTCCCCTGTAATCAAAATTTACCTCTCCAAATATAGCACAATTATTCCGAAAAATAAATGTTTTTTTAAAAATTCCACAACTTGCCTGTCCCGCCTCGTCCAGATCCCCTTTTGATTTTCTTTTTTCTATAAAGTCATTAAAATTGAGATTTTCGGCTCTGTTTTTTCGTTTTTCCGTTCCCTCTGTCCATAAATGTAAATTTTTCTTCCCATCATCCGAAAAATATATCATATAGAGACAATATAGCGATTCCGCTTATGAGTGCGAACCCGGACCTGTTCTTCCCCCCGCTTTCGGCGGGGGGAAGAACAGGAACAAATCTCGCGTCTCAGATGGAAACGCCGTATCTGCAGGAACGCCGGAAGCCCCGGCAGTAAGGGAGGAAAAGCCGAGATGCCATTGAAACGGCAAAAAAGAAAACCTCTGTTTTATTTTTCCAGCCGCCTGAAAAAGCAGCTTTCTCATATTCTGAGCGACCCGGTCACGATCATCGAGGCCCCTTCCGGGTTCGGAAAAACCACCGCAGTCAGGGAATACCTGAAACAGGAGCTTCCGGAGCAGATGCGCCAGTACTGGTACACGTCGTTCGGGGAACCCCCGGTAAAAGCCTGGGAGAACATCTGCGGGCTGTTTTCCCGCCTGGACCGGAAAGCCGGGGAGCGCCTTCGGCGAATCGGCCCGCCCTGCGAAGGATCGCTGACCGAAATCGCGGCCTGCCTTTCTGAATTCCGCTCTCCGGACCCGGCGGTTTTCGTGATCGACAACTATCATCTGATCCGGAATGAATCTTACGACCGCCTGCTGAACGAGCTGGCGCTTCCGAAAATGCACAGCCATCACTTTGTCGTCATCACCCAGCCGGAAGCGGAACGCCGTTTTCCGGAAAGCGGCGGAAAAGCCTGCCGGATCGACAATACCTGGTTCTATTTCAACCGGGAGGATACCGCCGCTTATTTCCGCACCTTTGGGGTCCGCCTTTCCCTGGAAGAGCTGGATAACGTTTACCAAAGCACCGAGGGCTGGATCTCCGCCCTGCAGCTTCAGCGGATCAGCTATCTGGAAACCCGGGAGTTCAAAGTGGCCACGGACATCGGCTGGCTGCTGGAGACCGCTGTGTGGAACAATCTTTCGGCGGAAGAGCGGACGGTGCTCGTCTCCGCTTCCGCCCTGAAGCATTTTTCCACCGGGCAGGTATGCGCCATGCTGGGGACGGAAAAGCTGCCGGATTCCGCCGGAAAGCTGCTGGACCGCCTCTGCTTTCTGAGCCGCGAGCCGGACGGGACCTATACGATGCACGACATCCTGCGGAACTACCTGATCGGCAAGCTGGAGCAGGAGCATCCCGAGGAGTTCCGGAAAAAGCTGTGGAACCGGGCGGGCACCGTCCTCGCACAGGGCGGGGACGCCTTTCACGCGGCAAAGCTGTTTTACCGCACGGGCGATTTCGAGTCGCTTCTTTCTCTCTCTTTGGAAGGCCAGGAGCTTTGGGACCTTGCAGCGCTCGAGGAAGGGTCTTTTCTCGCTTCCGTTCTAGACGAATGCCCGAAGGATGTCATGGGCCGCCACCCGGAATTTCTTCTCGCCTTTGCGTTCCAGGAGCTTCTGCTCCACAGAAAAGCGCCGTTCCGGCACCTTTTCGATATGGCAGGAAGCATCCTTTCCAACAGGAAAGGGATCGAACGGGAGCGCCTGACACGCCTGCGGGGGGAACACGCCCTGCTGGGATTCCTTTCCGAGCCGTACGGGATCGAACGGTCTTCCGAATCCTGCAAAAAAGCGTACGCCCTGCTGAACGGGCCGAGCGCCCTGTTCCGTTTTGACCGTCTGTCCCCGCTCTCTGTCCCCTCCGCCGCGTTCCTGTTCTGGCGCAGAACGGGCGGGCTGGAGAGCGAAATCCTTTGCCTGGAAAGCTGCCTTCCCCCGTATCGGCAGATGACGGGCGGGAACGGCGCCGGGATCGGCCATGCGATCCGGGCCGAGGCGCTGCTGCTTTCCGGCGACGCCGGTGCTGCCGAAAACGAGGGCTACCGCGCCCTTTATTTTGCTTCCGCCGGCGATCAGGATGACGTCTGCTGTGCGGCCGAGCTGACCCTTGCGCGCGCCGCCGTCCTGCGGGGCGACGCGTCTGCCTGTGAGACTGCGCTTTTCCGCATGGAGAAGCTGGCGCAGTCGGGAAAGGGCGGCCGTCGTACCGTGGATCTGTGCCGCTCCTTTCTGGATGCCGTCTCACGCGGCATCCTTCCCGAATCCGTCCGGCCCGAAGCCGGTTCCGGCGGATGCCTGCCCGAGGAGGCCTCTCTGTTTTCCGGCGTGATCAAGGCGAAGCTGCTTCTGCTGAAAAACGACCGGCAGGCCATGTTCCGCCTTGCAGACGGGCTGATGCAGAAGGCGGAGGACGCCGGCCTGCTTCTGCCGCAGGTATATCTTCTGATTTTCCTCGCGCTTGCGAAAAAAGACGAGGGACATGTTCTGCAGGCGAAGAAGCACCTGAATCTGGCGCTTTCCCTTGCCCTGCCGGACCGGATCTGCCTTCCGTTCGCGGAGCATTACCCGGGATTGAAAAGCCTTTTGGAAAGCGCGGAAAAAACAGCCCCCGATCCCGCCGGGGTTTCTTCCATCCGCTCCCTGGGGGAACGGTATGAAAGGAACTTAGAGACCGTTCGGGGCGTTCCGTCCCGCGTTCTGACCTTCCTGGAACGGCAGTCGGCCCTGCTTTCGCGCGGCGGCCTTACCGCGAAAGAAATCGCGGACGCCTTGTTCCTCCCCGCGCCCTTTGTAAAATCCGTTCTGAAAAGCGCCTATAAAAAACTGGACGTCCACTCGAAAACGGAGCTGAAGCAAAAAGAGTTCTGAAGTGCTCCCACGCAACGGCTTTCCCCTTCCCTGGACGCGGGAGAAAGACGAAGCGTCCCCCGCCTTTCCACGGAAAAGCTGTATCCATAATATTTTCCATGAAAATATTGAGAATTTCTCCCTTTTTCCTCTTGTATTGCGCCCTGCTTACTGGTATCCTATCCTATACCGAATAAGACGAATCGGAGGAATAACCCATGCAGACCGAAAGAAAAGATCTTCTGCAAAGTTACTTTTTTTCCATTCTCGGCGGCCTGATCGGCGCCGCCAGCCTGAATCTGTTCATCATCCCGCTGGGACTGTTCAGCGGGAATTTTATCGGTGTCGCCCAGATGATCGACGCGCTTCTGCGGGAAGGGATGCGGCTGAGCATCCCGGGGAGCTTCAATTTATCGGGCCTGATCCTGTTTCTGATCAACATCCCGCTGATGGTGATCGCGTTCCGCGAAATCAGCCGCACCTTTTTCTTCAAGTCCGTGCTGACCGTATTGTTCCAGTCCGCCGCGATGCTCGTGATTCCGATCCCGGCCTCCCCGCTGATCGAGGACATGCTCACCTCCAGCATTATCGGCGGGCTGATTTCCGGCCTGGGCGCGGGGCTGACCCTGCGTTCCGGCGGCTCGGGCGGCGGCACCGACATCCTGGGGGTCTACCTGATCAAAAAATTCCCCCATGTGAGCGTCGGGCGCATCTCGATGGTCATCAGCGCGTTCGTGTTCGGCTACTGCCTGATCCGCTACGACCTGAACATCGTCGTCTACTCGATCATCTTCACCGCCGTTTCCGCGATCACGCTGGACCGGGCCCATTACCAGAACATCAAATCCAGCGCGATCATCTTCACCAGAAACCCGGAGGTCGGCAACACGATCCTGCAGGAGCTGCACCGCGGGGCGACCTGCTGGAACGGCTACGGCGCCTACACGCACGAGCCGACCTATATTTTCATGACGGTCGTTTCCAAATTTGAAACCGCCCGGATCAAAAAGATCGTGCGCGACCTTGACCCGCACTCGTTCACCGTCTTCATCGACCATCTGGATGTGAGCGGAAATTTCATCCGGAAGCTGTGAGCCCGAATCATCCGTTAAAAAAAGAGAAGATCCCTAAAACAGGCCGAACCGCCTTCTCTTAGGGACCTTCTCTTTTTTCTGTTTTCAGGCTTAAAGGGTGCCGAAGATCCTGTCGCCGGCATCCCCGAGCCCCGGAACGATATACCCGTTTTCGTTCAGGCGTTCGTCGACGTTCGCACAGTAGATCTGCACATCCGGATGCGCTTCGGTGAGGGCCTTCAGGCCTTCCGGCGCGGCGATGATGCACATGAACTTGATGCTCTTCGGATTGCTTCTTTTGATGATCCTGATCGCGTCAATCGCGGAGCCGCCCGTCGCGAGCATCGGGTCCAGCACGATGACGTCGCGCTCGCTGGTGTCGGCCGGAAGCTTGCTGTAATATTCCACCGGCTTGAGCGTGTCGTGGTCGCGGTAGAGGCCGATGTGGCCCACCTTCGCCGCCGGAACCAGCTCCAGCACGCCGTCCACCATGCCGAGCCCGGCGCGCAGGATCGGGACGAAAGCCAGCTTTCTGCCGGACAGCACCCTGGTTGTGGCCATCGCGACCGGCGTTTCCACCTGCGTGACCTCCAGGGGCAGGTCGCGGGTCGCCTCATAGCACATCAGGGTCGCGATCTCGCCGACCAGCGTGCGGAATTCCTTGGAGCCGGTATTTTTGTCGCGAAGAAGGGTCAGCTTGTGCTGGATCAGCGGATGCTCCATGACGAACACCTGGCCGTTCAGCGTTTCCCGGCCTTCCGTCTCCTCATCCTCGATCCGGGCGATCTGCGCGACGCGGCGAGCGTGGCGTCCGCCGTCGAACGGGGTGTTCAGGAATATCCCTGCGAGCTCCACCGCCCGCCCCTCATCGATCACACGGCCGCCCATGCACAGGACGTTCGCGTTGTTGTGGCGGCGGCAGACCTCCGCGCAAAACGCGTTCGTGCACACCGCCGCGCGGATCCCGCGAACCTTGTTGGCCGCGATGGAAATCCCGATCCCCGTGCCGCAGCACAGAATCCCCTTCTCCGCCTTTCCGCGGGCGACGGCGTGCGCCACCTTTTCGGCGAACAGCGGGTAATCCACCGATTCCTCGCTGAAACACCCGAAATCCTGATAGGCGATCGAATGGTCATCCAGATATTTCCGGACCGCCTCTTTGAGTCGAAATCCACCGTGGTCGGCTCCTAAAGCTATCATCGTCTTCCTCCTTGTATCGCGTTCTCTGATTTTCCCAGCCGCTTCTTCAGTTCCCGCTCCGCCTGGGGCAGCCGGAGATACACGGGGGCCAGCGCGGCCGGGGTCACCGTTTTTCCCTGTAAAAAAGCTTCATAAGCGACCAGCGCGACGCCGGACGCACGCTGATAAAGCAGCGGCTCCGGCGGCAAAACGGCGGAAAGCTTCTGAAACCCGCTCTTATTATAGCACAATTTCGCGCCGTCTCCAACAAGAAATAACGGTTTGGGATATTTTTCGCACTCGCGCGACAAATCCTCGATGGAGAGCGCGCGGTCCGGCGTAAGGCGGCGCAGCTTTCCATCCCCCGCTTCAAAAACGGCGTTGTAGACCTGCCCGCACCGCGCATCCATCACCGCGCAGACGGTGGCTTCCAGGCAGCTCAGGTTGCGTGCCATGGCTTCCAGCGCAGAAACGCCGGCGCAGGGCCTGTCCTGCGCCATCGCCATCCCCTTGATGCACGAAATGCCGATGCGCACGCCGGTAAACGAACCGGGGCCGGCGGAAACGGCGAACAGGCCGATCTCCCCGATTTTGCTCCCGGTGCTTTCGAGCACCCCGCTCACCATGGGCATCAGGGTCTGGCTGTGGGTGCGGCGCGTGTTGGTGAAAAACTCCCCCAGCAGCTTCCCATCCTCCAGAACGGCGGCGGAAGCGGCGACCGCCGTGGAATCGACGGCAAGAATTTTCATGGCTTTATCCCCTCCAAATGAAAGACGCGCTCACATTCCGTTTTCCCCGGCCCGATCGCGATGCGCACGGCATCCGGCGGAAGCGCGCCCTCGATATTTTCGCTCCATTCGATGACCAGCACCGCGCCGGTATCCAGATAATCGAAAAAGCCGGTCGAATAAAGGTCATCCCAGCCGTCGACCCGGAACATGTCGAAATGGTAAACCGTCAGGCGCCCGTGGTATTCGTTGACCAGGGCGAAGGTCGGGCTGCTCACCCCGGAAGAAATGCCCAGCCCGGCCGCAAGGCCGCGCGTAAAGACGGTTTTTCCCATCCCCATGCCGCCGAAAAGCGCAAGCACTTCGCCGCCCCGAAGCTTTGACGCGATTTTCCTGCCCAGCCCTTCCGTTTCGGCCGGGGACGACGTCGTAATATCCAAAATCCAAAAATCCTCCTTTCGGCAGAACAATTCCACTTATCATTGCGAGCCCGGATTTGTTTTCCCTCATCCGGTCAGAACAGGCCGGAAATGACCCCGTTTTCATCCACGTCGATGTTCTGCGCCGCCGGCTGCTTCGGCAGGCCGGGCATCGTCAGGATATTCCCCGCGTAAGCGACGACGAATCCCGCGCCGTTCGACAGGCTCAGGCCGCGTATCGTGATGTCGAAGCCGGTCGGCCGCCCCAGGAGCGAGGCGTCATCCGAAAGGGAATACTGCGTTTTGGCGATGCACACGGGCAGCCTGTCCCCGCCGAGCTTCCGGATCTCCTCAAGCGATTTTCGGGCGGCCGCCGTATAGGAGACGCCGCGCGCGCCGTAGATTTCCGCGGCGATGCGCGCGATCTTTTCTTCCAGCGGCAGCTCCAGCGGATAAAGGAGCTGAAAACGGGAGGGCCGCTCCGCCGCGCGGCAGACCTTTTCGGCAAGGTCGGTTCCGCCCTCTCCGCCCTTTTCGTATCCCTCGAAAACGGAGAATTCCGCACCGTTTTCCCGGCAGTAGCGTTCGATGAAAGAAAGCTCCGCCGGCGTATCGTTGGGGAAACGGTTGATGGCGACCACGACCGGCAGGCCGTATTTCCTCATGTTCTCGATGTGCTTGCCCAGATTGGCCGCGCCTTTTTCCAGCGCCGCCAGGTTTTCGGCTCCGAGCTCCCCCTTCGGGACGCCGCCGTTGTATTTCAGCGCCCGGGCGGTGGCGACCAGCACCACCGCCGCCGGGGAAAGCCCCGCCATGCGGCATTTGATGTCGAAAAACTTTTCCGCGCCCAGGTCGGAGCCGAAGCCCGCCTCGGTGATGCAGTAATCCCCCAGCTTCAGGGCAAGGCGCGTGGCGCGCACCGAATTGCAGCCGTGCGCGATATTGGCGAACGGCCCGCCGTGGATGATCGCCGGGGTGTTTTCCAGCGTCTGCACCAGATTGGGGTTGACCGCATCCTTCAGCAGGGCGGCCATGGCCCCCTGCGCCTTCAGGTCGCGGGCGTAGACCGGCTCGCCGCCGAACGTGTACGCGACGAGAATTTTCCCCAGCCTTTGCTTCAGGTCCCCAAGGTCGGAAGCGAGGCACAGGATCGCCATCGCCTCGCTCGCCACGGTGATGAGGAAGCCATCCTCGCGCGGGACGCCGTTGGCCTTACCGCCCAGCCCAACGACGATGTTGCGCAGGGCGCGGTCGTTCATGTCAAGGCAGCGGCGGATCAGGATGCGGCGCGGATCGATTCCGAGCGCGTTCCCCTGCTGGATGTGGTTGTCGAGAAGCGCGCAGAGCAGGTTGTTCGCGCTGGTCAGCGCGTGCATGTCGCCCGTAAAGTGCAGGTTGATGTCCTCCATCGGCACGACCTGCGCGTAGCCGCCGCCCGCCGCGCCGCCCTTGATGCCGAACACGGGGCCGAGCGAGGGCTCGCGCAGCGCCAGCACGGCTTTTTTCCCGATCTTCGCCATGGCCTCGCCGAGGCCCGCCGTCGTCGTCGTTTTCCCCTCGCCCGCCGGGGTGGGGTTGATCGCCGTGACAAGGATCAGCTTTCCGTCCGGCCTGTCCGCCAGCCGCCGGAAAAGGGAATCGTTCAGCTTGGCCTTGTACCGCCCGTAAGGCTCAAGCTCCTCCTCCCGGATTCCAAGCCCGCGCGCGATCTCCGAAATCGGGCGCATCCCGGCTTTTTGTGCAATTTCAATGTCCGTCAGCATATTTCCGTCTCCTTACACAAAATATAGAAAAAATTATACCACAACGGGTCGCGGGAAAAAAGTATTTGCTTGAACTTTATCGCTTTTGATTCTATAATAGGGACAAGAGGTGAATTTATGTCCAGAGTTCTTCAGTCGTTCCAGTCCTATCTCAGGCGCACGAACAAGCCGCTTTGGCTGATTATGATATCGATTTCCGTTTACGGGCTGCTTCTGGTCGCGAGCGTGAACCGCGCTTTGACCACAAACTACTTCAAGACGCAGCTCGTCGCGGTGATTCTCGGCTATATCGCGGCGGTGCTTCTGACCAGGCTGGATTACCGCGAGATTTCCAACTACTGGTATCTGGCGGCCGCGTTCTGTACCTTTCTGGTCGTCTATACCCTGATTTTCGGCGTTTCCGCGACGGGAAGCTCGGGCGTAAACGCCCGGGCCTGGATCGAGCTGCCCGGCGGCACCACGTTCCAGCCGTCGGAGCTTGCCAAAATCGGGTTTATGATTACCTTTTCCAAGCATCTTTCCGTATTGAAGAAGCACGAGCTTCTCCAGCATCCCCTTTTCGTCTGCTCGCTCGGTCTTCACGCCCTGATCCCGATTGTGCTGACGCATCTTCAGGGCGACGACGGCGCGGCGGTGATTTTTTTCTGCATGTTCCTCGCCATGTCCTTCGCCGCGGGCGTTCAGTTCCGCTACTTCGCGGCCGTTTTCGGGGCCATCCTGATCATGGCGCCGCTCGCGTGGAAGTACGTATTGGCCGACTACCAGAAAAAACGCTTCCTCTATATGATGGATCCCGAGGCGGACCCGCTCGGCCTTGGGTTCCAGCAGATTCAGGGCAAAATTTCGATCGGTTCCGGCCGGCTTTGGGGGCAGGGCCTGTTCAACGGCCCGCGCGTCGCGCGCAACACGGTTTCGCTTCAGCACAGCGATTTTATTTTTTCCGTGGCCGGCGAGGAGCTCGGCTTTCTGGGCTGCTCCCTGATTATTATACTCCTTTTTGCCCTTTTGATCGGCACTTTGTACTGCGCGAGGAAATCCAGCGACGACCTGGGCACCTGCCTTTGCTTCGGCTTTTTCGGAATGATCGCGTCGCAGTCGATTTTCAACCTGGGCATGTGCCTGAGCCTTCTGCCGGTCATGGGGGTGACCCTTCCGTTCTTCAGCGCCGGCGGCTCCTCCACCGTCTGCTTTTATCTGGGGTACGGGCTGGTGCAGAGCGTCTACCTGTATAAAGACGACAGCGACAAGGTGAAGCTGCGGCTGTAAATCCGAATTCCATCAAAACTCCCGGCTCCTTTGAAAAAAAGAAGCCGGGAGTTTTTTGAGCTTTCACAAGAATATCAACTGCATCCGCAGCCTTCGCTGAAAGCTGAAAATACATTTTCTTATAATCCGGCATACCAAGGCCTCCTTAGGCCCCGTTTGAAAAATCAAGGAACTAGTCTATTTCGGCTAAAATTGCGCCGCCCGGCGTCAAAAATACTCGGAATCCGGAAAGGATTCCTGCGTTTTTTTCCTTGTTCGGCACAATTTTATCTCGAAAATCCGTCGTTTTTTATTTTCCAAACAAGGCCTAATATATTCTTATCTATGATTATATGATATGGTGATATCACCTTGCTGTCGATTCCGTTATGCAAAAGTTTCCTATGCTACCCTAAAAGTGACAACAAAAGGAGGTCTGTATGATGCCGTCCAATTTACCGCAGTTTACCATCCGCATCGAACCCGAGCTGCTGGCAAAGCTGCGCTGCATCGCGGAATACCACGCGCGCTCGGCCAACCGGGAAGTGGAGATGCTGATCAGGAGGCACGTTGAAAATTTCGAACGGGCGCATGGGAAGATCACTCCCAAAGACGGTCCTGTTTCCTCTTGATCCTGCCGCGGCGCGCCTGCGTCTTTTCCGCATTGACCGAAAGGTTACCGTCGTCGCTGATCTCCAGCACATCCCCTTCGCCCGCTCCTTTCGGCAGCTCCGCGGTCTCTATGGCAAAAAATTTTTTCTCCTCATCCTCGCAAATCGCATAAGTTCCTTCAAAGCGGTCGATGATCAGGGTCTTCATGGAAATCACCTTTCTGTTTTTGGAATGATTTGTTTTCCGTCGCTCAGATAAAGCAGCGTGCCGCTCACGTCCGTGCGGCTGACGGCGGCCCCCATGTGGGAGAGGCGGCCGAGCACCTCTTCATCCGGCAGGCCGTTTCCATCCGCTTCCACCGAAACGGCGGCAAAACGCGGCCTGACGGCGTCGAGAAAAGCCTGTGTGCTCGAGGTTTTGCTGCCGTGATGCCCAACCTTCAGGATGTCGGAGCGAAGCTCCGCCCCGCTTTCGAGCAGATCGTCCTCCTCCTCCGCCTCGGCGTCCCCCATCAGCAGGAACGACGTGCCGCCGTACACAAGCCGCAATACAATGGAATTGTCGTTGACGGATTTATGCGCCCGCACCGGCGCCAGCACCTGAACCGCCGCTTTGCCGAGCGAAAGCTCCTCCCCCGCCGAAAGATGTTCGGCGGGGATCTTTTTTTCGCGCAGAGTATCGATGACATCAGTATAGGCAAAATCCGACGGAGTTATGTCCGGGGGCAGCTCCGGCGTGAAAAAGCGCTCCGCCGGGAATTCTTCCAGAACGGCTTTCAGCCCGCCGATATGGTCGCTGTCCGGGTGCGTATTCACGACAAAGTCGATCTTCCGCACGCCCCGCCGGGCGAGATACCGGCAGACCTGCTCCCCCCTGTCCGGGGTCCCGCCGTCCACCAGCAGGTATTTTCCATCGCATTCCGCCAAAATGGCGTCGGCCTTGCCCACCGGCAGGATGTGAAGGGCCATGGGCGCCCCGTCGGCGTTCCGGGAGAAATCCGTAAGGCCGAACAGCGAAAAGAGCCGGTGCCACGTGCCGAAAAAGCCGCCCGGCAGCAGGGAAAAAACGGCCCCGGAAAGAAAGGCGGCCAGAAGGAAAGCAAAAACAAGCGCGCGCCTTTTCCGCTTTCCGGCCGCGGCAGACGGCTGTTCCATCTCTGCTTCCCCTCTTCCCGTTTTCCCGGGGACGGCTCCGGCCCTTTTGACCGTTCGCCTTCCTGATGCGCAGACGCCCGGATTATTCCTTCTGTTCGGCGCGGTCGGACTGCTGCAGGGTCATTTCCAGATACTGCTGATGGGTGATCAACACCTGGCGCGGCTTGCTTCCCTCGTGCGGGCCGATCACGCCGAGCTGTTCCATCTCGTCGATCAGGCGGCCCGCGCGCGCGTATCCGAGGCGCAGCCGGCGCTGAAGCAGGGATGTGGAGGCCTGTCCGGCCTCGACCACGCACTTGATCGCTTCGTTCATCATGGGGTCGGCGCTTCCCGAATCGGAGGAGCCGGATTTGTCGTTCTCCGCGGCGGCGTTCCGCTCGATCTCCTCCATGACATCCTCTCTGTATTCGGAATCCTGCACCTTTTTGACATAGGTGACGACGGATTCGATCTCGCTGTCGCTGACGAAGCATCCCTGGATCCGGATGGGCTTCTGCGAGCCGACCGGGGAAAACAGCATGTCGCCGCGGCCCAGAAGCTTCTCCGCCCCGCCCATGTCCAGAATCGTGCGCGAATCGACCTGCGACGACACCGCGAAAGCGATGCGGCTCGGGATATTGGCCTTGATGATGCCGGTGATGACGTCGACGGACGGGCGCTGGGTGGCGATCACAAGGTGCATCCCCGCCGCGCGTGCCATCTGGGCCAGCCGGCAGATGGAATCCTCCACCTCGTTCGGCGCCGCCATCATCAGGTCGGCGAGCTCGTCGATGATGATGACGATCTGCGGCATGTTCGGCATCTGGCTGCCGTCCTCGCAGCGGTTGCCCATGCTGCGGGCCAGCTTGTTGTAAGAGGCGAGGTCGCGCACGTTGTTCTCCGCGAAGATCTTGTACCGCTTGAGCATCTCCGTCACCGCCCAGCCCAATGCGCCGGCCGCCTTGCGCGGATCCGTGACGACCGGGACGAGAAGGTGCGGGATCCCGTTGTAGATTCCGAGCTCCACCACCTTGGGGTCGACCATCAGAAAGCGGACCTGATCCGGCGTGGATTTATACAGCAGGCTGACGATCATCGAGTTGATGCACACGGATTTTCCGGAGCCCGTGGAGCCCGCGATGAGCAGGTGGGGCATTTTCGCAAGGTCGGTCACGGCGGGCGCGCCGGCGATGTCGCGCCCGAGCGCGACGGTGAGGCGGCTTTTTGCCACGGCGAACGCGTTGGATTCGACCAGATCCCTCATGCGGACGATATTGACGTTTTTGTTCGGCACCTCGATGCCCACCGCCGCCTTCCCGGGAATCGGGGCCTCGATCCGCACGGCGGACGCCGCGAGATTCATCGCGATGTCGTCGGACAGATTCGTGATCTTGCTGATTTTCACGCCCGCCGCCGGCTGCAGCTCGTAACGGGTGACGGCAGGCCCCCTGCTGATGTTGACGATTTTGGTCTGTACGCCGAAGCTTTTCAGCGTGTTGACCAGCCTCTGCCCGCTGGTCTGGAGCTCCATCGTAATGTCGGACTGATTGCCCGCCTTCGTCGTTTCCAGCATGGAAACGGGCGGGAAATGATATCCCTCCTTCGGGGACTCCTCCGGCTCGGCAAGATGCGCGGCGCTTTCACGCGCCGCGCTCTGCAGCATGGCGGCCTTCTGCACAAAGGCGGCTGCGGCCGCCGCGCTGCCGGAGGAGTCTCCCGCGGGAGCCGGATGCTCCGGAGCAGCGGGGACCGTCTGCGCCGGCGGAGGGCCGGCGGAAACGGGGGCTGCGGGAGCCGCGTCCGGCGGGGCGGGCTCCTGCGGCACAGGCGCCGCCGCGCCAGGGTTTTTCACATTGAACACCCTTTCCAGGCGCTCCAGCGTCTTGTTCTTTCCCTTTGCGGGCGCGGCGGGATTCCCCGATTTCACCGGATGCTCCGGGAGCTCGTCCGCATCCAGCGGAATATCGATGTTCTCGTCCCGCTCCCGCTCCTCCAGAAGGCGGCGGTGCTCCCGCACCGCGCCGATATTTTCCGTAACGGCGTTCATCGGCCTTGTCACGGTGCGGAACAGCTGGATCAGCCCGGTGCCCGTCAGGATCATCACCATGACGAACAGGATCAGCACGATCACAATTTTGGAGCCGATGGAGCCGAGCACCGAAACGAACAGGTTCCCCACCAGCCCGCTGATCAGGCCCGCGCCCCGCTGCTGGGTCCCCTGCGTGTAAAGCGTTTTCAGATGGTTCCAGTACGTCCCATCCCGCTGGGCGAACGCCGCCGCGCCGAAAATATAAACGGAAGCACAGAACAGGATGATGATGGCGACCATCATCCCCACCTTGAACCCCATATTGCCGCGCGGGCGTTCCAGCGCCGTGACGATGGATATGTAAAGAAGAAGAACCGGCCACAGAATGGCACAGTTCCCGAAAAGCCCCAGCATCACATTGTGCATCCAGAGCCAGACGTGGTCGCCGCGGATCAGGATCAGGCACGCCGACAGCACCGATACCGCGAACATCACGACCGCCGTTCTCTCGTTGATGCGGTGCAGTTCTTCCGCGCTGCGCGTCTCTTTTCCAGGCGCGCGCTTCTGCGCGTGGGCGGGCCCGGCTCTTCGGTAGGCGGGGCGTTTCCCCGCCTTTTTTGCTGCGGACCGGCCGCGGACAGGTCTTTGATTGGCCACTCCTTGATCCTCCTGTTCTTTATTTTCCCGATTGCGGGCCAAATACGCCGCCCTTTGTCTGCGGCGAAGGACGGTACATTCGGCCATGCAGTCTGAAATGAAATCATCGTCGTAAAAATTATGAATCAGCCACTGGTCTACGCTTCCTTATGAAGCGCGCCGCCGGTCAGGATCCCAGCGCGCAAAGCGGCGCGACGGCCGCTTTCACCAGCGAAAAATCGACGCCGGTGCCGTGCTCGATGATTCCGAGCACGATCACGAGGATGCCGAGAATCATCGTGTAGCAGGCGAACACCCCCAGCCGGTCGGAAGCCACCATCCAGCGCAGAAGCTTGATGGCGAAAAAGCCGACCACGGCGGAGGAAAGGATGCCCGCAAAGAGGGGGGCGAAGCCGATGGCTACGGGGGCATGAACCGCATCCTTCAGCTCCAGCGCCGCGGCGGCGATGATGGCCGGAATCCCCAGCACAAAGGAATAGTCCAGCGCCGCCTGGCGGCTGATGCCGCGCATCAGGCCCGCGGAAAGCGTGGAGCCCGAGCGGGAGAGCCCGGGGAAAACAGCCGCCACGCACTGGGTAAAGCCAACACAGAGCGCGTCGGCCGTATGGAAGCTCCTTCTGCCGGACCTTCCGCCCGATTTCCGCGCGGCCGCCGAATTCCTCCTGGTCGCGAGGATCCCGAAGATCAGCAGGACGGAGGTCGCCACGAGCGCGCAGCCCTCCACGACGATATCGTTGTCCGTCGCCCAGAGATCGGCGTAATCCTTAATCCGGTACCCGGTCCCGGGGACGGGAAGGAACAGAAGGAAAAGAGGCAGAAGCCCGATGATCAGCATCATCAGGAGCCTGCGGTCGGGATCCATGCGGCTCCAATGAAACCGCCCGGTGAACACATCCCGGATCAGCCCGAAAAGCGACAGGATCAGCCGCCAGACCAGCCTGCGGTACACGATCAGAACGGCAAGCAGCGTGCCGATATGGAGCATGACGTCGAACAGAAGGCTTTCCACCTTCACCCCCATAAAGTGCTGCGCCAGGGAAAGATGCCCGCTGCTGGAAACCGGAAGAAATTCCGTCAGTCCCTGTATGATCCCTTGAATGACCGCCTGCATCACGCTCAATGTAAAATCCTCCAACCCTATGTATTTGGCGGCGCGCCGCCAAAGCAGAACGCACGCCCTCTTTTCTTATTTTCTGGCCGCACCCGTTTTCACAGCCGGGGAACTGGGCCGTTTGGTCTTTACCCGCTTCTTTTTTTCCTGTTTCTGACCTTCGTCGATCATTTTGTTCAGGCAGTCGATGGCATCCGAAAGATTCCCCAGGGAATCGATCAGACCCTCTTCCACGGCGTCGGCCCCGTCGAGGACCGTGCCCACATCCATGACCAGCTCCTTCGTGTTCATGGAAAGCTCGGTAAAACGCTCTTCCGAAATGTTGGAATTCTGCGTGACGAACCGGGTGATCCGCTCCTGCATCCGCTGAAAATATTCCAGCGTCTGCGGAACCCCGAGCATCAGCCCGCTCATGCGCACGGGATGGATCGTCATGGAAGCCGACGGCGCGATGAATGAATGCTTGGCGGCAACCGCCAGCGGAACGCCGATGGAATGGCCCCCGCCCAGCACCATGGAGACCGACGGCTTCTTCATGCCGGCGACCAGCTCCGCAATGGCGAGCCCGGCCTCCACATCCCCGCCCACGGTATTGAGCAGGATCAGAAGGCCGTGGATTTTCGGGTCCTCTTCGATTGCAACCAGCTGCGGAATCACATGCTCGTATTTCGTCGTCTTGTTCTGGGAAGGGAGGATATAGTGCCCTTCCACCTGCCCGATGATCGTCAGGCAGTGGATCATATGGTCGCCGGCCCCCGCGATGATGGAACCCGTCTCGGAAATCTGATCCGACGCCCTTTCGCTGTCAACCGGCGCGGGCTCGTCGTTTTCCCTCGGCGTTTCTCTGGGCAAAGGGTTTTCAATGTGCTGATTTCGATGTTTGCTCATAATTCAGCCACCTCCTACCAAAGTAGTTTGCCGTAAGGGGCGGCTTCTCATTCATTATGTGCCGAACAAATTGTTCCGCGGCCGTTTTTTCCGGAAACAGTTTTATTATAACATCCCGCCCTGTATTCTTCAACGCCGCAAAGAAAGATTTGCGCGCTATTTTCGCCGTGATTCCGGCAGACGCTTTTGTTTTTCGAAAAATTTTCCGGCTTCCCCCCAAAAATGCGACGATATTATGAACCATAAGGGAACAAACCGGCGGGTTTTGATGGTTCAGCCGTTTTTCCTGGGTACATCCGGACCTTTCGTTTCCCATGGCGCAGCAGACAGGTTCGATAATGTTTTTGTTGATTTTTACCTTAAAACAGATTGGATTCCTGTAAAGCCCGCCCATTTTTTCTAAAATTTCAGGGATGAAACGGCCGGAACGATTGATAACCTATTGACAATCCGAAAAATATATTTCATAATAAATTGTGATGGTTTCTGAATAAGTGCAGGCAACGGAATGCACAGACTGGAAAAGGAAGATCACCGGGAATGAAAATTGCCGCAGCAACGCAAAAAGAAAAGCCTTCCGGTTTGGGCTTTTGAAACGGCAGAGCCGTCCGCCGGAACCGCCGGGGAGCAAAAAAACGTTTTCGGCCGACATCCTGAAATTGATTGTCGCGTGCGCCATGCTGGCAGATCATGCCGCATGGCTGTTTCTTCCTTTTGATACGCCGGCCGGGCAGTCGGTGCATTTCTTTGGAAGAATCGCGGCGCCGGTCACCTGCTTTCTCCTTGTCGAAGGATATTTTTACACGCGCAGCGTGAAAAGATATGCCGTTCGGCTGGGAGCTTTTGCTCTGATTTCCCAGATCCCGTACTCGATCTTTCAGACGGGAACGATTGATTTCCGGCCCGGGCCGGGACGATTCAGCGTCCTGTATACGCTGCTGTGCTGCCTTTTGGCCGTCTGGGTTTGGGACAAAATGCGGGACAAAGCTTTTTGCTCCTTTGCTTTGGCGGCGCTCAGCCTTTTGTCCGTGCTCGGCGACTGGATGATGTTTGCATTTCTTTTCACCATGGCTTTTGCGATGAACCGCGGAAACCTCAGGAAGCAATGCCTTTGGTTTGCGGCTGCGGCTGTTTTCATGACCGGTTTGATGACAGCGTCTTCGATGCTGGATGGGAATCCGTTTTATTCTCAGCTTTACCAGCTTGGCGTTCTGCTTTCCATTCCCTGCCTGGGACTTTACAGCGGCAGACGGGCCGCAACGGCGCGCGGCAAATGGGCCTTCTACGTTTTTTATCCGGCGCATCTTCTGGCCCTGATCCTGCTGAAGCAGGCGGTATCGTAGCCGGAACCCGCCATTCGCGCCTGCCGCGATTACTTTTGGAGGTGTAACCATGTCTAAGTGGGAAAATGTTTCTATGTCCGTCATCCGAAGGATGCCGCGTTACTATCGGTTTTTAACCCATCTGAAACAAATCGGAACGACCCGTATTTCTTCCAAAGAGCTTTCCGAAATCATGGGTCTTACCGCTTCACAGATCCGGCAGGACCTGAACTGCTTCGGCGGCTTCGGCCAGCAGGGATACGGCTATATGGTGGAACAGCTTCAGCACGAAATCGGCAATATCCTCGGGATTTCCAACGCCTACAAGGCGATTCTGATCGGCGCGGGCAACCTGGGGCAGGCTTTGGCGCTGAACATGCCTTTTGGCTCGCTGGGGTTTGAGCTGACCGGCCTTTTCGACAACGCGCCGGAAAAAATCGGCACAAAGGTCGGCGACCTTCCTGTTTACGACGTGAGAAAGCTGGAAGATTTCTGCGCCCGGGAGCATCCCGTCATGGCGATTTTCTGCGTTCCCCGGGAAGCGGTGGAAACGCTTTCGGACGCCTTATACCGTCAGAATGTGAAGAGTTTCTGGAATTTCAGCCATTTCGACATCGCGATGAAATACCCGGACGCCGTGGTGGAAAACGTCCACCTGAACGACAGCCTGATGACGCTTTGCTACCGCATCTCCAACGGTTCGGATTGAATTTAATAGAGAAGCGAAAGCTTCCCTCTGCTGCGGTGATTCCGTGGCGGAGGGAATTTTTATCTGAGAACGCACAGACGGCGGAAAGCCTCGGGGTGATCCATGATTCCATCTTCCACGATATGGTTCCCTCTTGACTTTTTTCATAGGTTATAGTATTGTGTTAAGTAGATTAACAATGTGGGAAGAAATATGAGCAATATGAATGAACGCGCTCAAATCGACAGGCTGTGCGAGCTATTCGTCCAAACAGTCAATCGATATAACCGGCTGGAAAAAGAAATGCACGCCTATGGAGCAAAGCAGGGACTACATTTATCCGAGACTCACACGATTGTCGATATCGGGGCCCACGAGGACCTTAATATCACAAAATTAGCCAGGATACAAGGCGTTTCGAAAAGTGCTGCCTCTCAAATGGTCAGCAAGCTTGTAAAAAAGGGATTCGTTCAAAAGGAGTTTTCCCCTGAAACAGAGAACGAGGTTGTACTGTCGCTTACCGAAAGCGGTAAAAAGGTACGTCAGGAACACGAAAAACAGCATATTTGGCTTAGAAAGCACTTGGCTGATATTCTGGCGAATCATCCGGACAGCACGATAGAAACCTTGATCGCACTGGCGGCGGAAATTCAAAAATTATGGGATTCGCTCCCA
>ENA-UOOI01001917-UOOI01001917.1-fermentation-metagenome-genome-assembly--contig:-NODE-1917-length-19657-cov-3.018110_pt1 | contig 19657 bp, 21 predicted proteins | sample MGYA00245779_ERZ724027 | MGnify/ENA primary metagenome ERZ724027 (study PRJEB28704, sample SAMN03018318) | fermentation metagenome | biome: anthropogenic terrestrial biome; feature: soil; material...
ACATTGCTGTCTGCATACGTTCTCCTCCAGTCAAATCTGCGCTTATGCTTTACGTTATAAGATAATCTAAACTGAGGGCACTGTCCAGCATCTCTGATCTGTAACTATATACTTCAGTTTATAATCCCAAGGATCAGGTGCAACTGATTCAATAAACTGCCACTCATAGCCATAGCCGATGGTCAGGCATGTGGCAGAGACGCACGGTAAGAAGCGATCGTAATACCCCCCGCCGTAGCCAGTCCGATAACCGGCACGATCAAAAGCCGCCCCGGGAACGATTACTGCCTGTAGACTAGCCGGCTCCACTACCTGATAACTGCCGGGCGTCGGCTCTAAAATGCCATAGGCAGCAGGTTGCAGGGCAGCCAAGCCGCTGACTAAAGCTGGCGTTAGTTTCCGGTTCTTTTTGTCGGTCAAAGGCAAGACGATTTCACCACCCTGCTCTTGCAGCCAGCGGGCGATAACTAAAGTGTCGAGCTCCCCCCGAAAAGGCATATAGAGCATGACGCGCTCGCAGCCGCGGAGCAGTTTTTGCATCTGCCGCAAGGCTAATTGACCTGCTTGCACGCGTTCGGCCTCAGTTAACTCTAGGCGCTTTGCCAACATGGTTTGGCGTATTTCCTGCTTTTCCATCTCTTACTGTCACCCTTGCCATAAATATTCACGGTGCCATCCCAGAAATGCATTTGTTGCATCTTGTCGAAAGTTGTTGATTAACGTAACCCCACTTATCCCCCACCTGTCAACAAGGATATCCACAAGAAAGACCTTGATTCACAAGTTATCCCCCGTTTTATCCACATTATCCACAGAAACTACATAATCTAGCAACTGGCTTATCCACAAGATGCACCCGGTTCTCCACAAGATATCCACAGAATATCCACAACAGCAATTACCAACTGGCCAAAGGTAGATTAGCCGTGGCGTTAAGATGCAAATCTGCAAACTTGCCGGCCCGCCAATAATGGTAGCCGGCGGCAGCAATCATAGCTGCATTGTCAGTGCAAAGCTGGAGGGGAGGAAATCTGACTTCTATTCCGTGGGGCTGGGCGGCCTCAGTTAGTTTGTGGCGCAACGAACTATTGGCGGCAACGCCACCCGCTACATACAACACTGAGACTTTCTTAGCTAGTGCAGCCGCAATGGCCTTGGTCACCAGAACGTCGATTACTGCCGCCTGGAAGCTGGCTGCCACATCTGCCACCGGCACGGGACTGCCTTTCTGCTGCAGCCTGTTCAGCTCATTAAGCACGGCAGATTTTAAACCACTAAAACTAAAATCAAAGGAATTAGGCTCCAACCAAGCCCGGGGAAAATCGAAAGCGGTCTCCTGGCCCTGCCGCGCCAGTCGATCGATCTCAGGCCCTCCTGGGTAGGGTAGCCCTAGCGCTCTCGCTATTTTGTCAAAAGCCTCACCAGCGGCATCATCAAGGGTGCGCCCTAGAGATTCGTAATGACCATGCTCAGGCATATAGATCAAATCGGTATGGCCCCCGGATACAACTAAACAGAGCAGGGGTAATTGCACTGGGTGGGCGAGGAAATTCGCGTAGATGTGGCCCTCTAAATGGTTTACGCCTACTAGCGGCAGATCAAGGCTATAGGCCAGTGCCTTGGCATAGGATAGCCCTACTAAAAGGGCCCCCACCAAGCCGGGGCCAGCCGTAACCGCAATATGGGAAATAGCAGACCAATCTACCTGCGCCTGCTGCAGGGCCTCTTCCACTACGGGGACGATTGCCTCCACATGCTGGCGAGAAGCAATTTCGGGCACAACCCCGCCATAGCGGCGATGCACCGGAATCTGAGTGGAGATAACATTCGCCAGCACTACTTCACCCGCTTGTACAACAGCGGCGGAAGTCTCATCACAACTGGTTTCAATACCTAAAGTCAAAATAGGATTCGGCAAGCTCTCACCTCCTGCTGGATAGTTCTAGCTGCAGCCTTCTGCTTGGGGCAGAGGGTTAGGAGACTCCTCCAGACTGATAACATCGTCAAGACTATCTTTCCACATAACCAGGGCATCTTCGCCAGTGTCGGTATAATAGCCCCGCCGCAGCCCCCTAAAATTAAACCCATACTTGAGGTACAGCTGCTGGGCATGAAGATTATGCTTGCGGACTTCTAGGGTGGCGCGGACAGCTCCCCGGGCTTTTGCCCGGGCTAGGAGACCCAAAAGTATATCACGCCCAAAGCCTCTCCCCTGCCAATCGGGATGTACGGCGACGTTAGTAATATGAGCTTCGTCTAGGATTACCCAGGTGCCGGCATAAGCAACGACTTGCCCGTCTATTTTGCCGACTACATATAAGGCATAATGATTCTCGGTAAGCTCGGTGTAAAATGCAAAATGCGACCATGGCGTGGGGAAACAGAGATGCTCTATGGTAAGAACAGCCTCAATATCTGTCAGTTGCATGGCCTCAATGGACAACGCTGAAGACATATTACTTCCCTCCCAACTGCTGCTCGGCCTGAGAGGCACGAATATAGGCCGGCCGTAACGCACCCACAGTTTCTGGCTGACGCCCGTCAGCCAGTGCCACTAGCGCCAAGCTACTAGCCCGGGGCCAATCGTGTTGTGGATTGGCGAACAAGGCGTGCGGTACCTGAGCCAGGATCTGCGGCCGGTAAAGGCTGGCCCCCTCTCCCACAAAACGAATGGCTTCGTCCTCCTTTGGCAAATGAGATTGCAGAAATTCCTCGAGGGGCAATGCCGCAGGGGGCATGAGCGTAGCGATGCCGACCCCACTACGTTGATAGATACCCGTATAGACTTGCTCACGGCGTGCGTCGAGCAAAGGTACGATAATACCGGCTGGCTGCTGCCAAGACAGGGCCTCCAGGGTGGATACGGCATACAGCTGGGAGCCCTGGGCATGGGCTAAGCCCTTCGCGGTAGCCAACCCGATGCGTAACCCGGTAAACGATCCGGGGCCAGCAGAAACGGCAATACCATCGATACTGCTTAATTCGACCTCGGCCAAGCCTAATACCTGGTCGATCATGGGCAAGAGCCTTTCCGAATGGGTTAGCGCCACCCGTGAGGTTATTTCAGCCATCACATTGGTATCAGCACCAACAGCTACGCTGGCTACTAGCGTAGCGCTTTCAATTGCTAGCCACAGCATTTAACCACTCCTCTTGCAACTGTTTTCCTCGCGTCCCCCGGGCCGTAAGCATTAGGCGACGGCTATCTTCTCCGGTCGCTACTAAATCTAGCTGCAAATAACTAAGGGGCAATGCTGACGGGAATTCCTGCCCCCACTCTATCAATAGCAGGCCCTGGCCATCCAAATAATCTTCCCACCCGGCCGCCCAGAGTTCCTGTTCGCTATGCAAACGATAGAAGTCAACGTGGTAGACGGGAAAAGCAGGGGCCTGATAAACATTAACCAGGCTAAAGGTAGGGCTCTGCACTAGCTGGCCGGGGCAGAGGGGCGCTAATAAGGCTTGCACGAAAAATGTTTTGCCGGCACCCATCGCACCTGTTAACACGAGCGTGTCTCCCGGTCTCAGCAAAGGTGCCAGCGCCTCCGCCAACTGCCGTGTTGCGTTTGTTGATTCACTAAGCAAGCAACCCTCCATTTGCTCACCCCCTAGATAGTATCTACTCCGTCCTAATTATAGTGCTCTTGGACACCGGCCACAAGTTGCGCGCATACCTTGACGATTGGGGCAACGGGTTCTATAATCAGAGTAGAACCTTCAGGGCAGGGTGTGATTCCCGACCGGTGGTAATGCGCAAGCTAGCCCACGAGCCGCAAGGCAGAGCTGGTGTGATCCCAGCGCCGACGGTAAAGTCCGGATGATAGAAGGGGTGCAAGCTGATAGTTGCTAGGTAGCTATCACTTTATAACCCGCAACGCCAAAGGCGTTGCTTGTTGGTGCATATTTGCACGCGCTATCTCGTAAGCCCTGGAGGTCATTCCAGGGCTTTTGTTTGTAAACTTTTATTGGGGAGGTAGTAACGTGCAGACAAGCAACACTCGTAACCTGGTAATGATCTCCTTACTCGCCGCTATGTCGTTCGTTCTGATGTACGCCATCCAGTTTCCGCTGGTGCCTTCAGCGCCCTTTTTGACGTGGGATCCCGGTGACTTACCCATTATCTTGGGAGGCCTTGTGCTGGGGCCGGGGGCGGCAACAGTTATCGCCTTAATCAAATGCCTGCTCTTTCTGATTTTTAAAGGGACTAGTGGACCGATAGGCTCTTTTATGGCCTTTGCCTCAGGGATAGCTCTAGCTGTTCCCTGCAGCCTAATCTATCGTCGTTGGTCCAATCACTATGGCTTAGCCCTCGGTTTGGCGATTGGCACACTCACGCTCACCCTCACCATGGTGGCAGTGAACTACTACTGGGCCTTAGGCGTGTATGGGATACCGGTAGAACAACATCTGACCTTAGTCAAAACGGCTGTCTTGCCCTTTAATCTACTGCGGGGCCTACTTAGTTCAGCCCTGTTTTATCCTGTATATCTAGCCTTGAAACGCCCTCTCAACCGCCTGATTAAACAAAAAGCATAACTCCAATTAGAAACAACTTGGGGCCGAGGGGTCCTGCTGGGCACAGGCTGGCGCCAATCGTGCCTACGCAGGACCCCATCGGCCCCTTGGATGTCAGGAGAAGGTCGTTGGCCCTGCGAGAAGCGCATTGGGGCCTATAATAAAAAGTGCTTAGACATCGACGGTTAAAAGCGGCCAACTGTTTGAGCTGAGGCGAGTTTTGGCCGCTTCAGTCGATGGCTAAGCACCTACCTACAGTACCAGGCCACACGCGCGCGAGTAGGACCACGACCTTTAGCAAGCACCGCGCAGCCCTATCGCGTTACGGGCGGACTAAACGCGGGCTTTCTGCCAGCCCCCTTGATGGAAGCGCAGAGAAGAGATAGAACCGCGGATAATATGGTCAACTGCCATTGCAATCCAGGCACCTGCCAGCCCCATATCTAGGCCCTTCACTAGCAAATAGGCAGTGCCCAAACGCCCAATCCAGATGCCGAGCATGGTTACCAGCATTACAAAGCGCGTATCGCCAGCACCTCGCAATGAGCCCATCATCACAAAAGTGGCACCCATTACCGGCTGCACCAAAGCGATAATGCGTAGACAGATAACTCCTTGCTCTATTACCGCTGGGTCATCGGTATAGAACCCAATGATCTGCGTGGGGAAGAAAAACAGAAGCAACCCGAGGGTGCCCATAGTCAACATGGCCAAGTGACGAGACTCGACCCCGAAGCGCTTGGCCCGTTCTGGCATTTTTGCGCCAAGGCTTTGGCCCACTAACGTGGTGGAAGCCATCGAGAATCCCATGCCTGGGGTAAAAGTAATCCCCTCCGAGTTAATGGCGATTTGATGTGCGGCATAGGCGGTCGTCCCCAAACTGGATACGGTACGCGCATAGAACATCATACCAACGCGCATGATCAACTGCTCCACGCTTGCCGGTAAACCCACATTAAGAATACGCTTGATGATCTCCCAATCAGGGCGGTATGACTGCCCCCGCTTAAAGGTGAGCACGAACTTGCCACTGAAGAAGACAGAGAGCACCAAACAAAAAGCAACTATGTGGGCGAGCAAAGTAGAGATGGCTGCCCCAGCAACGCCCAGCTGCGGAAACGGCCCAATCCCGAAGATTAGAAGATAGTTAAAAACGATATTTATAATATTCGCTACTACATTCACGCGCATTGGGGTGCGCATATCACCAGCGCCCCGCAACACTCCATTCAGTATCATGCTGGTTAACGAAAACACTAAGCTAACTCCCATGATACGCGAATAGGTAATCGCCAAGGGTGCAACGTCAGGCGCAGCATGCATGAAATGGATCATGGCCGGTGCGAAAACGAATACACCCACCATCAGAACTAATGAGCTACTAATTGCCAGAATTAATGATTGCCGCGCCGCTTTGTTGGCCAGCTCATAATCCTGCGCTCCCATTAAGCGCGCTATCAAAGCGGTACTACCAATACTGACCGCCGAGAAAATTGCGTTTGCCGTAAAAATAGGCTGGTTACTAATGCCGATGGCGGCAATAGCACTCGCCCCGAGGCTGCCCACCATGATCATGTCGGCCATACTAACCAGCGTTACCAATAGCTGTTCGATGATTGCCGGATATGCTAAGTTCCAAATCCTCGATTGGACTTGCCTTCTGCTTAACTCACCCTGACTTCCTAATATCGGGTGGTCGGTTACTTGCTCCGTAGCTGCTACGACCACCACCCCCTTCCTTTTCGTATCACGAAACATTGCCTAACCTTAGCTTATATTGAGGGAAAATAATATGCAAGAGTAAAGGATTTACACATTCGTAACTTATAGTTACAGCCGGTCGTTGTCAATGGTTAGCAGCATTAACCGCACAAAAAAAGAGCGCCGTTTTCCAGCACTCCTTTTGTAGGAATCAAGTGTTAAGGCCGGCGCTTTTCCCGATCCGATTCCTTCGCCAGTTCTTCAATTCGACAAATCAGCTGCTCTAGCAAGGTGCGATCGGAAAGCACGGTGGCAAAGTCAGTAAACACATTTTCGTTATCGGTATAGGCACCCAAAAAGGGGGTCGCCGCATGCACTAAGGAGCCCGCCGTAAAGGACACAGGTTTACTTAATTCCAGGAAAAATACTGCTGGAACCTCCATCCCAAATCGCTGCACAGCTTTCGCCACCCGCTCAATTAGCTGTCCTGCGGCCTCCGGGGTAGTCTCATATCCTAGCTGCCACTGAAACAAGGGGCTCACCTCCTACCTACTACGGGTAGGTTGCCCCTATCGGTGCCCATTATGCCCTAGCAGCCAAAAAAAAGAGGCCGGGTTTGCACCCAGCCTCTTCCCGAGCCTACCCTTCGATAAGCTCCACGTTAGCGCGAGGAACGGTCACTACCTCTCCGTTCTCCAGCTTAGCCACCAGTACCCGGGCCCGAGTGCCCGATTCGACCTGCTGCAACTCCGCTGGTAATTCCACGATAGTTGCCAGTTTGCCGAAGTAGGGCTCCCTGATGATACGGATTAGAGTTCCGGTATCCATGCCACCACCAAATACGTTGTCATGGATTTCTCCCTCATCTGGTAAGGCGACGATAACTTCAGGCCGCATAACGCCAGCACGGATTTGGGTAGCGCCATTAAGAGAAGCAACCTGGCCATCAAGCGATTGCAGCAGGCTAAAGGTCTTATCGGCCATACGAATCTGACCAAAACCTTCAGTCATGATGATGGTTAAGTTGATATCTTCTTGGCCAGTAATAGCCACGCCAATATCGTAGCCCAGGAAAGCGACTAGGTCCTTATCGATCAAACCGCCGGCAACGATACCGGCCACGCCGACTTGGTCAGCTTTCTGAATGGCATCTAGCGTAGCCAGTGAACCACCAACAACGATTTTGCCCTTCATGTCAGCAGTAATGTGCTCGCCGGTCAAAACTTCGCTGGGATCCTTAACTGCCATCTTGAGGACGCCTTGTCTCTCACCGCCAACGCCGAAAATGCCTTGGATGAGGGCTGCATGGGTTTGAATAACCACACCCTCGCGGTCGATTACTTCGATAACCTTGCCCGGAACATAGGCATCGATCTCAATCGGAATGGCTGGTCCCCGTAGGGTAATCTGGCCGGTAATCGGCGAGATGATGTCAATTGTACCATCAATAGGGGCTTCCAAGGTGGATTTGAACATACCGAAGAAGCTCTTCTTCATGGCGATAACTTCGCCCTTCTTAACGGCGTCGCCTTCTTTTTTCAGCATGCAATCCGGCACATCTTCTGGTTCCAAACCCAGCTTGTTGGAGACGTTAACCGTCTCCGGGTCCCCTGGAATCTTGGTGCGCGCTACAACGGTTTCCGGGGTAACGGTATCACCCAAATTAACCAGCACCTCACCTAGAATGGGGAGGCGGCGGCGCTTAACGATAATAGTAGAGTCGGTAACTTTTAGACCTGGGGTATAAGCATGAGCCATCTATTACACTCCCTTCGCGAGGCTATTCTATTGCTTAACATACTTAGCCAAGACATCCATCGGATAGACGTCAAGAGCTTTGTACCACTCAACTAGTTTGCGGATACGGTTTTCGGTGTCCGATGGCAAGGAGAACGGCTGCCGTCCACGGGCATCGATAATCAAACCACCAACGCCTCCCTCAAGGCGATCCTTTAACTCGTGGCCCCTTCCTGCCCCTACGTCAAAGCCGCGGGCTGGATGGATAGCGACGTCAGCGAAGCCTTCTGCTAGCGGAATGGTATCAATACTACCATAAGGAACAGCTTTTTCAGCGACTTCGCCATTGGGCAGAGTAGCAACAACGGTCACGCAGGCGTCTCCTTCTTTGGCGACACCGACCGGAGCAATTGCAGTACCCAAGCGGACTAGGCAGTCGCGCTGAAAGACATCATTGGCAGCAGTTGGGTGTATGGTAGAAAGCACGCCTAGCTGTGGTGCCATAAAGATGCTATCTACGGTAATACGCGTAACTCCCTCTGGTTGGAAGGCATCAAGCATCATGAGCACTGCTTGAATACGGCGTGGTGCGTGAGACAGAACACCACCCGAACCGATAATCATGCCCAGTTCCATGGGGTCAACCAGGGTTTCACCGGTAGAGCTTTGCTCAAATGTCTGGCTGATATCACGCACTTGCTGGATACCACGCAGACCAACTGCCAAACTCTTGTGATGATCAAAGGCCAAACGTAGAGCTTCACGGGCTAGTGCCTGCTCGATGACTAGATCCTCTAGCGTTTGCGGGATAGTTGTCGGGCGGATCATCTTGTTACGAATTCGGTTACGGAGATCGCCTTGGTCAATGTCAAACGGAACCCAGCGCAGGATGTTCTCAACGCCAGCTTCAGTCAACACGTTACAAATGCTGTAGCTCATTCCTAAGTTAGCAGACACGGTACGGTTAAAGGTCTCTTGGAAAACAGAGAACACGTCGGTCGTAGCACCACCAATGTCTACACCGACAACACTGATGTTCTCCTGTTTTGCTGTATTCTCAATGATCAAGCCAACAGCGCCTGGCGTAGGCATGATTGGTGCATCTGCCCACTTCATTAGCTTGTTGTAGCCAGGGGCTTGGGCCATAACGTGCTCCATGAACAGGTTATGAATTTCATGTCGGGCAGGGCCGAGTAATTCTCGCTCGAGCACTGGGCGAAGGTTGTCCACGATACGCAGGTCGGTTTTGCTTCCGAGGATATCCTTCATGTAATTACGAGCGTCTTTGTTACCTGCATAAATAATTGGCAGGTTGTAGCCAATGCCCAAACGGGGCCGCGGTTCAGCAGCAGAGATTAACTCGGCTAACTCGGCAACGTGGCTAATGGTGCCACCATCAATACCACCAGAAACTAAGATCATGTCTGGCCGTAACTGGCGAATGCGCTGGATCTTCTGGTAAGGCAAGCGGCCATCGTTAATAGCAATAGCGTCCATAACGATTGCACCTGCACCAAGAGCCGCGCGCTCGGCGCTTTCAGCCGTCATGTTCTTAACCACGCCAGCAACCATCATCTGCAAACCGCCCCCAGCAGAACTGGTAGACAGATAGATGTCAACCCCGGTCTTAGGATCCTTGCGCGGTGTCATTACACCCCGCTCTTCGTTGTCTTGAAGAAACTTCTTGCCAACTAGTTCTTCTAGCTCGCGAATGGCATTACGAACACCAATTGTAACGTCTTCGAAAGGTGCCTCAACCGTAGTTGGGGCTTCGCCACGAGCTATGAGGCGGAAGACTCCATCAACCTCTTCAATAAGGATGGCCTTGGTTGTGGTACTGCCGCAGTCGGTGGCGATAATAGATTTCACTTTGTCCTGATTAAGCTGCGCCATCTTTGCGTTTTCCTCCTTTATCAGCAGAATAGGCGTCTGTTAGATCACCTAAATATTATAGCAGAGTTTTCGAGCAGCAACCGACCAGAAGTAACAAAAAGTTGCGCAGATGTTACTTACTGCGCAGTATATGTATACAATATTACCTTTTCAAATCCTGCTATGCAATACTAATTTCCTCTACCTGCGCCGAGAAAAAATCCCCAGGCCATCATAAATATGCAATTGTTTGCCTCTGGCCAACAATTGCGTCGCCATCGCAGCCTGAAATTAGCTTGTTCGTTTTAGCAGCCATAAATACGTTTAAGCCCAACATAAGAAGAGGCCCAGTCCCAAAAGGATGAAGCCCCTAACTTCCGACCACTATATCCTACTCTTTCTTATTTTTCTTCTTCCTGAGTTCCAGTTCCCGCTCCTCCATCATGTCCAGGATGCGATCTACGTTGCTACGATCGGAGAGCAGATGGGCATAATCTTCAATGGTATCTTCATTCACAAAAGCCCCCGCTAGAGGCGCGAAGAAAAACATCAGTTGACTCCCCAAAAAAGCCACAGGTTTACCGATACTGATAAAAAATGCAGCTGGGGTGAACAGTTCGTAGCGAGCAATAACGTCTACGACCTTGTTCAATAACTGGTCGCGCCTTTCAGGCGATACTGGCATATATTCTTCTTTCTGGTTTGTCATCTTTACTGGTTCCCCCCTTTACTTACTCGCAAAAGATCGCCGCGGTTACCATGCCCTGCCAACAACCTGTCAGTCTTTAACCGCATCCATGTGCTCAATAATAATCTGTTTTATGGCCTCAGCATCGGCTTCTCCAAAATACACAAATTGCGATTTGAGAATGCGCTCGCGAACTTGGCGTTTATGATAGTTCAGATTTACCCCATCGGGAAAAATCCGGTAGTCCTTAAAAGCAGTCCATTTCCGGAAAACAGGAGCGTTGATGCCTTGTTTTACCTGCAATCCCTTTTCCGTCAACTGATAGCGGCTCGGAAAAAGAAAGGAGGCAAAGGCGCTGATGCTAATAGCGAAAGCTAAAATACCGGTGAACAAATCGAAAGCATACCATACCAAAAAGCTAAACAGCAAGGTGCTGATCAGCAGGATTGCCGTTTTGCGTTTTTCCATTAGATAAGGGCGTGCTTCCCAGCTTAGCAACACTTCGCCATGATCTACGGGAGCCTGCGCTTTAGCCCCCTGGGATTTATCTTGTTTTGCCTTAGCGTCTGTCTTTTGCTTCCCTGATGTTTTTGCCATGCTGCCTCCCCCTTATTCTAGACTTGGCCTGGCCACCCAGCTGTTAAGAGTGCCACAAACCAATAATCATCCCTATTGTATTCGTTAACGGTTAGTAAAAACCCTTGCTGAGCAGAAGCAAAGTTAAGATTATGACAGAGGGGCTGTGGGGCGCTTGCCGTAAGCACGATTGGAGCCTGCTCCTGTGCTCTAGGTAAGCACCCCACAGCCCTAAGCTAGTTGCGCGATAACGCTTACAGCCGTCCGTAGCGCTTTAACAGTTCCACTACGCGCTCTAGCGGCAAGGCCGGCACCACATGATCGTCACGTCCAATAACCGTATAGGCTCGGAATAGGGAGTTAAGTACAGCTTCTTCTACAGCTTCAACAGTCGCCTGGAACAAAAGCGTCATCAACTGGCCGTTCTCAACTAAAGGTGCGTTTTGGCAAGCCCCTGGCTCGCTCTCCTGGGGCTGCGTCAGCGTGGTCGAAAAAGCAATGGCAAAATCACCGCTACCATGGGAGGCAATGCCGCCCGTGCGGGCTAAACCAAAAGGAACCCGTTTAGCCAGACGCAATAATTGCCGCGATTTCAGAGGAGCATCAGTGGCCACAATGGTCATGATCGAGCCATCATTGGGCTTTTCTTCTTTGTAATCGGCCAACTCTTTACCAACTGGCACCCCGGCCACTGTTAGTTGCCGCCGGGCCCCAAAGTTAGACAAGACTAAGACGCCTACCGTATAGCCGCCCATATCTTGCGGTAATAGGCGCGAGGACGTACCAATGCCACCCTTGAAGCCAAAGGCGACCATGCCAGCGCCAGCACCAACCGCGCCCTCAGCAACAGGGCCAGAGCTGGCCCTGTCTAGGGCTTGCCATACATGTTCTGCCTGGACGTGTCGGCCTTGGCCATCATTAAGATACCCATCATTGCACTCGCCCACTACTACGTTAACTGTGCTCATGCTAATACCGATTTCCTGGGTCTCCAACAACATGTGACTGATCAAGGCATCGGCCACCTTGGGGGCGTTCAAAGTGTTCGTCAAGAGGATGGGTGATTCCAGTTGGCCGAGTTCCTGCAGTTGGGGCAAGCCAATCGACTTGCCGAAACCGTTGATGACATAGCCTGCTGCTTCTAATTTTTGCAGAAAACAGTTGCCCGACTGAGGCATAATGGCGGTCACGCCAGTTCTAGCGGGCCCTCTACCGGGCACCAGAGGCCCGGACCCAAAATTAACGGTGGCGTGACCCACCCGTACACCGGCCACATCAGTGATTGCGTTATACGGCCCGACTGGCAGCTCGCCTAGTACCAAACCAACATCCCGCGCTCGGGGGCGTAGCTGCTGCATCTTATTGCTCTTGGGCAGCCTGTATCAAGGCCGCAAACAGAGCATCGTAATTATTGGTTTGATTCCACATACCCTCCGGATGCCACTGTACGCCGATAACAAAACGATGGTTCTGGCTTTCGATGGCCTCGATTACGCCGTCGGGGGCATAGGCGGTAGCCACAAAGCCGGGCGCTACACGCGCCACCGCTTGATGATGGAAGGAGTTTACGGGTAGCTCTTCCGCCTGCAAAATCTTTGCCAACTTAGTGCCGGCAACTATACGTGCCGAGTGGCTCGGGAACCAACGGGGCTGGTCTTGTACATGCTTGAGGACTTCTGGTAAAGCCCGCCGCAGATCCTGATATAAGGTGCCACCAGCCACAACGTTCAAAACTTGCTCCCCGCGACAAATTCCTAAAAGAGGCTTATTGAGTTCCAGAATGCGACGGATTAGCACACTCTCCGACGCATCCATAAGCGGGCTAACCCCACCCAGCTCTGGGACAGGTTGCTCACCAAAATACTTAGGATCCATATCGGGGCCGCCGGAAACAATCAGGCCATCCACAAGCTCGGCCTGCTCCATAATCACCGCGGTAGAGCTTACGGCTGGCAGCAATACGGGGATACCACCGGCTTTAAGCACGGCTTGAATATAGGTCTCATTCTGCTGTTGACGTTCATCCTGCCAATTAACTAGACAGGTAATTCCTATGATTGGCTTACTCAAATGCTTGCACCTCCCCAAAATATCTGGTCTGCGAACAGAGCGGGGCTACCACCCGTGTGCCAGAATAAAACGTTACTGCCATCGGGCCAGCGTCTGGCCCGTACCTCATGGATTAAGCCAGCTACCGCTTTTGCTGTATAAACAGGGTCGACGATCAGGCCTTCAGTCTGGGCTAACAGCTGCAGGGCTTCCTTCGATTCCGGGGTAGGAATGCCGTAGCCATCGCCAACATAACTATCCAACACCTGTACATACTCTGTCGGATCAATCTGGCAGTTCAATAGCGACAGCACGAGTTTGCTGAGTTTAGTCACAATCGGCTCCAAATTTTCGCGCGGCCGACTTACGCTCACACCGACTACCTCAGTTTGTAAATGGTTCAAAAGGGTGCCGGATAGCAGCCCAGCCTGGGTTCCGCCAGAGCCACTGGCGTGCACAAAGGCGGAAAACTGCAACCCCAAGGCATCGGCTTGCTGCAGGAACTCTCTCACTGCATAAACGTACCCCATAGCGCCTAGGGAGTTAGACCCTCCTAAAGGGATGATATAGGGGCGGCGGCCCTGGGATTGTAGTTCATTGGCCAGTTTCGACATTTCCCGGGTAATATCATCAACTTCTGCGGGGTCACGCCAGTGCAGCTGCGCCCCCAGCAGTTCGTCTAGCAGGAGGTTGCCTTGCCTGAGATCGAACTTATTACTGGTAAAAACGAGATGACACTGCATCCCCATTTTAGCCGCAGCTCCTGCCGTCATCCGGCAGTGGTTACTTTGGGGGCCTCCGGTTGTAATCAAGGTATCACAGCCTTGGCGTAGGGCATCGGCTAAGAGGAACTCTAGTTTGCGGGCCTTGTTACCTCCCAGGGTTAAACCACTATTGTCGTCCCGTTTGATCCAAATATTCACCTTACCTCCCAAAGCTTTGGAGAACCTTGGGGCTGGCTGCAAGGCCGTGGGCAAGGTTGCTAATTCAACACGCGGGAATCTTGCCAGGTACATTGCTTCATGCCTCCTTCAATTCAAGTACTCAGGTCACTTGTAGATTTCGGCAAATCCGACGCATTTCCTGCGCTAGCCTTCGCTTCTTTTCCATAACGAGGACAGCAAAAAACAAAGGACCCTCCATGGGTCCTCAAAAAGGGATGAGCCCGAGGCTAATCTCTAAGGCCTCATTGACACGCTCCATTATTTCCTGTTCCAAGTGAGCTACCTTTTGCGCCAAACGTTGTTTATCAATAGTACGCACCTGTTCCAGAAGGATGACTGAATCCTTCTCTAGGCTGCTTTCCACAGCGTTGATTTCGACGTGGGTAGGAAGCTTGCCTTTTTCGATTTGAGAGGTGATCGCGGCAACTATCACTGTCGGGCTATATTTGTTGCCCACATCGTTTTGGACTACAAGCACCGGCCGCATGCCTCCTTGTTCTGATCCGACGACGGGATTCAGATCAGCAAAAAAGACATCGCCTCGTTTGATCATCACGCTTTCTTCACACCTATCGGTTGACGTTGCCAGTATCTTTCGACCTCGTTCTCTGCTGGTAGAGCTTCTTCGGCCAGGGCCAGGTTGGTGCGAGCCATCTCCTGATAACCCTGTTTCAGTTGCTCCCTAATCCGTTGCCGCTTAATCTCTTGCAGATACATGTGCATCGCCTCTCGTATTAGCTCGCTCCGATTACGATTCTCTAAAGCGACTATCCCGTCAACTTCTGCCAGTAGAGAATCAGGCAAACTAATCATTATTCGTCTTGTTTGCGTCAAGCCAACACCCCCAAAGTATATCCGGGTAATGTGCCATGGATAGCTATACTAGATTATATACGTCTCTATATAATTGTGTCAACTTAAGCGCCCCTCTATGCAGCTTCCTCTAAAATGTGACACGACAGTTTTCGCCTGCAATTGCCGTCGTATGCTGCAGCAGAGTGCGCAATTCGCTAACCTGGCCATGGCGAAAATAGACCCTAGGCACGCGCTTACTCACTAGGGTAACCACTTCGTATGATATGGTGTCAAGGATAGCGGCAATATCGTCCACAGTGATCGATTGCCCTTGGCTGTTGCCCCAGATTACTACCGGGTCACCTACCTGAGCTTCCGGCACTTCCGTCGCATCGGCCATGCACTGGTCCATGCATACGGCTCCAATTAGAGGGACCTTATGACCACTGACTAAAACGGAGCCCTTGCCGCTAAGTGCACGACTGAAACCGTCAGCATAGCCAAAAGGTAAGGTGATAATATATGAGGGCCGCTGAGTCACAAAGCGGCCACCATAGCTAACAGGATTATTAGCAGGTAGCCATTTGGCCTGTGCTATCGTGGTGTTTAGGGTCATTGCCGGCCGCAAATCAAAATCTCGCTCGCGTAGCTGGGCATTAGGGTAAAGGCCATACAGGGCGAGGCCCAGCCTTACGGCTGAAAACTGACTCGACGGAAAACGCATCGCGGCCGCACTGTTGGCGGCATGCACCAAGGGAACTGAAATTCCGGCCTGCTGGAGTTGGGCCAATGCCAATTCAAAACGCTGTAACTGTAAGTAGGTCGGGCTAGGGTCGGCGGCGTCAGCCTTGGCCAAATGGGTGAAGATACCCTCCAGCTGGCAGCCGGCAAGACCATGGAGCCAGCTGGCTAACGCCGCCGCTTCATCTGGTTGCACACCAAGTCGCCCCATGCCAGTGTCAACCTTGAGGTGAACTTTTAGGGGAAAACCGGCCGCCTGCGCGGCCTGCACCAAGGCTAGCGCCTGCTGGCGCTCATAAACAGTTAAGCTGATATCCTGACTAGCTGCTAGCCCACCCTGAGCAGCCGGGGTATAACCCATCACCAAAATAGGGGCAGAGAGGCCAGCCCCGCGCAACTCGCAAGCTTCATCGAGAATACTCACTGCCAAACGGGTCGCTCCCGCCTCCAGTGCAGTGCGGGCTACTTGCGGCGCGCCATGCCCGTAAGCATCTGCCTTGACTACGGCCATAATTTCGCAGCCCGGTTGTAGACGCTGCTTAATCGCTTGCACATTATGAGCTATGTTATCAAGGTTAATCTCCGCCCAAGTCGGGCGCAGGTGCTGGTACATTTGTTTCACATCCTAACAAAAACACTATGGCTGGAACATTTGCTCCTCTAGGGCAGGATTGAGGGTGATGCTGTCAAAGCGCAGCTGCAGCACTTTGGTACTGCCAAAAAAGAGGCTCACTGCTTCTGGCAGCAGCGTCTGCGCATTTAACCACATGGAACCCAGCTTGGGCTCTCCCCCCAGGTCGCGCCAAGAGAATTCACCGAAGTAACTGGCTGGTCGTTCTTCCGATGCTTGCCAACTGGCAGTCTGCGCTTCCCGCAGTAGCTCTAACAAAAGGGGTGTTGTAAACAAGGCGTTCTCACTGGATAATCGTAGTTGCTCCTGCTGACCGCTGGGCACATGACGCACCGTTAGCTCATCGCCCCGCAGAAAGAACTGATAGTTAATTACGCCTGCCTGCATCACATCGGTACGCAAGTAATCGGGGGCTTGATACCATTGGGTGATAACCAGCTGCTGCCCATCAGTCTGCTCCAGCTGCAGAGCCAGCTGATAGCTAGTCAAGCTAGCGTGTTTCTTGGCCAGCCGCTCTGGCAAACTGGCAATAGTATTACCCCGCTGGCAAGCAGAAGCTAAGAAAATGGATGATAAGCACAGAATCACTAACAAAGAAGATAACCAGCGTCTACTCAACATACACACCTCTTCCCGAACTCATGGCTCGTTCAGGCTAGTATATGCGAGTTGTAGTTTAGCTAGTACGTACAAGACTGCTGACAAAGGTCGTGGTCCTGCTCGCGCGCGTGTGGCCTGGCACTGTAGATAGGTGCTTAGCCATCGACTGATGCGGCCAAAACTCGCCTAAGCTCAAACAGTTGGCCGCATTTAACCGTCGCTGTCTAAGCACCTTTTATTAGAGGCCCCAATGCGCTTTTCGCAGGACCAACGACCTTATCTTGAACTTTGAGACTCTTCTTTGGCGGCTTCTGCGATAGCAGTGGCTACAGCATAAGATGCGCTATGAGATATAGAGACCCACATCTGGGTTATCCCTAACCCAGAAACTAGGGAAGCCGCACCGTTGGTAAATGTAGCTCGGGGGCACCCCAGGGAGTCGTGGGTAATAACAATATCGCGCAGGCCAAAGCCAACAAACCCTGTTCCCAGGGCTTTAGCTACGGCTTCTTTGGCAGCCCAGTACCCGGCTAAGGTCTCCAGACGAGCCCCACGCCCACGCCAGCTTTCCTGTTCTGGAGCGGTTAAAAGCCGCTCTATGAATCTATCGCCATATCTGCTCAAAGCTTTACCGATTCTCTCGGTTTCTACGATGTCTACGCCAGTGCCGATAATCATATAGCACCCAACATTTACTTCTCCGCAATGGCTACAGCTACAAGGCGTACGGCTTGTTCTGCCAGATCCTCTGTTTCGGCCTCGGCCATGACCCGAATCAGTGGCTCCGTGCCGGAAGGGCGTACCAAAAGCCGCCCCCGGCCGGATAAGACTGCTTCGGCTTCCTGCATAGCCTGTTGTACTTTGGGGATAGCTAGGACACTACGGTCTGCTGGCACATTGTGCAATACCTGCGGGAAAGGCTTAACGACGGCCGCCAACTCGGCTAATGGCCGTTTGCTGACCGCCACTACCTGTAACAGCTGCAAGGCACTCAATAGCCCATCTCCGGTAGTAGCATGGTCCAAGAAAATAATATGGCCTGACTGCTCTCCCCCTAAGCTAGCTCCAGTCTCTTGCATCATGGCCAGCACATAGCGATCCCCCACTGGGGCCCGCAACAGCTTGATGCCGGCTGCTTGCATCGCTTGTTCTAGCCCCAGGTTGCTCATCACAGTAGCTACCAAAGTATCGTTAGCTAAACGTCCTGCCCGCTTCAGGGCTAGAGCACAGATGGCCATAATGGCATCACCGTTGACAACCCGCCCTAAGTGGTCGACAGCAACCAGCCTGTCGGCGTCACCATCAAAGGCCAACCCCAGGTCGGCACCTAACTGCCTTACCCTGGTCGCCAAGCCAGCCGGATGGGTTGAGCCACAGCTGACGTTAATATTGAGGCCATCGGGTGCGGCATTGAGTATATCAACCTTAACACCCAGTCGCTGAAAAAGAGGCTGAGCGATATAGGACACGGCCCCATTGGCGCAATCTACCACCGCGTGTAACCCGGTCAAAGGAGATTGCACCCGCGCACAAAGATAGTCCACATAAAGGGCATGCCATTCTGGCACCTCATACAACCGCCCCACGCCATCGCCTGCGGGGCGAGGTAACTGCTCGGGATGATGCAAGAAATGCTCTATTTCATCTTCTAACTCATCCGGCAGCTTGCAGCCGTTATGGGCAAAAAACTTAATGCCGTTATCTGCCGCCGGATTATGAGAGGCTGAGATCATGGCCCCAGCCGTCATTGCCTGCTGCTGAGTTAGCCAGGCAACTGCCGGCGTTGGCAAAACGCCGACTGCATAGGCGTCGGCACCAACAGAAAGAATGCCTGCTGTCAGCGCACTCTCTAACAGATCTCCAGACAAGCGGGTGTCTTTACCCACCAAAATGCTGACTGGTTGCTCTGGAGCCTGATGCCGTGCTAGCACGTATGCTCCTGCCCGCCCCAGGTTGAAGGCCAACTCAGGGGTCAGCACTGTGTTGGCCACCCCGCGCACCCCATCGGTGCCGAAAATTCTCGCCATAACTTGGCAATCCTCCTTGTTAACAACCAACTGATTTACTTAGCTATTTTCAGGCTGACCTGAACCGCTGTGAGCGAACTACCAGCCACGTTGTCGGGCATAACCAGCCCCACCGATAGATTGGTGTCCGCTGTTATGCCCTCCAGACTGATGGGCTCGGTAGTTATGTGGTCAAGCGTTGCTAGCACTTCCGCGTCAGCATAGACATAGACCGTATCCGGCTCTACTTGGCTAGACTCCAACCGATAACCATCGGGAAGTTGCCCGCCAAAGTTGGCAACGACGGGAACTAGCTTACCCGGCAGGCGCACCACATCAACGTCGACTACTCCCGGTTCTACAACCAAACCGGTAACTTCCTTGCCTCTACTATCTAGTAATGTTACCGGCAGCTGCAGTTTACCGCTCTGCTTAATGGAGGCCGGGTTAATAGTCACTTGGGCCTGCTTCACTCGCTCAAACTGGCTACGCAGTCCAGTTACTTTCACAAAAGTAGGGTTAGCTGTCACACTGACCTGGTAAGAGGGGTCAATCTGCTCCAGACCTTCTATTTTCAGATCAAAGTCAGCCGCAAGCTCGCGCTCCAAGCGCACCTCAATTCGCCCCGGGGTTACCACGGCGTTCAGCCCTTGCGGATGAATCACCTTCACCGCATACTGGCCGGCCCCCTCGCTAGCTTCACTGAGCGACACGTAAGCTAATAGATTCTCCTTTAACACCTGGTCTACAACGGAAGCACTACCTCGCAACACAATACTCACTGTCTGCGGTACCTCGTTCG
>ENA-UOOI01001919-UOOI01001919.1-fermentation-metagenome-genome-assembly--contig:-NODE-1919-length-19641-cov-11.958338_pt1 | contig 19641 bp, 16 predicted proteins | sample MGYA00245779_ERZ724027 | MGnify/ENA primary metagenome ERZ724027 (study PRJEB28704, sample SAMN03018318) | fermentation metagenome | biome: anthropogenic terrestrial biome; feature: soil...
TTCCCTTCTATTTCTTTGTCAATGGTTTGAGGGAAGTGCGAAACATGAGTTAAATATAATGAAAATATTAGATATTTATAATGCGGTATAAAAATCAATGTAAGTAAGTGACTTTTTATAAGTTCATAGTCAAAAGTTCAACTTATTCTCATTTATAAGAATATTTTTGAGGGCAACACTTAAATCTTTTTTATATGTGCCAAAGGGTAAAATAAGGTTCATGAGAAATATCAAATAGATAAAAATATACAGAAATGCTTGACCAATCATTCTCGGCAGAGAATTTTCGCAATATATTTCAAATAGAAAATCGCAAAGGAAATCTAAGAAAAGAGATGTTTCCTGCAAAGTATATTTATTTTATTAATGAAATTAAAACTTTAAAGTCTGAAATTAAAGAGAAATCAATAGAACGAAAAGATGGTAATATTTCAAAGAAAGAGTATCAATTAATAAAGGATGAAAAGAATAACAAAATAAAAGAATGTAAGAAGAAAAAGGACGATGTTTTGTATGAGCAGGTTAAGAAAATTAGTGCAAATGTAAATAATGATAGTTTTAAATTTACAATAAACATTCAAGAACGTGAAGGAAAGCCTGTATATCAGTTAGGAGATAGTTTGGAAGAATTTTATGCCATTAAACAACTACAATATAATATCAGAAAAACTTTTCAAGTAAAACAAGCAGACAGATACAGCATTTTAAAACAGATTAACTTATTATTAAGCGATAATTTTCCCAAATACATAATTAGGACTGATATTAAAAGTTTCTATGAGAGCATTCCACAAATAGAACTATTGGAAAAGATTGAGCAAAATACTTTACTGAATTATCAATCAAAGAAATTCATTGCTGGGATTTTTGAAGAATATGAGTCTAAAAAAGACCCAATAAAATTTAAAGCAAAAAAAGGCGTACCTAGAGGGATTGGAATAAGCGCATATCTTGCGGAACTTTATATGCGTGATATTGATAGAAAAATCAAATCACTTGAACATGTTACATTTTATGCCCGATATGTTGACGATATATTTATCATCTTTACGCCTAACACAAAGAGTTGTGGTATAAACTATTTTGAGAAAGTCAGTACAATTATAACAAGTTCAGGTTTGGAACTAAACCCTGAAACAGATTCTAAGACACAATTAGTAGATATGCTTAACAAGTTTGAGGGTTTTAATAGTACATTAAACTATCTTGGATATAAGTTTAATTTATTGGGGGTTAAAATTAAAGGAGAAGAGAACCTTATTGATTATCGGCTATCTGTAAATTTGTCAGAGAAAAAGATTGAGAAGTATAAATCACGTTTAAAATTATCATTTGACACATATAATAATGAAAGTAAGTATAATGAGCGTAGAGCACGAAAAATATTATTTGACTGTTTAAGAATGCTTACAGGAAATACTAATTTAGTCAATAGTAAGAATGGTGTAAAGGTTGGTGTTTATTTCTCTAACAGCTTACTTGATAAAGAGAAAAAAGATGGTCTAAAAGACTTGAAATGTTTTGATGGGTTCTTAAAGGAGATGGTACATAGCAGGTTAGCGCCTTATTCAGAATTGCTCTTTGATGTTGACAAACTAAGAAGTCAAATTAAACAATGTTTTTCATTTCAAAAAGGTTTTGAAGATAAGAGGTTCCATAAATTCACAATTGAAGAGTTGAAAACCTTAAAGAGAATTTGGGCAGATGAGACGATATAAAAGAAAAATACGGTTAAAATACAAAAAAGAAAGAGTTGTTCTTTCCGATGTTCTTCCGTTTGAAATTCCTATTATTTTTTCAAATCGTTATTTTTATCGATTCCTAGTTTCTTATGGGGTGGAGATTCGAGATAATAAAATATATTGGAATGAAAATAAAAGAGGGTTGACAGAAAAGAAAAAAGATACCCTCCTTCACATTATTAAACTTCTGTTTGGATGTAAACCAAATGAACCTATTCAAAATAACTGTTTCAATTTGAGCAAAAATAAGCGAAGGATACCATTTGTTTACAAGATTACCCATAAAGATAAAGAGTTCCGTGAGTTAGCAGTTATCCACCCTAAAAACCAAATTGATATTATTGAGTTTTATGAGAAGTATAAGGAACTGATATTGTATTATTGCAATATCAGTCGTTTTTCCATTAGAAGGCCAGCAGAAGTTGCTAAGTACATATTCTTTAATGATAAGTTGCATAAACAAAAATCTGGATTGAAAGATGATAGCATAGAAGTGAACATAAATGAGTATGAGCATTTAAAGACTTTTTTTACCTATAAAAAATATACAAATATTTTCCGCTTTTATGAAGATTACCGTTACCAGAGAGCCGAAAAGAAATATGATAAATTAATACGTTTTGATATATCAAAGTGTTTTGATAGTATCTATACACATTCTCTTCCTTGGGGTTTATTGAATAAGGAAATGGTAAAAGATAACATTACCCTATCTAAAAATACTGCTTTTTGTAAAGCATTTGTATTTAATGTAAAGTTGTCTCCTTTTGCGTTATAGGGAGCAGCAGTTACATCAATTAACTTTGTGGGTTTACTTTTAGTTGTTAAAGCTACTCTTTTTGACGCAGACTCCACTCCTGATGGAGTGAAGGATTTTATTACTATATTATATTTTGTTGAAGGCAATAATCCTGTAATTTTATAGTTGTTGGCCGAAGTTGCAACTTTTTCTTTTCCATCAACGAAAACACGATATACGGTTCCCGTTATGTCATCATGTGATTTTTCCCAAAAAAGGATCACCTCATCATGGGCTGTGGAACCGGGTAGCACTCGAGGATTTACTATTGCGCATACAAAGGCATGTGAACTTACTAACAATAGTAAAACAACGATTATTTTTTTCATATTTAATTTCAGTTTTTTACAATATCGTTTTCACCATCCATTGTTATCACCGGCATCGATTGATTGATTTGCTCGTACTTCTTCAATTGGAAGTGGAAATAATAGATGTTTTTCTTGCCTTCTCTTACTCATTGTTCTGATAGCATTCACCTCATTCATAACATCTAAATAAATTCCCCACCGTTTTAAGTCGAATACTCTATTCATTTCATAAAAGAACTCTCGTCCCCTTTCTTCGAGAATGAACGAACGCAAACCTTCAACAGTATTGAGACTAGGATAATCTCCATCATAACAGGTCATTGAACCCTCAATCTCTATTGCATTTGCTCTCTGCCTGATTCTATTTACATACCAAATAGCATTATGTCCGAATTGATCATTCGCTTCGGGACCAATGGTTTCGTTTAATGCTTCAGCATACATTAATATTACATCTGCATACCGAAGGAACGAAACCGTTGCATCTGTATATCGAAGATTTGCAGAACCTGTAAAATAATCAAATTTGGTTGTACACCCCGTATCGTTATCGCTTGCATAACCGGCTCCATTTCCTCCATTAGCAACAGACTCAAATTCGGGGTATAAAGCTTTTTCCGATTGTGGGTAAAACCATTGCCGGGGATTTCCATCACCTCCCAATCGAGTGTATACTCGTTTTATTCCGTATACGATCCGATGATCCCTGTTATCTCTTTCCTGGGGAGTATTAGCTTTTTTTCCATAAGATTCTTCAAGGTAAGAATTATAAAACGCGTTGCCAATAAATGCATATCCTCTTCCAAAACCTGACATCGTATTTTGATCTCCTTTATACGAATAATATTGCTGCAAATCGCTCATAGTACTTTCAGATTGTGCACTGGTAGATAAATTGAAAATATTTTCGGTTTGATCCGTATTAATACCTTTAAATACATCCATAAAATTCTGTTTGAGAGCATATCCTGAAGAATTGCTTTCGATGGCAATTAATTCAGCAGCTTTTTCTCTGGCAAGTTCAAAATACTCATCGGAGTTGAAATCTTCGTATCCGGATACCGAAATACTTTTCTGTACGGCAATAATTTTATTGCTAACTTCTTCCGTTCTGTATTTTGTAGCATCGATTTGTTTCGCACATTTTACATAAACGGTTGCGTTTGTTTTTGAAGCGGAGGCAATATGCAAATATACTTTTGCCAATAATGCTTGTGCAACTCCTTTATTTGCTCTTCCTGTTGGAATGTGAAGGGAAGAATTTTTGTATAGCATCAATTCTTCCGCACTGTTTAATCCATTAATGATTATGTTTTCATAGATCGTTTTAATGGGCATTCTAGGTGAATCATACATAAAATTATCTTCAGAAAAACGGCTATCTCTGATGGGAACTCGCCCCCACAACCTTACCAAATAGAAATATGCAAATGATCGCATGAAATATGCTTCTCCGATAATGTGATTTCTCATCGTTTCGTCCATGTGAATGGAAGGCACTTTATCAATGACAACATTTGCACGTTCAATAATAAGGTATAGTTGTTCCCAAACATTCCTAAATTTATTATTTGTGTTTTGCCAATTGCCATCGGCAAAACCGGCATTAATAACCCAACCTTCGGCGCAACCATGATCTTGGTCCAAATCTATCAATTGAAAAAATTCTGATCTGAAAAGATTATTGCTAATGAGCGGTGCATATACTCCAACAATAGCAACTTCTGCATCTTGAGATGATTGATACATGTTTTGAGGTGTGTAAAAATCATATATATCTTCTTCAAGAAACGACTGACACGAAGCGAAAGTTATAGCCAATGTTATTATTAATAATAAATATTTTTCTTTCATTTTAGCTTATTTAATGAATGGTGATTAAATTAAAATGTTGCTGATAAATTAAAACTATAAGTTCTGCTCGCAGGATAGTTTCCCATGTCAACTCCTCGCCTGGCAGGATCAGTGTTAAAGGCATTTACTTCAGGATCAAATCCTGAATAGTTCGTTATAGTAAATATATTGGTCGCTATAAATGAAGCTCTTATTGTGCTTATGATTGATTTGGGAGCCATTTTGAAATTATAGCCGAGGTTGATATTTTTAAGCCTTATGTATGTACCGTCTTCTACATATTTGTCTGAGAATAAAACTAATCTCTTTTTTGATTCAACAACTTTAGGTAGTGTATTACTCGTCCCCTCCCCTCTCCATAAATTATTATATGTCTTTACTCTTATATTACTTGAACTACCTCCAATATTGTTTTCCATACTCCAGGCTGTAGTGTTAACTATATCATTACCAACAACACCTTGAACAAAGAAACTAAAATCTAAATTTTTATAAACAAACGTGTTTGTTAATCCAAAAACATAGTCAGGATTTGAATTACCTACAACAACTCTATCGCTAGTATTAAGAATAAAATCTTTATCTGGATCGTTTAAAGGATTTGATGCATTAAAATATTTATATTCGCCTACCATAAACTTCTGAAGAGCTTCATCATGATTATATAATCCATGTGCTTTAACTTCTTCCAGGCTTTGATAAATACCCTCAATTTTATACGCATAAATATCCCCTAAAGGTTGTCCTGCAACTAGCATAAACGGTTCTACATCTGTAGCAACCCTGTTTATTGTTTGAGAAGGTATACCGGGACCTAAAGAAAGTATTTTATTTCGATTGAAAGATAAATTGAAATCTGTTTGCCAAGAAAATTCTCTTCTATTAATCGGATATGCATTTAATGTAATTTCTAAACCTTCATTCTGTAGTTCACCCATATTTATCCATCGTCTATTATAACCCAAACTAAGCGGTAACTCTTGTTGTTGCAAGAGATCATAGGTGTTTTTTCGATAGACATCAACAATTAGATTCAATCTATTATCAAAAAAACCTACATCAATGCCTGTATTATATTGTTTTGTTGTTTCCCATGTCAAATTATCGTTTCCTAATCCGTCAGCACTGATCGCTACTCCTGTATATAATTGGTCTTCGAAAGGATATTTTAATGCATTCATACGAGTGAGAGAGCCATAAGTTGAAATAGCTTGATTACCTGTTTTTCCATAACTGAATCTAAATTTCAGGTTACTGAAAATGTCTAACGATTTAATATAATCTTCTTCATTGGCTCGCCATGCAAATGCTGCTGAGGGAAAATATGCCCATTTATTATTTTTCGCAAACCTACTAGAACCATCGGCTCTTCCGGATATTGTAAATAAATATCTATTCTTTAAAGAATAATTTACTCTTCCCAAAAAAGAAGCTAACGTACTTTTACTTCTTCCATTATTAATGACAGGGATTTCATTGGCCGTTTGCATGGCATTGTCTTGTAAATAATCATTTATGAATCCGGAAACTTCATTCAATCGATAGGTTCTATTACTAATTTCCCATGTGGCAGCCGTAACCACATTAAAATTATGAATTTTGTTAATATTCCGATTGTAGGTGAGAATATTTTCATTAACAAGTTTCGAATTGATGTTATCCCTATATGCAGCTTTTCCTCCTCTTGATTCTCGTGTTTGAGCGGGAAGATATTGTGATCTTTTAGACATTCCCCACTCAGAGCCGATTCTTACACGGAACGTTAACCCTGTTAAGATATTACTCTCAATATATCCAGATGTAATATTTTTGATGTCATCTACTTGATTTTTTTGTGACAAAATATACGTTAATGGATTAGATGCATCATACCACTCATCAGCCAACTCTCCGTCAGATGTTCTTACACTATAAATCGGAGGATAACGCAATGCAGAACGAATAACTCCCCCCGCTTGTCCGACATCAGATCCGGTTTTAACGAATCGATTTTCAGATCCGGTAAAATTTGAATTAATGCCAAAGGAGAGATTTGTTGTTAATTGACCTTGAAGATTTACTCTAATTCCCGTTCTTTTAAATAATGAACTTTTGATTATACCGTTCTGATTTGTATGATTTGCACTTATTCGGTAAGTAACTTTATCTGCTCCTCCTGACATCGATAAGGTAGCATCGGTTAACATGCCTGTTTGAAATATCATTTTTTGCCAATCAGATGAGTTTGTTTCATAATACTGGGGATCTCTCATATCTGATTTGGTACCGAAAACATCAAAAAATTTCATATTATTCCCAGCAATATACCCTGCATCCACATCATATAAATCGGCATTTATTCTGGCTTCATTATATAATTTTGCATAAATATTAGCAGGCAAGACGTCTATCGCATTTGTCGGAGTGGACCATCCTTGATTAATATTAACTTCAATTTTTGTTTTTCCTCTTATTCCTTGTTTTGTTCTGATCAGTACCACACCATTTGCTCCTCGAGAGCCATAAATAGCTGTAGCAGAAGCGTCCTTTAGTATTTCGATAGACTCAATATCACTAGGGTTTATCATAGAAAGGGGGTTAGTGGCAGATAAATCACCTCCAATACTTCCAGGGGCTCCTCCGGTGTCGAATGGAATATCATCTATCACATATAAGGGCTCGGTCCCTCCTGAAAAAGAATTAGCTCCACGAATTTGAAAACTCATCCCGCTGCCAGGAGCTCCATCTATCTGTTGTGCAATAACTCCTGCGACTTTTCCCAGAACACCTTGTTGTAAAGATAAAGGAGAAGAACGCATTAAATCATCACTTTTTAAACTACTCACAGATCCGGTTAAATCACTTTTACGGGCAACTCCATAGCCTATGACAACGAGTTCTTCAATATTTATTATATCAGGGATCATTACGACATTCATTGTGTTAGTTTCAATTTTTTTCTCCACACTCTGCATCCCAATATATGAGAACACTAGAACATCACCTTTATTTGCTGAAATTGAAAAAGTACCATTAATATCTGTAACTGTGCCTTGTGTCTTTCCTTTAACTTTTATAGTTGCACCAATTACGGCAAGACCCTCTTCATCAACAACTTTTCCATCAATCCTTATTTGAGCATTAATAAGTTGTATAAAAAAGCAAATAAAAAAGATCACAGAAAATATTTTCTTCATATACATATCCACTATTTTTGGGTTATCATTTATTACCAGTATTTATACGATTTCACTACGACTTGTAGTTCTTCTTTACCTACATTTCCAACATTTAATGCTTTAATTTGAATTATTCCGACGTAGCCAAGTCCATTCTTAAAAAAATAATATTCTCCAACCTCATCAATTTCGATTGATGTTTCCGTCGGCTGAATACTTCGCGCTAAATATTCAAATCTTTCATTTGTAGACATATCATTCCACATCGAGGAGGTAAATCTCGACAATTTGATGAATTTTGTGACGGGCAAATCAGCTTGATTAGTTCCTCCTTGATAGTTAATAGGCAAATCTGGATTTAATCTTTCCCATTCACTTATAGAAAGAAGGTAATGCTTTCCGTTAATAAAATTATATCCAAAATCAATTGAAGATAATCTTGCTAAATTTGGAGCAACATCTTTATTATCATACCTGCCTCCAAATCTGCCAGACCAAAAATATTTTTTCTGTCCCGGACCAAACTTCTTATCCTGTTGGCTCATTGCTGGTGTCCCACCCGCTATATCCTGTAGTCCATTGGCTGGAAGCTTTAAATAGAAACCGGCAGAAGAGGCTCCTCCATATTTATCAAAAGCTACAACTCGAAATTGACATCTAAAGGGCATAAAATTATCACCTGTTAACTCTCCTTGGTATATTTCCGAAGCAGAAAATTCCGTAACTTTATTAATCAAGCTACCTGACGTTCCATAAACATAATAATCATTTACAGAAACTAAATCTGTAAATGCATTTATTGAATACTTCATCCTAACTTCACTTGCCTTTTCGAGTTCTATGGTATCAGTAGGTACAAATTCAACACCATCTATCCAAATTGCATCAAGAGTGATTATTGGAGGTTTAAATTCAATTAATTCCTCTCGCGATTGGCATCCGTTCAGTATTACTATAAAAAATAACACTTTAAAGAATAAGATTTTAGACGTTACTTTTATCATAAGAAGCTAATTTAAATAATTATGAGAATCAATATTTTTAAAAAATTAGATAAATAAACGAGAAGAATCATCGAAATAAATAGACTAAGAGTACGGTATGCTTGTAAATATATTTTGATTGTCTGGGAATTCCAAAGTATATCCACCCACTTTCCAGAATAAAATACAAATAAAGATGATAACTCTCGCTTTTTAGATATGTAGTTAATAGAAATTTAATATTAGGACCATTAATGATATTATATTTATACAAAAATAATTAGCTACACGTAAAATTATATGCTACAAAAATAGAAGGTTACTAATAAAAATTCAAGTATTATCTTATCCTATACTAATACTTTTTTTAATCAGGAATATACAAAAGTATTTTAAACGCATAAACTAACATCCTGAAAAGATTATTTCTATCTATTTGTAAAAATATTCATTAAATATATCATGTAACACGACAAATTTAATGGGTGATTTGTCCAAAGATGGTATTATTTTAATCCAAAACAATACAATAAAGACGCAACTATTATAATTAATTTTAATTTAAAGGATTGTCTAAAAAAAAACCTATAATTATTGAAAGTATTTGAAATAAGGGAGGTTAAGTTAAATAATCATTTTTGTTTTTCTAAAGTTCTCACGGAATTCTTTCGGAGAGCACTCCTTTCTCTTTTTAAAAATACGATTGAAATTAGATAAGTTATTAAAACCGCATTCATAACATATTTCGGAGATAGAATTAGTAGTATCCACTAAAAGCCTTGTAGCGTGCCCCAAACGAATATCGATTATATAGTCAGACACAGTTTTCCCAGATCTAAGTTTAAAGAAACGACTTAACGCCACCGGCGTCATTCCCACTACGGCTGCCAGATCTTCTAGCCGAATCTCCTTATTGTAATGATGATTGATGTATTCATAAATTTTGCGTACCCTCCTGCTGTCAGTATTTTCTTCGATATGGGCAAAGGAGGAGCTGGCTAGTGTGTGGTAACTGTCACAAAGGGAAAGTTCATACAGAATGGCCAACAATCTGATAACTGCATGAAATCCTGATCGTTCTGAGGAAAGCGTATCGAGCATGGGATAAACCTTCATAATGGCCTCCATGGGGAAATTGATCCCTTTTTGTGCGTTGTGAAGCATTTTTCGGATGCTACTGAACTGGTTCTTATGGATGAAATTTCCGAAAAAGAGATCTTTCGAGAACTGGATGGTTATCTCCCGGATGTTTTTAGCTGTACAATGATGCTGCTCCCAGACATGCTCCAGTTCTTCACTGGCGATCAATGTAAGGTCATATTTGCCAATGATCTCAACCGAGTCACCAACAATACGTCTTACACCTTCCGCATTTTCCACATAATTAATCTCGAATTCGCTGTGTGAATGCAAAGGATAGGTGAATTCCGATTTTCGACGGTCGGCAATGTAAAAACAGTCTTTATCCGACAGCGGAGTGATTTCATGTATTATATGACCAATGTGTTCGTTCATACAGGCAGATACAATCAGTGGTCCCACTTGGGCTTGAACCAAGGACTCCCTGATTATGAGTCAGGTGCTCTAACCAACTGAGCTATGGGACCTTTGTTTTTGATCCGGAAAGATCAAAAGCGGGTGCAATATTACTGCTTTTTCCGGAGAAAACCAAATGATTTTCCTTTAAATCAACGGCGGTTTCACGTATATATTGCGCCGGTGCGTATTGACGGTGTAGAAGCGGCACTTCACGCTTCATCACCACGCTGATGATGAAATCATGATTACCCCGCCACAATTTGTGATTTATCATGAGCTCTCTGTGAAAAATACCACAAATGTGTTATTTCACCATCAAAACAGGATCCTTACCTTTGTTGCAAATATAAACACGTAAGTTTTGCAAGTAAGTTTGAATGACTTGCATAACTTAAATTAATTTAATTGTACATTTATGTCTAACATTACTTTTCGCGTAAAAGCGCACAGCGAGAGCCCGACCAAGACCATTGCGAAGACAAGAGGTTTTGAAACAATTATTGATGAACCCGAAGAGCTGAACGGCACCAACGACGGCCCAAATCCGGTTGAATATACTTTGATTGCCCTATCAGGGTGCTTGAATGTCATGTGTCACCTTGTGGCCAAAGAGTTGAATTTCACCTTGAAGGGTGTAAAAATAAATCTGGCGGGCGTGCTCGACCCGGATAAACATCTGGGCATGGCCACTAGCGAAAGAGCAGGGTTTAAAAGAATTGACGTAGAAATCATCCCGGATACGGATGCCGATGCCAACACACTGGGGCAATGGCTAAAAGTTGTTGAACAGCGTTGCCCGGTAAGTGACAATCTTGTAAACCCCACACCGGTGCATATTACAGTGGGTAAGTAACAGATAAAAGGCAGCGAAAGGCTGCCTTTGTAATACTATACCGGTTGTTTCCGACGAATCTTCACCAGATATTCCCGTTATTTATCAGGTTAATTGACCTCCGGCTCAATCCAATCGCCATGATCCTTGATAAGCTGAATAAGATGCTCCACTGCTTCTGCCTGGGGGATATTTTTCTCCACAAGCTGTTTTTTCCGGTAAAGGGATATTTTTCCATGTTCAGCGCCCACATAACCATAATCTGCATCGGCCATCTCTCCCACGCCATTTACAATACAGCCCATCACCCCGATCTTCAGATGTTTGAGATGGGAAAAATGTTTCTGTACAAGTGCAACGGTGGTCTGGAGATCAAACAGAGTTCTTCCGCAACTGGGACAGGAGATGAACTCAGTCTTGCTTGTGCGTACACGTGCTGCCTGCAGGATCCCGAAAGAATAGGCATCAAGATCGGTAATGTTAATTTTCCCTTCGTTGCTCAACATCATCCCATTGCCAAATCCGTCTAAAAGCAGCGTTCCAAAATCCACCCCTCCTTTGAGCTGTATATCTTCCGGTTCATCTTCTGAATAACTTCGCTGCAGTACCACCGGTACACGACAGTCCGCATTCAGTAAGGCATGGAAAAATGCCCGCTGTTCTCCTACTCCGTTCTGATGTTCTGTTGTGAGTATAATCACCACACCAAGTATTTCCTTCAGGAGGACAATCATCTCATCAGTCAGTTGCGGATAGGAAAGACGTAGAAACTTCACCTGTGCCGGACATGCTTCCATGCTGCCTATCTCATCGGCCGTAAAGAGGGGATAATGATCTATCCTCTCCTTCCATTGCGCAAAATCAACAATAGATTTCATTCCTCTGGGAAAATTATCGGGTACATGACTTCCCGTGTAGATATAGTCCGGGATAAAATGAGGATTGATATCCATGTCACCGATCCGGCTCCTGTCAGATATGACCACCGGCAGAAAATCACCACCTATATTCCAAACTGCTTTCGTTTCGCGCCGGTCAGTCGCAAATGGAGAGAATCCGGGAAATTGTCGTCCTTCAATGTGTGGATGATTTTGCCGTTGCATCACGTAATCCACCAGCTTTCGGGCTACGGGCACTTCCACCTCCGGATCTTCACTCAGTGAAACACGAATGGTATCTCCCATGCCATCACTCAGCAATGCTCCGATGCCTACCGCCGACTTCATTCTTCCGTCTTCACCGTTACCTGCTTCAGTCACACCCAGGTGAAGCGGAAAATGAATCCCCTCTTTATCCATCCTGTCCACCAACAGGCGTACCGCCTTGGTCATCAGCAGCGTATTGGAAGCCTTCATCGATATCACAATATCGGTAAAACCTTCATCCACCGCAATGCGTAAATACTCCATGCAAGATTCCACCATCCCTTCCGGTGTATCTCCGTAACGCGACATGATACGGTCGGAAAGCGATCCATGGTTCACCCCTATACGTACAGCTGTACCATGCTCTCTACAAATCTGAAGAAAGGTGACGACTTTGGCACGAATCTTCTCCAGTTCCGCTGCATATTCCTCTTCGGTATATTCCAACTCGGCAAAAGTCTTCTGTTTGTCCACGTAATTGCCGGGGTTAATACGCACTTTTTCGGCAATGGTGGCCGCCACTTCAGCAGCACGCGGGTTAAAATGAATATCGGCAGACAAAGGCGTTGTATAGCCTTTATCTCTCAACTGCCGGTGAATTTCCCGCAAATTGTTCGCTTCACGTACCCCCTGCGTGGTCAGACGAATCAGGTCCGCACCGGACGCGATGATTCGTTCACACTGCGCCACACTGGCTTCCGTATCGAGCGTATTGGTGCTGGTCATTGTCTGTATCACGACCGGATGATTGCCACCCATCGTGACATTGCCTACATGCACATCAATGGTAGGGCGGCGGCTATAGTTGAAAAAGTCCATTTTTTTAATCGGTTATTTCTTCAAAGGTAATACTTCTATCCAATATCCGTCGGGATCGATGATAAAATAAAGTCCCATGTCGGTATTTTCATAACAGACACATCCCATCTCTTTATGGTAGGCTCTCGTCTCATCGTAATCTCCGTCCACGCGTAGGCAAAGATGCTGTTCATTATCTCCCATATTATAGGGCCGATCCCAGTCCCTGAGCCAGGTCAGCTCCAGGGTGAAACCGGTTATCCCATCTCCCAGAAAAACAAGAATATATGATCCGTCAGAGGCTTCTTTTCTTCGCACCTCTTTCAAACCCAACGCCTTGTCATAAAATGTAATACTTTTTTTCAAATCCAGCACATTGATATTGTAGTGGTCGAATCTTGCTTTTATTTCCATTGTTTTTAGTTATTTTATCCGTTTTTTCGGTGTAGTTGCTTGCCTTCCTTCGCACACCATAAATGCTGATCACTTGATCACACCGTTTCATTCCTTCCCTTGTTGCTTTTATATCAGTGTAAATATTTGTCCCGGCTGAGATATCGGCATGTATCTGCAACCATATTGCGCCGCTGTTTCCCCGAATCGGTTCGCCTTTTCATATTGTTCTCCAAAGTGCATCGGGAAAAAATAAGCAGTATGTATGCGCGAAACAAATTGTTTCGCTCCGCGCATATACTCCTTACCCAGGCGGGGATCTATCGGAAACATGGCTACATGCAGATGATCGGTTTTTTCGGCCAGCAACTCAAGCTCGCACAGGTAATTATTTTCATAGGTGAGCGATTCTGCCTTTCCCACCTCTTCATTCCAATGCCAGTTGTTCAGATCTCCAGCGTGGAAAAGTAAACGCCCGTTACAGCCAATCAGAAAAGATCCCCCGATATCGGTAGAACCATATGCCATGACTTTAATCCGCGCATCCTCAAAAGTTTGTTCTTTTCTGAGATAGTAAACTTTTGCATCGATTTTCCCGTTCTCTTTCAGTTCATCGGAAAAAATATAGGTGATATTCTCCTTTCGTTGTCTCCAGTTCAGTATATCCGGGTTAAAATGATCGGAATGTGAATGCGTACAAAGCACATACAGATCATCTTCCTTATTGAGCAGATAATCATTCACCCATTTTGAACCATCCTCACGCGGTGCGTCCCTGTAATAATCAATAATCACGGAACATCCGATGAATTCGATCAGGTAACAGCTGTGATAAATATATGTAATTGTCATCATCTTTCAACCAATCATTAAAACAATCCGTCGGCAAAATGTTCAAAATCATAAGCAAAAAATTGGTAAAAACATCGGGGATTAATACCTCAAATTCAGTCCCGGTCACTCTGATATTAAAATAATATTTTATCTTGCAGAATATTTGTTTCACAATAAATTCAAAAATCATGAAGAAGTATGTAGCAGAAATGATCGGAACAATGGTACTTGTACTAATGGGTTGCGGGGCGGCAGTCTTTGCGGGTGCCGGGCAACCCTTTGATTCAGTGGGCACGCTGGGAGTTGCTTTTGCCTTCGGACTGTCAGTCATAGCCATGGCTTACGGTATAGGAAGCATTTCGGGATGTCACATAAACCCGGCTATCACGCTGGGTGTTTTTCTATCGGGCAGGATGAGTGGTAAAGATGCGGGAATGTACATGCTCTTCCAGGTGATCGGCGCCGTCATCGGTTCATCCATCCTTTGGTTTTTGGCAAAGGATTCCGGTTCCATTACAACGCTCACGGGTGCCAACGGTTTTGCCCAGGGACAAATGGGTGTGGCTTTTGTGGCAGAGACAGTATTCACCTTTATTTTCGTATTGGTGGTATTGGGAGTAACTGCTAAAAACGGCCTTAACAAATTTGCCGGGCTGGCAATCGGCCTCACGCTTGTTTTGATACATATTGTTTGTATTCCAATTACAGGCACATCAGTGAACCCGGCCCGTAGCATAGGTCCGGCAATTTTTGAAGGAGGAACGGCACTGTCACAGCTCTGGTTATTTATTGTAGCCCCTTTACTCGGTGCCGCTATCGCTGCATTTGTCTGGAAAGGAATCACAATCGAAGAGGAAAAAAGAGACATGGCTTAAGACAAACTCACGAAAATAATTCCTGAGAGAACTTATTTTGTATTTATCTGTTTAGTTATTGCACATTTTTTGTAAATTTGCGCAGTTTTTGATTGAAAAATAATCACAGCGAATCCGGTAAAAAACTTGCCGGCTGTTCTAAATTGATAAAAATTATGAGTCACAATCTATTAAAAGGAAAAAGAGGGATTATTTTCGGTGCGTTGAACGATATGTCCATTGCCTGGAAGGTAGCTGAGAAAGCCGTTGAGGAAGGTGCCACTATCACATTGTCCAACACACCCGTTGCCGTTAGAATGGGCGATACTGCCCAGCTGGGTGCGAAACTCAATGCCGAGATACTGCCTGCTGATGCAACCAATGTAGATGATCTTGAGATGGTTTTCACCAAATCGATGGAGATTCTGGGTGGTAAAATCGATTTTGTTCTTCATTCAATCGGTATGTCGCCGAACGTACGCAAGAAAAGGACCTACGACGATCTGGATTACGACATGCTGATGAAGACCCTCGACATATCTGCCATTTCTTATCATAAAATGCTGCAGGTAGCCCGCAAGCTTGACGCAATTGAACGTGGCGGTTCCATTCTCGCTCTCACTTATGTAGCGGCCCAACGCGTATTTTACGGATACAATGACATGGCTGACGCCAAGGCGCTGCTTGAATCCATTACCCGCAGCTTCGGTTACATTTACGGACGCGACAAGGGAGTACGCGTAAATACCATTTCTCAGTCGCCCACCATGACCACTGCCGGAAGTGGCGTGAAAGGAATGACCGACCTGATGGACTTTTCGGAACGTATGGCCCCGCTGGGAAATGCTACAGCCGACGATGCAGCGGACTACTGCATCGTCATGTTCTCCGATCTTACCCGCAAGATCACCATGCAGAATCTGTATAACGACGGCGGGTTCTCCAGCATGGGCATGAGTCTGCGCGCAATGAAACAGTACAGCAACGGGCTCGACGAGAACAAGGATGAAAACGGGAATGTGATTTACGGATAATTTTTCGCTAACCGACATTAAAATAGCTTCGATCCATCGATTGGAGCTATTTTTTATACATTTTTAAATTCTAGGATGCACCTCGGAAAACCCCAAACAAGTTTGGCTTTTCGCTCGGCTTTCACTACATTTGTGCGTTATGCTGATAAAGATATACAACGAAAATCCCCATCCACGCGAAATAGAGAAAGTCGTCTCCGTTTTGCGTGAGGGAGGTATCGTGATCTATCCTACCGATACACTTTACGGCATTGGCTGTGATGCACTGAACGTGCGTGCTGTAGAGAAGATTTGCGATCTGAAAGGGATTAATCCGCAGAAAAGCAATTTATCCATTATCTGCAACGACCTGAGCATAATGAGTGAATATGCGAAGGTCAGCACTCCTACCTTTAAACTGATGAAAAGGAATCTTCCAGGCCCTTTCACATTTATATTACCGACCACGTCCTCCCTTCCCAAAATATATAAAAACAAAAAAACCGTAGGTATCCGCGTACCGGACAACAATATTATCCGCGAGATTGTTTCGCAGATGGGAAATCCGGTGCTAAACACCTCAGTAAAGGATGACAATCTGGAAGTTGAATATATCACCGATCCCGAATTGATATTTGAAAAATGGGGCGATATCGCCGATATTGTGATAGATGGCGGCGTAGGAGGCATAGAAGGCTCCACTGTGATAGACTGTACTTCCGATGAACCAATCATTGTGCGACAGGGCAAAGGAGAGTTAAAATTCTGATATTTTCTCCAAGGAATTAAATTAATCGATACTTTCGCAGTCTTAGGTTCAAATAATCATCCCGCTAAGATTCTACATATGAAAAAAATATTTGTCTGTTTCCTCACACTCTCCATCCTATTGGTTGTTTCTATCTCCTGCAAAAACGATGATCCCGCTGCCACTAAGGGGGAACTGGTGGCAGCCACGTATAATGCCTCCACCAGGACCTTCACATTAGAATATGAAAGTGGATATACAAATAGGGTGAATGCGGTAATAGATAACTCCGTGACTCCTCCCGGAGCAAGTACCACATTGAGTGATGGTACCCTCGTGTCTGTCACAGATGCCAACATATCGGGTGATGCCACCATCACTACTTCCGCGGCAATATCAAACAACAAGTATGTAAACAGATGGATCTACGACCAGATGTCGATATACTATTTGTGGAATGATAAACTTTCCAAAAAACCGAACTACTCACTCAATCCTGCCGATTTTTTCAATTCAATCCTCTATAAGTATAATGCCACCTCCAATCCCGAGGGTGACAGGTTCTCCTGGATTCAGGAAGACTATGTGGAACTGTTAAACGATCTGAGCGGGGTAAGATCAGATGAGATCGGTTTTGAATACATCCTCGTCTGGGCAGATCAGGCTAAGACCCACTATTACGCTTTGGTGCTTTACCCGATGAGCGGCACCGATGCCGACTCGAAAGGAATCGACAGAGGCCGGTTCATCACCAAAATAAACGGGCAGAACATCACACCCCAGAACTACAAAACCCTGTTCGGGGGCACGGGAACAAAAAATCTCTCGATGGCCGACTGGCGGTTTGATTCTGCCACATCGACCTACAACTTTCAAAACAGCGGAGATGTTGCTATTCAGATGCACAGCGACTATGCAGAAAATCCGGTCTACAAAGACAGTGTGTATACCATCGACAATAAGAAGATTGGCTATCTTGTATACAACTTCTTTGCCCGGGATAAGGGGGATGACAGTTACGACTACGACAAACTGCTAATGAACAGGCTGGATGCCATGAAAGCACAGGGAGTCAACGAGATGGTACTCGACCTCCGCTATAACAGCGGTGGTGCGGTCTCTTCGGCTATTGCCCTGGCAAGTGCCCTAGTGAAAAACAGATCCACCAGCAACGTGCTCACCACCTCCCAATATAACTCCTTTGTGCACAATGCGCTGCTAAAGGAGTATGGAGCCAATTACAACAAGGATTACTTTATTTCACAGATCGATACGGCCAAAATAGATGACAAAGGCAATGTGATTTCATGGGTGAAAATAACCGATGTACCCTCTTTAAACCTGCCGCGACTTTATGTACTTACCAGCGGATGGACTGCTTCCGCCAGCGAGTTCATCATCAACGGCCTGAAACCCTACATGGAAGTAATACTGATCGGTGAAACAACCTACGGAAAAAATGTGGGTTCTATCTCCATCTACGAGGAGGAAGATCCCAAAAACAAATGGGGGATGCAGCCAATTGTAGTGAAATATTTCAACAGCGAAGGTAAGTCCGACTTCACTGCTGGTTTCACACCCAATTATGAGGTGGATGAATTCAACCCTGATGGTATGGTTGAAACTGGTGATGAACTGTTCTTGTTTGAATTTGGCAACACTAACGATCCCTTGCTCGGAAAAGCAATCTCGTTGATCACGGGTGCCACAAGAGCTGCCCGTACCACGACATTGCATGTCTCCAGTCCGTTCCGTTCTTCGCAGGTGGATAAAAAAGCGACGCTCCACATGCAGGATAAACATCGTTTCGACATGCTGGAAGATGTACGGGGTGATGAAATCAGAAAATTAATGGAAAAATAGAAAAAACTCCCTGGGTTATACCGGGAGCATTTCAAAAAAAGATAATTACCGAACAAGCTCCGCTTGGTCGACCGGCATGATGCCGCACTCCATAAAAAGATTAATAGTGATCCATTCGTCCACTTTCAGCATCCCCATCATGTGGACAGGTGGAGTCAGGTTAAAGTCGCGGATATTAATTGATTTTTTCACATCGAATGTGAAATTATTTCCATTCCTTTTCGCAGTAACCGGAACGGTATATCTTTTGGTGACCCCTGTAATTGTGACGTCTATCACAGCGTCACCGACTTCACCTAAAGACTCGTCTGACAACCTCACATGATCGAGTGCTATATGCATGACAGGATATTCATCCGACTTCACAAGCTTATGAAAATCTCTCAACGCCATCCTGTTGCCTGATATGAAATTTTTTACAGGAATTTCCAGGCTGCTTTCGCTTAGATAAAGCCTGTCGTTCCTGCGGGATGCATTTATATACAGTTTTTTACCGATAAACCTATTACCGGGCTGATCAAATTTAAAGTCTACAACATTACTTTTCCCCTGAATGGAAAGCATGCTTTTCTCCTTCACATCCACAGCAAGCAGATAAGATCCCGACTGAGCATGTGCCGTGACCGATACCAGAAAGCAAATGGCAAGTATGGATAAAATTCTTTTCATTTTCTCAATCTGAAAGATGATAACCAAACCGGTATTAACTACCGGTTTGGTTCATTTTTATGAAAACTGTCTAGAATGCGATGGATCCGGCAAGCGTCAATCCGTC